>Ga0068852_100003707_pt1 | contig 10703 bp, 5 predicted proteins | sample KBSCornC22_FD_66594 | JGI IMG/M metagenome (GOLD analysis project Ga0068852, IMG submission 66594) | Corn rhizosphere microbial communities from Kellogg Biological Station, Michigan, USA - KBS Corn C2-2 | ecosystem: Host-associated > Plants > Roots > Rhizosphere > Soil ... | reverse complement strand
CTTGGCATCACCGGCTGGACGCTCGAAATCAACTCCGTTGGATCTTCCGCGGATCGGGAACGCTATAACCAGACTCTTCGCGAGGCGCTCATTCCCCTCGCTCCGAAGATGTGCGTGGATTGCCAGCGGCGCGCGGTGACCAATCCGCTCCGCGTGCTCGATTGCAAGGTTCCCGAAGATCAGCCGATTATCGAGACCCTGCCGAAGATCGTTGACTCACTCGACGAGGCATCGAAGACGCACTTTGCGGCCGTGCTCGCCGCTCTCGATGCTGCAAATGTGCCCTACACGCGGAACGATCGCTTAGTCCGCGGACTCGATTACTACACGCGGACGACGTTTGAATTCACGCATGGGGGGCTGGGAGCGCAGAACGCACTGCTGGGTGGGGGGCGCTATGACGGTCTGAGCGAGGCAATCGGCGGACCCAAGGCTCCCGGAATTGGCTTCGCGATGGGCGAGGATCGGCTGGTTTTGACGCTGCTGGCTCTTGAGACTGCGCCGCCGCAAAAGGCAGACGCGTACATTGCTCCGCTGGGTGAAAATCTGAACCCGGCTGCTCTCAACCTGGCGCGGGAGCTTCGCCACACCGGCCTCTACGTCGAGCTTGGCGACGGCAGATTCCGCCTCAAGAAATCTTTCGAGGCTGCCGACAAGGTCGCGCGATCCATTGTCATCCTGGGCGAGGATGAGCTTCAATCCGGTATCCTTACCGTGAAGGACTTCTCCACCGGCATTCAGACCAAGGTTCCGCGTACGGAGCTGGCCGCCCATCTGGCCCAGCCCGCAGGCGCGTAGAAGGATACAGGTAGTGCTCGACTTTTTAGGAAATCTGGAACGCACCCATCTTTGCGGCGAACTGCGTGCCGCCAACGCCGGCCAGCAGGTAGTGCTCATGGGCTGGGTAAACCGTCGCCGCGATCATGGCAACCTGATCTTTCTCGATGTACGCGACCGCAGCGGCATTGCCCAAGTTGTGCTCGATAAAGAGCTGGTTCCCGAGGGGCATCTCAAAGGCGAGCAGGTTCGGCCCGAGTACGTCGTCGCTGCGGTCGGAAAAGTCGCGCTGCGCGATCAAGACGCCATCAATCCCAAGATGCCCACGGGCGAGATTGAGATAGAGGCCACCGAGCTTCGAGTTCTCAACGACACGCGTCTCGCACCCTTTTCGCCCTCTGAAGAGGCGATCCAGAACGAAGAAACCCGGTTGAAGTACCGCTATGTCGATCTGCGCCGGTTGGAGATGCAGCGCAACTTCAGGCTGCGCCATGAGATTACGCGCGCCATCCGCGAAAGCCTTTCGAATCAGGGATTCCTCGAAATCGAGACGCCGATCCTGACTAAAAGCACGCCGGAGGGAGCACGCGACTTCCTGGTTCCCAGCCGTGTGCATCCCGGCGAGTTTTATGCTCTGCCGCAATCCCCGCAGATCTTCAAGCAGATTCTGATGATCTCGGGCTTCGACCGCTACTTCCAGATTGCCCGCTGCTTCAGAGATGAGGATCAGCGCGCCGACCGTCAGCTTGAGTTCACTCAGGTCGATCTGGAGATGAGCTTTCCGCGCCGCGAGAGTGTTTTTGCGGTGGTCGAGCAGTTTTGCGCAGCAGCGTTTGCGGCGGCGGGCGTGACGTTGCCGACACCGTTTCCACGCATCACCTATGACGAGTCGATGCGCCAGTACGGCACCGACAAGCCCGACATGCGTTTGCCCGGACTCACCGATGTGAGCTCCGCATTCGGCGAAGCGGCTCTGGCCACGCTTCAGATTGACCCTGCGCTTCCTGTTGTTGCATTGCGCATCCCCAGCGTCGGCGAGCTTAGCCGCAAAGAGCGCGAAGACAACCATCCGCTGTTTGACAAGAAAAAGGGCGCCAAGTTCATCGATGACTTCAAGCGGTTGGCAAAGGGATTCCCTGAAGCCGCTGCGAAGGTGCGCGAACTGTCCGGTGCGAACGATGCCGATTTTGTGATCGTCGTGGCCGGCGACCCGGCACATCACATCAAGGCTAGCGACACGAAATTTGCGGGTCGTTTGAGCGAGCGCGAAATCAACGTTTACGCAGCCGCGGGCAACTTCCGCAGCGAGTTGGCCAAGAAATATGCCGATCGCCACGGCGCCTTCCGCACGACTGAAGAGACGGTTCGCGAAGCTGCCTCACGGAGCGGCGAGAAAAAAGCAATTGATGGCGGAGCAGCCTTCCAGCCCATCTGGATCGTCGACTTCCCGATGTTCGAGTACGACCTTGCAAGCGGCAAGTGGATGCCGGCGCATCATCCGTTCACCGCACCGTACGAAGCAGACATGGCCAACCTGGTGAGCGACCCAGCGTCGGTTCGCGCCGATTGCTATGACCTCGCGATGAACGGCCTCGAGCTGGGGTCTGGGTCGATTCGTATTCACCGCAAGGATGTGCAGCAGCAGATCTTTGCCTCGTTGGGGATCAGCGATGAGGAAGCGCGGCAGCGTTTCGGGTTTTTCCTGGACGCGCTGGAATACGGCACACCCCCGCACGGCGGCATTGCGCTTGGCCTCGACCGCATCGTGATGTTACTTGCGGGCGCGCCGAGTCTGCGCGAGGTGATTGCGTTCCCAAAGACCGCGAAGGCAATCGATTTGATGGCCGATGCACCTACGACGGTGAGCGAGCAGCAGCTGAAGGAACTGCACATACGGGTGGCGCTGAAGAGCTAATCGCCGACGTTCTCGACCAACTGTTCCGGCGCCCTCATTGCTTCAGTTTCAATGGACAGGCACTTGCCCAGTTCGTTGAAGTCTTTGTCCCATCGCGGCCGGTCTTCGGAGATTTGCGATGTGAGCGCGTAGCTTGAAGTGCGCAGAATCTCATACCAGATGTTCTGCGCCTGCCACAGATTCAGCTCAAACGGCAGCTCGACCAACGTGTGAGCCAGAGATAGGGCACGTTCGAGCATTTCGAGCGAGCCTGCAGACATCTGTAGCTCCACCATGACGCGCTTCATGCGCTGATCGGCGATATACGAGAGGGTTGCTGTTTCCAGCGGCACCTTGTCTGACTTGGCAAGCTGCAAATAGGAACGCACCTGCGCCTGGTCTACCGGATCTGCTTCGAGCGCACGACGCAAGCCGGCATTGATCGCAAATCCCGCGGCAAGAGAGAGTGCCGGGGGCTTGGGAAGGCCTGCCTGCGATAAATAGTGCAACAGGCTGGCGTGGTCTTCGTAGATAGTAGTCAGCGAGTTCTCGATGTCCCATAGGGTGGAGTTGAGAATCAGCCGCACGATGCGCCGTTGTTCATCCTTGAAGAGCGATGTCAGCGAGTAATCCACGTGTCCGTAGAAGCGGTCGATGAGCCGAATTGCTTCGGGGAAGTCAGCTCTCTGTACATGGTCCGCGGCCTCTGCGGCGAACAATTCGAATCGCTCTGCATCTTCGTTCGAGTAGAGTTTCACTGCCGCAGTAATGTTCTGATCGCCAAAGTGCAGCACGGCAAAACTGAAGCTCTGCGCGTTGCCGGTGATTACGCTTTCAACGTGAACACGGCCGAGAGCGAGGCGTCCGCGCCCGGAGTTGTGAATTTCATACGAAATCCGCCGCACGCAATAACAGAAAATCTCTGTCTCGTCTGCGAAGGAGGAGAACACACAGCTGATGGCGTAGTGCGCAGCCACTTGCTCAAGTCCCAATTGGAGCGACCCGATCTTCTCTTGGTATATGCGACCCCCGTCTCCCGCGCTGGCTACGTTGGATCTGGCCTCGCTTAGCCGGGCGACAAAGGCCGGTTCCAGCGCCGCGGCTTGCTCCCCAAACAACTGCTGCGCCAGTTGCAGCACGCGAGCGGCGTACGCGATCACCTGGACTGTCTCGATTCCTGAGATGTCGTCGAAGAACCATCCGCAGCTTGTGTACATCAACTGCGCGTGACGCTGCATCTCCATTAACTTCAGCGCGCGTACTCGCTCTGTTTTGTCAAGCCTGCGACTCTGATGCTCTATCAGAAAGCTCGCCTGGGTCTCAGGGTTGCGGTCGAGAATCACATCGATGTAACCATCGCGCGCCTCCCACACGTCTTTGAAGAGATTTGCACCCTCCTGCTCGGTCAGAGGCGCAATGGCATCGCGCAGTTCATCGAGTGCCTGTCTAAGCGGCTCGCGCCACCTCTGGTTCCAACCGGAATTCCCGCTGCTGCAACCGCAGTTTGAGCGCCACCGCTCCACGCCGTGCACGCAACTCCAAGACGTGTTCTCGACGATCTCGCATTCATACTCCGGCGGAAATTGTTCGAGAAAGCTGCCAAAGTTGGTGAGGCTAACCGATTTATCCTGCTCGAGCAGGCGCACAGCGTATGCCAGCGCCATTTCGCCGTGCCGGTGATGATGTCCGTAAGACTCACCGTCGGTCGCTACGCTCATCAGTTGCGGCTGGGTGCCATCTCTGAAACCGGCCTTGAGTCTCGCAGCCAGGGCCTCACCGGAGTTCAAAAGGCCCTCAAATGCGATTGCGCGCGACGTGGGGCCGTCATAGAAGAAGACCGCAATGGCCACGCCCGAGTCGAAACGCATCAGGTAAGGCCGTGTTGTATCTACTGAGTTGGCAAGCGGCGTGATCCATCCCGCATCCGCTCCTTCCTCCGCATCCTTCAGCGGTCGAATGCGTTTGCACTGATGCGGAGCCAGCAGCGTGAATTTGATTCCATGCTGGGCCATCAACTCGAGCGTTTCAGAGTCGGCCGCGGCTTCGGCCAGCCACATGCCCTCAGGCGGTGCGCCGTAATGGCTTTCGTAGTCGGCAATGCCCCATCGAATCTGCGTAATGCGATCGCGCTCATTGGCCAGAGGCATGATCACGTGGTTGTACACCTGCGCCATCGCCGAACTATGACCCTTGAAGCTCTTGCGGCTTCGCGCATCGCCGTCCAGGATCATCCGGTACGTGCGCGGAGCATTCTCCTTGAGCCAGCTCATCAGCGTCGGGCCAAAGTTAAAGCTCATTCGGGAGTAGTTGTTTACGATGCGAATGATCTGATTCTTGTTGTTCACGGTGCGCGCCGCGCCGTTTGGTGCGTAGCACTCCGCGCACACACGCTCATTCCAGTCGTGATAAGGGGCGGCAGAGTCCTGCGTCTCCACCGTCTCCAGCCAGGGATTCTCGCGTGGCGGTTGGTAAAAATGACCGTGAATGCAGACAAAACGCTTAGCTGATGACATGGATTTCTCGATCTCGATGCGGCACACGACTGTGCCTGATTATTGCAGGCCCGCTCGCCCGGCGGGCGCGGTTGTCTTTGCCAGATCGCAGGCCCGCCACAAATACCAGCTCGCAACCGAACGAAATGGAGCCCACTTCATCCCGCGCTTGAAGACCACGTCAGGCTTCGGCAGGTCGGATGCCTCAATCGCGCGCGATTTCGGGAGCCGTTGAAAAGTGAGCGCGAATCCCTTGCGCACTCCGTAGTCGGTCACGGGCAGCACATCTGGGCGTCCCATGCGGAAGATCAACAGCATCTCCACCGTCCACGGGCCGATGCCACGCACTGCTGTGAGCCGCTCAACGATGTCCGCGTCCGGCATTTTGTTAATGGCGGCATGGCTCGGCACCGTACCGTCCAGGGTTTTTGCCGCGAGATCGCGCATAGCCTTGATCTTGTTCCCCGACACGCCTGCCGCCCGCAAGGGTTCATCCGGAGTGCCGATCAATTGCTGCGGTGTCGGATCACCGCCAAAGAACTCGCGCACCCGCCGATGAATTGTTGCCGCCGCCTTGCCATGGAGTTGCTGATAGAGGATCGATTCGAGCAGCGATTCAAAGGGGGAAGGCGCGCGATCCAGACGCAATGTAAACTCGCCGACGCGATCAATCAGTGCGCCCAACTTCGCATCTCTCGCGTGAAGATGCGCCAGCGCCTCTGCAGGATCAAAGGGAAGTTTCCTGCTCTTACCATCATGAATCATAAGAAGACAGTTTATCGCGCCCGGGTAAAGGCGGTCCGGCAGTCGAGCTCCACTGAGAAGACGACTGTCCTCGGGGCCGATGCTAGTAACATCGTGTGGAGAGAAACAACAGGAGTATCAACGCGATGAAGATGCGGCCAGGGACGCAAACGGGTTTTCTGCTGTGTGGAAAAGAATGGAATGAAGGCGAAGCCTTTGAGGTCCGTTCTCCGTGGGATAACGGCCTGGTTGGACGCGTCACTGTCGCCACTCGTGCCGACGCGCGTCAAGCGGTGAATCACGCCGTTGCCAGCCTTCGCCGTACTCGCGCCCTGCCGCGTTGGAAGCGTCGCGAAATCCTCGAAGACGTCGCGGCTGCACTGATCGAGCAGAAAGAGCGCTTCGCAAAGCTCATCACTGCCGAAGCCGGGAAGCCCCTTCGTCTCGCGCGTTCGGAGGTTGATCGCGCTGTGCTCACCTTCAAGACCGCGGCGGAAGAAGCCGCTCGACTCGGGGGCGAATCCATTCCGCTCGATCTGACGGAAGGCAATGAAAACCGCTGGGGGCTCGTGCAGCGCTTCCCGGTCGGCCCCGTTCTCGCCATTACGCCTTTTAACTTTCCGCTGAACCTTGTTGCCCACAAGATGGCCCCGGCCATCGCTGCGGGTTGCTCCCTTATTTTGAAGCCAGCGCCGCAAACGCCGTTTACTGCGCTCGCACTGGGCGAAGTTATTCTCAAAGCCGGCTGGCCCGAAGAAGCGCTTGCCGTCCTTCCTCTCTCGAACGCCGACACCGCGTGGCTGGCAGAGAAAGAAGATCGCATCAAGCTCGTCAGCTTCACCGGCTCCGCCAAAGTTGGCTGGGAACTCAAAGCTCATTCGGGTCGCAAGCGCGTACTGCTTGAGTTGGGTGGCAACGCAGCACTCATTGTTCACGGCGACTGGACAGATTTCGACGATGCCGCTTCCCGCACCGCTCATGCAGCTTTTGGATTTGCCGGCCAGTCCTGCATTAGCGTGCAGCGCGTCTTCGTGGATAAAAACAAGTTTCAGACATTCCTGTGGAAGCTGGTGGAGTGTGCCGAAAAGCTGGTGTCGGGGGATCCATCTGACGAAGCCACCGAGGTTGGCCCGCTTGTCCGCGCGGGAGAAGCCGAGCGCATCGATGAGTGGATCAAGGAGGCCGTGGAGGGCGGCGCGAGGCTCATTGCAGGCGGCGAGCGCAAAGGCTCCGTCATCACACCTGCCATCCTTACAGGCACTAAGCCTGGCATGAAGATTCGCGATGAAGAAGCGTTTGGCCCCGTCGTAATTGTTGAACCCTACGTCGACTTCGAGCAGGCATTGGCAGACGTAAATCACTCGCGGTTCGGGCTGCAGGCCGGGCTGCTTACGCGCGATGCAGGCCTCATTCTCACTGCATACCGAGAACTCGAAGTGGGCGCGCTCATCGTGGGTGACACGCCCAACTGGCGCCTCGATCCGATGCCCTACGGCGGCGTCAAGGATTCCGGACTTGGACGCGAAGGCATTCGCTCCGCGATCAATGAAATGACCGAACCCCGTATGCTCGTCATGGCCCTTCGTACGTGAAAGAATAGCGCGATATGGATCTCGGACTGAAAGACAAACTCATTGTGGTTACTGGCGGAGGCGCGGGCATTGGCGCGGGCATCTCTCGCGCCTGTCTCGCAGAAGGGGCACGCGTCATCGTACTAGGCCGTCGCTCCGAAAATGTCAAGGCGTTCATGGACGAGATGCAAACAGCCAATGCCGATTGTCACCTTGTAGAAGCGCACCTTGAAGATACCGAGCGCTGCAAGCAAGCTGTCATCGAGATTCAGGACCACTTTGGCGACATCTACGGACTCGTGAACAACGCCGGCATCAACGACGGCGCAGGCCTTGAAAAGGGAAGTGTCGCCCGCTTCATCGAGAGCTTGAACAAGAACCTCATCCACTACTACGCGCTGGCTCACTATGCGCTGCCCGCTCTCAAACGCACGCAGGGTGCAATTGTAAATATCAGCTCCAAGGTGGCGCTGACCGGCCAGGGTAATACCTCTGGCTATGCAGCCAGCAAAGGCGCACAGTTGGCACTCACGCGTGAATGGGCAGCCGAATTGTTGCCTTTTAACATCCGAGTGAACGCCGTGCTTCCTGCGGAAGTCATGACACCGCTTTATCGTCGGTGGCTCGACACACTTGGCGAACCGGAGGCAGAACTCAAGCGGATCACGGACAAGATTCCGCTCGGCCACCGCATGACGCTGTCTGCAGAGATCGCCGCCGCGACTGTATTTCTGCTCTCGCCGACGCAGTCAGCGCACACAACGGCGCAGCACATCATTGTCGACGGCGGCTACGTCCATCTCGATCGCGCGCTGACCTAAACCTCAGCTACTCGGCTCGCAACGCGTTTGTGGGATCCACTGCGGCTGCCCGTCGTGACGGCACGTAGCACGCGATCCAAGAAATGGCGATGATGCTCACGATGGCTACGCCGTAGGTCCATGGATCCTTGGTACTGACGTTAAACAGCAGTGACGACATCAGTCGCATGGTGCCAAATGCCGCGGCTACTCCGAAGACGATGCCGATGCCAGTCAGCCACAATCCCTGGCGCACGAACATCGCCGTCAGCGCCTCTCGCTGAGCGCCGAGCGCCATGCGAATACCGATCTCCCTCGTGCGCTGCGACACCGCATACGAGATGACGCCATAGATCCCGACGATGCCCAGCAACAATGCCATGCTTCCTGCCACGCACAGCATGACCAGCGTGAACGAAGTGCGCGCCATCGACTTGGTATAGAGTTCGCCGAGCGTTGTTGTGTCGGCGAGAGGAAGATCCCCGTCTACAGACCAGACCTGCGATTGCACTTCCTTCATGAAGGCCGACGAGCCCGCTCGAGGGGAGCGAATCGCAATTCCAAATCCGCGTCTCACCATTTCCTTTTGACCCTCGAAGCGGTCCATAAACACTGGCCAGTACACCGATGTGGATACCGGATTGCTCACTCCGTTGTCGTGCACATCGCCCGTAACTCCGATAATCTCGCGCCATTCATCCGTGTTGCCTACGCGAATTCGTTTTCCCAGCGCGTTCGTTGCGTCGTGCCAGAACTCCTTTGCCAGGCTCTCTGACACGAGGGCGACCGGTCGCTTTTGATATGTGTCAGTCCAATCGAGATCGCGCCCGGCAACCAACGGTGTTCCGATCGTCTTCAAAAAGCCCGGAGAAATAAATTTGAACCGGCGGACGGGAGGAAGTTCGCCCTCCTTGTACGTGAGATCCTGTGCAAACACTGGGTCGAAGTTGTTGATCCCGTCCATGGGAATCGACGTTGAGAATGCCACCGAGGAAACGCCCGGGATAGCCGCAATCTTGTCCTGTATCGCCTGCATAGTGCGAACCACTCGCTCGCGCTGAGTGTCCGGTATCTTCGTATCCGGAATGTAGAGCCGGAAAGTTTGCAGCGAATTGGGGTCGGTGAATCCGGGAGAGATGTGGACCAGGGCGCGGAATGTGCGAATCATCAGCCCCGAACAAATCAACAAGACGAGCGCCAATGCCACCTGTACCACTACCAGGGACTTGCGCGCGCGATGGCGTTCGCGGCTTTGGCTGAGGGCGCGACCACCTTCGCGCAGCCCTGTGTTCAAACTCACGCCTGCGTACTTGATCACCGGGATCAAGCCAATGACAAAGCTCACAAAGAGGGCTAGACCTAAAGTAAACAGAACAACTGGAAGATCGATTCCGATATCGCGAAGCCTCGGAAGGCCGGTCGGGGCGATTGCAACCAGAACGCGCAATGCGGCATATGCCAAGCCCAGGCCAATCACGCTTCCCGTGAATCCCAGTGCGAAGCTCTCGAAAAGAAGCCCGCCTGTAATCCGGCCTCGTCCCGCGCCGAGGGCCGCTCGAACAGCCAATTCCTGGCGCCGTCCCTCGACCCGCACCAGCAAGAGGTTTGCCACGTTCGCACAGGCCACCAGCAACACGATCGCGATCGAACCCATTAGCACCCATAAGACATTGCCCACGTTGCCGATTACCTCCTGTTTCAACGTGTGCAAATTTGACTGAAGCTTCACCTTCTCAAAAAGGGCCAAACTAAATCCATCGGGTGCTGGGAAGCTCCGTGCCGAGATCGGAATCATGCGAGTCAAATCTGCATTTACCTGCGCCAATGTGATGCCCGGCTTCATGCGGGCCAGTGCCTGCATGCCGAAGCCGCCAAGCTTTGTCTTGCTGCGATCCAGTTGCATCGGAATAACGACTGCTGCATCGGCCTGATCGAGAAAATGGAAATCGCGAGGCAAAATGCCGATAATCTCTCGCGGTGTTCCGTCCACCGTGATGGAGCGGCCAATCACTGTATCGCTGCCTCCGAACTTCTGGCGCCAGTACGGGTAGGAAATAAGGATCGTCTTCGGCGCATTTGGGAGGTCATCGCGACGAGAGAAGATTCGACCCATCGCCGGCTTCACACCCAGAATTGGAAGTGTGCCGTCGCTCACATCAAGGCCGCGCACATGTTCCGGTTGCCCCGCGCCCGTCACGCTCAGTGAGTCGCCGCTGTAGAGCCCGATATCTTCAAGTGTTTTATTTTGTTCGCGGTAGATGAAGTAGAGAAATGGCGCGATATTTAAATCCTGTAATCCAATTCCAGGGGCCCGGTGGCCTACGGCGATCAACTGCTCCGGGTGTGGGTAGCTCAATGGCTTCAGCAGTACGCCTTCAACCACGCTGAAAATGACCGTATTTGCGCCAACGCCTACCGCAAGCGT
>Ga0068852_100003704_pt1 | contig 10715 bp, 14 predicted proteins | sample KBSCornC22_FD_66594 | JGI IMG/M metagenome (GOLD analysis project Ga0068852, IMG submission 66594) | Corn rhizosphere microbial communities from Kellogg Biological Station, Michigan, USA - KBS Corn C2-2 | ecosystem: Host-associated > Plants > Roots > Rhizosphere > Soil ... | reverse complement strand
GTATCCAACCGGTTCGGCACCTACCTCAAGAGCATGGAATCGGACAAGCCCCTTTGGCTGGGCTCCCCCTTGGTGGTTCACCGGCGCTGCCTCGATCCCATGTTCAGCATTGCCAACGCCATCGCCTACGACGGCAAGATGGTTCACGGCTCCGGTACAGAACCCTCGGGCGACAAGACTCAGTGCAGCCAGTGGATTCACGTACCCGCCGAGGGCGCCGAGGAACACTGGATTGCGGCCCAGGGCCGCAGAGCTTTGGAACAAGTCCGGGCGCTGGTGGGGAACAAGCCTGAGGACGACGAGGGCCAGCCCAAGGTCTACGTCATATCGCCATTCAAATCGGTAGCCAAACAGATGCGTGCGCTCCTGCGCCGCGAGATGGGCTGGAACTGGGAGACCGTGGAGAGGCTCTGCGGGACGGTGCACACTTTTCAAGGCAAAGAAGCGCGCGACGTGATCTTTCTACTGGGCGGCAATCGCCAGAAACCACGCGTGATCGCGAGCTTCGCCGGCAAGAAGCCCAACCTCGTCAATGTGGCCGCCACCCGCGCGAAGAAAAGGCTCTACGTCATCGGCGATCGGGACTTTTGGACCGGCCGCCACGACACAAAGGGGTACTACCGCACCATGGCCGAGATGCTGGACGCTCATGTCGCTGCAGCGCCTGCGCCTATCGCCGCGTCGGCGCGGGAGCACGCGGCACAGCGAGCGGCCTATCGATCCAAGTAAGAGGGTGCTCGCACCGATTCGAAGATCGACAAACACCAAGCGGGCGCGCAAAGCCGGCCCTCCATAGCAGGCCGAAGTGCGGAAGCCCTCGATACACTTGCTTGCCACGGATTCAGCAAGACCAGCCAAGGGAGACCCGATGAGCGAACAGATTTCTTTCGAAACCAACGACTTTGCCAGCAACCCGGAGCCGCGCTGCCCGTGCGTCCTGCTGCTGGACGTGTCAGGTTCAATGGGCGGCCACCCCTTGGATCAGCTCAATTCGGGCCTCACCGCGTTCAAGGACGAACTGGCGGCTGACACCCTGGCCATGAAACGCGTCGAGGTGGCGATCATCACCTTCGGCCCAGTGAAGGTCGAGGTGCCATTCACGACCGCCGCAACCTTTTACCCGCCGACGCTGCAGGCCCAGGGCGACACCCCGATGGGCAGCGCGATCCTGCAAGCCCTCAACATGGTTCGCGATCGCAAGCAAGACTACAAGGCGAACGGGATCTCGTACTACCGCCCCTGGGTGTTCCTCATTACCGATGGTGCACCGACCGATGCGTGGCAATCCGCTGCTGATGCGGTACGAGAGGGTGAGGCCTCCAAGCAGTTCGCGTTCTTCTCGATTGGCGTCAAAGGTGCCAACATGGAGATCCTTCGCCAGATCAGCAGCGGGCGCGAGCCTCTGTCGCTGGACGGTCTGAAGTTCCGCGAACTATTCAGCTGGCTGTCGAGTTCCTTGCGCTCCGTGTCGCGCTCGACGCCGGGAACGGAGGTGCCACTTGAGTCACCGAAGGGCTGGGCGGCCGTGTGAGTTGGCGCGTCGTCGCCGCGTCGGAGATTGGCACCTCCCACGTCTCGAACGGCACTATCTGCGAAGACAGCTGCTGGGCTCAGGTTGATACCTTGGCCACGGGCGAGTCGTTGCTTTCGATCTTTGTCTCCGACGGCGCCGGTAGTGCCGCGCGTGGAGGGCAAGGGGCCGAGCTCGCCATTCAATCCGCCGCGAACTTTCTAGGCCAGCAGTTGCGCAGCGGCGAGTTCGGCCTGAGCGATGAACTGGCCACTGCCCTGGTCATCGAGGTTCGACAGTGCATTCTGGCTGCGGCAGAGAGTGAAGGTCTGCGTGCGCGCGACTTCGCATGTACCTTTCTGGGGGTGCTCTCCACGCCTCGCGCCACGCTGGTCCTCCAGGTCGGCGACGGCGGTATTGTGGTTGACGTAGGCAGCGGGCTGGAGCTCGCCGTTGTACCTATGAGCGGTGAGTACGCCAACATGACCCACTTCGTCACCGACGACGACGCAGTGGCGGTATTGGCCACGAGGACATTCCCAGATCCAGCCTTGCGGGTTGCGGCCTTCAGCGATGGCTTGCAGCGGCTTGCGCTCAACATGGCGTCGAACACACCGCATGAGCCGTTCTTCGCCCCGTTCTTCAACGGACTTGCAAAGGCGGCCGCCGAGCAGGAGGACCAGCTGCAGGTACTGCTAAGCAAGTTCCTTGGAAGTGCGGCCGTCAACGAACGCACCGACGACGACAAGACGCTCGCAGTCGCGGTTCGCCTCGGCTAGCCGACGTATGGCTAAGACGCTCTTTACGTCGAAGGGAGCGCCGCTGGATATCGGCCGCGAACTTGGGCGCGGCGGGGAGGGTTCGGTCTTCGACGTGCCCGCGTCAGCCCACCAAGTGGCCAAGCTGTACCACCCCAACAAGCTGCCAAACCTCAAGAAGCAGGCCAAGCTTAGTTTCATGGTGGCCTCAGCCGACCAGCAGCTGCTCAACTACCTCGCTTGGCCGCAGGAAACGCTCCACCAATCGCGCGGCGGCCCTGTAGTTGGTTTTCTGATGCCGAAGGTGATCGGCAAAGCGCCGATTCACATGGTCTACAGCCCAGCGCATCGTCGGCAGGACCATCCCAAGGCAGCCTGGAATTTCCTGCTATTCGTGGCACGCAACATCGCGGCCAGTTTCGACGCGGTGCACGCGCATGGGCACGTCATCGGTGATGTGAACCAAGACAGTGTCATGGTCGGCCGCGACAGCAAGGTTGTGCTGATCGACAGCGATTCGTACCAGGTGAACGCACATGGATCCTTGCACCTGTGCGAAGTCGGAGTACCCCATTTCACTCCGCCTGAGTTGCAGGGGAAGTCATCGTTCGACGGTTTCGCACGCACGACGAACCACGACAACTTTGGTCTGGCACTGCTGGTCTTCCATGTGCTCTTCGGCGGCCGTCATCCCTACTCCGGCGTGCCGCTTAAAAAAGGTGTTGGTGACGCGCTTGAAAACGACATCAAGCACTTCCGCTACGCCTACGCGCGTGACGCTCAAGCGCGGGGCATCGCAGCGCCGCCTCGATCCATTCCGCTGTCCATATTGCCCGATGCCATGGAGACGATGTTCCACCAGGCTTTCACGGAAAGAGGGGCACAAGGAGGACGGCCGACGGCCCAGCAATGGGTCACGGCAATGGATACATTGCGTGATCGACTGAAGACTTGTGCGGCCGCCTCGATGCACGTCTACCCGGACCACCTCCGCGCGTGCCCGTGGTGCGAACTAGAGCAGCAAGGCGTCGTCTATTTCCTGGATATGGGAACGGTCGTAACACCGACCATCACCGGATTCACTGTCGAAAAGGCATGGGCACGTATCGAACAGGTACTACCGCCGCCCGCCATTCCTGTACCTAGCACCGAAAGCTCAAACCTCCAGGCCAGGCCTTTGCCTGCCGGCGTGCCCGGGCAGATCACCGTCACCTTCTACCGCATACTCATCGCGGCGGTGGCCTTAGGCGTCGTGTTTGTGGCGCCCAAGATCTGGTTCTTGGCAGTCATCGGAGGACTATTCGGCTGGGGCATGGCCAGTAACGCTGGCGGCGAGGAGCGCAAGGCCGAACGCAAGCTGCGAGCGGCAGCATTGGAGTGGGCCGAGCGCGAATACAACCAACTGGTTGAACAACTCCAGCAATGCGGTCCGGACGGCTTCCATGCCAAGAAGGGCGGGCTTGCTACGGCCAGGAACGAATACATCAACCTTCCGAAAGGCGAAAAGGAAGAACTCGACCGACTCCATGCCAGTGCGCGGGAGCGGCAGCTAAAGGCCTTCCTCGATCGATGCTTCATCGACAGCGCCAACATCAAGGATGTGGGACCTGCACGCAAGGCTGCCTTGAGATCGTTCGGCATAGAGACGGCGGCCGATGTTGAGCGCAGCAAGGTGCGCCAAGTACGGGGTTTCGGTGAACGCCTCACGTCGTCGATGATGGACTGGCGTGCGAGCTGCGAGCGGCGCTTTACGTTCAACCCTGCCCAGGCCGTCACGGAATCAGACCGCAAAGCCTTGCGTGCGAAGTACGCTTCCCGTAAGTCAGCCATCGAGGGTCAATTGGTTGTGGGCGCCGAGGAGCTCCAGCGTTTCAACAGGGACGCCATGGTGAAGGCAGCGGCACTTAAACCACAGATCGAGTGGGCTGCGCAAAAGGTAGCGCAAGCGAGGAAGGATCTATCGCTGCTATGACGGACGCGTAGATAAATGGCCACGCAGAATCACTCAGGAGCGAACTGCCAGTTTGGTTTCCCGGCCGACACCTCCCGACAAAACACGCATGCGTGGGCTCCCCGCGAGAAGGCCTGGCTGTGCTGCGATCGAACGTGTCTGGTACTGCCAAGCCCATGGAGGAGCTTGTGACGTTGGTGCCGATCCTTGTCATTGACCTCGAAGCAACATGCGCCGACGACGGCAGCATCGCGCCTGAGGCGATGGAAACCATCGAGGTGGGAGCTGTTTGGGCCACCCCTGACGGCACACCACTCGATCGCTTCCAAGCCTTTGTGCGGCCACTGGAGAGGCCACAGCTCACGCCCTTCTGTACCGCACTGACCGGCATTCGCCAGGCCGATATCGATGCGGCGCCTCTATTCCCCGTCGTAGCCGAGGCTCTGCGCGCCTTCGCCAGCCGGCATCACGATGCAACGCGCTGGATGAGTTGGGGAGCCTACGACCGCAAGCAGATCGAGCGCGACTGTGCACGCCACGGCGTATCCAATCCTTTGCAGCTCGCTCATGAGAATGCCAAGCGGCACTTTGCGAAGCACCAGCGCATCGGCAAAGAAGTTGGTATGGCCAAAGCCTGCGAGCTGGCAAGGATCGAGGCGTATGGAACATCCCATCGGGGACTCGATGACGCGCTCAACATCTCGCGGTTGCTGCCATGGGTGCTCGGCGAACGGTCGCTACGCAGCCCGCCAGCGGCTTGAAAGCGGGCGGCTGCGAATACCAAGCAATATGGACAGGTAGACTGGCAACGTGATCTGCCGCACTCGGCCTCTTGGAGCCGCTCCCGTTCGCTAGCTGAGCGGCAGTTGCGCAGCGATTGCTGCCTTCTACTGGCGCGGACGCATTCGCGCTGATTGCACCAATCAGTCACTGGACTTCGCCACTGTGAAGAGTGCGATGGCCTCGGTCGCCATTGACACTCTCCGGCGGTCAGCAACGCTGACGAGATGAATCGATGGGAATAGAAGACGAACCTGAACGAGCCGGCGGCGGCGGCGCTGCGGAACGCGGCCTGGAGTTTCACGCGCGTGATCGCCATCGTCATGGCTCATCTTATTGCAGACCGATCGACCGGCTGACGCGCCAATGGCAAATGTGAGTCGCAACAATGTCCTGCTCACGCATCAGGTTCGATCGTGGCCAGTCCGCCATCAAATCTTCAGAAGCCGCCGAACAGTCTCGTAAGGTTATCCTGCGTCCAGGCCAGGATCCTGCCGCCGCCCCTCACGCGGGCGTAACCGCCCGCTCGGCTGCCGATGAGCTGCACAATGGGCTTGCCTTCCGCCCGAGCCATCGCTACCTCGGCCAGCACGCCAGGCGCCCTGTGCGTGTAACGCCCAAGCAGTACAACGACCACGTCGCATCGACGGATCTCCTTCAGCGCCGCTTCTTTCCAGCGCGGCTCGGGAGCAGCCTCTTTCAAGGAGCCATCGACCACCGAGAACGGCAGGTTCTGTCGCTTGGTCTGGCCGATCAGCAGATGCTTGAGTTGCTGATCGTTGTCGAAGTCGAAGCTGACGAAAACCCGTGGTGGCCGCGTTCCGTCCGACTCCGCGAGCCAAGTGAAGAACTTGCCGGCAGCAGCGCCAGCGATCGCGCCACCGACGCCAGGCGCCAACATGTGGCCCAACGCAGCGCCTATGCCGTAGGTCCAGGCGTCCTTAGTGGCACCTTGCGAAGCGTGTGACGCGCAGTAGCCGCTACCGGATGATGCTGGCCGCAAGCAGCGCTGATCTCTCTGGTTTTTACCTTTGCAGCGCCCCATCACCGATCAGATCAACGCCCCGCGGCCTTCGCAGCGGCTTCGATCCATGCCCCGATGTTGTTCCGGCCATCGTCATTGACCCAGTCGTAGGTTTTGTAGCCAGCAGGAAGCGGGTTGGAGCCCTTTGTGTCAGTCTTGCCTTCCACGTCTTTCATGTTGTGGATGTAAACCCCCAGCAAGCCGTTGCCCCGGGCTACGCTCTGCTCGATCTCGTACTTCACATACGGCCGGGTGGAAGTCTCGTTGCCGATGAGGACCACGGTGACCGAAGTTCCGACGAGCTGTTCGTCGATCCACTTCCGGATCTTGTCCGGAGTCTGCAGCTTCACCTTCTCCCATTCCGCACCGTCCCAAAAACCGGCGGCCTCGCGATCCTTGCCAACGACCCAGCTGTTGCGCACCTGGCCAACCCGCCAGTTGTCGCGGCCGTGGTGAAAACTGAAAAACGTACGTCGCGCCATCTGAATCTCCTTTAGTCTGAAAGACCGTTTAGGGACGGTTGTAGCTTTGCCAATTGGGGGTTCCCGCTCGGAACGACTTGAGGGTCGTCCAGCGACCAAGGCCTTCGACAAACACATCCGAGGTAGCCGAGTTTTGGTAGTTGTCCTTCGTGACCCTGGGATAGAGGCCTAGATATTCCTGACCAGCAAAGCCATCGGTCTCTTTGTCCAGCACGGGCATGATGGCCACGCCACCGGATCGATACCCATCAAAAAATCCGAGCTCCCAGGGCATCCACTTCGATGTGGTCGCCGCGTCGGTCGCTAGGTAGATCAGGGACTTCGACTGCCTCATCCGCTGACGGAGCAGAGCCGCTGTCTCGGCGTTGACCTTGGACCTATCAAGCTGTCGGTCGTGGCTCCAGTCCACGTAAACCGTGGCCCCCTGCTGCTCCAACAGTTGCTTAACGCCGAGAACCAACTCAGCGTCAGCAATCGCGTGCGACAGAAAAATGTCAAACGCCTCCGAATCGCGCGTATTGGCGCGCACGGAATCCAGAATTTGCCCTGCGGACCGCGAGGCGAACTGTCGAGTTGCGCTCTGGGCCGCAGCCCGTGCTTCCGCCTTTGTGAAATGACGCGTTGCCATCACATCCCTGGAAGTTCGACGAGTGCCTGGATCACGGTGGTCTGCTGATCGGCCAGCGGCTGGCCGGCGACATTCATCGCGCGATCGTCATACTTGAAGCTGAAAAAGACTTTGCGAGCCATATTTCTTTCCTCAAGACTGGTCTGTCGGTATGTTCAGCGGGGTGTCACGGTCTGCGTCGCCTAGCGCAACAAGAACGACAGCAGAATCATCAAGAGGGCTAACGTGACGTAGTACGGAACCAAGGTCCGGGAAAACAATGCAGAGATCCATAGATTTCGTGGGTCGCTCTTGTACGGCTCGGTGTTCATCGAGAAGTCGATTTCTTCCTCCTTGAGCTGCCGTACATGCTCGTACAGCGACCGGAAGCGCCTCTCCATCGAGAGGAAGTAGCTGTCCAAGAACCAGAAGATGAACAGCGGGAAATAGGCCACGAGGATGTAGGCCTTGTTGGTGTCCTTGGCCGCAAGGGCGAAGAGAGCAGCGATGAGCGTGATGCTCCAACCCTTGAGCAAGAACAGGTTCCCCGACATCCGGCTGATCGACGCCTGGATGAACTCGAGGTGCTTGTGCTTGTTGGAGATGTCGGACATGGGCCTACCGGCGGCGGGCGATGGCGTCATCGACCCACGCCGCCAGGTGGTCCTTGATGTGGTTGTAGGTGCCGTAGGCGGGCGGGTCATAGACCGGCGGCCGCACGATGTTGTTGTTGCCGTCGCGGAAAGTGAACTGGTCGAACGGGTTCGCGCCCTTGGAACAGGTGCCCTGTCGGGGGCAGTTCAGGTTGTGGACGTGGATGCCCAGCAGTCCGCGGTCATCCGTCCAGGCCTTGCGGATTTCATGCTGAATCCAAGGCCGCCCATGGGTATGGGTGCCGATCAGCACAACCACGCAGCGCTTGTATTTCATGTTGTCATCGATCCAGCGCTCGACGGCCGCCGAACCGCGCCGCTTGACTGTCTCCCAGTCGTTCGGGGACACGGGCTCGTCGCCGTCGATCATGCCCATCTGCCGGATCTGTTGCACCCGCATGACGTCGTTGTCGAAGTGAAAGCTATAGAACACCGGCACTCGTGCCATGGTCTCCTCCTTGGTCTACACGGGCTTCTCGCTTTTGGCTGGGCCGGATGCCCAAGCCGCGATAGAGCAGCGCCACGAAATCCAGTGGCGCCAAATCGTCGGGTGGCAAGTAGTTCAGATCTCGAGCGAGGTGCACGGTCGCGCCGCCGGTTTGGGCGATGGGGATGCACGTTGCGTTCGGCCAGTAACTCGTAAACAGCTTGTGCTCGTCCAGGATGCCATGCATGCCGCCGATGAAGACGGCCGCCTCGAACTCGGCGGACGTGAATATGGCCTTGCGCATCGCGAGCAGGCTGGCTTCAACGTCCTCGCCGACAGCGTCGACCAGCTTCACGTTCGCGAAGTTCTTGTTCTCTTCTGGCAGCACCTTCTGGAACAACTTCGACTGGAACAGCTCTACCGCTACCGTGTATTCGACGCCCACGGCCTGCGCCGCTGACCACAGCAGCGGCGTGATGGCTGGATGGCCGCCCCAAACTAGCTTCTTGCGACCCAGCACCACCTGCGCCAGCGCGTTGACGGCGGCCTGGATCTCCTGTGGCCGGCAGTCCGAGCTGTACGGTTCGCGCGTCGGCACGCTAGCGGATAGAAAGATCGCGCCCACGGCTACTGCTCGATGTCGGCCAACTGCCAATCCGCCTCGCGGCTTCGCAGCCATTTGACGGCACCGACACGGGAGGCGAGCCAGTCCAGGTGGCGCCGCCATTCCTCGCTGATGCCGAGGTGGTCGTAGACCACGGCCGCGGCGCGCGAGTCGCTCAGATCAATACAGTCGTGGACGTCGACCGACGTCGGCACGCCAACGACCGGGTAGGCCACTAGCGGGTTGCCAGAGGGCAGCTTCAGAATGACGGAGCGCTTCTGGCCTACGCCTTCGACGCTGCCGCCCAGGTCTTGGATCGCGGTGCGCAGCGTACCGACCATGTTGGAGTGCCGCAGCGCGACGCTGACGCTTCGCACCCGCTCGAGCTCCAGTGCGACATCCGCGACCACCGCCGGGGTGAGGCGTGTGCCGTTGAAGTCGGCATCGGTCAACTTCTTGGATGTGGCCAAATGCGACTCGCGCACGGGCGTGTGGCCGGGCCAGACCAACTGCAACATGGAGATGTGCTTGGCGATGGCCCGCCCCCACTCGGCCGTGGTCCATCGGCTGGTGAAGTAGCCAGGGGTGTCGAGCATGACCAGCACATCGGAATCGCACAGGCGATGCCAGAGCGCGGCTTGGAAGTCGGCGGCCACAGAGACCGAGTGCGTGTCCAAGAACACGTCGAAATGACGCGCGGACAGCGCCTCGTAGAGCTGCAGGGCGACATCGGGCGACTCCTCGCGGCGATAGCTGACGAAGACACGCCGCTGGGCCGGCAGCAAGCCTAGACACTGCAATGCAGCCGTGACGACCCGGCGCAGGCCGACATCAGCGGGGTCGTGGAACATCGCATTGATGCTGCGCAACTCCGCTGGCAACTCGGCACTGACGCGGGCGGCTGCGCTGACGATGGGCACCACGGGCACTCCCAACTTGGTCAACCGGGCCGCTTCAGGGTACTCAGCACCGTGGGCTCCAAAGAAGACGGCCACTGTGGCTGTCGTATCGCTGAAGTCGGCGGTGATGCCGCGGTCAATCGTGTAGTCGCGACCACGCAGCAAGCCAAACAAGCCGAGGCATTCGTCAAACGTCGCCGAAAAGGCAGAGGTCTGTGGATCGGTTGGTGAGCCCAGTAGCAGGCATTGGTAGAGCGCCATGGAGCGTACCCTTACAGGAACGGCACGGTGCGCACGAACTGCCCCTGGTTGCTGCCCGCCGGCACCCAGAGCAGTTCACCGGTGGTGGACCTGTCGACGCGGCGGTACAGCTGCATGTACTCGTTGCCGTGTGTGGTAGTGGCATCGGATGTCTGGACGATGGCAATGCGGTCAGGCTGCTTTTGGCCATCGGCATAGCCCAACTCCCACGGGCACCAGCGCGAGGCCATCGAGTTCGCGGTGGCCAGAAACAGGAACCAATCGCACGTTTTAATGCGGTGCTGGATGCGTGACGCCGTTTCTCGATTGGGCTCGGGCGGCATCGACGCGTCTTTCCAGTCGATGTACAGCTCAACCCCCTGTTCTGCGAGCAATGCCTGCAACCCCTCGGCGAGCTTGTCGTCACGATGGCTGTGGCAGAGGAAGGCCGTCTTTTGTAAGCCGGCACGAACTTGCGATTTGAGAAGCGGCCGCCGTTGACCGGCTCGCAGCAGTTCAGATTGAGCGATTGCCATTGATTTGTTTTCCTGTCCCTGCAGGCACAGTAACGAAATGCTTACAGATCGTCAATGCGGAGAGACGCTGGCCGAAGTGCGTTGAGCGCGCGGCCGTGGCGGCTTGAATCAGGGCGGACCGCTGCGAGAGCACGGCAGCCATGTCTGGAGCTGCAATGTTGTTAGGGGTGACGGCACGGGCCAAGCGCTAGCTGCGCTGTACCGCGATGGCGCTCAGCGCTTCACCAAACGGCAAGAACCCCAA
>Ga0068852_100003694_pt1 | contig 10726 bp, 10 predicted proteins | sample KBSCornC22_FD_66594 | JGI IMG/M metagenome (GOLD analysis project Ga0068852, IMG submission 66594) | Corn rhizosphere microbial communities from Kellogg Biological Station, Michigan, USA - KBS Corn C2-2 | ecosystem: Host-associated > Plants > Roots > Rhizosphere > Soil ... | reverse complement strand
AGGTCGAGGGTGTTGCGGGTGTGGTCGGCGAAGGTGCGCACGCCGCGCTCACACAAAATTACTTCGTAGTTGCCTTCGCTCATGATGTATTCGGCGGCCATGAGGAATTCATCGAGCGTCGCGCTCATGCCGCGCTTCAGAAGGATGGGCATGCGCAGGCGCCCGGCATGTTTGAGCAGGGAGAAGTTCTGCATGTTGCGCGCGCCGATCTGTACGACGTCGGCCCACTCTGCAACGAGTTCGAGGGTTTCGTTGTCGATGGCTTCGGTGATGATGCGCAGGCCGAAGCGATCGCGAATTTCCGCCATGATCTTGAGCGCGTCGACGCCGAGTCCCTGAAATGCGTAGGGAGAGGTGCGGGGTTTGTAAGCTCCACCACGGAAGAACTGCGCGCCGGCAGCGGCAACCTGCTCGGCAATGGCGAAGGCCTGTTCACGGCTTTCGATGGAGCAGGGGCCGGCAACGATAGCGAGATTGCGTCCGCCAATGGTGGCATCCGTACCAGGGAAGCGGATGATAGTGTCTTCTTCTTTGACATCGCGGCTGGCGAGTTTGTAGGCCTTGGAGACGCGGATCACTTCGGCGACGCCGGAGAGCTCTTCAATATTGCCGCGATCAACTTCGCCCTGGTTGCCGGTGATTCCGATGGCGGTGCGCTGGGCGCCGGGCATAGGGTGTGCGCGGTATCCCAAACTTTCGATATGTTCGCAGACAGCCTGAATCTGTTCCGCAGTGGCCTGCGCCTTCATCACGACTAACATCACTGGAACCTCACAGTAAGTTTACGGCAAATGGCGGAATTCTGTGATCCCGGCCGGGTTTGGGGCGCCGGGCTGCATCGCGCAGGCAGCGCCGGTTTGTTAACGCGTCTGGCGGGACTTGCGCTCGGCATTACGTTTTTCGCTGCGCCACTTGAGGCCGAGAAAGGCGAGGTAGCCGAGCTGAATGACCCAGGTTACGGTGTAAGCGGCAACTACGAACTGGTGATCGAGAATATTGCGTTGGTCCATTGTTTTCCTCGTGTTGGACGAAATCGTCGCACGTTAAACGTTGGCTTCGAGAGCTTCCTGAGCCTCGAGAGCGGCGTATTGCTGGTGGCGGCGTTCCACCTGGTAGCGCAGAAAGAGCACCAGCATGCCCCAGCAGAACCACGCCAGCATATTCCAGAGCAGGGCGTGCACCATGGTGGGGTCTTTCATGCCAGAATCCTGGTCGCCACCAAACACGGGGGCGGGATGCTGCGTTCGCCACCAGCGATTCGACATATAAACGATGGGCACATCGAGCGCGCCAAAGATGCCGAGCACGGCGGCCAGCGTCTGCATCTGTGGTCCGGCGGCAAAGCGGCGCAAAAGCAGATAGCTGACGTAGATGAGCCAGAGCACCAGAGTTGTGGTGAGGCGGGCATCCCATGTCCACCAGATGCCCCAGGCGCGGCGTCCCCACAGCGGGCCGGTAGTCAGCACCACTGTACAGAACACCACTCCCACTTCAGCGCCGGCCAGCGCCCAGGCATCGGATATTTGAGCCCGATGAGGGTGACTGCGGCGGTAGGCAAGGTAACCGATCGAACCAATCAGGCTGATAGCGAAGAAGAAAAACGCCACCGAAGCAGAGGGTACGTGATAGTAGATGATGCGGAAAACGTAGCCTTGCATCGCGTCATCGGGCGCAACGTAGATTGCCTGGTGGTATCCCTGCACCATCAGCAGGATGGTGACGATGGGGAAGAGGGTGAGCAGGATTTTTTTCATACCTATTCCTGGGTGAGCAAATTCAGTTTACGCCGCAATTGAAGCGGTTTTCTCGATCGTAGGGTGGACGTATCCGGTTGAAATTCAGTCATCTCAGGCTGCTTTCTCCCGAGGCTTGACTTTGTTCCATGATTTGCTTCGAGAAGCGACCCACAAGTCATAGCCACTTTGCAAGCCAATCCAGAACTGCGCGGAGTTGCCGAAGTAGCGGCTCAGGCGCAACGCTGTATCAGCGGTAATCCCCCGCTTGCCGCGCACCAGATCGTTTACGCGCGGGATGGAGATATGAAGGTCCTTCGCGAGCCGGTACGCCGTCAGCCCCAGTGGCTCCATGAACTCGCTAAGGAGAATTTCGCCAGGATGAATTGAAAATGCAAAGGGAATCTTATCCATCTCGTCTCCTAGTGATAATCCGCGATCTCGACGTCAAAAGCATCGCCGCTTCGCCAAACAAAACACAGCCGATACTGATCGTTGATTCGGATGCTGTGTTGGCCTTTTCTGTTCCCGCGAAGCGGTTCGAGCCGATTTCCTCCTGGAACTGACAGATCATTCAAGTCTGTTGCCCAATGCAGAATCGCGAGCTTTTTGAGAGCCGTTAGCCGGATGGTCGATGGAATGCGGCGGCTCTTTCCTGTTTCCCACAGTTCTTGCGCGTCCGGGTCTTGAAAGCTCTTGATCATAATGGTAACGAATATCGTTATGAACGTCAATCGTTAATAGTATCTACTCTGCATGGAACACCACATCGAACAGCAGCAGACTTACAGTTGTGAAGATGATGTCGTAGCCGGTGAGCATCTTGATCCAGAGCCAGGGATCGCTCTCGCCGGTGAGGATATTCCCAGTGGCCTGCACCATTCCAAGCAGAGCCGGAAGAAAAATGGGAAACAGAATTAGCGGCAGCAGCAGCTCGCGATTACGGCTGCGAATGGCAAGGGCAGCAAAGAAGGTTCCATTGGCTACCAAGGCCCACGTTCCGAGGGGAAGAACGAGAATGAGTAGCCATGCATTGCCTTCGGCATGCAGGTTATACATCACCAGGAAGACGGGGGCCAGGGCGATCTGCACGATGCTGACGAAGATGAAATTGGCCAGGACCTTGGCGAGGAAAAGCTCTGAGCCCGGACTCGGAGCCATGCGCTGCGCGTCCATTACCTGGTGGCGAATCTCGCGTGCCCATGCCTGATTGAGGGCGCTGACTGATGCGAACATGGTGGCTACGCTGAGCACTCCGCCTGCGATCTGCTGAGCAAAGGCGCCGCGCGGATCGAATGACATCGAGAACAGCACCACGACCAGGAACGCGAAGAATAGCATCGAGTTGATAGCGTCTTTTGACCGCCATTCAATGCGCAGGTCTTTGGAAAGATGTGTCCAGAGGGTCGAGCTCATGCGGAGCGTCCCTCCGCGGAGAGTCTTGGCCCGTCCTTGATGATGTCGGCGGTTTGAACTTCGACATCGAGCGCATGGGCGGCCTTTAAGTAATCGTCGGGACTGAGAATCAGTTGCGTGCCGCGCGTTCCGGCGGAGACGCTGATCTTGTCGAAGAGAATGGCTGTTTCGTCGATGTAGACGGGGAAGACTTTTCGGGAGCCGAAGAGAGTAACGCCGCCGCGGATGTATCCGGTGAGGGGCTGGACGTCCTTGAGCGGTGCCATTTCAACCTTGCGTAATCCTGCGGCGCGAGCGAGCTTCTTGAAGTCGAGTTCAGCGTCACCGGGAACTACGGCGAAGCGGTAGATGTTTGCACCGCCGGTAACGAGGAGCGTTTTGAAAACCCGCTCGGGAGGCATGCCGATCTTCTTCGCAACAGTGATCGCGGACAAATCTTCGGGGTCAACTTCGTACTCGCGGAGTTCGAACGGAATATTCAGTGATTCGAGGAAGCGTGCGCCGTTGGTCTTCATAGCGTGGGTTTCCCGGGAGCGAAGTCGGCAACACGACCACCTTTGAGGCGGAGGATCCAGTCGGCGATGGGCGCGGCCTGTTCGCGCTGGTGGGTGGTGATCACGATGGTGCGGTTGCTCTGCCGGAACCCGGCCAGAAGCTCCACCATCTGGTGCGCTGACTCTACATCCATGTTGGAAAAGGGTTCATCGAGAAGCAGCAGTTCCGGAACGGGCATCAGGACGCGGGCGAGCGATGTGCGTTGCCGCATGCCCTGGGAGTATTGGCCGAGGGGGCGAGCAAGGTCTGGATCGAGGCCGACCTGCCGGAGCGCCTCGGAAGGGTCGAGGCATTTGCGGCCGGGATACAGACTGGCGAAATAAGCCAGATTTTCACGGCCGGTGAGCTCGTCGTAGAGCATGGGAGCATGGCTCATGTAGCCGATGCGTTCGCGGACATCGTGGGGTTCGCTATCGCCAAAAACCTTGATTTCGCCACCGGTTGGACGTAGTAGTCCGGCGAGGATGCGCAGCAGGGTGGACTTTCCCGCGCCGTTTTCGCCTATGAGTACGTAACATCTCCCCTGTTCCAGGTCGACAGAGACCTGGCGCAGCGCGGCAAATGATCCAAATAACTTAGAAACGTTTTCGAGGTGGGCGCAAAGTGTAGAGCTGATGGCCGCCGGGGCTTGCGCTGTCATGGAATCAGTTCGTTGCGATTCCCGCGGGGGCGTTGCCCGGTTGGGGAGCAGGTATTGCGTTGGCGCGAGGGTTAGTGCTGGCCGGAGCCGGCTGCGCGGGCATGGCACCGGGCTGGCCGTTGGGCGTTGCCGGAGCGTACTTGCTGGCGCACTTGGCCTGCAGGGCCGTGGCATGGAAAACGCCGTCGCGGCCGATGGTGCCCTCAGCGAGTGCCTGGGAATCGTCTTTGAATGTGTCTGGCGGCGGCTCGGAGCCCTTGTAAATCACGGTCAGTTTGCGGCCGCTTGTAGCCTTAGGCGAGTGGCTCTCGAACTCATTCAAAACAAAGGTGACATGGGGTCCGGACTGCTCGATCGAGCCCGGTTGAACGAAGCCTTCCACGCGGAGGTTGCTCTTATAGGCTTTCTCGCCCATGTTGCCGAGCTCGGCCACGGTGACGTAGTAGCTCTTATTGGAGCTGTACCCGGTAAACGATAGCCAGCCAATGGTTCCCAGGATAATGGCGACTGCGATACCGATCCTTACCGAATTGGAAGACGTCTTCATTGAGTTTAACGATACGGTGGCCGGTGAGGCGGGTCAATGGGGCGAGCCAACATCCGTGATTTAGATCACAATTTTGATCGCAATTCCCGGCCTATGGAATGGACGGGTTCGTCCCGCATTTAGTGAGCGCTTTCAAGCGTTTGCGCAGCCTTGTCGAGCGATTGAGCCAGTGCTGCGAGCTGCGACGAGGCTCGACCGGAATCCTTGGCTTCAATCGCCTCATTTACTCCGGGAATCACAACAGCCGCGTAGCCCGTGTATTCGCCGGGAGCGTAGATGGTGTGCTTGTACCAAGGGCGGTTGGGCAGGCCGGCGGGGGCGGTCATCGCCGTTTCGGCCGCGCGCAGGGTGGTGTTGAACTCGGCCAGATCCGCAGGAGGGTTCATCTGCAGCTGGTGCGCATGATCCGCAGCCTTGGCGAATCTTGCAGATGCCTCGAGGGCGGGTGCGAAATTAAGACCGGAGAGACCGCCGTCAGCAGCCTTGCGCTTAGCGGCTTCGATGTAGGCCTTTACTTCGCGCGCGTAAGCCGGATAGTCGTAGGGCAGCACATCAGTGTCTGCCATGCGAACGGCCTCAAGACCCAAGACTCGCGCCATCTGCTGCAGGTAGGCGAAGTGCGGGTCGGCGTTCATTACAAACCATGCGTAATTATCGAAGACGGAGTGATACACGCCGTATGGACCGCCGGAGCCGATGTCGGTGGATGGCACGCCGATGTGCTGCAGGAAGGGTGTGAAGTCCGAGCCCGAGCCAAGATCGCTGACGTGCACCTCTTCATTGGGTTGTGATGGGGCGTTCGAGGCGCGATGCTCGTTGGTGCCGTGGCGATTGGCGCGCCATTCCTGGTAAACCGTGTCGCCCACGGGGCTGGGGACGGACTTTGCGATCTCGCGCATAAAGTTTTTGAGCGAGGGAACGGCAGAGGCTGAAAAGTCAGGACCTGCGACAGCCACATCGACGTTAAGGTAGGCAACGGCGTTGGTGAGTTGTTGCGCGTGCTGCTCGACCCATTCGGTCGAGCCAATCAGGCCTTCTTCTTCCGCGTCCCAGCTGCAGAAGAGGATGGAACGCTTCGGCTTCCACCCATCGTGAATCAGCGCGCCCACGCCATGCACAGCTTCAAGCATGCTGGCCGTTCCGCTGTTGGGGTCGACAGCGCCATAAACCCACGCGTCGCGATGATTGCCGACGATAACCCAGTCTTCTGGATTTTCGGTGCCTTTGATTTTGCCGATCACATCCCAGATAGTGCGCCGTTGATAGTCCTGCTGCGAGACGAGATGCACGCGCACGCCGCCCGGCCCGATGTGATAGCGGAAGGGAAGCGCTCCCTGCCAGCCTTGGGGAACGCCGGGACCTTTCAGAGATTGCAAGATGGGCGCGACATCTTTGTAGCTGAGGGGGATGGATATGATGTGAGGCTGATTGCCTTCAGGATTGATGCGCGCTGAATCCTGCAGCTCGGGCGTCGAAGCTACTCCCGGTGTCTCGGGATCGCCGGGATACTTGAAGAGGTATTGGACAGATCCGCGCTGCACACCGCTGTCGGGCCGCCACGGACCCAGCGGATACATATCACCCTTGTAGTAGCCATCGTCTTGAGGATCAGAGTAGATGATGACTCCGGAGGCTCCGCGCTGCTCGGCGATGTAGACCTTGACGCCGCGAAAATTTGCGCCGTAGCGCACCACGACGATCTTGCCGTGCAGGTCGATTTTTTGCTTCGCAAGTTCGTCGTAGTCTTCGAGGCGGCCGTAGTTGGCGTAGACCGCTTCGCCGGTTACATCGCCTGAACCCGATGAGCCGTTGAAGGGAATCACAACGCGTGGATCCTTGTCGAAGGGGTCGCCTTCGACGTGTTCAGGAGTGGGGCCGGACATCAGTTGCTTTCCAGTGGCATCGAAGGCTTCGACTTTGACAGTCTTGGGCTGATTCATTAGAACGCGATAGGGGACGATTTCGGTTTCGAGACCGGCGGCGCGAAATTTTTGTGCGACATATTCGGCGGTCTTGTGGTCTTCGGGACTCGAGGCAATGTGCGGCTCTGCGGTCAGCGTCTTCAGGTGCTCGCCGGCCAGCTTGGCGTTAGGCACGGCGAGGAATTTCTCTTCGATTGCTGCTTCTTTGCTGAAGTCTTTGTAACCGAAGACTGTTGAAGGGGCGGGCATTGTCGCGGTTTGCGCAGTGCTGATGTGGGTCTGGAAAGTGAAAGCTACGGCCATCAGCACGTGAGCAACAGGAAGCCTACGAATCATCATCAAGTGAAAACCTTCGAGGAGCAAAATGGGTTGGGAGAGCGCGGGCCAGAGCGCAGCGACACGTGGCTTCGGCGCAGTTCCCACAGCTTACACTATGAGTTGGAGCTCCCCCTCTGACAAACAGGCCCAAACTGAATGAAGAAAACCTGGCTGCTGCCTCTGATGAACCAGCGGCGATAGTGCAGGAACTTCCGGAGCCGGAGCCTGCGGAACTGCCGCAGGCTATCCGAGCGCTGCGGAATGCGAATTTCCGGCTCTTCTGGGCTGGAAACTTCACTTCAAACATCGGCACGTGGATGCAGAACGTGGCACAGGGATGGCTTGTGATCACGTTGACCAACTCTGCCTTCTGGCTGGGCGTAGTTGGTTTTGCAGGGTCGATTCCATTTCTTTTCGTCACTCTGTTTGGCGGCGTTATCGCAGATCGCGTGAACAAGCGGCGGCTGCTGATGGTGACGCAAACGATCATGATGCTGCTGGCGTTTCTGCTGGCGGGTCTGACCTACTTCCACGCCATCAGCGTTTGGGCCGTAGCGGCGATCGCCTTCGGGAATGGCGTTGCGATGGCAATGAATGCGCCCAGCTACCAGGCCCTGGTGCCCAAGCTGGTCAAGCGCGAAGACCTCACCAACGCCATCGCGCTTAACTCTGCGCAGTTCAACATGTCGCGCATTTTGGGGCCAACGCTGGGCGGGTACGCGATGGTGATTTTCGGTATGACCGGAAATTTCTTCTTAAACGGGCTGAGTTTTCTGGCAGTGCTGTGGGCGCTGGTGCGCATCAAGTATCCCGAAGAAAAACTGGGTGGCCACCAGAGCATGTGGGACAGCCTGCAGGGAGGATTTGCATACCTGCGCAGTAATCGTCAGATGTACGTGATGATCTGGATGACGGCCTTCGCGAGCTTCTTTGGATTCCCATTCATCACGTTCATTCCGTACTTCGCAAAGGTGCAGCTTCATGCAGGAGAAAGTGGCCTGGGCTGGCTGCTGGCGTGTTCGGGAGTGGGATCAGTGCTGGGCGCGATGACCATTGCCATCTCTGGCGTCATTCGTCATCGCGGGCGGGTGCTGACGGGCTGCGGTGTTGTGTTTTTTGCAGCGATTATCGGGTTCAGTTATTCGCATGTCTTCGCACTCTCACAGGGCCTTGCATTTCTTGAGGGCTTCTGCGGCATCCTGATGATCTCCTGCTTCAACGTATCGATCCAGCACCTGTCGAGTGACGCGATGCGCGGCCGCATGATGAGCATCTACGCGACAAGCTTTCTGGGCTTGCCGCCGATTGGGTCGCTGGTGGCCGGGGAACTCTCTCGACACATGGACACCGGCCATGCACTGGCGATGATGGCCGGTATCTCGTTGCTATCGTTCGTAGGGTTCTATGCGTTCTCAGAGCCGCTGCGGGAGTTGGATTAGGCGACTGGCTGGCCGCAGTTTGCACAGCGTCTTGCGGCAGCGGGAATATCGCTGAGGCATTCCGGGCACTTTTTCATCGCAGGCGGCTCGACGACCGGTGGCTTGAACCGGGCCAGGATCTTGGCAGTGGGCAAGACAATGAAGAAGTAGACCACCGTCGCGACGATGATGAACGAGATGGTGGCATTCAGAAAGTTCCCGATGTAGATCGGCGTTCCATTCAGCTTGCATACGACATTGCTGAAGTCCGGCTTTCCCACGACGGCGGCGATGAACTGGCCCAGGATGTCTTTTACGAACGAGTTGACGATGCCAGTAAACGCCGCACCGATGATCACCGCGATAGCGAGATCGATTACGTTGCCGCGCAGAATGAAATCACGAAATCCCTTCAGCATGTCTTCCTCCTGAGAGTCATTGGGCCCATGCTACAAGAACAGCCTTCCAGTCTGGAATGAGAACTTTCCCGCGTCGCGGAACTGGATCGCTGCGGGTTTGCCTATATTACACACGTCACGCCCGGCGGCGACACTCTTTGCCACAACCGCGGGTTATCGCTCCGTCCTCCCGGAATTCACATGCCGAGCCGGCATCGAGGAGCAATTTGTCGTTAAACTCTGCATGTGAATATTTCAAATGACATCAATGCGGAAGATCCATTGGAACTATTCGATGGCTCGGGGAGGCGGAACAAACGGAGCCAAACGATCCAAATGCCGCGGCCCTTGCGACGGCTACCCCTGAAGGCGTGCCGAGCGTGCGCATGGTGCTCGTCAAAAGATTGATGCCTGATCGATTCTGCTTCTTCACCAATGTTGAAAGTCGAAAAGGGCGCGAACTGAGGGTGAATCGGCGCGCGGCACTATGCTTTTACTGGAAATCGCTGCGGCGCCAGGTACGCGTAGAAGGCGTGGTGAATGAGCTTGAGACGCCGGTGGTGGACGCTTATTTCCATAGCCGTTCGCGTGCCAGCCAGATTGGGGCTGCGATCTCCGACCAGAGCCGGATTCTGACGAGCCGGCAAGAACTGGAGGACCGCGTGGGCCGGTTTGTCGAGGTTACGCCAGGCGAAGTGCCGACACCGACATTCTGGGGTGGCTTCCGGATTCAATCAGAACGAATCGAGTTTTGGATCAGCGGTGCCGACCGGCTACACGACAGGTTCCTGTTCACGCAGAAAGGTGAGCGATGGGAGCAAGTCCGGCTGTTCCCTTGAGCGATCGGCGGAGCGCTAATCGAGGTCCAACCGGCGACTTTGAACCCGCCGTGCTGAGTCGCGGTTTTCCAAATTGATGAAGTAGATTTTTTCAATGTCGATTTGGAGGCTCCTGGCCTCTAGACTTGGAGACTGTGAATATAAAAAAACCAGAAGCAGTCGAATCCGAATTTCCGATGCGCGCGCTGCTCGCCGGTTCGCGGCGCAAAGAGCCTGCGTTACTCCAATTCGCGCGCAAGCTTGTCCTTGTCGAGTCTCCGTCCGATAACAAGGCCGCCGTTGACGCCGTGGTTGCGATTGCAGCCGACAGCGCGCGTTCGCTTGGAGGAAGGATCAAACTTCACCGACAGCGGCAACATGGAAATGTGCTCGAGGTTCGGTTTGGCCCCCGTGCGAAGGGCAATAGCAACGGGCAAAAGCCGGTGATGCTTCTCGGGCATCTGGATACGGTCTGGCCGATCGGCACTTTACGCCAGATGCCCTATCGCATTGCTGATGGACGTATTTGGGGTCCGGGCACGCTTGACATGAAGATCGGCGTGGCGATGGCTTTAACGGCGGTAGAAATTCTGGCTGAGGCCGAGTTGCTGAACCGCGAGATTGTCCTGCTGCTCAACAGCGACGAGGAGATCGGCAGCCCGATATCGCGTCCCATTACTGAGAACCTGGCGCGCGACTGCGAAGCTGTTTTTGTGCTTGAGCCAGCGCAGGGACTCGCTTATAAAACCGCGCGGAAAGGCACTGGCAACTGGCGCATCGACATTCGGGGAGTGGGAGCGCACGCGGGAGTAGATTTCGAGAAGGGAGCAAGCGCACTTCGCGAACTTGGGCGGGTCATCGAATCAGTAAGCGACTGGACCGATCTCAAGCGCGGCCTGACAGTGAGCATCGGCGTTGCTGGCGGGGGCAGCAAGACCAACGTGATTCCCGCCGAGGCATT
>Ga0068852_100003693_pt1 | contig 10727 bp, 9 predicted proteins | sample KBSCornC22_FD_66594 | JGI IMG/M metagenome (GOLD analysis project Ga0068852, IMG submission 66594) | Corn rhizosphere microbial communities from Kellogg Biological Station, Michigan, USA - KBS Corn C2-2 | ecosystem: Host-associated > Plants > Roots > Rhizosphere > Soil ... | reverse complement strand
TGCGGCGTGCCCGACGTGTTTCCCGGTGGCGTACCGGGCATCGCGCCCTGCGGCGGCAGCGTGGGCACCGTCAGGTCTTTCCAGAACCAGCGCGTGTCGGGCGCCATGTCGAGCTGCTGGCCGCGCAGGTAGTCATAGCGCTCGGTCGTGATCGCGTGGCCGCCTTGCGTCCCGCGTACGATCGTCGGCTTGAGGAAGATCATCAGATTGGTCTTGGTTCGCGCACGTGTGTCGTAGCGGAACAGCGATCCGAATACCGGCATATCGCCCGCATACGGCAGCTTCTGCGTGCCGTCGTTCAGGCTGTCCTGAATCAGGCCGCCAAGCACCACGATCTGTTGATCGTCGATGACGACCGACGATTCGAGCGCGCGCTTCGACAGGATCGGTCCGGCGTTCGACGTGTCCTGCACGCGCGACACTTCTTGATAGATGCCGAGCCGCACGGTGCCGCCTTCGGTGATCTGCGGCTTCACGCGCAGCACGAGGCCGACGTCGCGGCGTTCGATCGTCTGAAACGGCTGCACCGTCGCCGTCTGCCCGGTCGTCGAATACTGGCCGGTGATGAAGGGGACGTTCTGGCCGACGATGATTCGCGCCTCCTCGTTGTCGAGCGTCAGGAGCGTCGGCGTCGACAGGATGTTCGCCGTCGTGTCGTTTTCGAGCGCGCGAATCAGGAGGCCGAGATTGCTGATGACGCCAAGACCCGGGATCGAGATCGTGCCGTTGATGATCCCGAGGTTGAGCCCCTGGCCGAGCGCGCCCAGGTTCACCGAGGCATCGACGATGTTGCTGCTGTTGGTGTTGCTGCGCGTGCCGAAATTGGTGCCGCCGAATCCCTGTATGCCGTCACGGTTGCGGCTGACGCCCGACAGCACCTGCCACTGAACGCCGAATTCGGCCGCCCTGTCGGACGTGACTTCGACGATCAGCGCCTCGACGAACACCTGCGCGCGCCGAGAATCGAGCCGCTCGATAACCGCGCGCAGATTGTTGTAGACGGGCTCAGGCGCCATGATGACGAGCGCGTTGTTCGTCGTGTCCGCTTGGATCATCGCGCCGCCCGCGGCGAACGCCGTCGTCCCGCTGGCCGAATTCGTCGTCGCGAGCGGACTCGTGGCCGCCGCGGACGCCGGGAATGCGCTCGCGGCGTTCGCGGCCAGGGCGGCCGCAATTGGCATTGCAGCCGTTGCACTCGTCGCAGAAGGCGCGCCTTGCGCGCGCTCGCCACCATAGAGTCCTCGCAGCGTTTCCGCGACATGCGCGGCTTCAGCATTCTTCAGATAAACGATGAAGACGTTGCCGCCGACGCGCGCGGGTGTGTCGAGCTGCTCGATCAGCTGGCGAACGCGAGCGCTGCGCGCCGGATTGTCGGCGCGAATCAAGATGCTGTTCGATCGCGGATCGGCGATCAGTGTGACGCGCTGCTGCGCATCGGCAGGTGACCCTGGCGCGCCCGGAGTTTCGGTCAACAATCGATTGACGAGTGCGACGACATCGAGCGCGGAAGCATTCCTGACCGGGATCAGCATCGGCTCGCCGGCGGGCGCCTGGTCGAGCGATGCGACGATTCGATCGATGCGTTTCAGATTGTCCGCGTAGTCGGTGACGATGATCGCGTTACCGGGAACGTACGCGGCGATCGTGTTGTTCGGCGTAATCAGCGGACGCAACACGGTGACGAGCTGCGCCGCCGACTCGTAACGCAACGCGATGACCTGCGTGACGATGCGCTCGCCACTTGCCGTGACGGCACCTCGCTGCACGGGCCCCGCCTGCGTTTTCGCGTCCGCTTCCGGAACGATCTTGACGACACCGTCGGCTTCGACGGCCGCGAATCCCTGCATTCGCAGCGCCGACAACAGTGTCGGATAGACCAGCGACTTCGCGACCGGACGCGCGGAGACGATGTTGATCGTCCCTTTCACGCGCGGATCGACGACGAAGTTACGTCCGGTGATCTCGCCGACGGCCTTGACGACGGCGTCGATGTCGGCGTTGACGAAATTCAGCGTGACGGTGTCGGCATCCTGTGCAGCGGCAGGCAATGCGACGGCCAGCATCAGCGCCGCGCAAAGGCGGCAGAGGCGGCGGAAAACGATCAGGCCGTCTCTCGAAACAGCCTGCATCAGCCGGCCACGGGCGGACGCAGAGAGGATCAAACGACGGCCATCAACAGGAAAGTGCTGCGCTCCGGTACTCGAGCAGGCTCGTTCCGTGACGTCGGCAAGCTTGGGGAGCTTCTGAACAACCCAACGCGTCGCGAAGCGGAATCGGCGGCGATGATAGCATGGGCAAAGCGTTGAAATCGTCCATCGGCGCCGGCCCGAAATGGCGCTTTCCCGGGTGAATCCGCCGGCCCGGGATGCCGCATCCAATCCCTGTGCAACTCGAGGGAGTACCCATGCAGGATTCAGGCAGTTCGCCGTGCGGCAGGCCGCCCCGCCGGCTGATTCTCGGCGCGGCAGCAGCACTCGGGCTCGTGACTGCGCTGACGCCGCACATGCCAACGGTGCTGGCGGCTGGGCCGGCAATCGTCATCGTCCAGGCGGATACGACAAAGGACCCGGCGGGCGCTACCGCAGGCAAGGGGGCGGATTTGGCCGGGCGTCCGACCACACCGTCCGCCGCACCCGCCGTGCCGCCCCCGCCCGCCATTCCAGCGCCACCGCGCGCGGCGAAGCCCGATGCCGATTCATCGGACGTCGACGCCGACGATGACACATCCGCCACCGATCACGCGACGATCGACAAGCGGACAATCATCATCGACAAGGGCGGCAAGCGCGTGCGGGTGGGCGTGCTCGGCCGGGACCGCGAATACGACTCGTTCGAGCAGTTCGTCCAGGACGCGCCTTGGCTCGCCGGGCTCGTGTTCCTGACGGTGATGCTCGTGTTCCTCGTCCCGCTGCTGATCATCGTGCTCCTGATCTGGTACAAGATCCGCAAGAACCGGATGGCGAACGAGACGATGCTGAAACTGGCCGAGCGCGGCGTCGTGCCGCCGGTGACGGCGATGGATGCGATCGCATCGGGCAACGCCGCATCGCTTGCTGCTGCAGCGGCCACCGCCCCTGCACCGAATACGCCCGCTTACGATCATGCCCGTGCGCTGCAGCGGCGCGCCGTCTGGTCGGACCTGCGCAAGGGCGTGATCTTGCTCGGCGCGGGGCTCGGCCTCTCGGCGTGGTCGATGTTCGACGATGGCTCGCCGAACAGCGTTGGCCTCATCCTGCTGTTCGTCGGCCTTGGCTATTGCCTGCTGTGGTACCTCGAGGATCGGCCGCGCAATCCGGACAAGCGCGATCCGTCGTACACGCCGCCAGCCGGTGGCGCGTCGTGACCGGTCGGCAGGCAGCGTGCAACGATGGCTCCAATGCATGACCCGAATCGCTGGATCGCCGGTTGCGCACCGCGGCCGTGCGCCGCAACGTCTTCGCGGCCCGGCGTGATCGATGGCCGCGAAGGTCTCGTCGACGGACGTCACCGACGCGCAGTTGATCGCCCGCAGTCTCGTGGGCGACGACCGGCACGCGTTTGCCGAACTCGTCAAGCGTCATCAATCGTCGGTGCGCGCCTGCTTGCGCAAGCTGACTGCCGGCAATCACGCGCTCGCGGACGATCTCGCGCAGGAAACGTTCGTGCTCGCGTGGCGCAATCTGAAATCGTTTCGGCAGGAAGCGCGCTTCTCGACGTGGCTCTACCGGATCGCTACCAACTGCTGGCTCGCGCAGGCGCGAAAACGCCATGAAGAGCTGCTCGGCGATCGCGATGACGACGTTGCGGACAGCGACAGCGATGCAACCGATGCGCCGAGTGCGTGGGAAGCCGACCACGCGGCAGGAACGACAATGAGAGTCGACCTCGAGCGCGCGATGACAACGCTGACCGACGCGGAACGCGCCGCGATTGTCCAGTGCTACCATAATGACCTGTCGCACGAGGAAGCCGCGTACGTGCTCGGCTGCCCCGTCGGCACCGTCAAGACGCATGTTCTGCGCGGCAAGGCGAAATTGAAACGCGCCCTCGCCGCGTGGGGGCCGCCGCAACCGGCGTAGCAACGCGATGAATACGATCGACGCCAACGTCAGCGACTCATCCAATCCATCCGCCGACTGGATGGATCGGATGCTCCGCCACGACGCTGCGCTGCACGCCGACGATTACATCGACGATTCGGGCTTTACCGCGCGCGTCATGCAGACGTTGCCCGTCGTGGGGGCGCTGCCAGCGTGGCGCCGCCCCGCAATTGCAGCGTTGTGGGTGATCGCCGGAGTACTGCTCGCGGTTGCGCTGCCCGGCGTCGCGTTCGACTTCGCGCGCGCGGCTTACAAACTGTTCGTCGCGAAACCGTTCGCGCTGTCGACGATCGCCTTCATCGTCGTCGCATTCGGCGCCGCGTCGTGGACCGCGGCAGCGCTGGCATTACGCCGGGATTAGCTCAACCCGACTGAGACGCGCACGCGGGCAAAACCTCTCGCATGTCGTTCCGCACTTGCTACGCGATCGGCGACGGGCCGCCCCGAGCCGATCGCGCTAAATTCCTCGGGCCAAAGTATCGTGGGAGCGACGAATGTCGCGACCGAAACTTTGGCACGTTTCATTCATCCTTCAGCGTGAAATTGATCTCGACCGACGCCTGGTAGCGGCTGCCCTCGCCAACGCACTTCCACTCCGACAGCGTGTCCTGCACCGCGCGATCGAATACTCGCGGCGGATCCGATGAGGCAATCCTCACTTCGGCGACGTTGCCCTTTTCGTCGATCGTCAGGATCGCATTGACCTTGCCGCGCTGAACCTTCGCGCGAATCGCCTCGCGCGGGAACGTCGGCGCATCACGCTTCGAGCACGACACACCCTGCCGGATCGCCGGCTTGGCCGGTGCAGGTGGTGCCGGCGGTGCGACAACCACGGGCGGCGCGATAGCCACCGGCTCCGGTGGCGGTGTCGGCGCGACGTTGGCGATCACCGGCGGCGACGGCGGCGTCGGCACGGGGATGTCGGGCGGCGGCACGTACGGTTGCTCGATGACCGGCTTCGGCGGCTCGATGATCTTCTTCGGCGGCGGCGGCGGTGGCGGTGGCGGGGGAGGCGGCGGCTTGATCTCCTCGATGATCTTCGCCGTCATCGGCTTCTTGACGACCTCGATGACCTTCTGGCCGAGTCCGCTCATCAGCGCCCAGATCACGAGCACGTGAATGAGTATGACGAACGTGATGCCGACGAGGTGCCGCGTCGGATCGCGTTGTTGTCGTGCGAAATCCATTACGGTGAGCTCCTGCAGCGAAGCCGGAAGTTGACCGGCGCGCCGCTACTCGATGAACTGCTCGCTGCCGACGATGCCTATCTTCGTCAGGCCAAGGCGCTGCGCAGACGCCATCACGCCGGCGACCACCGCATACTTCGCGTCTTTGTCGGGCCGCAGGTGCACTTCGGGCTGCACCTGCTGCTGCGCCGACTCGCTCATCTTCGACTCGAGCGTCGCGCGATCGCCCACGACTTCGCCGTTCCAATAGACACGGCTCTGGTCGTCGATGTCGAGCTTCACCACTTCAGGCAGCACGAGCGGCGGCGGCGGATTGCCGGTCGGCATGTTCAGGTTGACCGAGTGAAGCTGGATCGGAATCGTGATGATCAGCATCACCAGCAACACGAGCATCACGTCGATGAGCGGCGTCGTGTTGATGTCGATCATCACGTCCATATCGGTCGAGCGCTTCGGCGCGCCTGCGTTCATCGCCATGGAAATGTCCTGTTCGGTGGCGCTATGTCAGCTCGCCGCAGCGCGTGGCGGCGGCTCGGTGATGAAGCCGATCTTGGCGATGCCCGCGCGCTGGCACGCGTAAACGACGCGACCAACACCTTCGTACTTTGCCCGGCCGTCGCCACGAATCTGCACTTCGGGCTGCGGCGTCAGCACCGCCACCTTCTTCAGTCGCTCGACGAGCGCATTCGTGTTCGGCATCCGCAACTCGTTCCAGTAGATGCGCGCCTCTGAGTCGACGGAGATCACGATGTTCTCTGGCTTCGTCTCGCGAATCTCGTTGCGTTCCTTTGGCAGCTCGACCGGCACCGTCATTCGCACGACGGGCACGGTGATCAGGAAGATGATCAGGAGCACGAGCATCACGTCGACGAGCGGCGTCGTGTTGATCGTCGAGATCGCTTCCTCTTCGTCATCGGCGGAGCCGACGTTCATCGCCATGATTGCGCCCTCCGGGTCAGTCCGCTATGCGATCAAGCGGCGGCAGCTGGCGATTGCCGCGACGACAACAGCACGGCGTGCAGATCGGCGCCGAAGCTGCGCACACGATCCATTGCGGTCTTGTTGCGGCGAATGAGCCAGTTGTAGCCGAGCACGGCCGGCACAGCGACCGCGAGGCCGATCGCCGTCATGATGAGCGCTTCACCAACGGGACCCGCGACCTTGTCGATCGATGCCTGGCCCGCGATGCCGATTGCAGTCAGCGCGTGATAAATACCCCACACCGTGCCGAACAGGCCGACGAACGGGGCCGTCGAACCCACCGTTGCGAGAAACGCGAGGCCGTCCTGCGTGCGCGCCTGGATGTTGTCGATCGCGCGCTGGATCGACATGCTGATCCACGTATTCATGTCGACGCCACCAAGCAGGCCTTCGTGCTTCTTCGTTGCCTCGAGACCCGATTCCGCCATGAAGCGATACGGACTCCCTTCCTTCAAGGCCGTCGCGCCGTTCTGCACCGACGGCGCCTTCCAGAACGTCTTCTCGGCCGCGCGTGCCTGTGCATTCATCCGCGCCTGCTCGAACAGCTTGGTGATGATCACGTACCAGCTTCCCATCGACATGATGACGAGGATGCCGAGGGTAATTCGCGCGACGAGATCGCCGCCTTTCCACAACGCCTCGAGACCATACGGGTTCTCGATGATTTCGGTCGTTTTCTCGCCGACTTTTGCCGCCGCCACCGGTGCAGCAGGCGCAGCAGGCGGTGTCGTCGCTGCCGGCGGCGTCGTTGCTGCCGGCGTGGCAGGGGGCGTTGCGGGCGTCGCCGAGGGCGCCGGTTGTCCTTGCGCGGACGCGACGATGGGCGCGAGCGCGACGGGCATCGCAAGCACCAGCGCCGTCGCGAGCATCGCCAGACGGGTCATCTTCAACATGTTCTCTCCACCTGAATGTTGGTCACTGACTACGGTGTAACAGGACGGCGTTGCCGCGACGCCTCCGTCACCTTCGCAAGCGCTGCGGCGGGCGGGGATCGTTCTTGTGCAACGGGAGTACGACAGGCCCAGGCGTTGCGTCGCCGGAGAATCCTATCCAGCGTTCAGACAGGCAGCCTGTAAACGCGTACCCGGGTGTCGGCCACCCGAATATCGGGCCATGGCATCGCCGGAAAGCCGCGGATTCTACACAAAAATGCCGGGAAGTCCACCAGCCTGGGGCGGACGGCGGCGGCGCAAACAAGCGAGCACCCGCGCGGTTTATCCGCGCCAAACGGCCTTGCATCCGCGCTGGCGTCGGTTCGTCGCGAGCGCGTTGCGGCCACCTGCCCGCCTCCATACGATGCAGCCATGTCGCCGCGCAACTCAACGACGCGCATCTCAAGCGTAAGTTGAATCCGAATCGACCGACCGATGCATCGAACCTTGCAGTAACGACATGAAAACCCAGGAGACCACGATGAACCGCTACCACCCCGCAACGTCCCGCACGCTCGTCGGCATCACCGCTGCGTTCATGAGCATTGCAACGCTCGCCGTGTCGGTGCTGGCGCCCGCGTCGCTCGAATCGGTGAGTCGCGAAGTCAGCGTGTCGTCGACATCGGCCGCATCACAACCGACGAGCGCCGATGCAGGAACTGCGCTGACGACTTCGATCGAAGTCGTCGCGTTGCGCAGGACAACGCTCGTGCCGGTTGTGAGCACGCATACGTCGTCCCGCCGCAATCTCTCAAGTTGATGGAACCGATCGTGCCGCATCCTTCCGAACGCTGAACGGTTCCCCTATCGCGCGAGTGGCACGACCGACGCTTCGTCGTAGTCCGCCACCGCGCGAATTTTTTCCTCGAGTTGCATGTACCGCGCGGCCTTCGTCGGTGGCAGCGCGCGCATCACGCGATTGCGCATCGCTTTCCTGTCCTTGATTTCAGCATCGTCGATCGCCAGCAACTCGTTTACGTAATGCTTGGCCGACGCGTTGGTCAGCGCCTTGTCCCGGAACATCAGCTCCTGCAGCTCGACGACCCGTCGCCGACTCGTTTGATCGAGGCTCCTCTGATAGCTGTTGTAGATCGGCCAGAATCGCTTGGCTTCGGCGGCATCGAGCTTCATCACCGACTCGACGAACGCGCGCTTGTCGTTCTTCACCGCCTGCCGCAGCGCCTGCATGTCGGTGACGTCGTTGGCGGCACCCTGACCGATCGCCGAAGGTGCGGCCATGCAACACGCGATCAACACGACACTCGTCAGCAGGTTTTTCATCGCAAGTCCCCGATAGCGAAACATAGAGCGTCGCTCAAGATGGGCGATCGCAGGTGGTGCCGCAATGGCATGCGCCGAAATCGCCGCTAGCATAGTGCACGGTGCATGTTGGCGACACCGCTGTAGATAAAAAAGGGGGCCGAAGCCCCCTCGAGGTTGGTGCAAAGTGCGCGTTACTTGAATGCGTAGCGGATGCTGCCGTAATAGAAGCGGCCCGTCGGATCCGTCAGGAAAGGATCGTAGCCGATCTGGAAAGCGCGATCCTGGCGTGTGAACGGTGGATCGGTGTTCCAAAGATTCTTGATGCCGATTGTCAGCGTCAGATTCTTGAAGCCGGTATACGACCCGTTGATCCCCCAGATGCTGTACGAGCCGACCCGGCGCGTGGGCGTGTCGTCGGCCGGTTCAGAGTAGCCGTTCACGTATAGCTGATTGAGGTTCGCATTCCATGGTCCGAACGTCCAGCCGAGATTGATGTTGTGCTTCCACCGCGGAAACGCGCCGGTTGCACCGGGACCCTGGACAACCGACGCCGTGGAACCCGCATAGGTACCGACCAGGTGCTGCGTGCCCGTGCCGTCGTTCTGATCCCATTTGAAGACGTACGTGCCGTTGATGTCGAACTTGAATTGGCCCCAGTCGAACCTCGGGAAACGGAACGAGCCATTGAGATCGATTCCGGACGTCGTGATCTGGTTGACGTTGAGGTTGTTCTGAATCGAGTACTGCACCGGACACGGAATTCCACCCACCCGCTCGGACGGCGGGCAACCGGTGCTGTCGACCGGGTAGCGAACGAGAATCCCGGCGGCTTCCGCCGCGGGAATGTCGTTGAAGATCGGGCCTTCCGGCGCGACGCCGATGATGTCCTTGACCTTGATGTAGTAGTAATCGGCGCTCATCGTCACAGCCGGTATCGGCTCGAGCACCAACCCTGCTGTCCAGTTCGTCGACCGTTCAGGCTTTAGATTCGGGTTCCCGCCAAGCCGAGTCGTGAACTGGGTGTCGCAATCGCGCGGGCTTCCGGTCGTCGGGCAGCGCAACGGATCGTTGTACGTGCCGCCCGTGGACGAGAACGAGTTGGGGATGAAAAGCTCGATCAGGCTCGGCGCCCGAAATCCCGTTCCCCACGCGCCGCGCACCAGCACTTGCTGGCTCGGCTGCCAGCGCAGCGATACCTTCGGGTTGGTCGTGCTTCCGACATCCTGGTAATCGTCGTATCGGACTGCGACGTTACCTTCGAGGGTCTTCGTGATGGGAACATTGAGCTCTGCAGAGAACGCGTAAACATTGCGTTTGACTTCGGCGAGGCTTGGAACGCTCCCGCCGAACCCTGGCACGTCGCCCGAATTGATGGCCTCGGCGGACGTCTGTTGCAACGTCTCATGACGATACTGCGCACCAAGGGCCAGCGACAATGGACCCGCCGGAAGCTTGTAGATATCGCGCGACGCGTTGAGCGTTATCTCCGTCATCGACGACTTGTTTTCCTGCACGGTGCCGAGCACGAGCGCCTGCCGCATCAGGTCGACGGCTTCGGGTGTATTGAAACCGAACAGATTGATCTGACCGCTGTTCAGGATTGGCAGCAGAACGGAACCGCGCAGCCAGCCTGCCTTCCATTCGTCCCAGGCCTTGCTGTCCGACCAGTTGATCGCGGCCGTGTAATCCCAGCCGCCTATGACGCCTTGCACCCCGCCGACGACGCGCGACTGCTCGATCGTGTTGAAGTCGGTACGCGGTCCAAGCTCGAGGCTGCGCCAGGACACGGCGAGCGGCTGTCCATCCACTCCGAACTGCTGTGCGAATGCGTGAGGGTAAAAAGGCGAGCTCGGAACCGCCAGCACCGGCTCACCCGACAAGAGCGTCGCCGACGAAATCGGTGATGGCGATACCTTCGACGTCGATTCAGTTCGCGACCATGACGCTTCCAGGAACGCCTGGTGGTCGGGATGGAATTGCCACCGTGCGGCGCCGAAGACGTTCCATGACTCGGAGGGCGGCACGATGTCGATCACGCTCGCGTAGTCGAACCGGCACTGCAAAGCACTGTTACCGACGGTTGGGAACGAATACGGCGGCAAGCAGGCGGGGTTGCCGGGATTGCGCGTTCCGACACCGGGGATCGAGACGTTGCCGGGTATCGAATTGCCCGACGTCTTGTCGAAGTCGCCGCCCGGTGCACCCGGAATGAACGCCGACTTCGAAAAACTCCGCTGCCGCGCAGCGATCGGATCGATCTTGTTGTAATCGACCGTGCCGAACAC
>Ga0068852_100003692_pt1 | contig 10728 bp, 24 predicted proteins | sample KBSCornC22_FD_66594 | JGI IMG/M metagenome (GOLD analysis project Ga0068852, IMG submission 66594) | Corn rhizosphere microbial communities from Kellogg Biological Station, Michigan, USA - KBS Corn C2-2 | ecosystem: Host-associated > Plants > Roots > Rhizosphere > Soil ... | reverse complement strand
GCAGTCGGGGCAGTCGGTGACGTGGTCGCCGGGGTAGCAAACCTGGCCTCTTCCACCGCACCGAGGGCATGGATTTGGGGCGTTGGATTGGGCGGGGGGCTGCAATGCCCCAACTACGAGGGGTGGCGCTTTCTCTGACCCCCCGCCCGTTGCGCCAGGGCCGTCGAACTGTTCGGGGTCGCAGCCGTAGTGCCAGAGGTCGTCGTGAACAGTGATGACCTCCTCTGCGATCGTGGTCGGCTTGCTGATGCGGCCGAAGGTGATGTGGTCGTACACCTTCGGCACCTCCGAAATGAGCATGTGGTAGTCGCACAACTCCAGCTTGAGTTGGTCGTAGTCCCAGACGCCGTCGGGACAGACGATGTCGGCCCAAAAGTCGTTGAACACGGCCTCGGGATCGAGCGGATCGGGGCGGCCGATCATGCGTCCTGCCCGTCGTTGTGTCGCGCAGCCCGACAGATTTGCCCGTATACTTTGTTGACGCCTAGCTGTATACATGGTTTACTATCAACATGACAACGAACGAGAACGCCAACACCGAGACTGACACCACCGACGAGGACACCCGAGTCATCGTCCTCTCCGGCCGGGAAATCACCCAGCGGTGGGACGGGCTCTGCTGGATGACCGTCAGCGACAAGAAGGCCGAGAGCAAGTGACGACAGCGCAGGAACTCGCCTCCCAGGCCAAGCGGGCCCGGGAGGCAACTGCACGGCGTGACGAACTCGTCCGGCAAATGCGGGCCGAGGGAGCCTCACTGCGCACCATCGCCAGCGCCGCCGGCCTGTCCCACATGGCAATCAGCAAGATCGTTGGCCGGTCGTAGGGCGCTCATGATTCGTCTCCCGATCCATTCGGCGGCTCGGGGCACGACAGCATCGCCGAGGGCAGCGACTCGGTCCACCCGATGGGGAATCCCATCAGCCATTCGAGCCATTCCGGGTTCAGGCGTCCACCCACCATGTAGCTGAGCGCTCGCCCACCCTGCGAATACGGTTTGGTCCGGTGACCGGTGTCGTCGCTCACCGGGGTAGGCCAGTAGATAGAGCCGATCTCGGATATGGGGGGCACCAAATGCTGCTGCTGGTAGGCAGTCCCACTCCGCGTCGTACCCGATCTCGGCCAGGTCGCCGACGACTCGGTCGAGTCCTCGAACAAGGAGGCTCGTGCTGTTCTCCACGAGGACGTAGCTGGGTCGTAGGTTGCGAATGAGGCGATAGAACTCGGACCACAGACCGCTCTTGGCGCCGCCGATCCCCGCTCGTCGACCGGCTCGGCTGATGTCCTCGCAGGGGAATCCGCCGCAGATGAGGTCGACTGGTTCGAGGCGGATGCTGGCGACGGTTCGTACGTCGTCGTGGCGGGGCACGTCGGGCCAGTGTCGGGCAAGGACTGCTCGCCGATAAGGCTCAATCTCGACTTGCCATCGGACGTGCATCCCTGCGCGCTCGAGTCCGAGTTCAAGCCCTCCGATGCCGCTGAACAGGGATCCGACATTCACGCGGTCCTTCCCTCGAGGAGTCGTCCTCCGACGCCAGCGGCGAAGGCGAGAAGGACTCCCTTCCATCCCCAGAAGGCCCAGGCGACGGCTCCGCTGATAGCCAAAATCGTCCTACCGAGGAACCTCTCGACCCGTACATCATCGGCGATACGCGCCGGGTCTCGAGGCGTCGGTGCGGTCGTCATCACAGCTCTCCTCTTCCCCGCCGGCGGCCTTGGGCGGCGTGGGCGTCCTCGAGGTCGGGCCGGCCGGGGAACAGGGTGGCCGGGTCGTGGTAGGGGGCCTGGACGTGGTCGGTGGGCCCGGGGGGTTCGGCGGCGAAGAGGGCCTGGCCGATGGCGTCGTCGGCGTTGCGGAGGTCGCGGACGGCCCGCTCGAGGAGGCGGGTGGCGATGATGGCGGCGTCGCGGACGGCGGCCCGGCGGGGGTCGGCGACGCGGGTGCCGGTCGGGTCGCCGTGGCCGGTGCGGGCCCCGCCGCCATTGTGGCGCCGGGTGGGTTCGAAGGCGACGCTGTGGGCCCACCGGTAGTTCTGCTTCGGGGCCAGGGCGAGTTCGGTGAGGAGGCTGATCGCTTCGGCGACGAGGATGGTGACCCTTTCGGGGCTGGGGAGTCCGCCGTGGGGGGTCCAGCCGCCGCAGCGGTGGCAGCGGAGCTGGTCGGGGGCGGCGGTGTCACGGAGCGGGCCGGCCGGGCAGCGGTTCTCCGGGTTGTTCTCCTTGAGGATGTGCCAGTCGCAGAGCTTCATGCTCGGTCTCGATGGTCCGGTGCGGTCATCGGGGGGTCACCTCGGTCCGTTCGGCTTCGAGGTGCCAGCCGCAGGCCGGGCAGCGTCTGACGACTGACCGCTGGGTGGCGCCGTAGCCGGCGTGGCGGAGGAGCGCCCGCTGCCAGACGACCAGGCAGCCGAGGGTGGTGTGGCAGTCGGGGCATCGGTCGCGGCGGAGCGGCACGAGGGTCACCCGTCCCCTTCGCCGTCGTGGTCGTGGGCGTGGTCCTGGTCGGCGAGGTGTTCGTGGTCGTGGACCTTGACGAGTTGTTCCATGGGCAGGCCGTGGAGCGGAAGGTCGTGGGCGGCGGCGAGGTGGCGGCGGAGCTCGAAGGCGGTCATAGCGACAGCCCGACGAGGCGGAGACCGACGACGATGAACATGACGAGGAAGACGAGGAGCATGAGTTCTTCGACGTGGGCGGTGCCGGCCTGGCGGCGGGTCCGCCGGACGTAGCGGGTCCGTTCGGTCGGGTTGAGCCCACCCCACATGCCATGGTCAATTTTCGCTTCGATCGCCCACGCGAGACATTCCGCTTTGACGGCACACTCGTCACAGACGGCGCGGGCGGCGGCGTATTTGCCGGACGGGTCGTCGGCGAACCAGTCGGCGTGGCCGTGGCCGGCGCAGGCAGCCCGGCGGGCCCACGGGCGACCACCGGCGACCGACAGGCGGATCTGAGGAAGACCGGGATTGCGGCCGGTTGGCCAGCGGTGGTCGCGGTGGTAGTCGCTGCTGGCCTGGGTGCAGGAGTCGCAGCGGCATCCGCCTACGTAGGCGGACCTGGTTCCGCACACGGCCATCAGGGGGCGTCCCGGATGGTGGCGGGGTTGGCGAGTTCAGCCCACTCGCGGGCCGAGGCAGCGGCGGGGTGGTGCGGGTCGCCGGCGTGAGTTCGGTGTTCGTGTTCGTGAATGTCCACGAGGCCGGCCCAGGAAACACCTCGGGTGGCGATCCAGTGGTGCCGTTCGAGGTGGGCTCGGACACTGTCGTACGGGATCATCGGGTGGCCTCGAGCTCCAGGTCGAGGCGGGCCCCGCCGTGGCTGTCGGCGTGGCGTTCCGCCGCAGCCCAGGTGGTGAGCACGGCGTCGCAGGTGTGGCACCGGTAGTTCCATCGGCGGGTCATGAGGGTTTCCCGGATGGGTTGGCCCGGAGGTTGGCCACGGCGGTCGAGTCGATGGTGGTCGCTGTCGGCTCCGGTTCGGGGTGCCACTCCGGCACTGGCGGCCCGCCGCCCGGTTGTTTGCTCTTGCCGTTAGCGAAGCGTCTACCCGATTGTCCGGAACCCGGGAAGGGTTCCGAAGAGGCAGGGGTATTAGGGGTAGGGGCTCCGCGCCCACGCGCGCACGTAGGGAACCCTTCCGGTAACCCTTCCGGGAACCGTTCCTTGAACCCTTCCAGGAAGGGTTCCCCTAATCGTTTCAGTAACCCTTCCGGTAACCCTTCCAGGAACCCTTCCCCGAGTTCGTCCAGTAGCGCAGTCCGGAGCAGCCGGGACTGGATGTGACCAAAGTCCCTGCTCATGGCGACTATCAGGTTGGGGCTGGACATGATCCCGTCGTGCTTCACGAACGTCCGGATCAGCAGTTCGTTGGTGTCTGCGTCGACCACAACGAACCGTTTCTGTGCGAGGCGACGGACTGCCTTGCCCATTTCGTGTGGTCTGCGGTCACCGGAGAGGCGCGCCCACCGCGGGATGTCCAGCCCGCAGACTCCACAGAACGAGACCTGCGGCTGGCTCAGGATGAGGAAATATGCATGCTGCGAAAATCGCAGCAGGTCAATAAAGTCCTGCTGCGCCCAGCACAGGGTGTGAATTCGTGCCTCTGCGCGGCTCACAGGCCGCGCTCTTCGTCCCGGACGATGCGCGTGGCGTGCTTCTGAATGAGGCGAATCTCGGTCCAGCAGCACCCACAGAAGTAGGTCCAGGTCTCGGTCAAGTGGACGTGCTGGGCACCCATGGCGATGTTGACGAACCGCACCAAGGCGGCAGGAGACAGGCCGAGCTCGAGGAACCGAATGACTTGGGTTTCCCAGTCCGATGGGCGGGGGATCGCCTTCTTTCCCTTCCCCGCCCCGACGCTCCAGTCGTCCCATGCCTGCTCGAAGGTCTCGCATGCCTCGGCGATGACCTGGTGGTGTTCGCTTCGCCATTTGGCGACGACCTCGATGGCCCGGGTCCACCGTTCGGCGTCCTGGGCGACTTCCTCGACGAGGGGCTGGTCTGGCGCGACGCTGCTCTTACCGGAGTTGCAGGCCGTGCATGCGCTCACGAGGTTGGCGGCCTCTGTGAGCCCTCCGAGCGCCTCTGGTAGGACGTGATCGACGACGAGCGTGGTGTCGTCGGCCGCGGCGCCGCAGTAGCGACAGCGGTAGTGATCGCGGCGTAGGATTTCAAAACGAAGCCGGCGGGGAATTGCCATCTTGAACCTCCCTTCTCCGTGGATCCAAAAACAAGGTCCGGGGAAGGGCGCTCGCCGGGGTCTGGAGCAGGCGCCTGGGGTGCTACCTAGAACGGGTCGTCGCCGAGCTGCGGGTCGGGTTCGATGGGCGGACAGTTGAGCCGGTCGAGGATCTCCCAGATGGCATCGCAGTCGTCGATGGTTCGTTCCGCCGGGTTGTCCGGCAGGTGAGCCTCCGCGAGCGCCGCCCGATATTCGCCTCGCCGTTCGATGGCTAGGCCGCGGGCCCGTTCGGTGACGGCCAGGCGGGCCGCGACCGTCTTCTGGTATTCGGGGTCAGTGATCGGCTCCGCGATCGGGGTGGGCACCTTCGACGTCTTCGACGTCTTCGGCGGGGGGGCGGGTTCCGGGGGGCTGGTGGCCTGGTCCATCTCCTCCGCGGTGTACAACCCGGAGAGTTCCTGGGGGAAGGCCTTACGGAGCGCCGCGGATTCGGCGCACTTGGCCAGCATGTGGTCAGGCATCGTTGCCCACAGGCCGGCCGGAGTGCCGTCCTTCTTGCGTTGCACGAATGCTTCGTAGCGGACGGTCACCTCGAGTGGATACTCGAAATCGGAACGGAGGACGCCGGCCCGGGCGGCCGCGGGCGGTTCCTTCTTCAGCCACACGTCGACCCAGTTGCCGTCGTCACCGCACCACTGTGCCGGGTTCTGACCCCGGTACTTCCCGGTCCGTTCCGCCGACAGTCGCTGCCCATCGATTGACACTTGGATCTGCATCACTTCTCGCTGGGCGCGGGAGTCCCATCGTTTGATGGCGTAGATCTGGCGGGCGAATGGGTCGAGGCCGGTTTGGCGGCAGCGGGTGAGGAACAGGTCGAGCTCGTCGTCGGTGGAGCCTTGGGCGATGGTGCGTTTGATGAGCTCGACTTGGGCGGCGGTGAACTGGCCGGGCCGCACCACCGGCGTGTTGTCTTCGGTCATGGACACGAGCGTCATTGCGCTCCCTCCTCGAGGGTTCGTCCTGTGGCCCGTAGCCGGTTCGCCAGATACTCGACCGTCAGCTGCCACGTCTTTTCCGACGGTGGGTTCACACCCGCCACTTCCGCCGCGTGCAGCCGGGCCTTCAACGGCAGCGCGGCAGCGGCGGACGGCGTCGCACCATGCTGTTCCAGGATCGCTGAAAGCTTCCATGCCTTGTCGATCCGCTTGCGTTGCTCGAACTCGTTGCGTTCCGTCATGCCGCACCGTCGAACCCGGCCGGATTCTCGAGGTGCCATGTCCAGGCGATGTGGGCGTTCAACTCGAACGCCTGCGGCTGGCTCTCATGGCCGCAGCTACATCGGGCGACCCAGATCGGCCCCATCCAGGGGTGCCGCTCATGTCGGATGCCCTCCAGACGGTGCTGACGAGTTGCGACGTGATCGCTCATGCGCCGTCGCCGTCGAACTCGCACGGCCTACGGCCGGGTTCGGGCGCCCGGCCGAAGCGCGGAACTAGTGCGGTCGAGTGGCAGGTGCAATCGCACCGAATCTCGCGTCTGCGTTCGTTGGGGGTTTGAAGGACATACGCGCAGCGACCACAGAAACCCGTCTCGCACCAACCGGAACGCATATGTCTCTTGACCATCAGGATTCTTCCCCCGGCGGCGAGGCCCGGTACGTCATGGCACTACGCGTCTTCCCCCGCACCACGCCGGCCTCGATCACGTAGCCGGAAAGCAGAAGGCGCCTGAGCCGCTGTTGTGCGGCGCTTTCGCTGATGCGGAGTCCGACCGCTATGCCCTTCATAGTGACCGGCTCAGACTGTTTGCGGAGCCAGTGCAATGCGACCTGCTCGGCTGTTCCGAGGAGTCGTTCGTCGTCGACCGCCGCGACTTCTCTTTGCAGGATCACCGGGTTATCTCTGGGTGTCCGGTAGATCCGCGGCTCAAGGTCAGGAGTGAGTTCCCGCCGCTTCTCTTCACAGAGATGCGTGAACTTCAGAAGCCACTCGGCGAAGTGCATGAACGCGAACTGGTGGTACCGCTCGGCGGGGAGCTGGGTGACGGCCTCCTCAGGTTCGAGCGCCACCAGGTCGCCGATGACCTCGACGATCCGCTCCACCCGGCGGATGAGCGGGATGTTCAGCGTGCCGGGCGGCGCATTGCGCATCGCCTCATAGTCGGTAGCGGCCTGGATGGCCCGCAGCCGCGCTGTCTCGTCATCGAGGCGGGGCCGTTCGGGTCGTTTCTCCGACACTGGCCGCTCCTGTTTCTGGGCTCGGTCCTGCTTCGCCGCTCGAAGGCTCGGACGGAGAGCGGCGGTCATGCTGATTTCTCCATCCCGAACCTTCTGTTTGGTTTCGACAGGCAGGCGTGCAGTCATCCGCGACCGTTCGACCATCTTCCCGCTGACCCGCTTCGTCTCGCCCATCTCCTCAAGTTCAGCGTTGATTCGGACGGCGACAACCTCGCTCGTTTTGCGTCCTCCAACACTTAGGGACACGCTGTCCCTAAGTGTTTTGCCAGGAGCGGTGCCCCCATGCTCGCGCTGCCGCTGCTTCGCCTCTTGCGCCGCTTCCGCCCAATGCTTGTCCGCCATAGCGGCGAGCACTTCGTACTCCTCGAGCTTCGTCATCTGGCGGCGGGCCCAGTTCAGGGTGAGACGCAAACGGTCGGCCGTCTCGTCATCGACGTCGAGGGTCTGAGTCGGACACTCAACGTCGAGTTCGGCAGCGATCTCCTGCCGGTGGAAGCCGTCGATGATCGCGCCGTGGCGATCGAGCAGGACGGGGTACCGGACCCCGTCCTGCTCGATGCTGGCCCGCAGCCGATCGCGTTCATGTGATGACAGCGGCGGGAGTTGGTTCATCGGTTAGGCCGCCTCGTCCACGTCGTCTTCTGTCGCCGACTCGATGAACGGTACGTCGGAGACCTTCGGGAAGGGCTCAGGACGATGACCGGTCGGCGACCACTTGAGTTTCCGTTCCGTCATCTCCGACTCGCCGGCCCGCGTCGCCTCCCACGCCTTTACCAGCCAGGCCGTCCTGTACATCACCGGCACCGGCTTCACGAGCGCCGACTGCTTCAACAGCTTCTCCCTCAGAATCCGAACTGGCTCGCCTTCTTCCACGTCCAGGCCGGTGGCCAGCTTGTCGAAGAAGTTGTCGGCCAGTTCGGAATCCACCGACGCCATCACGTAGTGGTACGCAGTGAAGACGTGCAGATTGGCGCCGCACTTCCTCGCGGCATCTCTCGCCATCTCGATGGACTGCTCAAGGCCAGGGTGCTCAGCGAACAACTCGATGAGCTGCTGGGTGGTCGGCGAGAACTCCATCGGCCGCTTCATCTCGAAGTCGCCCAGGATGTTGTAGAGCTGCGTCACCGCGCCGGCGATAGCTGCCGCTGCCGGGTACCGCCCGTCCATCTGGAGGATCTGAGCGAAGTTGCGGCCCATGCCCTGGTCGATCACCTTGATGATCTCGGGCCGAACGTTTCGGACGACGAGGCACTGCGCCGGTTGCCCGGACAGCACGATGGCCGCGAGGCGGTGCTGGCCGTTGATGAGGTTGCCATCCTTGTCGAGCCCGATGCCGTCGGTGGTTTCCATCCACTCCCCCCGCTCGATGGCGTGGGCGAGTCGACGAACCTGCGGTTCACTCAGTTTGCGGTTCTTCGAGTTCCGGTCGAGCCACTCCTTGGCCATGACCGGGGTTACCGATTCGAACGCACACTCAGGATGCATCCGTGTTTCCTTTCTTCATTGCGGGGCCTTGTTGCCTTGATCGGCGTTCGCCCCGACATCTTCGTGACAGGCGCAGAGGCACGGCGCCTTGCACGTCTTGCATGTGAGCCGACACTCGTCATGCCGGTCGTGGATGCAGTAGGTCGACCAGTAATGCGGGTAGAAGACCGCACTAGTTCGCTCGGCCTGAACGTCCGTTCCCCCCGTACGAGTTTCGGCGGGGGTCATACGCTTTGGCATTCCGGGCATCGGCTGTCGATGAGCCCGCCGAGGATCGGGTCGGGCACGGACACCCATCCGTTGTCGCATCCGTGGGTGGTGGGCGGCCGGCGGATGAGCGCGCCGTCGCTGTAGATGAAGTGGCCTTCGGCGACGAGCTGTTCCGCTTCGGCTCGGATGGCGTCACCGAGGTCTTCGTTGGTGCAGCATCCGTCGGGCCGTTCTCGTTGGAGGCGGGCGATGACCCGGCCGGTGAGCATGAGCCGGTCTTCTTCGTTGAGGAGCATGGGCATCATCGGCAGCCTTCGAGTTGGCCGGCGAGCCAAGCGAGGCCGTTGCTGGTGAAGCAGTGGTGTTCCCAGCCATCGAGTCGGCGGCGCAGTTCGCCTTCGCTGTAGATCACGGCAAGCAGGTCGTTTCTTCGTGCGGAGGGGTGGTGGAGGACGAGTTCGCCGGACAGGACATGCCAGCAGAGCTGGGCGCGGCGGTGGTCGGGGAGGACCCAGTCGCCGAAATCGACGTTTGTCATGCGTCGGCCGCCCACAGGCAGGGGAGGTAGGCGACGGTGGTGTCGCTGGCGAAGACGGTCATGTCCCACAGGTCTGCGGCGATGGGCTGGCCGCAGGCGGCGCAGAGGTGGTGGCCGGCCCGGGACGGATCGTGTGTCGCGTCCCGGGCCGGCGTGCCCGAGCCGCCCTCGCCGACAGGAGTGTCGGCTGTCGACGGGTCGGGGATCATGCGGCGTTGCCGTCGGCGAGGAGACGGTCGACGACGTGCCGCGGGATCTGGACGGCACGGCCGAAGCGGATGGCGATGATGTCGCCCCTGTTGATCGCCCGGTAGAGGGTGGCCTTGGACATGCCGAGGAGCGCGGCAGCGACCGGGACCGAGTAGGTGGCGGGCCGTTCGTCGGTCATCATCTAGGCGGCCTGGCCGGCGTCGCCGTTGGTCTCGTCGCTGGGGAGTTCGAAGAGGACCGAGATGGGGCATCGGACGACCCGGGCGATTTTGGGGCGGAGTTCGTCACGGGGGACGGCGATGCCCCGTTCCCAGGCCGAGACGGTGGTCTGGGCAACTTTAAGGAGGAAGGCGAGTTCGGTCTGGGTGAGGGGCACTTCGGTCCTCGCCCTGCGGAGCCGAGCTCCGAACAATGCTCGCCATTCATCCATTGGGACGCCTCCTCCCGATGCAGGTCAGAAGGGCTATCAGCGGCGTCAGCGGGGTCTGGGCCGGCGTCTCCTGGTGAGGATTATTAACAGCCAGCGGGGGGTGTTCAAGGGGGATTGTCACCCACCCCCGCCAAAACGGGGCGTGAACAGGAGCTATGAATTTCGTTGCTATTGCCCGAATCCCTGCCAACTCTGAATTGGCTAACAGAAGTTGGCAGATGCCGCGACGATTGCGCTGGTGAAAACGGGCGGCAACAAGGGCCACGAGCCCTACGAGCAGATCCTGCTCATGATCGAGAAGCTCTACCGCGACGTCCGGAGGCTCGAGGTTGCCGTCGGTGGGTTCATCAACCAGACGGGCGTGAGCTGGGAGCGGATCGGCGAGGCTGTCAACATCTCCGATGAGGGCGCCAGAAGGCGCTACACCAAACTCGATGACCCGGAAAGCCGGCCCCGGCGGGGACGGAAGAAGACCTAGTCGAAGAGGTGGCCCATCACCTCGCCGGCCGCGGCGTCGGAGGCGGCAACCCGGCCGGTGTAGATGTCCAGCGTGGTTGAGTTCTGGGTGTGGCCGAGCCGGGCCGAGACGACCGGGATGGGGACGCCCTGGTCGATGAGGTGGGTGGCCATCAAGTGGCGCAGGTCATGAAGCCTGGTAGTTCCTGGTAGTCCGGCTTTGGCGCAACACCGCTTGAACCGGGCGGCGGTGGTGTTGGGGTTCCAGGGTCGGTCGCCAGTCACCGAGTCGGTGAACACGAACCCATCAGCCGGTAATGCCGTCTCGCAGGCCAGGGCGTCGGTGACCGCCCGGTCATGGAGGGTCTGGAGGCGTTCGAAGGTGCCGGGGTCGAGGTGGATGGTGCGTTGCCCGCCGGTCTTCGTGTAGGGCTTGACCTTCCAGCCGCCGGTGCCGTGGACGATCGTGTCTCGGAGCACGACCAG
>Ga0068852_100003690_pt1 | contig 10730 bp, 4 predicted proteins | sample KBSCornC22_FD_66594 | JGI IMG/M metagenome (GOLD analysis project Ga0068852, IMG submission 66594) | Corn rhizosphere microbial communities from Kellogg Biological Station, Michigan, USA - KBS Corn C2-2 | ecosystem: Host-associated > Plants > Roots > Rhizosphere > Soil ... | reverse complement strand
CGCAGCTTCGGCGAAGGCCCGACGCGCGTGGGCAGCGGCGGGTTCAGCGAAGGCCAGGCGCAATCCTTCACCGCCGAGGACATCCGCTTCACGGCCAAGGACGGTGCGCTGTATGCCATCGTGCTCGGCTGGCCCAGGAGCGGCGTGGCGCGCATCGCCTCGCTCGCGCAGGACTCTGCGCTCGCACCCGGCGCCATCGAACGCGTCGAGGCCGTCGGCTCCAGCGACAGCCTCGCGTTCACGCGCAGCCGCAAGGGCCTGGAAGTGAAACTGCCCGAAGGCCTGGCCGGCTCGGTCGCGGTGGCGCTGAAGATCAGGGGGCCGGGCCTCGCATGACCAGCCGGCGCCGTTTCCTTGCCGGCAGCGGGCTGGCGCTCGCGCTGCCCGCCCTGCCCGGCCTCGCGCATGCGAAGGTCATGGCGAGTGCTCGCGGCGATCGCGAAGACCTGTCGCTGTGGTACGAGCAGCCGGCAGGCCCGTGGGTCGAGGCGCTGCCGGTGGGCAACGGCCGCCTCGGCGCGATGGTGTTCGGCCGTGTTGCGCAGGAGCGGGTGCAGCTCAACATCGACACGCTGTTCGGCGGCGGCCCGTACACGCCGGACAATCCCGAGGCGCTGCAGGCGCTGCCCCGCGTGCGCGCCCTGCTCGACGAAGGGCGATGGCATGAGGCCTCGGAACTCGCCGGCAAGACGATGATGGCCAAGCCCATGGTGCAGATGCCCTACGGCACCGCGGGCGACCTCTTCATCGACACCCGGGGCCTGCAAGCCCCGGCCAGCTACCGCCGCTGGCTCGACCTTGACAGCGCGACGGCGAACACCCGGTTCACCCAGGGCCGCGTGCGGCACACCCGCGAGGTGTTCTGCAGCGAACCCGACCAGGTGCTCGTGATTCGCCTGTCGGCACGCGGCGGAAGCTTCGATCTCGACATCGGCCACCGCCACCCGGGCGATGCCGAATACGGCGCAACACCCTACGACGGCAAGACAGGCGCCGTGCGGCTGATGGGCGCGGCGTGGGATGCCCGCGAGTCACTGGGCGAAACGCAGCGGCCCTCCACGTTGACGATCGCGCCCGACGGCGATGGCGCCTTGCTGGTCCAGGGCCACAACATCGCCGACGCCGGCATCGCATCGGCCTTGCGCTATGCGGTGCGCGTGAAGGCCGCAAGCGATGGCCGCGTGGCGGTGAACGGCGATCGCATCGAGGTGCGTGGCGCGCGAACGCTCACGCTGCTCGTGGCCGCGGCCACCAGCCACGTTCGCTTCGACGACGTGAGCGGCGACCCGGTGGCGGCCGTGCGCGGCCGCACGGATGCGGCATCTCGCATGACGTACGAGGCGCTCAAGCAGCGGCACCTGCAGTCGCATCGCGCCTTGTTCCGCCGCCTGTCGCTGCGCATCGGCAGCGGCGAGCGAGACACGCGCCCCACCAACGAACGCATCTACGCCGCGGCCACCGAAGTGCAGCCCGCGCTCGCATCGCTGTACGTGCAGTACGCACGCTACCTGCTGATCTCGTCGTCGCGTCCCGGCAGCGAGCCGGCCACCTTGCAGGGCCGCTGGAACGAAGGCAACCATCCGCCGTGGGGTGGGAAGTACACGATCAACATCAACACCGAGATGAACTACTGGCCCGCGGGGCCGGGCAACCTCGCCGAATGCGTGGAGCCGCTGCTGCGCATGGTGGAGGAGCTCTCGGTCACCGGCGCACGCACCGCGCTCACCTGCTATGGCGCGCGCGGCTGGGTCGCGCACCACAACACCGACCTGTGGCGCGCGGCGGCGCCGGTGGATGGGCCGCTGTGGGGGCTGTGGCCCTGCGGCGGCGCATGGCTGTGCAACACGCTGTGGGACCAGCACGAATACAACCCCGATCCCGCGACGCTGCGCCGCCTGTATCCCCTGCTGAAGGGTGCATCGCTCTTCTTTCTCGACACGCTGGTGGAAGACCCGAAGGGACGGGGGCTCGTCACCTCACCGTCGATCTCTCCGGAGAACGAGCACCACCCGGGCGTCTCGCTGTGCGCCGGCCCCGCGATGGACCGGCAGATCCTGCGCGACCTGTTCGATCACACCCTGCGCGCGCACGCGCTGCTGGGCCAGGCCGACGACGACTTCGCTCGCGAGCTTCGCGCCGCGCGCGAGCGGCTGCCAGCCGACCGCGTCGGTGCGCAAGGGCAGCTGCAGGAATGGCTGGACGACTGGGACGCGCACGCGCCGGATCAGCGCCATCGGCACGTGTCGCATCTCTACGCGGTGTACCCGAGCGGACAGATCAACGTGCGCGACACGCCGGTGCTCGCGCAGGCCGCGATGCACACGCTGGACACCCGTGGAGACCAGTCCACCGGCTGGGCGACCGCATGGCGACTGGCGCTGTGGGCGCGACTTGGCAACGGCGAGCGTGCGCATTCGATCCTTCAGGGTTTGCTCGGGCCGGTGCGTACTTACCCGAACATGTTCGACTCGCACCCGCCCTTCCAGATCGACGGCAACTTCGGCGGCGCCGCCGGCATCCTCGAGATGATCGTGCAGTCATGGGGCGGCGAGGTCCATCTGCTGCCCGCGCTGCCGACCGCATGGCGCGAAGGCGAGCTGCGCGGCGCGCGCGTGCGCGGCGGCATCGACATCGACATCCGCTGGTCCGAGGGCAACGTGACGAGCGTCACGCTGCGCGGCCCTCACGGCACGCCCATCGTCCTGCGGCACGGATCACGCACGAAGACCGTGACGCTCGGCACCGCCGGACGGATAGCGCTGTCAGGCAATTCACTCCCGTAGCCCTCGGGAAATTCCTCGTCGCGCCTAGGTGTTTTACCTCTGTTATTTCGTTCATCGGCCAAACTAATATTTTAGATATAGCGACATATCGCACTGATCCTGATCCGGGTGATCAACGGATTGATCGCATCCAGGCGGCCATCACCCAGCCGACCGACACAAGAGAAAACGACATGAGACAAATCACCATTCCTCTTCGACTGACTGCGGCCGCCCTGGCCTGCAGCGCACTCCTGGCCGCCTGCGGGGGCGGTGGCAGTGGTGGTGGCGGCTCGGAAGGCCGGCTGCAGAGCATCAACTTCAAGTACCCGGGCGGCGCGACGCTGCTCAATGGCCCTGTCACGCTGACCGCGACGGCCTCGTCCGGCCTGCCGGTGAGCTTCCGCTCCGGCACGCCCGCGACTTGCACGGTCTCCGGCGACCAGCTCACCGTCATCGGCGCGGGTGAGTGCCTGATCGTCGCCAGCCAGGGCGGCGGCACCACCGCCGACGGCGTGCAGTGGGCCTCCGCGGACGACACGAGCCAGTTGTTCAACGTGCTCAAGCATGCACAGCTTCCGGTGGTGCCGGTCGGCATCGTCCTGCGCGCGAGCACCGAAACCGTCACGCTGTCCGCCAACACCGACGGTGGTGTTGCGGCCACCTACGCCTCCCTGTCGCCCACGGTCTGCACGGTCAGCGGCAACGCACTGACGGTTCTGGCCGAAGGTGCCTGCCAACTTTCCGTGACCGCCCCCGCAGATGCCAACCATGCGGCAATGACCAGCGCGGCGGTCATCGCGGTCGGGCCGAACCCGCCCTTCGTCGTCCAATCCCTGGGCAAGACGCAGACGGTCGCACTCGACGTGGCGGATGCCAGCGGCAACGCCCTCAGCTACGCAAGCACCACGCCGACTGTGTGCACGGTCGTCGGCAACGAGCTTCGCCTGAACGCCAAGGGCACTTGCGGCGTGACCTTGTCCACCGCCGGCGGCTCGACCGAGACCCTTTCCGTGAGCGTGGATCCGCGCTTCTTCTCCACTGGCTTCGACATGGCGAAGCTTCGCACGGCGGAGTTCGGCGAGATCAACACCTCCGCCGGCGTTCCGATCGCCAGCTGGTGCGGTGGCGCGACGCCGTCGTACTGCAACCAGGTGGTGACACCGGGTGCCGCGATGTTCGGCTTCGACATCAAGCCGGCGTCGAACACCGACTGGAAGGGCTCCACCGACGGCTGGTGGTCGTACTACAACTTTGAGATCGGCGCGCCCCGCAAAGCGGTCAAGGATGCCTCTGGAAACATCTCCAGCTACGACTGGATGCCGTTCGACGTGAAGACTGAGGACACGCTGTTCGTCTCGCTCGCCATGAACCAGACGCTGTTCGACGGTGGAGGCGATGTGTTCGTTCGCATCAGGACCAATCACCTGCTGAAGAAGGCTTCGGACAACTCCGATTGCTACGTGACTGTTTCGGCACACCTGCATCCGAAGTCCGCGGCACCGACTGGCTACCTCATTCCGTTGAAGGATTTCGCGGTGACGGACAAGTGCGAAAGCGCCGACCTGCCGCAGACGGAAGGCTGGATGTTCGACTGGGGTGTCTCGGACGAATCCAAGGCCGCCGCTCTCGCCGAGATTCGCGCCAACGGGATCCGCTCGCTGTGGTTTGCACCGGGCTCGATCAACCTCAAGCGGCCGACGCCGAACGCCGACGGCTCGCTGCCTGGCACGAGCGACGCGGCCTACACGCTCAGCACCGACATCATCGTCCTCGGCCCGATCACCGTCCAGTGATCACGCCGCAGACCCACTACAACCATAGAGAGACAAGCTGATGAGACAGTTCAAGCGGACGGCCATTTCGGGAGCCGTAGCCCAGGCACTCCTTCTCGCTGCAGGTGCGGTGTATGCGCAAAGCACGACCGACGCAGTGCCCCTGGCGCCGGTGGTCGTGACAGGCCAGCGTGCTGCCTTGCAGTCGGCGCAAAAACTCAAGCAGAACGCGGAAGAAATCGTCGACTCGGTGCAAGCCGAGGAGGCCGGCAAGCTGCCGGACAAGTCGATCACCGAAGTGCTGCAGCGCGTCGTCGGCGTGACGATGGACCGCAACCGCTCGCGCGGCGACCCGGAACACTTCTCGGTCGAAGGCTCGGGCATCAGCGTGCGCGGCCTGAGCTGGGGCTCGTCGACGCTGAACGGCCGCGAGTCCTTCTCGGCCGGCTGGCCGGGCCGCGAGCTCAGCTGGGGTGACATTCCGCCCGAGCTGATGGCCGGCGTGGACGTGTACAAGAACCCGTCGTCCGAACTGATCGAGGGCGCCATCAGCGGCCTCGTGAACCTTCGCACGGCACTGCCCTTCGACTTCAAGGGCCGCAAGGGCATCATCAGCCTGCAGGACAACTACACGCAGATCTCGCGCAAGCACTCGCCGGGCATCTCGGGCCTGTTCACCAACCAGTGGGACGCGGAATCAGGCCACTGGGGCGTGCTGGTCGACGTGGCGAAGAACCGCTCGTCCTACCAGAACGACACGCTGCAGCTGGGTGCCTACTACCCGCGCACGGACCTGCTGCCGGGCAAGACCGCATGGATCCCGGCCGGCGCGTCGTGGCGCACCAACACCGGCGAAAACGAACGGGAAGGCCTCTACGCTGCGCTGCAGTGGAAGAAGAACGAGATGCAGTCGTCGCTGACCTACTTCGGCTCCGCCTCCCGCCAGCGCGAGACCGAGTCGGCCACCTTCCTCGACATGGGCGGCAACTACGGCGCCTCGCCGTACAAGGCCGTCATCAGCAACGGCGTCTTCGACGACGCCGGCGTGTTCCAGTCGGGCCACATGACCATGCCCGGATCCAAGGGCGCGACCCAGTTCGGCGCCATCGGTGGCATCCCGTTCGACTCGACCGCAGGCTTCTCTGACCGGAAGTCCGCAACGCAGGAACTGGCGTGGAACTTCAAGTGGGCGATCAACGACCGCTGGAGTGTTCAGAACGACCTGCAATGGGTGCATGCGACCAACGACAGCTTCGGCTCGAACATCGCGCTGGCCACCTTCTCTCCGGGCATGGATGTCGACACCTCCGGCAAGGCCCCCGTGCGCATCGGCTTCGACCAGACGGCGATGGACTTCCTGGCCAACCCGGCGAACTACTTCGTCGACCACGTCATGCCGGGCGCCAGCAAGGCCGATGCGGACCTCTATGCGTGGAAGGCCGATGCCAAGCTGCGCTTCGAAGATCCGGTCCTGCGTGACTTCCGCTTCGGCACGCGCCTGACCTACCGCACGGCCAACCACTACGACGCCACCGGCGACCAATGGACGTCCGTGGCCGAGCCGTGGGCCATCCGCGACAACGTCGTCCCGGGCCAGGTGCCGCCCGCGACGCCCGCCAACAGCTGGCAGCGCGGCAACTTCAACTACATGGGCAATCCGGCATACGCGATCCCGACCGAGCTGTTCAACTACGGCAACTTCTATCAGGGCAAGGTCGGCACGCTGCCGAACATCGTCTTCCCGAGCCAGGCCTACATCCACGACTATCCGAACGCCTACCAGCAGATGGTCGGTGGCTTCCGCTACCAGACCTGCCTGGACAAGGCTGCCGCCGACAACGCCGGCAACCCCGCTGCGATCAAATCTGCGCAGGACAACTGCAAGGCCAGCGACTACGCGCTCAAGCCGCTCGTGTACGACGGCAACCCCGAGAAGACCAGCACCCAGGCCGAGCAGACCCAGGCGATCTACGGCACGCTGCGCTTCGGCTTCGACGACTGGAAGTACCCGGTGGAAGGCAACGTCGGCCTGCGCGTGGTGCGCACGAAGGCGGTGTCGCATGGCTATGAGCTCCTGGACCCGAAGTACAGCTCCACGACCCCGCCGGATCTGCCGCGCTTCGACAAGATCGCGAAGCCGCTGGACGTCGAGCACACGTTCATGAAGGCGCTGCCCTCACTGAACCTGAAGGTCGATCTGGCGAAGAACCTGCAAGCCCGCCTGGCCATGTCGCAAGGCATGAACCGGCCGAGCTTCGACAAGCTCACCGAGTACGTGACGCTCAAGCAGGACTACAACAGCACCAACAACACGGTGGCCTACACGGGCGAGAACAAGGGCAACGTCAAGCTCAAGCCGACCATGGCCAACAGCTACGACGTCGCGCTCGAGTGGTACCCGCGTGACGGGCAGTCGATCACCGGCACGGTGTTCCACAAGGATGTCAAGGACATCATGATGAACACCATCTACACCCGCACGTACAACAGCCAGGGCGGCAATCCGCAAACCTTTGCGATCACCGGTCCGGACAACGTTGCCAAGGCCAAGGTCTCGGGCTTCGAAGTGGCGGGCATGACCTACCTGGACAAGGTGCCGTTCCTGCAGGACAAGCTGCCTGACTGGGCGAAGGGCTTGGGCGTCTCGGCGAACTACACCTACATCGACGCGAAGCAGACGCTCTACAAGCAGTTCAGCACCCAGTACTGCGACGCCGGCAGCGCCACCAGCAACGCCAGCCTGCACCTGTACGGCTGCGACACGAACGGCCTGCCATTCAACGACCTGCCGCTGCCGTACATGTCGAAGAACGCCATGAACTTCACGGTGATGTATGACCGCGGCCCGCTGTCGATGCGCCTGGCCTACAGCTGGCGCAGCCGCTTCCTGCAGTCGGCCGACGCCAACGGCACTCGCGGCACCGACGCGACGAGCGCGGATCCGGCGCGGCCGGGCGCGCAGGACGTCGGCTGGGGCCTGCCGACCTGGCAGGAAGCCACCGGCCAGTGGGACCTCGGCATGTCCTACCGGTTCAGCGATGCTTTCAGCCTGTCGGGCAGCGTGACGAACCTCACCAACGTGATCATTCGCCAGACCCAGCAGCAGCACATCGGCGACATGGGCCGCGCCTGGTTCTATCCTGGCCGCAGCTTCCAGATGACGGCTCGCTACGAGTTCTGATCCGTGAAGCCAGGGGGCCGCAGCAGCAATGCCGCGGCCCTCATCGAAGGGCCATCCGGGCCGCGGCAGCGATGCCGCGGCCCTTCAACATTCAAGGATGCGCAAGATGTCCCCGTCGGAATGGACGGACCTTGAAACACATCTGCACTTTCAAACGATCTAAGCTCCCATGAAACCCTCCCACCTCCTGCGTGCTGCAACACTTGCATTGACCGTCCACACCATGGCTGTCGCCGCCGAACCCGTCGATGTGCGCCTCACCATCACGCCGGAGACTGCCGGCGCGCGCATCGAGCCCGAGGTCTACGGCCAGTTCGCCGAGCACCTGGGCACCGGCATCTACGGCGGCCTGTGGGTGGGACCGGAATCGAAGATCCCCAACACGCGCGGCTGGCGCAATGACGTGGTGGGCGCCCTGCGCCAGCTGCAGGTGCCGGTGGTGCGTTGGCCCGGCGGCTGCTTCGCCGACGACTACGACTGGCGCGACGGCATCGGCGCGCCGGCGAAGCGCCCTGCCCGCCTGAACAAGATCTGGGGCGGCGTGATCGAGCCCAACCGCGTGGGCACGCACGAGTTCATGGACCTCGTCGAGCAGATCGGCACCGAGGCCTACCTCGCGGGCAACATGGGCTCCATGCCGCCGCGCGCAATGGGGCAGTGGCTGGAATACATGACCTCCGACAGCAAGTCGGCGCTGGCCGAGGAACGCCGCCGCAACGGCCGCGAGAAGCCCTGGAAGGTCAAGTACTTCGGCATCGGCAACGAGAGCTGGGGCTGCGGCGGCAACATGAGGCCCGAGTACCAGTCCGACCTGCACAACCAGTACGAGACGTTCCTGCATGCGCCGGTGGTGCGCGTGGCCTCCGGCGACGGCCAGGGCAACGATCACCTGGTCGAGGTGCTGATGGAGCGCTCCGGCTCGCACATGGATGCGCTGACGCTGCACTACTACACGATGCCGGGCGATTGGTCCAAGCATGGCAGCGCCACCGGCTTCAACGCGCAGGAATGGGCAAAGACCCTGAAGAGCGCAATGGGCATCGAGGGCCGCATCGAGGCCGTGAGCCGCCTGATGGACAAGCACGATCCGGCCAAGCGCGTCGCGCTCTACGTCGACGAATGGGGCACCTGGTACGACGCCGAGCCCGGCTCGCATCCCGGCTTCCTGCAGCAACAGAATTCGCTTCGCGATGCACTGGTCGCAGCAGTATCCTTCAACGCTTTTCACCGCCACACCGAGCGCGTGAAGATGGCCAACATCGCGCAGATGGTCAACGTGCTGCAGGCGCTGGCGCTGACCGATGGAGCACGCATGCTGCTGACGCCGACGTACCACGCGTTCGACCTGTACAAGCCGTTCCGCGGTGCAACGCCGCTGAAGGCGTCGCTGCAATCGCCGAGCTGGACTGAAAGCGGCATCGAGCTGCCGGCGGTCGATGTGTCGGTGGCGCGCGCGGCAGACGGCAGCGTGCAGCTCGCACTGGTCAATCTCGACCCGCAGCGGCCGGCGCGCGTCGTCACCAACCTGAACGGCACGGCGCGCGGACGCATCCTGACCGCAGCCGCCATGGACGCGCACAACACCTTCGCGCAGCCCAACGCGCTGGTACCGGCGCCGTACGCCGCCGGATCGGACGCGAAGCCGCTCGCGCTCGATCTGCCGCCCAAGTCCGTCGTGGTCGTCACGGTGCCGGCCGTTCACTGAAGCACCGGCAGATGAACTCCTTGTCACGGCGCAAGCTGTTCACCGCAACCTTGGCGGGAGCGGCCATCCCCGCCCTCCCCGCCAGCGCGGTGGGTGCCGGCACACGGGCGCCGCGCTTCGGCCATGGCATCGACGGCCAGCGCAAGGCCGACCTCGGGCACGGCACCTACCAGAACCCGATCGTGCCGGGCGACCATCCAGACCCGACGGTCCTGAAGGATGGCACGGACTACTACATGACGTTCTCGTCGTTCCAGTCCTACCCCGGCGCGGTGATCTGGCATTCGACCGACCTCGTCAACTGGGCGCCGATCACCGCCGCGCTCACCCGGCCGATCGGCACGGTGTGGGCGATGGACTTGGTCAAGCACGGCGGCCGCTTCTACATCTACATCCCCGTGCTGCAGGAAGCGGGCAGCACCACCTTCGTCGTGTGGGCCGACAACATCCGCGGCCCCTGGAGCGATCCGATCGACCTCAAGCTGCCGGGCTGCATCGACCCGGGCCACGCGGTGGGCGAGGACGGCAAGCGCTATCTCTTCGTCAACGGCATCCGCCGCGTGCGGCTCGCCGACGATGGGCTGTCCACCGACGGCCCGCTGGAACACGCGCACACGCCGTGGCGCTACCCTGAGGATTGGGTGGTCGAGATGTTCGCGCCCGAAGGGCCGAAGATCGTTCGCCGCGGCGCGTGGTTCTACCTGATCTCCGCGGTGGGCGGAACCTCGGGCCCGCCCACCAGCCACATGGTGACGGTTGCGCGATCGAAGTCCATCCACGGCCCGTGGGAAGACGACCCGCGCAACCCTGTCGTGCGCACCACCAGCGTCGACGAGCCCTGGTGGTCGCGCGGCCATGCCAGCATCGTCGAAGGGCCGGCCGGCGACTGGTGGATGATCTACCACGGCTACGAGAATGGCTTTCGCACGCTGGGCCGCCAGACGCTGATGGAGCCCATCGAATGGACGCACGATGGCTGGTTCCGCGCCAAGGGCGGCACGCTCGCGACGCCGCTGCGCAAGCCCCGGGGCGGCGTGGCCGGCCCGGCGGGCATCGCGCTATCGGATGACTTCGCAAGCGGCAAGCTCGGCCTGCAATGGAGCTTCTTCGCGCCCGGCGCCGACGACATGCGCCGCCTGCGCTTCGAAGACCATGCGCTGGTCGTGCAGGCCAAGGGGAGCTCGCCGGCCGACTGTTCGCCGCTCACCTGCCTCGTGGGCGACCGCAGCTACGAGGCCTCGGTCGAGCTGGAGCTGATCGGCGACGCGCAGGGCGGCCTCTGCCTGTACTACGACGCCAACGCATTC
>Ga0068852_100003689_pt1 | contig 10730 bp, 9 predicted proteins | sample KBSCornC22_FD_66594 | JGI IMG/M metagenome (GOLD analysis project Ga0068852, IMG submission 66594) | Corn rhizosphere microbial communities from Kellogg Biological Station, Michigan, USA - KBS Corn C2-2 | ecosystem: Host-associated > Plants > Roots > Rhizosphere > Soil ... | reverse complement strand
CGTTTGTGCCCAGGGACTTCAAATCCGTAGACGCGTGGCTCGCAATCGACGGCAACGGCCGCGTGACGGTGTATAGCGGTCATGTGGAGCTTGGCACGGGCGTTGAGACCGCATTGACGCAAATGGTGGCCGATGAGCTCGACGTACCGTTCACCGCGGTTAGCATCATTCAGGGCGATACGTTGCTCACACCGGATCAAGGGCCCACCTGGGGCAGCCTCACGATTCAGGTGGCAGGACTGCAGTTGCGCAAAGCTGCGGCATGTGCAAAACGGGCGCTGCTGGCTCTCGCGTCGAAGGAGCTCAGCGCAGCGTCCAGTAACCTCGAGATCGAGAATGGCGTGATCTCTGGCGCTGGCAAGCACATTACGTACGCGAGCTTGACCAAGAGGCACGCGCTCGAGGTGCCGTTCGACGAGAAGGTGGAATTGAAAAAGCCGGACGCGTTCAGGATCGTCGGCAAGCCGATCGCACGTGTCGATATTCCAGGCAAGGTGACCGGCGAGTTCATCTATATACACGACTTCAAGGTCAGGGGCATGCTGCACGGACGCGTCGTGCGCCCGGCTGCAATGCAGGCCAAGCTCGAATCGGTCGACGACGTCGCGGCGCAGAAGATATCCGGCTTCGTTGCAACGGTCGTCAAAGGCAACTTCGTGGGCGTGGTCGCCGCGACCGAATGGGGCGCGATCAAAGCGATGGAGGCGATCCGATGCAAGTGGTCGGACTGGTCCGGACTACCGGCGATGGATCAGGTTTATGCGAGCGTGAAGAAGACGCGGGTCGAACAGACCATCACGCCGATGAAGGAAGGTGACGCTGCCAGCGCACTCGACAGCGCGGCGAAACGCCTCAAAGCCACTTACGAATACCCGGTGCAAACGCACGGATCGATCGGTCCATCCTGCTCGATCGCCGATGTCCGGCACGATCGCGTGCTGATCTGGTCGGCCTCGCAGAGCACACATTGGACGCAGCGCCAGATCGCAAAGATGCTGGGCATGCATCCCGAGCAGGTGCGCATTATCTATCTCGAGGGTGCTGGTTGCTACGGTCGCAACGGTCACGAGGACGCCACCGCCGATGCCGTGGTGCTGTCGCAGGCCATTGGCCGCCCGGTGCGGGTGCAATGGACGCGACAGGACGAACACGGTTGGGACCCGAAAGCGCCGCCGTATGTCGCCGACCTCGAAGGCGCCTTGGATGCAGATGGCAACGTCCTCGCCTGGAATTTCGCCGCTTGGCTGCCGTTCCGCATCGGGGGCACCGTCGACGTGCCGTTGCTGGCACAAGATCTCGTGCAGGGTGACGTCGCCGTCCAGGCGTCCGACAACATGAATGCCGGGACGATGGAAAGCGACGCCAAGCCACCGTACAGATTCCCCAACGTACTGTCGACCGTGCACAGGGTTGCGAGCACGCCTTTTCGGCCGTCTTGGCTGCGCAGCCCGGGACGCATGCAGAACACGTACGCCAACGAATGCTTCATGGACGAGTTGGCCGCGGCCGCGGGTGCGGATCCGGTGGCCTTTCGTCTCAAGCACCTTAAGGACGATCGCGGTGCACACTGCATTACGACCTGTGTGAAGGCCGCCGGCTGGCAGGCACGACCCTCACCCAACAAGGACGCGGGCACCGGCGACGTGGTTAGCGGACGCGGCTTCGCGTACGTTTTCTATGACAACGCGCGAACCTACGTTTCGGCCGTGTGCGAAGTCGAGGTGAATCGAAAGGATGGCCACGTGCGCGCGACCCGCTTCGTGATCGGGCACGATTGTGGTCTCGTGATCAATCCCGATGGCGTAAGGGCGCAAATCGAAGGCGGGATCATTCAAACGCTGTCGCGCACGCTGATCGAGGAGGTGAAGTGGGACGCATCGCGTGTCACGAGCGTCGACTGGGCGAGCTACCCAATCCTCGCCTTCGATGCCGTGCCAAAGATCGAGATCGCGCTCATTGATCGTCCGGACCAGCCGGCATGGGGCGCCGGCGAACCGATCTGCGCAGTGGTGCCGTCGGCGCTTGCGAATGCGATATTCGATGCAACGGGCGCGCGTATGCGCACTGCGCCGTACACACCGGATCGCGTCAAGGCGGCGCTTGCGCGTCTGTGAAGCTCAACGGCTCGCGCCCTCGTATTCGTATTTCTACCGACTCTTCTCTTCCGCCGGCGTCGCAGGTCGATCGCTGTAGGTGGGCGTTTGCGATAATTCGGCCGGCACATCCCACATGCGGGCCGCATACCAGACGGCCCAAGCCACGACGAACAGCGACAGCACCCACACCCACACGGGAATCAACGCGCGGGCCTCTGCCCGGCGTGGGTCGAATGGATCGTCGGCACTGAAGGCGTCCACGGTGAAGCGCACGTTGCCACGCCGCGTCGCGTGGGGGTCTAGGCCGGAAATGATGATGCCCGGACCGTTCCTGACCTGAAATGGAATCTCCTCGATGCCCTCCCGGCCGCTCTGGTCTTGAGCACGTATCGTCAGCCGATGCGATCCGTCCTCCATGCCGCGCGTATCGAGGACCACGTCCGTTGGCAGTTCCCGGTCGACGATGGGGCGTGGATCATCGTCGAGAAACACGCGAACACGCGGTTTGCGATCGCCTGCGACCGATTCAGCCGTCGTCACGCAGAACCTCATATTTTGGATGATGATGGTCCGCTTCGCCAGGGCGGAGCAGCATCCGGATCATGGCCACGAAGCAGGCGACCGTTACGGCACCCGCCATAGCGACGATGACTGCCACTCCAAGAACCGGCCCGATCACATGATCATGCACGACATTCCCCAATCTCATTTGCCCTTCGCACGTTCGGCCGCCACTTGTTGCGGCGTTACCGGCGGCCCGTGGTTGCCCCACGAGCGGCGCTCGTAATTGATGATGGCCGCGATATCTACATCAGTGAGCGAGCCGGCGAATGGCGGCATCGGACTGGAGTAGACGACGCCGTCGACATCGGCACCCTGCAGCCCATGCAGCACGACGCGGATGTGCGTTGTCGCATTGGCGTCATTGACCGCTGCATTGCCTTTCAGGGCAGGAAATGCTCCGGGAAGGCCCTCACCGGTTGCTTGGTGACAGGCGGCGCAGTTGGCCGTGAACAGCGCCTGCCCCTTGACCGCGTCATCGTTGGCACTGCCAGCGGCCAGGGCCGCAGATCCTGCTGCTGCAGTCGAAACGGCCACCCCAGCGTTGGCGGCGCTGCTCGCGCCCTCGCGAGGCGTAGCCTTGGCCGGCATGGCGCTGCCGTTCTCTCCGGCATCGCCAGGTAATGGAGGCTGCTTCAGCGACAGCAGATATGCGAGCAGCGCCTGCGCCTCGTGCGATGGCACCACCACACCGTCCGCCGGCGCATACGCCTTTGGCAATGCGATCGGCGTTACGCCAGGCGGCGCATGGTCGACGACCTGGAACATCCAATCGAAGGCCGGCATTATCGATTCCGGCACGACAGCACGCGGATTGTAGAGATGAATGTAGTGCCAGACAGCGCTTGTCTGGCGCACGCCGATATTGGTCAAGTCCGGCCCGGTGCGCTCCGAGCCAAGCAGCTCCGGCGTCTGGTACGCGAAGTCTCCTGGCGCTGAGGGGCGGCCATATATCTTGTCCTGTGGCAACGGGCGGACCTGCTGCGTATGGCAGTAGCTGCAGCCGTTTGCAACATACACGTCGCGACCTTCGGCTTGCAGCGCGGTCAGCGGCACGACACCGGGACCCGGTGCCGTTCCCGATAGCGTTATGCCGGGCAACACGCCCATTACCACCGCCAGGACCGTGTAAACCAGCGTGGAACCGCCCGCGATCAGGACGAGCTTGTTCATGCAGCGGTCGCACCGGTCGGCAGCGTAGCAAGCGGTATGGCCTTCGCGGTGCGACCATAGGTCATGCGCCAGACATTCCAGGCAAACACGATGTGACTCGTGAACATCAGCGAGCCACCCACGCCACGCCATACGTGGTACGCCTGCATGTCGACGACCGACTGGATGAAAGGCAAGCCGCTTTTCCAGTTGATTCCCTGAATCGTGCCGCCAATCGACAGCGAGATCACGTAGATAAAACTACCGACGACAGCCATCCAGAAGTGCAGCATCAATCCCAACCGACCCGGCGCTTTGCCTGTGGCGAACGGCAGTAGCGCATAAACGCCACCCCAGATCCCGAACGTGACGAAGCCGTACATGGTCAAGTGCGAGTGGCCGACCGTGAAGTTGGTCAGATGCCAGACCTCCTGCAATGAGCGAAACGCTTCCACCGTGCCCTGCGTCGAGCCCACCAGATAACCGATCACGGCGACCAGGATGAACATGAGTGGATAGGAATTGGCGAGATCGCGCACGCGCCCGCGCATGGTCAGCAGGAAATTCGCACTCCCACCCCACACCGGCACGAGCATTGCGACGCTGAACACGATTGCCGTGGTCTGCAGCCACCATGGCAGCGGGCTGAACAGGAAGTGGTGCGCGCCGATAATCGGGTAGAACACGAGGTTGGTCCAGAACGCGAGCACCCCGAGTGCGTAGGAATAGATTGGCCGACTGAGCAGCCTCGGCAACGCGTAGTAGAAGATGCCGAGGGCGAGCGGCGTAAACCACATGCCGACCGCATTGTGCATGTAATACCCGGACACCGACACCTGCCCGAGACCGTATTGGTACCACGGAAGAATCGCCACCAGCGCGATGACGCAAGTCCACAGCACGCCGCCAATCGTGTACCAGTTGGAAAGGTAGATGCCTGCGGTGCTGCGTCGCGCCACGGTGCCGATCAGATTGCAGGCGGTGACGACCAGCGCCGCCAGAAAAATGAGCCGGATCGGCCACGGCCATTCCCGGTATTCGAGGTTGCCGTCGTTGTACCCAAGATCCAGCGCAACCGTACCGGCCACCGCAGCGACGTTGAACAGCACAAGCCCCAACCACGCGAGCTTCACGCTGTACAGGGAAATGCGTGAGCTGCGCGCCGCAACGTAGTACGCCAGTCCCACCAGCGCGATGCTAGCCCAGCCATAGAACGTTGCATTGGTATGGATCGGACGCAGCCGTCCGAACGTCAACCAGGCACCCGCTCCGAAATCAGGTGCGCCGAATTTGTAGGCGAGAACGATGCCTACCGCGGTCGCAAACAGCAGCCAAAGCGTCGCGGTTATCGTATAAGCGCTGAATATCGATGCCAGTCCCCGATCGTCCTTCTCGCTGAGCCCGGAATCAAACGCCGCGACCATTGCCGGCATTGTCGGAGATTCCATTCAACGGCTACCATCACGCCCGCAGGAGCGGGACGCGGCATTCGGATTGCGATCGATTTTCTCGCTCACATAGTGACGCCGCGCGACGGCGCTGTTATGTTCGGTCCACATCACTGTCCCACACAACAACGTCGCCTATGCGCGAGGCGGCCACGATAGGCGTCCACGACTCGCTGCGCACCCAATTCTGAACGGCAGCGACGCTGGAACTCCGGTTTGGACATGCCATGCTGAAATCCGTCGCGCGACAAATCGTTCGGCAGCACATCCTTGAGGCAGTCGCTGAGCTGCGGGATTCCTTCCTGGTTCCGTGACGCGTCGAGCGCTCCACCAGGAAGCGAGTTCGGTTGGTCAAGCGTGCTCGTACACCCGCACCGCATAAACCCCTGCCTCAACATTGAGGCTCCGCAACCTCTCGCGGCCGCTCTCAGCCCATCGACGGGGGCCGAATCGACCACCACGCCGTGAGGCTCAGCGATTCACAAGAGTCACGCGAGCCGCCAGTACAACGCGCGTCTGTCCAAGAATAAGCGCCGCCGATGCGGCTCGCCATCGGGAATGCTTGATGATCTTGGTAGGGCGGTCTCGACGGATCGATGCGGTCCGCCCGTTGAAATGGGAAAGCCATCGCTATCGAGGCAAGCATCGCCCGCTTGTTAGGAACGAACGGGAGAGCTTACTAGACGATTGCCGCTACAAAGCTTCGTGCGCCGTTTCGGCCAGCGAGCGGGTTGCCGTGCGATACATACGCCACGCCCGCCCCAAGCGAGCCGCCCTGCATCCATTCGCGACACCCTAAATCCGGATGTCATCGCGAATGTCGCACGGCGTCTCTATGGGAACGCGCAATCGCCACGCGCCACGATGTGGTCGTCCACCGAAGAACTGTTGGGATCGTTTGTCATCGAAACCGTGACGTGCGTGCCCTGGCCGGGCGCCGATTCGACGCTCCACTCGCCGCCGACGGCTGCCGCCCGATCGCGCATGATGTGCAGGCCCCAGCCATGGTCCTTTGCAGGCCGACGGCACGCCAGCGGGTCAAAGCCGCAGCCATCATCCGCGATGGTCAAGCGGCTCCGGTCGGACGTGGTGGCGATTGTCACGGTAAGCTTTTTCGCGCGCGCGTACTTGGCTGCATTGGCCAGTGCCTCCTGCGCAATACCGAAGAAGGCTTCCTCGGCGGCCACGGGCAAGCGCCGGCTTGTTCCCTGCTCGACAAACGTCGCCGCGAGTCCGGTCCGCTTCGCGAACTGGTCAACATACCAGCGTAGAGCCGCCTTCAATCCATAGTCGTCCAATACCGCGGGCCTCAACTCGGTCATCACATCGCGGATGCAGTCGCTCGTTTCGTCGACCAACTTCAGTGAATCCGCCAGGCATGCGCTAAGCTGCGGCACCATGACATGCGCTGACTTGGCCTTGGCGATGGTCAAGTTGATGTTCAGCGCCGTGAGCTTCTGCCCCACAAGGTCGTGCAGCGCGTTGGCGAGGGTCCGCCGCTCGGTCTCCTGCACCTCGACCAATCGATGGGAGAGGATGCGCAATTCAGATGCGTATCGACGCAATTCGCGTTCCGCGATTTGTTCCTTGGATATGTCGCGCAGCGAGGCCGCGAAGAGACTTTGCGGCGTCACCTGGACTTGAGTGACGGTAAGCTCGACCGCAAACTCCGTGCCGTCGCTCCTCATGGCGGTGACTTGTACTCGTTTGTCCAGCAGTGATGACTGACCCGTGGTCAGATAGCGGCTCATCCCACGATGATGGGCGTCTCGCATGGCTAACGGGATGACGACGTCCGCAACGTCCTTGCCCAGGACCTGGTCTCTCGCGTATCCGAACGTGCGTTCGGCGGCCGGATTGAACTCGATGATCCTGCCGTTACGATCGATGTCCATCGCGGCATCGTCGCTGACCAGTTTCAAGATCGCGCGGCCGATGCGTCCCAGACCGTTGATGGCGACTCGGGTGCTCATAAGGCTAGTGTTCCGCTGGCTAGTCGTGCTTAGACGATCATCAGATCACGCTGCAGCAAGGTGCGCATCGAGGCTGATCTCGAGGCCGGCAAGCGCTTGCGACACGGGACATTCGGCCTTCGCTGCATTGGCATGCTGCATGAAAGTGGCACGATCGATGCCAGGGACTCTAGCCTCACAGGTGAGGTGGCTCCGGGTGATTCTGAAGCCGCCATCCTGCGGCGATATCGTCACCTGTGCGGTCGCGTCGACATAATCCGGCTCGTGACCTGCCTTGCCCAGGATGAGCGACAGCGCCATCGCGAAGCAGCTCGCATGGGCCGCACCCAGCAGCTCTTCCGGGTTGGTGCCCATCCCACTCTCGAACCGTGAGCTGAAGGAGTACGGCGCCTTGAACGCCCCGTTGCCGAAGTCGACCTGGCCCTTGCCCTCCTTGACGCTTCCTTCCCAGCGGGCGTGTGCCTTGCGTGTTGGCATGTAAAACTCCTTTCAAGGAGAGAGGCAATGGGCGTGCGCTTCGTTGCGTCCGCCGATCCGCTTCAAGCTTACGGCCGAGGGGCGGGTCACCGGCGTCACGTGCGACGCCCAGGTCTGGTGCACGTTCAAGCAGCGGTTGGCGCGCGAAGGCCGATGCTCCTTGCTGGATCGACAACTCACCGTCCTGTAGCACCATCTTGACGGCTGGCCTCGAACAGAAACCAGGTTCGACGCTCGGTTTCATCGATCCAGATCTCGATCAGGCTTGTAGTGGCGACATCGCGATGCTCTTCGCATACGTTATGCGCCTCACGCAGGCGCGCCGCCAACGTCTTGTTGTCATCCCGCAACTCGGCGAGCATGTCCAGCGGCTCGACGTAGTCCGCATCGTTGTCCAGTAGACGCTGAGTGCGCGAGATGTGCCCGATTGATTTGAGTGTCGATCCGCCTACCTTTCGAATGCGTTCTGCGACGGGGTCGGTCATCGCAAGAATCTGGCCCGCCTGTTCATCCAGCAGCAGATGGTAATCACGAAAGTGCCGCCCGCTCATGTGCCAATGGAAGTTCTTCGTCTTCAGGTAAAGAGCAAACGCATCTGCCAAGATCCCATTCAGGGCTGCGGCGACGTCCTTGGTCGCCGCAGCGTTGAGATCGGTCGAAGTGGTCATTTGCGCCATCCGTCTCGCCTTAAGGTCATGCATCTTTTCCGCGTTGCTGCTCATTTCCGGCGCTCCTGGTGCGCGACAACGATCCAGTTATAGCAACGCAATTCGCTTGCCACAGTCGGCAATCCTTGACCTACAGTGTGGGGAATTCACGACATGCGCCTGCACAGCCACGGGCCCCAGGTGCGCTTCCGCCATGGCCATCCCGACGCCGTTGGCGAAGCCTTGGCGCAGCGGGCTCGTCGTTGTCTCGACGCCCGGCGCAACGCCGCGCTCGGGATGACCCGGCGTCATGCTGCCCCACCGGCGAAATCGCTTGATGCGTTCCAGAGGAAGATCGTAGTCGGGGCCGCGCGCTCGCCGGGCGAGTCGTGCTGCGCGAATACGGTTTTACCGTCGAGAATGTGGGCGCTCGCGCGCTCGCCCTTCTCGAAGATCGAGCATCGACGGCGCGCTGATAAGGACGCGGCGCCCTGTGATCAACCGGGAAGCGTGTAACGCGCCTCGATGGCGGCGCATACCAGCACGCGAGTCTGCGCCGGGTCGAGATCGACACGCCTCTCGATATCTTCGACGGCCGCGGCGAGGCCCTCGTTCTTGATCACGTCGCGCATCCAGCGCGAGTAGTCGTTGCGGCGCAGGTGGAACAGCCAGGTCTCCTCGCCGATGCCTCGGGCGATCTGGCAGAACACATTGAGGTTCTGCGCCTTGAGGTTGTGCTTGCCCGTGGGACCGCGGAAATAAAAGCTGTTATAGCGCACGTCGCCCTCGGCATACTTACGGCGGTGACGAATGCGCTCGGCCTGCCCGGGTATGGCGTGGATCGGAAAAGGCGCCTCGGCGGAATGTACGAACCAGCAGATCGCCTGGTCCTGTTCGTGCGCCCCCGAAAACTCCACCGGCGCTCGACCCGTCGCCGCGGCGAACTCCCCAAGAGTCTTGTCCGGCGATGGGCCCACCGCAATGATGACGTCCATCCAGGCCAGGATCGAAGGCGTGAGACGCTCGGGATGCACCGTTACGAAAACACACTCCCTGAAGCGGGGCGGCACATGTCCCCATCCCTGGGGCAGCAGGTGGTGCGCCTCGTCGATCAGGAGCCAATGCGGCCGGCCGGTGCGCACTCGCATGGCCAGCAGATGCGGCAGCAGGTCCGCGAAATACGCCGGCCGGTCGGCGAGGGCAATACCGAGCAGGCTGACATTCGCGTGCACGTAGGGATCTCGCAACACCGCCATGATCTCGGCGACACCGGGTGCGTGATGTTGGTCCCCGATCGTCACCAGCGTCTGCAGGTTCACGTAGTCGCCTTCCGGATCGATCACGCAGAGCTGGTATAGGTGCTCGGCAAAGCGCTCGATAAGACCGGTCGCGAGCGTCGACTTGCCGCTGCCCGAGGGACCCGCAACCAGGACGTTGTTGCCATAGGGCGGCAGCCACACCGTCGCGCCGTCGAGCCGGGTGCCGAGCGCGACATGACGACGCGTGAGCCGCACATCAACAGGCTCGAGATCATTCGCAATCAATTCGTCGATCAGCTCCACGACGCCAGCGCCCGCCTCCCCTGCCGTCACGAACGCCGCGACAGCCTTGATCGAATCGACTGCATTGGCGACCGCCACCGGGCACTCGGCCAGTTGCAATAAGGAATGATCATTCTCCGCGTCGCCGACCGCAACGGCTTCGTGCGGGGACATGCCGAGATGGCGCAGCGCGAGCTTCATGCCCGAAGCCTTGTTGATGCCGGCCGGTAGCACCATTACCGCCTGGCGGTTGAAAATCACCTGCAGCTCGAGGCCCACCTCACGGATCGCCTCCATCACGCGCGCTTCCTGCGGCGCATGCGTCGCGACGATGACGTTGCCCACCTCGAGCGGTTGCACGCCGCGGCGGCGTAACGCCGCGACGAATCGATCGGATGGCGGCTCGCCCAGCAGCGTCACGTCGCGGCTTCGCGGGTCGTAGACGACCGCGCCGTTCTCGGCAACCACATAGTCGAAAAGGTTGCTGCACGAGCAAACGCGCAACAAGTCATCCAGCGTGCGCCCGGTCACCAGGATCGCCCGCCGGCCGGACGCGCGCAGCCGAGCGAGCGCGTCGCGCGTTGCATCGGCGACCTGGCCGTCCGACGCCAGGGTGCTGTCATAGTCGGTCACCAACGCGAGGTAGCGCATTAGGGGCGTAGCGGAGGTTCTGGCGTATTCACCCGACCCGTGGATGGACTCACCGCTGCCACAGAATGCGAGTGGCTTCCAGCGGAACGGCAACGCCGGAGCGATTTGGTATCACCCGCGCCGTGTAGTCGCTCGCCGGACGCGTTGCGGGCACACGTGCCGAGTAGACGTAGCCGTGCGACGC
>Ga0068852_100003684_pt1 | contig 10735 bp, 10 predicted proteins | sample KBSCornC22_FD_66594 | JGI IMG/M metagenome (GOLD analysis project Ga0068852, IMG submission 66594) | Corn rhizosphere microbial communities from Kellogg Biological Station, Michigan, USA - KBS Corn C2-2 | ecosystem: Host-associated > Plants > Roots > Rhizosphere > Soil ... | reverse complement strand
GCTGTATATCGTTTCTTTCTTGATTTTTCTTTGTTACTTTCTTTCCACCAAGGCAAAGAAAGTAAATAGTGATTTGTGTAACAGAGCAAGCCATTTCCTTTTTGCTTTTGGGCATTGCTCAACAAAGTTCCGAAAGCATAAGTGAGTGACACAACAAGTGATGCCACCTTTATTACAGCCCGTCACAAAAAAAATACTCTTCTATTAATTTCTCATACATTCTTTTCTGGACTTAATTTTGCGCTTCACTTCACAAAATATTTTCTATGACAAAGATTGCAGTTGCCAAAGGCGATGGCATCGGGCCGGAAATAATGACTGCCGTTTTAAAAATTTTTGATGCGGCAAAAGTGCCTCTCCAATATGAATTTGTAGAAATGGGTAAATGGGTTTTTGATAAAGGTTTCAGCAATGGAATGACTCCTGAAGCGCAACGAACGATTGAAACGCTGGGCATACTTTTCAAGGGACCGATGGAAACGCCAAAAGGCAAAGGCGTAAAAAGCGTGAATGTTACTGCACGAAAAACCTGGAACACTTATGCAAATAAAAGAGTGTTTCAAACATTGCACGGTGTTGATACGGTTTTCAGTAAAGCAGGGATTCCCGTAGATATAACTGTTGTTCGCGAAAACATCGAAGATACTTATGGCGGCATTGAACACATGCTTACGCATGATGTAACGTTGAGCCGGAGATTTATTACACGACCCGGAAGTTTACAGGTAATAAAATATGCTTTTGAAATGGCAAAGAAAAAAGGAGCACGGCGCATCACCTGCGGACATAAAGCCAACATAATGAAAATAACTGATGGACTGTTTCTCGAAGTTTTTTATGAAGTGGCGAAAGAATATCCGGAGCTAAAATCAGATGATGTAATTGTTGATGATCTGTGCATGAAACTTGTGACGAGACCGGATACTTTTGATGTAGTTGTGCTTACCAATTTGCAGGGTGATATTGTAAGTGATCTTTGTGCAGGATTGGTGGGCGGGCTTGGATTTGCGCCTTCGGCTAACATCGGTGATTACATTTGCATATTTGAAGCGGTGCACGGAACCGCGCCTGATATCGCGGGAAAAAATATTGCCAATCCAACGGCTTTGTTATTGAGCGGCATTTCCATGCTTCGGCATTTGGGATTAATGGATAGTGCGGCAATAATTGAAAATGCTTTGTTGTACACATTGGAACAAGGTGTACATACCGGCGATTTCGGAGATAAATCAATACCCTTTGTAAATACAACAGCGTATGCAGAAGCCATCATAAATAATTTTGGAAAAACACCGGAGCAAGGAGCAAAACCTTTGTTACCTGATATGCCCGCAACACAAACTATTTTCAAGCTCGAGAAAAACCCCATGATGGAATCAATAGAAAAAGAAAACGAAAAAATAGTCGGTGTAGATTTTTTTATTGAAAGCAATGAGCAGCCTATAGTAATTGCCAATAAATGCCTGCGGCATGCAGGTGTAAAATTTAAGCTTGTAAACATTAGCAATCGCGGAACGCAGGTTTGGCCAACAGGTTCAGTATATACAAATCTCGTGAATCAATACAACGTGCGTTTTGAAAGTATTGATGATTTTCCTCTTAATCAACAAGACATCCTTGGGCTTTACATCAGCTTAAGCGGCAACTTTAAAATATGTTCCAGTGAATTACTGAACATGTGGGGTGACAAAAGAGGATATAGCTTGGCACAGGGTCAGTAAGTTTGGGGTTTGTAGTTTGAAGTTTGAAGTTCGTGCTCAAATTACTTAATAACTCAAAATTACCTCGGCACTGGCAACCGGCAACAAGAAACCGGCAACTACACTATTTCTTCTTCTTTCCTCCGAGTAATTTTTTTACCCGCATTGAAAGCTCGGCGCCATTAAATGGCTTAGTAATAAAATCATTTGCGCCTGCAGATAACGCCTGCAACACGGTTGTCTCCTGATCGAGAGCCGATAAAACAAGAATAGGAATTTTTGAACCTGATGAACGAACAATGCTGATAAGTTCAAGACCCGAAGTGAAAGGCATAAGTATATCAGTAATGATGATATCCGGCTTGAATGTTTGCAGGGCCTCAATTGCTTCACGGGCATCTAAATGAGCGCTGATGGTGTAATTATCTTTAGCAAGCTGATGCTGGATAAGCATGAGCATCACGGCATCGTCTTCAACTATTAATATTTTCATGGGTATATCGATTCTGCTATAGCTTCAAAATTGATTAATATGTATTGATTATAAAAATTCTCGTTGCACGTTTTGACTTATTTTTAACCCGTTACATGACCTCAATTCTATTATTTTTGTCGCTAATGTTTGAAAATAGGAAAATTTTATCACTAAACGCTGCATAATGAAGAAAATATTGTTGGCACTTTTAGGAATTATGGCGCTCACAGTTTCGAAAGCCCAGGACAAAGATGAAAAAAAGAAACCTGATTACAGCAAAATAGATTTAAGCAACCGCGCCAATGATCATTTCATGATACAGTATGGATATGACGGATGGGCAGGAACAAATGACAGCATAAATCCTTCGGGCTTTTCAAGACATTTCAATTTTTATTTTATGTATGATAAGCCTTTCAAAACAAACCCTCATTACAGCATTGGAATTGGTTTAGGTTTTGGCAGCAGCAATATTTTTTTCAAGAATACTTATGTCGATCTTAAATCTTTTAGGGCACAACTTCCTTTCACTCTTGTAAGCAACGGCAATGTTCCTCACTTTGATAAATTCAAACTTGTAACAAGTTTTCTTGAAGCGCCTGTTGAGTTTCGCTTCGCAGGCAATCCTGTTAAACCGGACAAAGGCATTAAAGCCTCTGTAGGTATCAAGGCGGGTTTTTTACTTAAGGCATATACAAAAGGAAAAAATGAATTGAATGCTTCAGGTCAAACTTTGTATGGCAAAAACTATATTATGAAAGAAGTGGAAAAACATTATATCAATACTACCCGCTTCGCAGTAACGGGAAGGATTGGTTATGGTTTCATTTCAATAGATGGTTCTTACCAGTTAACAAGTTTTCTTAAATCAGGTGCGGGTCCTACAATCAATCCATGGTCGATTGGTTTAACCTTAAGTGGATTGTAATTTTTTATTTTACCGGCTGAAGATATTTTACTCATCGTCCCTTGTGTCACTCACTTGTACTGTTGATTCATTATTCAGCAACACGAATCGCAAGTACGCAAATCGCAAGTGTTTGTCTGGCTTCTACGCTGAAAACAATTTAACCACCAACCATAAATCTCATTCTTAATTCGCTTCACCTTTTACCTTTGCAAAAAATCATTTCAGCTTGATTGAAAAACAACAGATAAAAAAAGAAGAACGTGCGGTATTGGTTGGTCTTGTTCAGGAGCAACAGACTTATGAGCAGGTTGATGAGTATCTTGATGAACTTGCTTTTCTTGCAGAAACAGCAGGTGCAATTGCGGTAAAAAGATTTGTGCAAAAATTAAAACACCCTGATAGCCGCACTTTTGTTGGAAAAGGTAAACTGGAAGAAATAAAAAATTACATCGCAGGAAAAAATATCAACATTATCATTTTTGATGATGAACTAAGCGGCTCTCAAATCACTAACATTGAAAAAATACTTGATTTAAAAACAATAGACCGGAGTGATTTGATACTCGACATTTTTGCGCGGCGGGCAAGAACTGCACAAGCGAAAGTGCAGGTGGAACTGGCGCAATACCAATACCTGCTTCCGAGATTGCGTGGTATGTGGAAACACCTTGAAAGATTGGGCGGCGGCATCGGTACACGTGGTCCCGGTGAAACGGAAATTGAAACAGACCGGCGAATTGTACGGGATAAAATTTCCTTGCTAAGAAAAAGATTGCATGAGATAAATAAGCAATCACTTACTCAACGAAAAGAACGCGGTGAATTTATCAGGGTTGCATTGGTTGGCTACACGAACGTTGGCAAAAGTACTTTGATGAATGTGCTCAGCAAAAGCGATGTGTTTGCAGAAAATAAATTGTTTGCAACACTCGATACAACTACCCGCAAAATTGTTTTTGAAAATACTCCGTTTTTGTTAAGTGACACTGTTGGCTTTATCCGCAAGTTGCCGCATCATCTGATTGAAAGTTTCAAAAGCACATTGGATGAAGTTCGCGAAGCGGATCTGTTGTTGCATGTTGTTGATATTTCTCATCCGCAGTATGAAGAACAAATTGGCATTGTAAATAAAACATTGCAGGAGATAAATGCATTTGATAAACCAATTATTACTGTCTTCAACAAAATGGATCTCTATGAAGAAAAATATATTGATCCATGGCTCGATGCTTCCGTGAAACAGGAAATACTAAGAGAGCTTCGTGAAAGATGGGAGAACAACACTGATGGCAATTGTATTTTTATTTCCGCAACAGAAAAGATGAATGTGGATGAATTACGAAAAATGATCCTTACAAAAGTGCGTGAGCTTTACAAAAAACGTTACCCGTATAAAACAGAATATTTTTATTGAGACAATAATAGTTTTCCTTCCTTTTATAAATGAATGACAAGAAATATCAATGGTTTAAAATCGCTGAGAACGTTAACGAACTATCTTTTGCTGAAAATAATTTATTGATCGTTGAAGTAAATAATAAAAAGATCACACTTGCAAAATATAAGAATAAATTGTTTGCATGTACTCATTTATGTCCGCATGCAAGCGGTGTTCTAGCTGATGGTTATATTGATGTAATTGGAAATATTGTTTGTCCTGTTCATCGATACAAGTTCAATTTATTAAACGGAAGAAATACAACAGGTGAAGGTTATTATTTAAAAACCTATCCTGTGAAAATAAATGATGCGGGAATTTTTATAGGATTTGAAGAGAACCGTCTTTTCAATTTTTTTTAAGCTGCTGAATTATCATCACAAAGATCCTACGAAATAAAACGCTTCACCTATCTTTAAATAGTACCAAATATTTCAGCGATGAGAAATTTTGATGACTTAAACGTTGAAGGTAAAATTGCTTTGTTAACAGGAGCAGCAAGAGGTATCGGAAGAGCTTGTGCACTTGCGCTTGCAGAAGCCGGCGCCGATATTGCGCTTGGTTTGCGAGACGAAAAATCTGACAGTGGTTTAATAAAAGAAATTGAAGCACTTGGACGAAAAACTTTGCCATTGCAAATGGATGTAAGTAAGATGGATGAAATATTTTCTGCGATAGAGAAAATAAAACTTCATTTTGGAAGGCTTGATATTTTGGTAAACAATGCCGGTGTTGCCCCCGAGAATCTGATAGAAAACGTTACAGAAAAAGATTTTGATTATACACTGGCAGTGAATATGAAAGGAACTTTTTTTACAAGCCAGGCTGCGGGAAAGTTGATGATACAACAAAAGTTCGGAAGAATTATCAATCTTAGTTCGCAGGCAGGATTTATCGCCTTACCAACAGAATCTGTTTATTGCATAACGAAAGCTGGCATTGCGCATCTTACAAAATGTTTTGCAGTAGAATGGGCAAAATATAATATCAATGTAAACGCGGTTGCGCCAACTTTTATTTATACGCCCGGCACCGAAGAATATCTTTCCAACGAAAAGACAAAACAATATGTGCTTTCGAAGATCGCGCTGGGAAAGATCGGTGAACCGAAAGATGTTGCTAACGCTGTTTTGTTTCTTGCATCTCCTGCAGCTTCTCTTATTACAGGAACTACATTAATGGTGGATGGTGGTTGGACAGCAGTGTAAAATTTATTATGAACTTAGCACCGGAGCATGAATGAAGCTTCTGTTGTCCAAAAGACTCCTTCGGAGCGTCGCATGGTACATCACGTCTTTAGCGTGACACTTGTACTGCAACAAAGCTCTGAGCTTCGAGCATTTACGAACTAAACTTGCAGCTCGAAGCTAAGTAAAGTTCCGAACGCTGAAGTGAGTGACACAACAGGTGATGCCATAAAAAACAAAAGCTGATCTCCAAATGAAATCAGCTATAAAACTTACGACTTACAATTTATCACTTACTTAAATACATGCTCTTCTCTTTATACAACTGCCTGAAATACGGATCACGCAAGTCTTTGATGAATCGTATTGCTTCGCCGGTGCTTTTCATTTCAGGACCAAGTTCTTTATTCACATTCGGAAATTTATTGAAACTGAAAACAGGTTCTTTTATTGCAAACCCTTCCAGCTTTTTTTCCATTTTAAAATCTTTCAGTTTTGCTGCGCCCAACATAATTTTTGTAGCAATGTTGAGATAAGGAATTTTATATGCCTTCGCAATAAAAGGCGTGGTGCGGCTTGCACGAGGATTTGCTTCTATCACATACACTTTACCATCCTTTATCGCAAACTGAATATTAATGAGACCGCGAATGTCCAGCGCTCTTGCAATTTTTTCTGCGTGATATTCCATGGTTGTAATCACAAGCGGTGTAAGATTGAAGGCGGGCAACACTGCATTGCTATCGCCGCTGTGAATGCCGGCAGGTTCAATGTGTTCCATTACACCCATCACGTGAAAATCATCACCATCAAATATTGCGTCGATCTCTGCTTCCTGGCAACGATCAAGAAAATGATCGATCAGAATTTTATTATTGGGAATATGTTTCAATAAACTCACTACAGCTTTTTCAACTTCATCATCATTTATAACAATGCGCATTCTTTGTCCACCCAACACATAACTTGGTCGTACCAGCACGGGATATCCAACTTTGTTTGCCACTTCAATTGCTTCGTCTGCGGTAAATGCAGTGCCATAAGCAGGATAAGGAATGTCTAATTCTTTCAGCAGATCACTAAAGCGGCCACGATCCTCAGCAATATCCATGTTGTCAAAAGAAGTGCCGATGATGTTTATGCCTTTTTCGTGTAAACGTCTTGCCAGTTTCAGCGCTGTTTGTCCGCCAAGCTGCACGATCACACCATCCGGTTTTTCAAGTTCAATAATTTCCCACAGATGTTCCCAATACACGGGTTCAAAGTAAAGCTTGTCGGCCATATCAAAATCGGTGGAAACAGTTTCAGGATTGCAATTGATCATGATCGACTCATAGCCGCACTCTTTAATTGCAAGCAAACCATGCACGCAGCAATAATCAAACTCAATGCCCTGGCCAATTCTATTGGGTCCGCTGCCTAAAACGATGATCTTTTTTCTTGATGATGGAATGGATTCGTTCGACGAAAGTGTTTGACTCATTTTTGAAAGATTGCGCAAAAATAAGGGTTGAAAGCTTTTTCAAAAGATTAATTATTCCCTAATGTCAATGAAGTGTTAACAGAAAATTTTTTTGAGCCCGGCATTTGTTTTTTATAGCATCACTTCTTGCGTCGCACTCTTATACATTTTGAATTTCTGTTCAGCAGTGAAAGCCCACAAAGAGCCACGAAGAAATTGAGCTACACAGAGAAGGTCTCTGCGGTTCTCTTTATCTCTGCGCTTCTCTGTGACAAATTTTTCGCTCTTATATTTTCCTTCACTCGTTTACTTTTGCTGTATGCAAGAAACTCACCACTCATCACTCACCTCTCACAATTTAAGAATCGTTTTCATGGGCACACCTGAATTTGCTGTTGCTTCGCTTGATGCATTGGTGAGAGCAGAGTTTAATATTGTTGGGGTTGTGACTGCCCTTGATAAACCTGCGGGAAGAGGAATGAAACTAAGCGAAAGCGCTGTAAAAAAATATGCAGTTGAAAAAGGATTAAGAATATTACAACCTGAAAAATTAAAGAACCCATCATTTCTTGAAGAGTTAAGATCATTGCATGCGGATGTGCAGGCAGTGGTTGCGTTTCGCATGTTGCCCGAAGTTGTTTGGAATATGCCGCCGCTGGGAACCATCAATGTGCATGCATCCTTGCTGCCGCAGTATCGTGGAGCAGCGCCTATCAATTGGACGATCATTAACGGAGAAAAGGAAACCGGCGTAACAACTTTTAAACTGCAGCATGAAATTGATACCGGAAATATTTTGTTACAGGAGAAAATAAAAATCGGTGATGATGAAACTGCAGGTGAGTTGCATGACAGGATGAAAATAATCGGTGCAGAACTTTTGGTAAAAACAATAAAAGGATTAATGGATGGAATGGTTAAAGAAATAAGTCAATCTGAAAGCGCAAATCCGAAATTTGAAATCTTGCATCATGCCCCAAAAATTTTTACAGAAACATGCAAAATAGATTGGAGCAAAACTGTTGATGAAATTTATAATTTGATCCGCGGGCTTTCACCTTATCCTGCTGCCTTCACTTATCTCAACAATAAAATTTTAAAAATATATCATGCAAAAAAAGAGTTCGAAGTAAATGCATTTGATAACGGAAGTGTGCACACAGATGGAAAAACATTTTTAAAATTCGCATGCAGTGACGGTTTCATTCATGTAACGGATATACAGCTTGAAGGAAAAAAGAGAATAAATGTGGAAGATTTTTTAAGAGGCTGGCGAATGTAAAAACAATTTCAGATTTACGATTTGAGTTACGCTCGTCCACTCTTAACACTCGCCCTTCACGATTGCGATTCACGAAATTAATTACTCAATTGTTTTTTCAATTCATTTTTTTCTACAATGCCTTGCTTGCGCCACACTTCTTTACCATTTTTATAAACTATAAAAGTCGGCAATGTTGACACATCCAATTGCTGCATCACTGCTGTGTTGATTCCTCCATCAACTTTTACAATTTTAAACTTGTCTTTCATTTCATTTTGCAACGCATCAAGTACAGGCTGCATTTTTCTGCACGGCGGACACCACTCCGCACCAAAATCAACAAGCACAGGATTGTTGGTCTTTAATGATGCATAATATTGATCAATGGTTAACTGAATAACAGTTGTTGGCGCATCAAAAGGTTTTTTCTCTGATTTCCACTCATTAAAACCGCCTTTCAAATTTTCAACTTTTGTGAATCCGTTGCCAGCAAGCCAATTCGCAGCCTGGCTACTGCGGCCACCTGATGCACAATACACAAGCACCGGTTTATTTTTATCAAGATATTTTACACGTTCTGTAAACTCATCTTTATCTATCCAGTTCGCCAGCATTGCATTTTTTATATGTCCTGCCTGATATTCATCAGAAGTGCGCACATCAAGTATCTGCGCATTGCCATCATTTAAATGTTGCTGAAAAGTGTTTGGATCAACATCCTGCTTTTGCGCAAATACCTTAAAGGAAAAAACTACAAGAGAAATAAAAAGAATCAGGTTTTTCATTTTAAAATTTTTTATTCGTGATACTCAACTCTTAAACTAAATGTCTGTTCATTTACAGCAAGTGCAGAAGCTGCGGCATCGTTAATACTGAAATTTAAGTGATGACCTGATGTTGTGTCTAATGCCCATAATACTTTTGCATAAATGCTGTTGCCATCAGGTGTCGAAACTTTTACAATAGTTCCGGGCTGAGCCCCATTCATGAGGATATAATATTTTTTATCTTGCCATCCGTTTGTGCTTTTGAAAATTGTTCCGTAACCCACAACGCTTTTCAAGTTTTTATTGTCTGAAGAAAATTCTTTTGCAAAATAGCTGTTGCTGCTATCGGCGGAAGCGTTTTTGTTTGAACTATCCGGTTGCAAAATATTGTTTGATGAATCCGGATTAACATTTGAGGTAGCCACAGGTGCGCTTGTTGTATTGGTTGTAACTGCGTTTGTTTTTTCATTTCCGATAGCTAATAACTTTACCCCTTCAGGTCTTACCGCAAGTTGCTGACCGAAGTGAATGTTTTCATCAGGCAGATTATTCCACTCTTTTAACTGCTCTACTGTAACACCGAATTTCTTACTGATGCTATACAATGTTTCATCGTTCCAAACATAATGTATTGCAATGGTAGTATCTGGTGACGTTGTGTTTGTTTTGGAAGAAGCTTTCGGTTCAGTTGTCCTTTGCGTGGTTGAAGACGATGAAGGTATCTTTATTTTTTCTCCGATTTTCAATTGACTTTTAGAATTCATGTTGTTTAACCGCATAATATCGCCAACGGAGGTATGATACTTCTGTGCAAGTTGAGAAAGTGTTTCTCCTTTTGTAATTGTATGTGTAGTGTATTTTATTTCCTGGGCGTTTGCCTGCGAGGTACAGAAAAAAATATTTAATAAAAAAAGAAGAAGGATATTTTTCATCGCAAACTTTTTTTGATGTACAAAATTAATCTTTTAGAATTCTCCAATTTGTGGGATAGTAGTTATTTGCCCTATTTTGCAAAATTTTTATCCAACCAAGATTTACATCGCAATATTTTACAATATTCCAGCCTTTTTGAGCATCTGCAACAGCGACATCTTTCTTCTTTAAATATTGAACGGCTTGTTCATAATTCAAATTCAATGATGAAGTGTTTTCATTCAATAGTAAACTCATTGCCAACTCATGATCGGGAATAAGATCTTTTCCTTTTAAACTCCCGGAGGTTACACCGGCTTTTCTTAAATACAAATTTTGTTGAAACAATGCTACATCTTGTTTCCACTGCAAAGGAATTGCAATAATGTTTTCGTATTGTTTAAAGAAAAACAAATTTTTATCTTTTTTTATCCAATCGCTTGCAATATTTATTTCCTGCTTTGAAGCACTCGTTAATTGCGGAATGCGGTAAGTGATTTTCTCCCCTTCATTTTTTTTAAATGCTGCAATAAAAAATCCTTCACCATTTACTTTATCAGGAAAGAAACGGTAACCAAAAACTTTTCGTTTTTCACTTTGCGTTTCAAGTATTTTCCATT
>Ga0068852_100003674_pt1 | contig 10748 bp, 11 predicted proteins | sample KBSCornC22_FD_66594 | JGI IMG/M metagenome (GOLD analysis project Ga0068852, IMG submission 66594) | Corn rhizosphere microbial communities from Kellogg Biological Station, Michigan, USA - KBS Corn C2-2 | ecosystem: Host-associated > Plants > Roots > Rhizosphere > Soil ... | reverse complement strand
ACAACAAGACGCTCGGCCGCTTCGAGCTGTTCGGCATCCCGCCGGCGCCGCGCGGCATGCCGCAGATCGAGGTGTCGTTCGACATCGACGCGAACGGGATCATCAACGTCTCGGCCAAGGACAACGCGTCCGGCAACGAGCAGCAGATCCGCATCGAAGGCGGCTCCGGCCTGAAGCAGGACGAGATCGACCGGATGATCCGCGACGCCGAGGCGCACAGCGGCGAGGCGCACAAGCTGCGCGAGCTCGTCGACGCCCGCAACAACGCGGAGTCGCTCGCGTACCAGATCGAGAAGTCGCTGAACGAGAACCGCGAGAAGCTCGATTCGTCGGTCGCCGGCACGGTGGAGGGTCGGATCATGGAGCTGCGCGGCGTGCTCGAGTCGAGCGACGTCGCCGACATCAAGGCGAAGACCGACGCACTGCAGTCTGCGTGGACGGAGGCGGCGCAGGCGCTGTACGCGCAGGCATCGTCAGAGCAGGCGAAGCCGAACGGCACGTCGACAGCGTCGGACGACGAAGTGGTCGAAGACGCCGAGTACGAGGTCGTGGACGAATGACGGACAACCTCCCCGAGGAGGAGGTCGAGGTGGTCGACGAGCTCGCGGCGGCGCAGAAGGAGCGCGACGAGTACCTCGACGCGCTCCAGCGGCTGAAGGCCGAGTTCGACAACTACCGCAAGCGGGTGGAGCGCGAGCGAGCTGCGCTGGCCGCGCACGCCTCGGAGCGGCTGCTCCGCGAGCTCGTGCCCGTGCTCGACGACCTCGAGCGGGCGCTCGAGTTCGCTGCGGCCCACGAGGAGGTGCAACTCGAGGACGGTGTCCGCTTGGTGCACCGCGCGCTCGCGGACGCCCTCGCGAAGGAAGGGCTCGCCGAGATCGCGACCGAGGGCAAGTTCGACCCGCACACGCAGGAGGCGCTTCTCTCGCAGCCGGCGGAGGCGGAGGAGGGAACCGTGATCCAGGTGCTGCAGAAGGGCTACCTGCTCGGAGACCGCGTGCTGCGGCCGGCGAGGGTGGTCATCTCGAGTGGCTAAGTCGCTGTACGAGGTCTTGGGCGTCTCCAAGAACGCCTCGCAGGACGAGTTGAAGAAGGCGTACCGCAAACTCGTGCGGGAGGTGCACCCGGACCGCAATCCGGGGAGCGAGGAGCGCTTCAAGGAGGTGCAGGGCGCCTACGACGTGCTGTCGGATCCGGAGAAGCGGAAGCAATACGACCGCTTCGGCTCCGCGGACGGTCAGCCGGGCCCCGGTGGCGGGACGACGTTCGACTTCGGCGACTTCGACCTCGGTGACATCTTCGGCGGCCTCTTCAATCGCGGCGGCGGACGGCAGCAGCCGCAGCGCGGGCAGCGCGGCAACGACGTCGAGGTCGAGGTGCGCGTGTCGTTCGAGGACGCGCTCCGGGGTGTGCAGACGACGGTTCCGGTGCAGCTCGAGCTCGCATGCCACACCTGCCACGGCACCGGCGCCGCACCCGGCACCGCGCCGATCGTCTGTCCCAAGTGCAACGGCTCCGGCGTCGTCGCGACGTCGCAGGGGCTGTTCGCGCTGCAGCAGCCGTGCCCGCAGTGCCGCGGGATGGGCTCGATCGTGCAGACGCCGTGTCCTACGTGCCAGGGCGCGGGCCGCGAGCGGCGCACGAAGCGCTACACGGTGAAGATCCCCGCCGGCGTCAAGGACGGCACGCGGATCAAGCTGAAGGGCAAGGGAGAGGCCGGTTTCGGCGGCGCGGCAGCGGGCGACCTGTTCGTCGTGACGCGCGTCGAGCCGTCGAAGATCTACGAGCGTCGCGGCGACGACCTCGTCGTTACCGTTCCGGTGTCGTTCCCGACGGCGGCGCTGGGTGGCACCGTCGAGGCGCCGACGCCCGGCGGCGCGGTGTCGCTGAAGATCCCCGCCGGCACGGAGGACGGGAAGCTGCTGCGGATCAAGGGACGCGGCGCGCCGCGCCTGAAGGGCGACGGCCAGGGCGACGTGCTCGCCCGCGTCCGAATCGAAGTGCCGAAGAAGATGAACAAGAAGCAGCGCGAGCTGCTCGAAGAGCTCGGGAAGACGATCTGATGACTGCGTGGACGCGCCTCGACCGGTGTGAGCGGAGGTGGGGATGACAGACCGGGAACGCCCGCGCTACATGATCAGCGTCGCCGCTGAGCTCGTCGGCATGCATCCGCAGACGCTCCGCATGTACGAGCAGAAGGGCCTCGTGCAGCCTGGCCGCACCGCCGGGAACACGCGCCTGTACTCCGACGCCGACGTCGAGCGGCTGCGTCTCATCCAGCGGCTGACCACCGAGCTCGGCCTGAACCTCGCCGGCGTCGAGCGCGTTCTGCACATGGAGGACGAGCTGCTGCGCATGCAGCGCCGCCTCGAACGGATGGAACAGGAGATGCGCAAGGCCCTCAACGAGGTGCACCGCCTCTATCGGCGCGACCTGGTCGTCTATCAACCCCCGCAAGCGCCGGCGGTGCGGAGACGTTCGCCGTGAGCGGACGGGCCTGGGCGCGCCACGTCTGGTGCCAGGCACCGTGCAGTGCGCTTCACATCAAGGACACGGGAGAGAAGGACACATGGATTTCCAGAAGCTGACGATCAAGAGCCAGGAGGCCGTCGCGGCCGCGCAGGACATTGCGCGCCGGCGGGGCAACCCCGAGATCACGCCCGACCACCTCCTGCTCGCGCTGCTCGACCAGGATCTCTTCGCGGACTGGCAGCAGCTGCGGGCCGAGGCCGAGCGGCGCGTCGACGCACTGCCGTCCGTGCAGGGCGGCTCGCAGCAGCCGAACGCCTCGACCGCGTTCGCGCGCGTGCTCGACAAGGCTGACGAGGACCGCGCGCGGCTCGAGGACGACTACGTCTCCACCGAGCACCTCTTCCTCGCGCTCGAGCCCGTGCCCCGCGACGAGATCCTCAAGTGGATCAAGGAGATCCGCGGCAGTCGGCGCGTGACGTCGCAGGATCCCGAAGGCACCTACCAGGCGCTCTCCAAGTTCGGCCGCGACCTGACCGACGCCGCCGACGCGGGGAAGCTCGACCCTGTGATCGGCCGCGACGAGGAGATCCGCCGCGTCATCCAGATCCTGAGCAGGCGCACGAAGAACAACCCGGTGCTGATCGGTGAGCCCGGCGTGGGGAAGACCGCGATCGCGGAAGGGCTCGCGCAGCGGATCGTCGCCGGCGACGTTCCCGAAGGACTCAAGGACAGGAAGGTGTGGTCGCTCGACATCGGTGCGCTGCTCGCCGGGGCCAAGTACCGCGGCGAGTTCGAAGAGCGGCTGAAGGCCGTGCTCGCCGAGATCAAGGAGAGCGCCGGCCGCGTCGTGCTCTTCATCGACGAGCTGCACACGATCGTCGGCGCCGGCGCCGCCGAGGGCGCAGTCGACGCCGCGAACCTGCTCAAGCCGATGCTCGCCCGCGGCGAGCTGCGGTGCATCGGCGCGACGACGCTCGACGAGTACCGCAAGCACATCGAGAAGGACGCCGCGCTCGAGCGCCGCTTCGCACCGGTCTTCGTCGGCGAGCCGACCGTGGCCGACACGATCGCGATCCTGCGCGGGCTGAAGGAACGGTACGAGGCCCATCACGGCGTGCGCATTCGCGACGCCGCGCTCGTCGCGGCCGCGGTTCTCTCCCACCGCTACATCGCCGACCGGTTCCTCCCCGACAAGGCGATCGACCTCGTCGACGAGGCCGCCTCGCGTCTGCGCATGGAGATCGACTCGAGCCCGCTCGAGCTCGACGAGGCGAACCGTCGCGTCGTGCAGCTCGAGATCGAGCTCGCTGCGATGGCGAAGGAGAACGACGACGTCCGCGAGCCGGTCGAGCGCGCGCTCGTCGAGGCGCGCGAGGAGCGCGACGGCCTGGCGGCACGCTGGGCGAAGGAGAAGGAAGCGCTCGAGCGCGTGAAGGACGCGACCCGTCGCATCGACGAGCTGCGCATGGAGGCGGAGCGCGCCGAACGCGAAGGGAACCTCCAGCGCGTGGCGGAGATCCGCTACGGCGAGCTGCCCGCCCTCGAGCAGGAGCTCGCCGAGCGCGACGGCGGGCCTGCGGAGCCGATGGTCAAGGAAGAGGTCGACGAAGACGACATCGCAAGCGTCGTCGCGCGCTGGACCGGCATCCCGGTCGACCGGCTGCTCGAAGGCGAGACCGAGAAGCTGATCCACATGGAGGGGCGGCTGCACCAGCGGGTGATCGGCCAGGACGAGGCGGTCTCCGCCGTCGCCAACGCCCTGCGCCGCGCACGAACCGGCCTGCAGGATCCGAACCGGCCGATCGGCTCGTTCGTCTTCCTCGGCCCGACCGGGGTGGGCAAGACGGAGCTTGCGCGCGCGCTCGCGGAGTTCATGTTCGACGACGAGCACGCGATGGTGCGCATCGACATGTCCGAGTACCAGGAGCGGCACACGGTGTCTCGCCTCGTCGGCGCCCCGCCGGGCTACGTGGGCTACGACGAAGGCGGCCAGTTGACCGAGGCCGTGCGTCGCCGCCCGTACTGCGTGATCCTGCTCGACGAGATCGAGAAGGCGCACTCCGAGGTGTTCGACGTGCTGCTGCAGGTCCTCGACGACGGCCGCCTCACCGACGGGCAGGGACGCACCGTCGACTTCCGCAACGCCGTGCTGATCATGACGTCGAACATCCGCAGCGCCGAGTCGATGCGTGAGCACTTCCGCCCCGAGTTCCTGAACCGGATCGACGAGATCGTCGAGTTCAAGGCGCTGTCGCGTGAGCAGCTCGGCGAGATCGTGGAGCTGCAGCTCGAGCGCCTGCGCGAGCGGCTCGCCGACCGGGGGCTGAAGCTCGAGCTGACGGACGACGCGAAGCAGGCGATCGGCGACGCGGGCTGGGACCCGACCTATGGCGCCCGGCCGCTGAAGCGCGCCATCCAGCGACTGCTCGAAAACCCGCTGGCGCTCCGGCTGCTCGAAGGCGACTTCGGCGAGGGTGACACGATCCGCGTCGACGGGCAGAACGGCGACCTCGTCTTCGTGAAGGCTGCGGCGGCCGAAGCCGCCGCAGCCTGATCACGGGTCGGCTTCGCTAGCGCGAGCGCAGCCAGCCGAGGATCAGCGCCTTGACACGAGCGCGGTACGGCGCGGTGTCGAGCAGGTCCCACCCGTGATACCCGTCGGCGAAGATGCGCACCTGCTTGTCTCGCGACCCGACCGCGCGCGTCAGCCGCCGCGCATCGGAGCCGAGCACATAGCCGTCGGCTTCCGAGCCGACGAAGAGGAACGGCACGGTGAGCTTCGGGGCCGCACCGATCGCGTCCAGCTCGGACGTCGGCAGCTGCAGCTCGCCGGACAGGCTGATCACGCCGGCGACGTCCTGCAGCTTCGGTGCCTCGGCAACGGTCGCTGCGCCGCCCATCGACGCACCCATCACGAAGACATGCTTCGCGCCGAGCGTGTGCGCCGCGTCGACCGCCGCCTGGATGTCCTGCGCGTAGTGGTGGTAGACCGCGAGCGCGGGTGAGCCCGACGGTGGGTAGCCGCGGAAGTTGATCGCCACGGCGCGGATGCCGTTCGCGGCGAGCCAGCGCATGGTCGGCAGCCACCCGCAGAGCCCCGCGCCGCCGGACTCGTGCAGGAGCACGACGGCCTTCGAGCCCTCGCCGGCCGACGCGGCGTAGATGCGAAGGCCGTCACCCGTCTTCAGGAAATAGGTGGACGCGGCCACGCCCGCCGTGCCGCACGTCCGCGCGAGCGACGGCGCGCCGTTCCCCGCGAGCGTGTGTGACGAGCTGCCGCACGCCGCGAGCGCGAGCACGGCCAGTGCGGGTACCAGGTACCTCACGACGTACCTGGTACCAGAGATACGGTGCGGCAGTGATTCTGGTTGTCGCTGCGACCGATTTCGAGGTGGCACTGGTCGACGGCGCGGCGGTGCGCACCGTGGTCAGCGGCATCGGCCCGGTCGAAGCGGCGCTCGCGGCCTCGCGCGCCATCGTCGACGAGAAGCCGACCGCACTGCTCCAGATCGGCATCGCGGGCGCCCGGACGTTGCCGGACGCCTCGATCGTGCTCGGGTCGGAGGCGGTCTACTGCGACGTGATCGACCCGCTCGCACGCATCCCCCGCGTCGAGCGGGTGGAACCGGACGCCGGGCTCCTCGCCGCCGCGCGCCGTGCCCTGCCCGAGGCACACGTGCTGCCGATCGGCACCACCGGCCGCGTCGGCGGGGGAGTCGACTGCGACGTGGAGGCGATGGAGGGATTCGGCGTCCTGCGCGCGGCGGCGCTCGCAGGCGTGCCGGCGCTCGAGTTGCGTGCGATCTCGAATCACGTCGCGGAAGCCGACCGTGGCCGTTGGAGTGTCGACGACGCGCTGGACGCACTTCGCAGCGCGCTGCCGCCGCTCCTCGAGGAGCTCGCCCGTGCGTGAGCTCCCGCCGCCGCTTCCGCCCGAGACGCGCACCGTCGGCCAACTCGTCGCCGAGACGATCCGCGCCTACGGCAACAGCTTCTGGCGCGTGCTTCCGCTCGGCATCCCGCTCGCAGTCGCCGACCAGCTGAGCGTGCGGCAGCACGTTCCCGTCCAGATGATCGTGTTCTGGGCGACGATGCCGCTCTTCGTCGCGGCGTACCTCTGGGCATGCCGGCTCGTGCTCGGCGCCGCGCCGACGGTGACGGCGGCGCTGGTCGCGGTCCTGATCTGGCTGCCGTTCCCGGCGCTTCGGTCCGTCTACGTCCTGCCTGCGCTCGCGTGGCTCGCGTTCATCGGCCTCGCCGTCCCGGCCGCGATGGTCGAGCGGCTCGGATCGCGTGACGCTCTCGTCCGTGGCCGTCGGCTCGGGATCGCCGACTACGGGCACGCGCTGGGTTCGCTCGCGGCGCTGGTGGTGGTCGTCGGGGTTGCCTCCAACACGTTGAGTGCGCTGCTCCACACGCAAGGTGACAACGGCCAGCGCGTCGCCGTCTTCCTCTCCGACCTCGTGCTCAGCCCGATGCTCTTCGTCGGAGGCGCGCTTCTCTACGTCGACCAGGCCGCCCGTGCAGTAAGGTCCGCGCCGGATGCCGCTCTACATTCTTCTGTCGACGCTGACGCAACAGGGCGTACAGACCCTCAAGTCGAATCCTGAGCGCCTCCGCCAGGTGAACGAGGACATCGCCGAGCTCGGCTGCAAGGTGGTGCACCAGTGGGCGACTCTCGGCAAGTTCGACTTCATCAACGTCGTCGAAGCCCCCGACGTCGCCACCGTGGCGAAGGTGTCGGTCGCGCTCGGCGCACGGGGCTCGACGCGGATCGAGACGCTGCCCGCGCTCGACGTCGAAGACTTCCTCCGCGCGCTCGAGTAGTACGAAAGTCCAGTTGTCGGAGGCGTGCCCGTCGGGGTAGAAACCCCTTGTTGCGGCGCGACCCTCGGACTGACGAGTACGCCAGGCTGCTCGTCGAGCGGTCCCTCGGCGTCCAGGCAGGCTGGCAGGTGGTCATCCGCGGCAACCATCTCGGCCGGCCGCTGATCGACGCGATCGTGGAGCAGATCGCCCGGGCCGGGGCGTACCCGATCCTGCAACTCCAGTTCGAGCAGGTCGGCGGGCCGTTCGCGCGCGAGGCGCCGCTCGAGCTTCTCCGGCAGCCGGCGCCCATCCAGCGCCATATCTGGGAGACGGTCGACGGCGTGATCACGATCTACTGCCCGGAGGACGCGCACGAGGGCTCCGACCTGTCGGACGAACGGCAGGCCGCGCTCGAGCAGATGCTCGCGCCGCTCCGCAGGCGGACCATGTCGCTCGAGATCCCCTGGGTGGTCGGCGAGTGGCCGACGCAGGCGCTGGCGGACGAGGCGGGCATGACCCTCGAGGAGTACGGGGAGTTCATCTTCGATGCCGTGCTGCTCGACTGGGATGCCGAGGGCGAGCGGATGCATCGCATCGCCGAGCTGTTCGACGCGGCCGACGAGGTGCGCATCGAGGCGGACGGGACCGATCTGACGCTGTCGCTCGCCGGTCGCACCGGGTCCGTCGACGACGGCCACGTGAACATGCCGGGCGGTGAGGTGTTCTACTCGCCGCTCGAGGACTCGGCCAACGGCGTGATCGAGTTCGGCGAGTTCCCGGCCGTGCACTTCGGCACGGAGGTCGAGGGGGTCCGGCTCGTCTTCGAAGGCGGCCGGGTGGTCGACGCGTCCGCGCGGGTGAACGAGGAGTTCCTGATCCAGACGCTCGACACCGACGACGGCGCACGCAGGCTCGGCGAGCTCGGCATCGGGTGCAACCCGGGCATCCAGCGGTTCATGAAGAACGTCGGCTTCGACGAGAAGATCGACGGCACGATCCATCTCGCGCTCGGCCGGTCGTACACGTTCATCGGCGGGACGAACGAGAGCTCGATCCACTGGGACATCGTCAAGGACCTGCGGACGAGCGGCCGCATGTATGTCGACGGCCGGCTCGTGCAGGAGGCCGGACGCTGGCTGGGTGCCTGACGCCTAGAGCAACACTGCGATCTCACCCGCGAGCCGCGCGTTGCCGACGATCAGCTCGCGGTTTGCGGCGAGCGTGCGGCCGCCGCTTTCGCGGTGCAGGTACGAAAGGACGAACGGCGTCACCGCCTGGCCGCGCACGCCTTGCACCTCCGCCTCGGCGAGCGCACGCTCGATCAACGGCTCGGCGTCGTCGTAGCTCTCGTCCGGCGGCCGGCCGACGAGAAGGCCGCCGCCGCCGATCCCCCAGTGCGCGCCTGCGATCGCGGCCGCTTCCCGAGCGCTCTCGACGCGCGCCGAGACCGGCGGGCCGCCGTGCGCCGCGTAGAAGAGCGGCACGTCGTCGGTGCGGTATCCGATCACCGGAACGCCGAGCGTCTCGAGCAGCTCGGAGGTGGCGGGAACGTCGAGCAGCGACTTGATGCCGGACGAGACGACCAGTGCCTGCGTCGACGCGAGCGCGCCCAGGTCGGCGGACACGTCGGGCGGCGTCGGCCAGCCGCGATGGACGCCGCCGAGACCGCCCGTCGCCAGCACCGAGATCCCGGCTGCGCGGCACACCGCGAGCGTGCCGCCGACGGTGGTCGCACCGACCGCGCGCTGCGTCACCGCCGCCGCGAGGTCGCGGGGCCCGAGCTTCCGTGCCTCCGCGCCGAACCGCTCCAGCTCGTCTGCCGTGAGGCCGACCACGATCTCGCCGTCGAGCACGCCGATCGTCGCCGGCACCGCACCCGCGTCGCGCACTGCGGCCTCCGACGCGAGGCCCACCTCGACTCCTTCGCCCGGCGGGAACCCGTGGGCGACGAGCGTCGTCTCGAGCGCGACCACCGCGCGGCCCGCCCGCACCTCCTCGGCGACCCGGATCACGGCATCGCTCCCATCTTCGCGCAGCAGCGGGCGGCGGTGCCGGTCCCGAGCGCGGCCCCGCCGACGAGGAAGCCGGCCGCGAGGGCGTCACCCGCGCCGGTCGTGTCGACGACGTCGACGTCGGCGGCCGGATGGTCGGCGCCGTCCACGCTCAGACCGCGTGCGCCGCGCTTGAGCACCCAGCGGGTGTCGAGTGCGCCGACCTCGTCGTGCTCGCGCTCGGTCGCGAAGACGAGCTCCGGGGCGAGCGCGGCGACCCGGGTGCGGAACGCATCGTCGACGAGCGTCCAGGCGGAGACGTCGAGCGAGACGGTCGCGCCGTGGGCGCGCGCATGGTCGGCTGCGGCGGCCGCGGCGAACGCGATCGGCTCGCGCGCCAGTGCGTACCCGGAGACGTGGAGCACGTCGCAATCGAACCATGCCCGGTCGAGATCGCGCGGAGCGAGCTCGGGCGCGTTGCCGCGGTCGGAGGCCATCGTCCGGTCGCCCGAGGCGGCGATCGAGACGACGACGCCGGTGCGTCCCGCGACCGGGCCGCGGTGGGTCACGCCGCGCCGCGTCAGCGCGGCGAGGACGAGCTCGCCGGCCGGATCCGCCCCGACGCGGCCGACGAAGGTCGCCTCGGCGCCCAGCGTCACCGCCCACGCGGCGACGTTCGCCGCCTGGCCGCCGGGGCCGGTGCTCGTGTGCGCCGGCTGGTCGTCGCCCGTCACGAGCGCCGTGTCGAGGCGCACGACGACGTCGAGCAGGAGGTCGCCCAGGGTCACGATGCGCATCGCTCTAAGCTAACGGCGTGGAAGGCGACAGTCGCCGTACACGGTTGCGCTCGTTCGCGATCGGTGGGCTCGTCGGGGCCGCGGGAGTGCTCGCGACGGCTCGCCGCTCCTCGCTGCGCCGGTCGCGCCGGCCGGGCGGTGAGCCCGGCGGCCTGGCGGCGTTCGAGGACGCGCCGTGCTTCCTCGAGCTCCTCGGCGAAGAGGCGCAGCGCTACCGCGAGGGCGGCGAGACCACGGCCGGCACGTCGAATCCGACGTAGCGGTCGGTCATGAAGTGCGCAGCGGCGGTCATGTGGGACACCGTCGGCCGCGAGCCCTTGAACGTCAGCCGGAAGACGGCGGGGATCCCGCGGTCGAGGAACGTGATCGTGCTCGGGCCGACGAGGTGCACGTTCGTCGGCCGCGTCCAGTAGGTGGCCGTGACGTCGATCGGCGTCTGCGACGTCGGCTGCCACGCGGCTGTCGACGTGGCGCGATCCCAGCGCCGCGTGCCGACCACGATCGCGCCGGGCCCGCCGCGCGTCTCGTACGAGAGGTTGTGCGGGGCGACGACCGTGAATCGCGTCGTTTGCGCGTTCGTGGGTGACGACGCAAGCGTCTCGTCGAAGACGATCGTGCGCGAGGCGCGGTAGGCCCGCGTGATCCGGCGGAGGATCGCCGTCGCGTCGGGAGCCGTCGC
>Ga0068852_100003672_pt1 | contig 10753 bp, 6 predicted proteins | sample KBSCornC22_FD_66594 | JGI IMG/M metagenome (GOLD analysis project Ga0068852, IMG submission 66594) | Corn rhizosphere microbial communities from Kellogg Biological Station, Michigan, USA - KBS Corn C2-2 | ecosystem: Host-associated > Plants > Roots > Rhizosphere > Soil ... | reverse complement strand
GTCCTCTCGATTCTGAATCACGACTCCGCCATCGCGTCAGCCGCGGCACGTATGGTGTCCGCCGCCGGTGGCCGGCCGATCATCGAGATGGGCTCGCGCCGCACCCACGAACAGGCGGCGGTGGCCGCGGCCCGTGCGGCCTACCTCGCCGGCTTCGCGTCCACCTCGAACCTCGCGGCCAGCCGACGCTACGGCGTCCCGACCGCCGGCACCGCTGCGCACGCGTTCGTACTGCTGCACGACGACGAGGCGAGTGCGTTCCGCGCCCAGCTCGAATCCCTCGGCTCGGACACGACGCTGCTGGTGGACACCTACGACATCGCCAGAGGAATCGAGCGGGCGATCGGCGTCGCCGGGCCGTCGCTCGGCGCGGTGCGCATCGATTCCGGGGACCTCGGCGTCATGGCCCGCCACGCACGCGAGCAGCTGGATCGCCTGCAGGCCACCGGCACCCGCATCGTGGTCAGCGGCGACCTGGACGAGTTCTCGATCGCCGCCCTGGCGGCCGCCCCGGTCGATGCCTACGGGGCCGGCACGGCGGTCGTTACCGGCTCCGGGGCACCCACGGCCGGATTCGTCTACAAGCTTGTCGAGGTCGACGGCCGACCAGTCGCCAAGCGCTCCGAGCACAAGTCCAGCAACGGAGGCCGCAAGACCGTCCTGCGGGCGCACAAGCCCAGCGGGACCGCACTCGAGGAGATCGTCTATTCGGGAACCGCCCCGGAACCCGGCGAGGGCGAGCGCCCGATTCAACGCCCGCTGGTGCGTGGCGGCGCGCAGGTTACCGGCCTGCCGACCCTGACCGAGGCGCGCCAGCACCTGCGGGCCGCCACGGTGAGCCTGCCCTGGGACGGGCTGAAGCTGTCGCGCGGCGAGCCGGCCATTCCGACCCGCCTGGTCGAACCCTGACCCGAGCACCTCGGTAGCCTCAGTCCTCGTGCGCGCACTCATCGTGGTCGACGTCCAGCGTGATTTCTGCGAGGGCGGCTCCCTGGCCGTCACCGGCGGGGCCGAGGTGGCCGGGGCGATCAGCCGGCGCCTGTCCGAAGGCGGTTACGACCACGCGGTGGCCACGCGAGACCACCACATCGATCCCGGTGCGCACTTCTCAGCCGAGCCGGACTTCGTCGACTCGTGGCCCGTGCACTGTGTGGTCGGGACCGAGGGTGTGCAGCTGCACGACAACCTCGACACCACTCACATCGAGGCGATCTTCGACAAGGGCGAGCACCAGGCCGCGTACTCCGGCTTCGAAGGAACCTCCGACGGGGTCGGCCTCGCCCAGTGGTTGCAGGATCGCGGGGTCGTCGACGTGGAGGTCGTCGGCATCGCGACCGATCACTGCGTGCGGGCGACCGCTCTGGACGCTGCCAGTAATGGATTCGCGACGACCGTGCGCCTCGACCTCACCGCAGGCGTGGCCAGCTCGACCGTGGACACCGCGCTAGTGCAGCTGCGCGCTGCCGGGGTGAACCTGGTCGGCTCCCCCCGAGTCGGCTGACTCAGCCCTCGACGGACGCCTCTTCGATCTCGTCGCGCGAGATGCCGAGCACGAACAGCACGCTGTCCAGGTAGGGCAGGTTCACCGACGTGTCGGCGGCGGCTCGCAAGGCGGCCTTCGCATTGAACGCAATACCCAGTCCTGCGGCCTCGAGCATGTCGATGTCGTTCGCACCGTCGCCCACCGCCACCGTCTGGCTCATCGGCACGCCGAACTGATCCGCGAACCGGCGAAGCGCCGTCGCCTTGCCCGCTCGATCCACGATCGAGCCGAGGACCTTCCCGGTCACCACGTCGTCGATGATCTCTAGCTCGTTGGCGGCGGCGAACTCCAGGCCGAGCTCGCCGAGGAACCGGTCGGTGAGCACGGTGAAGCTGCCGCTGACGATGCCGACGTGAAACCCGAGGCGACGCAGCGTCCGGACGAAGGTGCGCGCGCCAGGCGTGAGACGCAGCGCATCGCGCACGGACTCCACCTCGGCACGCGACAGCCCGGCGAGCAGGGCCACCCGCTGGCGTAGCGATTCGGCGAAGTCGAGTTCACCGGCCATCGCCCGTTCGGTGACCGCACGGACCTGGTCGCCGACGCCGGCACGCCCGGCGAGCACGTCGATCGCCTCGTCGCGGATGAGGGTTGAGTCCACGTCCAGCACGACCAGACGCTTGGCCCGCCGCCGAAGCCCGGCAGGTTCCACCGCAACGTCCACGCCCGCGTCCTCGGCGGCCTGGACGAGCACCGAGCGAAGTTCGACGGGGTTCGCCGTGCTCACGATCATCTCGATCGCGGACACCGGTTGGGTGGACAGCTGTGCGACTGACTCGATGTTGCCGCCGTGCTCGGCGATGCGCTGGCAGACGTGCCCGAGCGCGCCGGCACGCAGCGGGTGGCCGAGCACGATCACGTGACTTCGCGAGGTGGCGACGGACTTGGCAGAGGCGTGCTCCTCGACCTCGACGATCTCGCACTCCATGCCCATCGCCCGAGCGGCATTCGTGACCGAGTAGCGCAGCGGCGCCACGTCGCCCCGAAGGTCGAAGAGCACGGTGAGTAGCAGGCGGTTGCGCACCACCACCTGCTCGACGTCGCGGACATCGACGTCATGAGCAGCGAGCGCCGCGAAGAAACCTCCCGTGACACCAGTGCGGTCACGCCCGGTCAGGGTCGCGAGCACGGAGGTGGGACGCATCAAAGAACCGCCAAGTGAGTCAGCCAGGCCCCGCGTTGGTTGGCTGGGGCTGACACTTCGTCAGGCGTCAGTGCGACCCGGCGGTCACAGCATGACGCTTGCCTGCATGCGCCTCGGCCTCGAGACGATCCAGCAAGTGCGGGTAGTGGTGCTCGAACGCGGGCCGCTCGGAACGGATCCGCGGGATAGACGTGAAGTTGTGCCGCGGCGGCGGGCTCGAGGTGGCCCATTCGAGCGAGTTGCCGTGGCCCCACGGGTCGTCTGCCGTGCAGATCTCGCCGAAGCGGTAGCTGCGGTACATGTTGTAGGCGAACGGCAGGAACGAGGCGCCGAGCACGAACGAGCCGATCGTCGAGAACGTGTTCAGGCCGGTGAAGCCGTCCGTCGGCAGGACCCCGATGTAACGCCGCGGCATGCCCTCAGCACCCAGCCAGTGCTGCACCAGGAACGTCATGTGGAAGCCGATGAACGTCATCCAGAAATGCAGCTTGCCGAGCTTCTCGTCGAGGTAGCGGCCGGTGAACTTCGGGAACCAGAAGTAGATGCCCGAGTAGACGGCGAAGACGATCGTGCCGAACAGCACGTAGTGGAAGTGGGCGACGACGAAGTAGCTGTCCGACACCTGGAAGTCCAGCGGCGGGCTGGCCAGCAGGACGCCGGTGAGGCCACCGAAGAGGAACGTGACGAGGAAGCCGATCGCGAAGATCATCGGCGTTTCGAAGGTGACCGACCCGCGCCACATCGTGCCGATCCAGTTGAAGAACTTGATACCGGTAGGCACCGCGATCAAGAACGTCATGAGGCTGAAGAACGGCAACAGCACCGCACCGGTGGTGAACATGTGGTGGGCCCACACCGTCAGCGACAGGGCCGCGATCGACAGCGTCGCGAAGACCATGCCCTTGTAACCGAACAGCGGCTTGCGGCTGAAGACCGGGATGACTTCGGTGATGATCCCGAAGAACGGCAACGCGATGATGTAGACCTCGGGGTGCCCGAAGAACCAGAAGAGGTGCTGCCAGAGCACCGCGCCACCGTTGGCCGGGATGAACACCTGGGCGCCCATGTGGCGATCGATCCAGAGCACGAGCAGGGCCGCGGTGAGGATCGGGAAGGCGAGCAGCACGAGCAGGCTCGTCACCAGGATGTTCCAGGTGAAGATCGGCAGGCGGAACATCGTCATGCCGGGCGCGCGGAGAGTGATCACCGTGGTGACCATGTTGACGGCGCCGAGGATGGTGCCGAGGCCGGCGATGGCAAGCCCGATGATCCAGAGGTCGGTTCCCGATCCGGGCGAGTTGATTTCGTCGGAGAGCGGCGTGTACATCGTCCAGCCGGCGTCGGCCGCACCACCCGGGGTGATGAACCCCGACATGGCCATCAGCGCGCCGAACAGGTACAGCCAGTAGGAGAACGCGTTCAGCCGTGGGAAGGCGACGTCGGGCGAACCGATCTGCAGGGGCAGCACCAGGTTCGCGAACGCGAAGACGATCGGGGTGGCGAAGAACAGCAGCATCACGGTGCCGTGCATCGTGACGATCTGGTTGTACTGCTCCGGCGACAGGAACTGGTCACCCGGGCGCGCGAGCTCGGCGCGCATCAGCAGCGCCAGGATGCCACCGACCGCGAAGAACAGCAGCGAGGTGACCATGTACATCCGGCCGATCACCTTGTGATCGGTGGTCCGCAACATCGAGCTGAGCAGCGAGCCCTTGGTGGTCTCGTGCACCGGGTACGGCCGCGCGACGATCGGTTCTGGACCGCCCGGCGCGCCGGCAGCGGGCTCGGCTGTTGTGGTCAACGCGGCTTCCCCTCGAGAAGAACAACGGGAACGAACTGGCGAACAGCGCCGACCCCTCGCGAAGCCGCTGTTCTCCGACGAAGAATATCCACTGCGCTCCGATGAGGGCGCACCGGGAGGCCTCGACACCCCACCGGCCGAAATGAACCGTTTGATCTTCGCGCCTCGTGGCGTATCGTCGGCCAAAACTCACGCTGATTTAACATCGGATGCGGGAGTGGAATCGGCACGGACGGGACGGCAAGGGGGGCAGCGTGTGAGTCGTCGGCCCGCGCCTTCGCAACCGTCGTTCCTGCCGAGCGACCCGGGCACGCCGGCTCCGGGCCGGCGGGGACGAGCGACGCTGCTCTGCGGGTTCCTCGCCTGCACGACGGCGATCGTGGTGGCAGCCGTCGCAGTCAAACCGACCACCGCGCACGCGTTCAGGCTGGTCTACGGGTCCGTCTTCATCGACGACAACGTCTCCCCGGTCGCCATCGACCTGGCCAGCGGCAAGCCGGCGGTGCGGCTGAGCAACGCGGTCGCGGCGGTGTCGGCCGCCTCCAGCGGGGACCTGACCATGCTGCCGGTCGGACAGTCGACCTTGATGCTGAACACCGCCACCGGCGAGTTCAACATGCTCGACGCGTCCGGGCTGCTGCTCAAGCAGACCGGCAGTGGCGTGCGCCTTCCGACCGCAACCGCTGGCACCGGCGCCTCCGTGACGGCGGTGGCGAGCGGATCCTCGGCCTACATCGTCCGGTCCTCGAGCAGCGGTTCGGAGGCCTACCTGGTTGATGCGGCCACGGTCGCGGCAGCGGTGGGGCCGCGGGCAACCACGGTGCCGCGCGCTTCCATCGCGCTGGCACAACAGCTGGCCAGCGGGCCGTCCGCGGCAGTGACGGCGAACGGTGCGCTGTGGATGCTCACCGGACCAACCAACGCGATGGCGTTGGAGGAACTGAGCGTGCCGTCGGGCAGCAATCGCGGGGCCACCCTGGACCGCGCCGCTCGCGGAGTCGTCACCGGTCCGGCCACGCTGGAGTCCATCGGCAGCGACACGGTCGCGCTGGCGACGGATCGCAGCGTCTCGCTCTACCGTGCGGACGGGACGAGCGCGACGGTCCCGTTCGCCGCGCCGGCCGGGGTCGACCAGATCCTCGCCGCTACCAACTTGTCCGGCCGGTTCGCGTTTCTCGTCCATGCCGCTAACGGATGGAACCTGGTCACCGGTGGACTGCACGACTCCGTCGGGCAGGTGCGCCCGATGCCCGACATCCCGTCGGAGGCTTCGCTGGTTGCCCCGGCGGCAAGCGGCGCACGTCTCTACCTGCTCCGCGGCGACGCGGACGGCTCCATCTGGGCAGTGAGCTTCAGTGGGGCGGTGAGCCCGGTCGCCGGTGCAGCCAGCTATCCGGTGCTGCGTGGCGAGAAGCTCGATCTGGCGGGCGCCCAGGTGCTCGCCGAAGGTGCCCGCGTGATTGTGAACGCGCGCGCGAACTTCGAGGCGGAAGTGATCTTCACCGACGGGCTGCGCCCGCCGCTGGCCGTCGACAAGCATTCCGCGATCCAGCTGGATCCGTCGAGCACGCACGCGCTGGTGGTAGGCCATGCCGCGGGGGGTACGAAGGTGGCGACCAGCCAGCCGCCGCCGAAGGACAAGCCTGCTCCCCTGCCGACCGTCAACAACCGCGTGGACTGCAAGACCTCCGACCAAACGCCGCACATCCCGCTCGTCCGGGTGGTTCAGCGCGGTTCGCGTTCGGTGCAGCTGGCGTGGACGTATCCGTTGCTCGACACCCAGGACTGCGTCCCGTCCACTTATACCGTCGCAGCGACAGCGCTCGGCTCTGGTGCGCCGAGCGCGCCGGGCACCGCCACGGTGCAGGGCCAGGACGGCGTCAACCTGATCGGGCTGTTCCCCAACACGGCATATCGCATCGTGGTGACGGCGTACCTGAACGCGCGAGGTACCAGCTCAGCCCCGCTCGACGTGCGCACCAGCATCGAGGGTCCGGCCGCACCGACGGGCGTCACCAGCTCGGTCGACGACGCCGGGAACTGGACGGTGCGCTGGGACTCGTGCGGCGGTGTGTCGAACGGTTGCGTGCCGAGCACCACGTGGCAGGTCATCGCCAGCTACTGCGACGGAGTCGGCCTGTCCACCACGCCGGCACCCCTGCTCGTCATCGGCGACCCGACCTCGCACACGTTCGCCGCCACCTATCCGGGCACGCCCGACCTGCTCGGCCGTGGCCTGAGCTTCCAGGTATCCGGCGTTGGTCTCACCGGTGTGATCGGCGCGGCGGGCACAGCGCCCGGCTGTCAGTACAGCTGGACGCCACCGCGGGCCGGCTCCATCTCGCTCGAAGCCAGCGCGCCGCCGGCCACCGGTGAACAGGAAACCACCACGACGACGGTGACGGCACACTTCGCCGACGGGCAGAGCGCGGATCTCGGCGGGGTCGGTGGTCAGCTGACCTACCAGCTGCTCTCCGGCGGCACCGTTGTCGACAGCCGCGGGCCCACCTCGCAGGACACGGTCAGCTTCGACGGACTGCGACCCGGTGTGCACTACCAGGTGCGGGCGAGCGCGGCACCCAACCACCACCCGGAGGCCGCGGTGGTGATCGGGCCCGTGGACGTGCAGCCCGCCATCGCGATCTGGCCGCAGCCGACGGTCGCTGTCAGCTTCGCCGACACATCCGCCACCACCGGCACGCTGAGTGTCACCGTCTCGCTGCCGGCAGGCAGCGACAGCCGCGGGGAGACTTTCGACCTGTCCGGCGGCTCGCTCGAGTGCGGCAACTCGCATCTGGACCTGACCCAGAGCGATTTCACGGCGGGCAAGGCACTGAGTTTCGACGTGGCACGCACCGTCTACAACAGCGCGAGTTCGCCGTGCACGGTCACGGCGGCCCTCGCGCAGGACGCGCGGACCGCGCTGGACCCGCCGCTCTACGGGGCGGGCCCGTCACCCTCGGCGACGTCGGGACCGATCACGATCGACCCGCCCGTACTCGACACGACGGCGCAGGACTTCACGGCCACCTGGGTCGACGGGACGCCGCCTGGCCGGCCGCAGATCGCCGTGAACTACACCGGTTCCAACTCCACGCTGGCCGCCTTCGCACACGACTGGACGCTGACGGCCAAGACGGACGCGGCTGGTGACTGCGGATCGACGTCGGCGTCCCCTGCGGGCTCGCCGGCCACCATCAACGTCGATCACAAGTGCGTGACCGACGGCGCGACGTGGACCGTCTCGATCTCGTTCAGCTACTTCGGCCAGGACGGCCACTACGTGATCGGCATCGGTGGCAGCAAACCGGTGCCGATCGACCCGACCCAGCTCAGCTTCGCGGCAGTGTGGACGACCACCTCCACCATCACCGACGCCCACGTGCAGATTCAGTACAGCGGCCCCTACGACGACGCGACGCTGACCGCACTGCAGTGGACGACGACGGTCACCTCCAGCCTGACACCGGGTGTTACCTGCGCAAGCTCGTCGGGCACCCCTCAGGCAGACGGGCACGGCCCGAACATCGCAGTCGACCTGAGCGCGTGCCCACCGACGACGGGACTACTTGTGGCGAGCTACACCGTGCACCTGGCTTTCACCGACCCCAACTACGGCACGACCGGGTCCTACGATGTGATCGTCTCCGGGGCGGCACCGCAATGACGCACAGCCGCAGCACCGTGTCGGACGTCGCCGAGCATGTCGAGCGGCTGTCGGCAAACGTCGGGCTGGTCATCCAGGGCAAGCCCGACCTCATCCACAACGCCGTCGTCTGCCTGCTGGCCGAGGGACACCTGCTTCTGGAGGACGTCCCGGGCACCGGGAAGACGTCTCTGGCTCGTGCGCTGGCCGCATCGCTGGCGGTGAGCTGGCACCGCATCCAGTTCACCCCGGACCTGCTGCCCTCAGACGTCACCGGCGTGTCCGTGTACGACCAGTCCGCGAACTCCTTCGGCTTCAAGCCGGGGCCGATCTTCGCCAACGTCGTGCTCGGTGACGAGATCAACCGCGCCTCGCCCAAGACACAGTCGGCGCTGCTCGAGGTGATGGAGGAGGGCACGGTCAGCAACGACTCGCAGGTCTACTCGCTGCCGCGGCCGTTCATGGTCATCGCCACCCAGAACCCGATCGACATGGAGGGCACCTACCTGCTGCCCGAAGCACAGCTCGACAGGTTCCTGATGCGGTTGAGCGTCGGCTATCCCAGCCCGGAGGCCGAGGCTGACGTGTTGCGCACACAGAAGCTCGGGCCCACCGTCGATCGCCTGCTGCCGGTGGTGAGCGGCACCGAGGTGCTGGCGATGATCGAAGCGGTGCGCACGGTGGAGGTCGCACCGGCACTGGAGCACTACATCGTCGCCATTGCCGGTGCCACTCGCGAGCTCTCCGAACTGCGTCTGGGTGTGTCGCCGCGAGGCAGCCTGGCCTTGTTGCGAGCAGCCCGCGCTCATGCGGCCTCGGTGGGCCGCTCGTTCGTGCTTCCCGACGACGTGAAGCTGATGGCGCCGATCGTGCTCGGCCACCGGGTGCTGCTGCAGCCCGACGCGGAACTGCAGGGACGCACCGGCGCCGAGCTGATCGACCGAGCGGTGCAGTCGGTGCCCGTCCCCCGTGTAGCAGCGGCCGACAACCAGCCATGACCGGAGCCGGCGTCGCCGCGACGGTGGGCGGAGTGCTCGCCCTCGTCCTCGGGGTGACGCTTCGCTGGATCGGCTTCGACCTGATCGGCATCGGACTGCTGCTCGTGGTGATCCTCGGGCTCGTGGTGGTGGCCAGGCCCTCGATGCTCGCGATCGAACGAGCCATCCAGCCGGACCGGGTGCCCAAGGGCTCACCGGCCGTCGCGGTGCTCACCGTGACCAACAAGGGCCGGCGCCGGACGCCACCCACCGTGGCGAGCCAGCCGTTCGGATCCGGCGAGGTGAGCACTCCCCTGCCCCGACTGCGCCAGGGTGAGCGCGGCTTGCGCACCTACCGCCTGCCGACGAGGCAGCGCGGCATCGTCGACGTCGGCCCGGTGGAGTTACGCCGACGCGACGTCTTCGACCTGTTCCGCACGTCGCGACGATTCGGTGGTACGGACCGCATCTGGGTCTATCCGCGCGTCCTGCCCCTTCGCGCGCTGCCCACCGGCCGGGTACGCAACCTGGAAGGCCCGTCCTCGGACTCGTCGCCTCAGGGCACGGTCACCTTTCACGGGTTGCGCGACTACGTGCCGGGTGACGACGCCCGGATGGTGCACTGGCCCTCGACGGCGCGGACCGGCCATCTGGTCGTCAAGCACAACGTCGACACCTCACAGCCCTACACCGTCGTCCTGCTCGATCTGCGCCCCGATCACTACACCGCCGAGTCGTTCGAGGAGGCCGTGGACGTTGCGGCGTCGGTGGTCTCGGCCAGCGCGCTGGCCTCGGCACCGGTCGAGCTGCGGCTCACCGACGGAACGGTTCTCGGCGGTCCCCGACAACGCGGCGTGACCGCGCTGGTGGACCACCTCACCGGGGTGGCGCCGGACAGCGCCGGCTCGTTGCGGCTCAGCCTGACGGCCCTGCGCCGGGCACAGGGCACCTCGCTCGTCGTCGTCACCGGAGTGCTGGATGCCGGCGACCTGCCGTACGTCGCTGCGCTGCGCCGCCGTTTCGAGCGACTCGTCGTGGTGGCCGTGGGTCGCAGCCTGGCGAACCTGCCGCGTGTGCCGGGTGTTCGGGTGATCGCCGCGGTGGACGCCGACGCGGTGGCGGCGGCCTGGAACGGGCTGACCCACGCATGACGACGACCGAGGCAACGCTCGACCGGCGGCGGGAACTGGCCACGCTGGCCGCGGAGACGCTGCTGTGCGCCGCCGCCGCGATGCTTGCCGCGGCGCCGTGGCTGCGCGCGTTCCCCGCCTCGGTGGCCGGCGGCGTGTTGCTCGGCGGGGCGGCGATCAGCGTCGTGCTGCCGGCCCTCACCCGCAACCGTGCGCTGTGGGTGAGCCTGGTGGTCAGCTTGCTCGGGCTTGTCGGATTCGAGCTCGTCGCCGTGCTGCGTGCCCCGACGGGTTTCGGGGCACTGCGCGACGGACTTGTGCACGGCCCCTCGGAACTGCTCAGTTTCGCGCTGCCGCTCGTCAGCCCGCGCACCTTGCTCGTGGACCCCGTTGCGCTCGCTTGGCTGAGCGGCACCGTTGCCGGCATCGCCGTGACGCGACGATGGACGTCGACACTTCCGTGCCTGGCACTGCTCACCGCGTTCGGCCTCAGCTATGCGGCCACCCAGCGT
>Ga0068852_100003671_pt1 | contig 10753 bp, 10 predicted proteins | sample KBSCornC22_FD_66594 | JGI IMG/M metagenome (GOLD analysis project Ga0068852, IMG submission 66594) | Corn rhizosphere microbial communities from Kellogg Biological Station, Michigan, USA - KBS Corn C2-2 | ecosystem: Host-associated > Plants > Roots > Rhizosphere > Soil ... | reverse complement strand
TCTCCAGGCGCTCGTCCACGCTGAACAGGGGCGCTCCCTTTTCCGCGTTGCGCAGGATCGCCACGACCAAGTGGTCGACGATCTTGGCGCCGCGGGCGATCAGGTCCAAATGGCCGTTCGTGAGCGGGTCGAAAGTGCCGGGATAGATAGCTTTAACGGTCGGCATGCGCAACCAGCATACCTTAGGGGCTCGGCCGATATTTCAGCCGCCGGGTGTAGACTTCCGCGCAAACGAGCCCGTCTGTTGAAGTAGCCGTGCCAAAAGCCATCACGGGAGCGGCCGGAATGGCGGACGGTTTTAAATCGATGCCTATGGTGCCAGACAACGTGCAGATGTTCTCGTCCACGGATCTCTCGGTTGGAGCGGAGACAAGGGCCACGCCGCTCGACCACATCGACAGCGTGGTAGCGCTGTACCAACCGCGTATCTACCGGTTCCTGCTGGGAACGCTTCGCGACCATGACGCCGCCGAGAGCCTGACTCAGGAGACTTTCCTGCGCGCATGGAATGCTCGCGACACCTTCCGGGAGGATTGCTCGATCGCCACCTGGCTGACCCGCATCGCGCTGAACCTCGCCCGCGACCACACGCGCACGGGGCGGTTTCGCTTCTGGAAGCGCGCTGCCACGAGCGCCGTGGAAGCTTCCGAGGTGGCCGACTACTTGCCCGGGCGCGAGGGCTCGGCGGAGGCGCACCTGATTGCGCGGCAACAGGTGGAAGGGATCTGGAATACCGTTGGCGAGCTCTCGCAACGGCAACGATCGATTTTCCTCCTACGGTTTATGGAGGAGATGGAGATACCGGAGATTGCGGCCACAACCGGCTTGCCGCTGGGAACCGTAAAGAGTCACCTGTACCGCGCTATCGCCGCCGTCCGCGCACAACACGCCGACGCGCTGAAGGAGAGACCATGAATCACCTGAACGAACAACTGATCGCGGAATTGCTGGCAGCCTCTCCGCGAGAGCTGCGGGAGACTCCCGAGCTCGCCGAAGCCCAGGCACACGCAGTCACCTGCGCCGATTGCGCGGCGGAGCTCACCCGGATGCAGGAATCGCTCGCGTTGTTTCGCGAAGCCAGCACAGCGTATGCCGACGCACACCTGCGCCGCGTGCCTGCGTTTCAGCCGCCGGTGCGCCGGCCATTCTTGCAGCCGGTTTATTGGGCAGCGGCAGCCGCCGGCCTCCTGCTTGCAGCTTTTGTGCCGACTCCGCTTCGGCATCCTGCCCGCCCGGCGCCACAGCTCCCAGCCGTTGCCAGTCCGCAGCAGGCTGCGGCTGAATCCGACGAGGCGCTGCTCGAAAGCGTAAACCGCGAGGTCTCCGAGTCTGTGCCAACTCCGATGGCCGCACTCGCTGACCCGACCGGCAGCAACTCCCAGGCTTCCCAGAACTCTACCCAAAGGACTAACTAACATGAACGCAAGGACCCGATCTCACACTCTGCTTTCTTTTGCCGCGCTGGCTCTCTGCGGCTCACTCGCCCTGGCTCAGGAGACACCTGCCACTCCTACACCGGCAACGCCTGCACCGGCATCTCCTGCCGACGCGCCCGCACCCCAGGGCACACCTGCCCCCATCGAGCGTCCTGGTATTCCGGCTGTACCGCGCCCGGCCAAGGTTCCCCGCCCGCCACGTCCGGTGGTAAATGTCCAGCCGATGACTACCCTGATGCTGCGTGACCATGAGATTCACGGTGGGCCAATGGGCGGCGCTATGGGCTTCAGCGTGGACCGAAAGTGGTGGCAGGACACGGCCGTTGCGCAAGAGCTCAACCTTACACCGGAACAGGTCAAGCGGATGGACACGGTCTTCGAAGAGAGCAAACTGCGATTGATCGACGCCCGCGCCAATGTCGAAAAGCAGGAAGTCCTGCTCGAGCCGCTGCTCAGCGCTAACCCGGTCAATACCGCAAAGGCTTCCCTCCAGATCGACAAGGTTGCGAATGCGCGTGCCGATCTTGAGAAAGCCAACGCCAAGATGCTGCTCGGCATCCGGGGCGTACTCACCGCCGACCAGTGGACGAAGCTCAACGAGCGCCACCACGGACGTGGTCGCGACGGCTTCGAATATCACGGGGCACCCGCGGCTCCGGGTGCTTCTCCGGCACCCGCCCCTTTCCCCGGCGCGCCTGCGCATTAACCGCGAGCGCCGCAGCGCTGGAACCTAGGCTTCAGTCCAGCTGAGTCACTCGCCTCCGAAGGGCACCCGGTTTTCGGGTGCCCTCTCTTTTCGCCTTGACAGGCTCCTCCGATCGGCAACTCTCCGACCGGTCCGTCTCCCGGACCCGCTAACTTGTTACAATTCAGCCCTGTTCAGGAGACATTCCGAATGCCCGACCTCACCGAAGCGCAACCCGCCGCGCCCGTCCTTGCCGCTCCCCGATACGCCAATCCTGCTCCGCTTGGGCTCGCAGCCTTCGGCCTGACCACCGTGGTCCTCAGCGCCATCAACGCCGGCTGGCTGCCGCCGGAAGCCGTTCCTGCGGTCGTACCGCTCGCTTTCGCATTTGGTGGCTTGGCCCAACTGGTTGCGGGGGCACTTGAGTTCAAGACCGGCAACACCTTCGGCATGGTCGCCTTCACTTCGTACGGTATGTTCTGGTGGTGGTTCGCGTTGCTGCAGTGGACCATCGGTGCCGGCTGGCTGCATCCGCCCGCGCCCGGTGCCGTGGGGTTCGTCCTGCTGATGTGGGGCGTTTATACCGGCATGCTCTGGGTTGTCACTTTCCGACTCAGCAAGGCGGTCTGGAGCATCTTCCTCCTGCTCACGATCACGTTCTTCCTGCTCGCGCTTGGCGAGTTGTACACCGCCAGCGGCGTCTCGTTCAGCCGCGTCGGCGGCTACTTTGGCCTCCTCACCGGTCTGGATGCTCTCTTCGTCGCCTTCCTGGAACTCCTGAACGCAACGGCGGGGCGTGTCATCATCTCGCCCGGCGCACCGCTGCGGTCTTAGCCTTCACTAAAACAAAAAGGCGCCGGGGACTCCGGCGCCTTTCCTCTACCCCGATGACTACTTGCGGCTCTTCACGGCCTCTTGGGCAACGGCAGCTCCGTTCGCCGGAGCGGGCGGAACCTCTGCTGGAACCACTCCGCCGCCGATTCCCAGCTTCTTCCGAATGTCGGAGTCGACCTTGTTGAAGATGTCGCGGTTCTCCTTCAGAAACGCGCGGACATTTTCGCGGCCCTGCCCGATGCGCTCGCCCTGGTAGCTGTACCAGGCGCCGCTCTTGTCCACAATGCCGTTTGCCACAGCGATATCCAAGGCATCGCCCTCACGGGAGATGCCCTCGCCATACAGGATATCGAATTCGGCGTCGCGGAACGGCGCGGCCACCTTGTTCTTCACTATCTTGACCTTGGTGCGGGAGCCGACGACTACGTCGCCTTCCTTCACCGCGCCGATACGACGGATATCGATCCGCATCGACGAATAGAACTTAAGCGCCTTGCCGCCCGTCGTCGTCTCTGGATTGCCGAACATGACGCCGATCTTTTCGCGGATCTGGTTGATGAAGATGAGGCACGTCCGCGACTTCGACACCGCGCCAGTCAGCTTTCTCAGCGCCTGGCTCATCAGCCGGGCCTGCAGGCCCATCTGCGCCTCGCCCATCTCACCGTCGAGTTCGGCCTTCGGCACCAGCGCGGCTACCGAGTCCACGACCAGGACATCGATGGCGTTCGAGCGCACCAGCGCTTCTACGATCTCGAGGGCCTGCTCGCCGTAGTCCGGCTGCGACACCAGCAGGTTGTCGACGTCGACGCCCAGCTTCTTTGCGTAGCCCGGATCGAGCGCGTGCTCGGCGTCAACGAACGCTGCAAGGCCACCGGCCTTCTGCGCTTCGGCGATGATCTGGAGAGTAATGGTCGTCTTGCCGGACGATTCCGGCCCATAGATCTCAATGACGCGTCCGCGGGGCACGCCACCCACGCCCAGGGCTGCGTCGAAGGAGATCGATCCAGTGGAAATCACCGCGATCGGGACTACCGCTTCCTTAGAGCCAAGCCGCATGACCGAGCCCTTGCCAAACTGCTTTTCCAACGACGAAAGGGCTGCTTCTATAGCTCTGTTACGGTCATCTGCCACGCTGCTTTTCTCCTCTGGGGTGAGTCAAACCGGATTCTAGCACCAAAATTAGGCTTGGCGAAGAAAAATCGAATATATGGCTTAAAAATTAGCGGGCCCGAAGAGGGCCCGCTCGATCGATCCCGGTCTTTGATGGCCGGCTAGTTTGCCGGCTGAACCGTAAATGCAGTGTCCGCTACCTTCGCACCGTTCGGCTGGAAGTAGTTCCGCTCTGCCAAGGCCTTGTAGAACACGCCGGTCAGCTCCGCCGCGTGAGGTCCGAAGCTCGGCCGTCCGCCTTCGATAAAGAACACAGTCACGATGCGCCCGGCAGGGGTTTCAGAGTATGAAGCAAACCAGCCATAGCGCGTTCCGTTGTTCGAGCAGGTGCCCGTCTTGCCTAGAACCGGGAACTCGCGGAAGTTTACCTTGAGTGACCGCGCCGTCCCATAGTTCACTGCACCCGCCATTCCGTCCTTCATTTCAGGAATGAGCGGAGCGATATCCAGAATCCGCTTGACCTTCGGCGTGAAGTTCTCGACCTCTTCGGGCGTCTGCGGATGCTGCAGATAGTAGAGCGTGCCGCCGTTGGCAATTGCCGAGGTGAGCGCGCCAAGCTGCAGCGGGGTCATCGAGATCCCCTCGCCGAAGGAACACATCCGGCCTACGCCGCCCTGCGACTCCGGGATGGGCTGATCGGGGTAAACGCCCAACTGCTCGCCCGGAATGTCGTAGCCGGCCAGCTCACCCAGCCCGAACTGGTTCGCATAGTGCTTCACGCGCTCGAAGCCCAACTGCCGGCCCAGCGTCTCGAAATATGGATTGATCGACTTGGCCAGCGCCGTAGTCAGATTCATCGTGTAGTGACCGCCAAGATTCACTGGCGTGTCCTTATTGATGAGTCCCTCGTCCAGGGCCGCCAGGCTCACCATCAGCTTGATGGTTGAGCACGGCTCCGCGCCGCTCGATAACGCAAGCTTCTGGTTGACCATGGCCAGGATGCGGCCGCTCGATGGATCGATAGCCACGGCGGTGCCGTTCATATTGCCCAGCGCTTCTACCGCTGCGGCGCGAACCACCGGATCCTCGCCGGCGGTAATGTCGCCCAAGCTGGTGTTATCGGCAAACGAGTTGCCACTGAAGCGTTCGACGTACCGCGTCCGGCGTCCATGACGAACCGCCAGCACGGCCCGGGCTCCGCCGCTCCGTACCCGTGTCGCCGAGACGCGGACAGCTCTCGAGACCCCGCTGCGTCTGGCTGTTGTGGACTTCCGTGTGGACGTTCTGTGCGCAACCGCGCTCGTCCGGGTGGCGGCCGATGCAGCCGCCGTAACCATCCATGCCAGCGTGAGTACCAGGCAAATAAATCGTGCAGACTTACAGGTGAGACTCCGGCCCATACCCTAACTTCTCCCAAGGATTCGTTCGTGCGTGCTTTTTTGTGCTCGTCCGTTCCTTACGTCTCTGCCGTTTCCTTCACCTTGCTGAGGCAACAACAAAAGTGTTTCCGGATCGCGGACGTCCCCACCGCCCACGAACTCCTGATGCATGTATTGGATGCTTCTTCTAACCTGCTGGCTATTCCTCGCAGGTGGTATGCGGCCGACGTCCAGCACCCCGCGCCTTCGCTGCCCCTGAACATCACCAACCCGACCCTCATCCCCTTTTTGCCCGCGGCCTGCACCTTCATATTACGACGCACCAGCGGGATTCTGCATCTAAAACTACGCTTCTGGCGTGACTTTCGTCCCATCCCTGAAGACTCAGTGTCCCTTGCGCAGGAAAGCAGGAATGTCCAGCTCATCCGCATCCGGCGCCTCGGCGCTGACCGCGGCTCCGGCATAGACTCGCTGCTCGGTTATCACCGGCACCTCCGGCTCGCGGCGCACGGGCATCGGCGGCTCCACTGCTGCTTCGCTACGGAAGAAGTCATCATCGAAAACCGATGCGGGCACCGGCAGCAGCTCCGGCTCGCTTACCTTCATCTCTCCGGCCGTCGCCGCCTCCTCGGCCGACATCTCCGGCGCTACCTCATCATCCAGCTCAAGCTGCGCGTCGAGCTCCCGCACCGCCGCGGCCAGCGCTTCTACCCTTCCGGGGGCGATCTGCTGCGGCTGTGTCGCCTGAGCCTGCATCATCTCGCGCTCTTCGCTGGCAAACCGCGCCACTGGCTCGGCGGTTCGAGAGGCTCCGCGAGCCCGAATCGGCACCTCGTAATCTGCGCCCGGCATGGTCGACTCTGCCAGCATTCGCGCGCGCCGCTCCGGCATGTCCTGCTTGAACCCCGTCGCGATAACGGTGATCTTCACCTCATCGCCCAGCCGCTCGTCCTGCACAGCGCCGAAAATGATGTTGCAGTCCTCGTGCGCGGCGTTCTGGATGATGGTCGATGCTTCATTCACTTCGCTCAACTTCAGGCTGCTCGATCCGGTGATGTTGATGAGAATGCCGCGCGCGCCGTCGATGGCTCCGGCCTCGAGCAGCGGGCTCGCCATCGCGGCGATTGCCGCGTCTACCGCGCGGGTCTGTCCTTTGCCGGTCGCCGTACCCATAACCGCGTAGCCCATGCCGGCCATCGTCGTCTTTACGTCGGCGAAGTCGCGGTTGATGACGCCGGTAATGGTGATTATGTCCGAGATGCCCTGCACACCCTGCCGCAGGACATCGTCGGCGATACGGAAGCTCTCGAAGAAGCCCGCATCCTTCGCCACGGCCAGCAGCTTCTCGTTCGGGATGACGATCAGCGTGTCCACAGACTCCAGCAACTCCTGCATGCCACGCTCTGCCTGCTGCATGCGCCGCTTGCCTTCAAACGCGAACGGCCGCGTGACAACGGCGACTGTCAGCGCGCCCATCTCGCTCGCCAGGCTTGCGATGACCGGGGCCGCGCCCGTACCCGTGCCGCCACCGAGGCCGGCGGTCACGAATACCATGTCCGCGCCTTCGAGCGCCTCAATAATTTTGTCGGAATCTTCGAGCGCCGCTCGCCGGCCCACGTCGGGATTCGCGCCCGCACCCAGGCCTGCCGTCAGCTTCACCCCAAGCTGCAGCTTTACGGGAGCCTGCGACATCTGCAGCGCCTGCACGTCGGTGTTGGCGGAGATGAACTCGACGCCTTCCACACCCGCGGCAATCATGCGGTTCACCGCGTTGTTTCCGCCGCCGCCGACGCCAATGACCTTGATGCGTGCGCCGCGCGTTGACTCATCTTGATACTGAATGCGGAGATCGTCCCGATCCGGCATGCTCCCTTGTTCCCCCGACTCTTTATGTGTGCCGTAGCCCGATCCTGGCCGCCTGCCTCGCCGTTCATTCGGCTGTGACGGCGGCCTAGGAATGTTCCGACAGTGCTCATTCTGACACCCCACCCTGTTAGTACCTAGTAACCCCTGTGGAGAGGAACCACGTTTGACACTTCTTTTTTGCCGAAGCCGTTCCTCTGTCGCCCGAGAATATTCCTCCGGCGGTTTCGACCGGCTGTGCTACGCTTCCTCGCAACCCGCCATGCGACCACTTAGCGCGACCGAGTGCATCACCCCCGCCATCGACCGAACCAAGCTCATGCTCTTCTCGCCGTTCCGCAAGGGCCGAGCCTGGAAGCTCTGTGCGACGTCGTACGTTTGCCGCCTCGGGTCCATGTATCTCCCCTTCCCGCTGTTGTATCTGGCAATGATTCCAGCATTCCGCGAGACGGGCAGCTCTTTGCTTGCGGTGATTGCTGTCGCCGTGGTCATCGGGCTGGCTGTGTTCACCTGGGTCTTCCACCTCTGCTCGCGGCTGCAGTTCGCATATTTCGATATGGTGGCGACCCGCGGCGAGTTTGTTGCGCCAGCCTGGCGCAAGTACCGCGCCCAGACATTGCCGTGGACAACCTTCAAGATCATCGCCGGCACAGTCGTTACGGCTGTCCTCGCGGTTCCGATGACCGCCTTCATCCGCCACCTGATCCCCGCATTCGCGCAGATGAAGCAGCAACAGCCGGGCCACGTGGATCCACAGTTCGCGCGGACGATCGCAGAGATCTACGGCGGTTACGGCTTGCTCATGCTCGCCCTCCTCGGCGGCATGCTTGTCTTCGGGCTGTTGGGCGATTTCATCGTGCCCTCACTGGCACTCGAGAACACCGGTGTCCGCGAGGCTTTCCGCCGCATGGGCATGCTTATCCGGCAGGAACCCGGAGAGTTCGCGCTCTACGTTCTGCTGAAGACCGTACTGGGTGTAGTCGGCTACTTCGGAGCCGTAATCGCCTGGGAGATCGTAGCGGCGCTGGGTACTTTGATCGTCGGCGCGGTTGCCGCTCTTATCGGTTTTGTTCTTCACCTCGCGGGTGTTCCCACGGCTCTCCTGGTTGCGGCTGGTGTGACGCTGGCGATCCTCTGGTACGTCTTCATCATCTTCTACAGCATGATGTTCGTGATCGGCCCGGTGATGACTTGGATGGACGCGTACGCCATCTATTTCCTCGGCGGCCGCTATCCTGTGCTCGGAGACATGCTGGACCGCTCCACACCACCGCCTCCGGTTCCGGTGCTCGATCCGTACACTGCCTACCCACCGCCGCTGCCGCCGACCGCATAACGGCGCGCTATATCCGAATGCCAATCGCCAAACTCACCGTCGAGATCTCCATCCCGCACGCCCAGTCGATCAAGGATCGTCGTCAGGTCGTGCGCTCGATCAAGGACAAGCTGCGCCACACCTTCAATGTCTCAGTCGCCGAGCTGGACGACGCCAACCTCTGGAACCGCGCCACCCTTGGCGTGGTTGCACTCTCTGCATCGGCTGCCTACCTTGCCGGACAGATGCAGGAGGTGGACAAAGCCATCCACCGCCTTGCGGACTCCCTCAGTGCCGAGGTTCTCGAATCGTATGTGGAAGATATCGCTGACTGACGGCCCGGCGGCAGATCATCCCATCAATTTGGTATCCTTAACTGTTTGCAGAAAGTGGCAGAATTAATCATCGATGCCTGAGAACCGAGCCAGAAATCACCACCGCGAGCGAGTCGCCAGCACCTTCTCCGAAGAGATTGGAACCATGCTGGAGGGCGAGCTCACCGATCCGCGAATCGCACCCAGCTACGTCACCGACGTCGTACTCGCCCCTGGGGGCAAGAGCGCCCGGGTCTTTGTCGCCGTCCATGGAAGCGAGGCCGAGGAAACCTCGACGCTCGCAGCGCTGATGGCGGCGCGCGGCTACATTCGTTCCGAGCTGCGCGAGCGCATGGGCGTCCGCCATGTCCCGGAGCTCACGTTCGCTATCGACCGCTCCGAGAAAATGACCGGCCGCATGGAAGAGCTACTCGGCCGCATGCGCAAGCGGGAGCGCCGCACGACAGAGGCTGCAACTCCTTCGAACGGAACGATCTCCGTCGAGTCCCGCGGATAGCATGCGCCGCATAACCCGCGAACTCTGTTAGCCTTGTCTCGCCCCAGGCCGGGTCTCGCCCCGAGCGCTTCTATGGCAACTACGACCGACTTTCCACAACCCGCGATCCCAGGCGCTCGACCCGAGTATGCACTCGTTACCTGGATCCGAAGGCACGTGGAAAGCTTCTTCGGTCAATCGCCGTGGGAATTCGTTGTTCTTATCCTCGCCACCAGCTTTCTGCTCTTTTATGGCCTTGTCCCCGTCTTCGGCGGCGACCAGATCGGCCTGGTCGGCGCAGACGAACCTCGCTATGCACAGATCGCCCGCGAGATGCTCCATCGCCACAACGAAACCTGCCACGAGGTCAGCGCGCAGGTCTTCCCGCGCAGTCCGCGGCCCACGGACATCAAGAACTCTGTCCGCTGCCTCGACGCCGGCACGGTAACGCCCATCCTCTACGGCCAGCCATGGTTAGAGAAGCCCGCCCTCTACTACTGGCGCGCGATGGGCTTCTTCAGGGAATTCGGCGTCTCCGACTGGTCCGCCCGCCTGCCATCCGCCACGGGCGCCTTTCTGCTCATCTTCATGATCTTCCTCCACATGCGGCGATTCCGCCCTGGAGGACAGCTCGACGCGGCGCTGATCACGGCGTCCGCCGTCGCCATCGTAGGCTTCGCGCGCGGGGCATCGACGGACATGCAGCTTGCCGCCCCGTTCTGTATCGGGATGCTCGGCTGGTATGCCTGGTATGAGACCGGCAAGAAGTTCTGGCTGTTCGATCTCTACTTCTTCGGCGCGGCGGCAACGCTGGCCAAGGGACCAGTCGCGCCGTTCCTCGGGCTCGGCATCATGATCATCTTCCTCGGCCTCCGCCGCGAGTGGTCTGCCATTCGCCGGACGATCTGGTGGCCCGGCGTGCTGCTCTACCTGGTCATGGTGCTGCCGTGGTACATCGCGGTCCAGCGTGAGAACCCGAGCTTCGTCCGCGAATTCTTCCTCAACCACAATCTCAAACGTTTCGGCACTAATCTGTACCAGCATCACCAGCCCTACTGGTATTACGTCGTCGTTCTGCTGATCGGCCTGATGCCGTGGACCGTCATCGCCATCCGCGCCCTGGTTGAGGCGATGAACACCTCGCTGGCCGAGTGGAAGGTCCGGGTCAATCCCAAACGCTATCTTGGCCACCCGCGCGCCGGCGACGCGTTCCCCGAGTTCCTCGTCATCTGGGCGCTGTTCCCGATCGTTTTCTTCAGCTTCTCGCAGTCCAAGCTCCCGGGCTACATCCTGCCCGCCATCCCGCCCATTACAATTCTCA
>Ga0068852_100003668_pt1 | contig 10763 bp, 6 predicted proteins | sample KBSCornC22_FD_66594 | JGI IMG/M metagenome (GOLD analysis project Ga0068852, IMG submission 66594) | Corn rhizosphere microbial communities from Kellogg Biological Station, Michigan, USA - KBS Corn C2-2 | ecosystem: Host-associated > Plants > Roots > Rhizosphere > Soil ... | reverse complement strand
TTTTCTGTTCGGCTACCAGAGCTTTACCGAGGTCCAGGCCGTTCCAACCCTCCTTCATCACGATGCTGAGCAGCAAGGCCTCTTGGCCGTTATGACGAATAAGGAAGGTTGCGGGATCTTCGTACCCGCGCTTCACATCCGCAACGTCGGAGAGCTTCAGGGTGCGCCCGCCAGCGACGATTGGCGTGTCCCGAATCTTCTCAAGATCATCGAGGGCTCCATCCAGGCGAATATAAACCTGTTGAGCTTGCGTATCGATCGATCCAGATGGGGTGACCGCATTCTCGCGAACCAGGGCGTCGAAAATATCTCGTGCGCTAACTCCAAGCGTCGCGAGCCGCGGGTACGAGAACTCGACAAAGATACGTTCCGGCCGTTCTCCAACAATGTCAATCTTCTTTACACCTGGGACCTGAAGAATCCGCTGCCGAAGAGTCTCTGCTTCACGGGTAAGCTCGCGAGGAGGAAGGCCTGGAGCCTCGACCGAGTACAGGGCGAATGTTACATCCGAGTACTCATCATTAATGAAGGGACCATACACACCCTGAGGCAAGTTGTGTGCCTCATCGCCCAGCTTTTTCCGAGCCTGGTAAAACTCTTCCGCGACATCCTTCGGATTGGTATTGTCTTTGAGACTTACCATCATCAGGGCCAAGCCTGGACGTGTAAAGGTCTCGACCCGATCGTAATCGCGCAACTCCTGCATGCGCTTCTCCAGCGGTTCGGCAACGAGATCCTGCATCTCCTGTGCTGTTGCCCCTGGCCATACCGCTGAAACGGTAAACACCTTGATGGTGAAGCTCGGGTCTTCTGCGCGTCCCAGTTTGAGGAAGGCAAAGATGCCGGCGGCGGCGATCGCAATCAGCAGGAACAGAGTAATCGCCTTTTCGCGCACTGCGAGAGCCGACAAGTTCAAGAACTGCGGTACCCTCTGTATCTGTTCTGACTCATGGTGCTGGCTCATTGAATTCCCCCCCCCGTCGTCTCCACCCGCACCCGTTCGCCATCGTGCAAGAGATGAACTCCAAGTGCCACGATGTTCTGTCCCGAGTGCAGATTTCCGCTGATAATTGCCAGTTCTTCATCGAGCTGGTGCACTTGCATGGGTTGAAATGCGACCGTGGACGCAGACTGGTTCAGAACCCAGACACCAGGCCCCTTCCCTCGATCGCAGATGGATGAGGCTGGCACTTGGAGGGTGTCGGTTCTTGCATCGCTGTGCAAATGAACCGTAACGGTTGCTCCCAATGGTGCGTTCGCGGCAGCCCCTTCGAGAACATAGCGTGCCTCAAAGGTACGGGTCTGCAGGTCAGCGGCATTCGAAAGCTGCCGCAGTCGCACTGGGACGTTTGTCGTGCTGCCGTAGAGGGTTGCAAGTGCGGTTGATCCAATCGCCGGCCTCAACGTCTCGGGCAGGTCCACTGCGGCCTCTCGCGGACCGGAATGCGCGAGCTTCACCACCGTTTGCCCGGCCGCTACAACTTGCCCGGGCTCGGCCAAGGTTTCGATAACGACACCATCCGCATCAGCAACAAGTTGCGAGTAACCTTCCTCGTCTCTCGCCACCTGTTCCTGGGCTTCGGCTGCAGCAAGGTCAGCTTGCGCCGCATCCGATGCGGCCTTGATCTGGTCGTAGATCGCAGCGGAAACCGCGCCGCTTTTTACCAAAGGACGATACCGGGCCTCATCGGCGGAAGCTTGAACAGCTCTTGCCTTGGCCGCAGCGACGATCTCTGATCGCGCCGTGATGGCATGGACATAGTCAGTTCGGTCGATCGTCAGGAGCAGTTGTCCGGCATGGACGAACTGGCCCGCGTCGACTAACCGCCTCGTGACCTTGCCAGGGAGTCGGAAGCCCAAATCGCTCTCCACGCGCGCTGAAACTACGCCGGTGAATGCGGGATCTGCCCCGGCCGAAGAGCCTACTTTGACTATTCGAACCAGCTCCGGCTCAGTTCTTGGGTCCAGTTCACGCTTGTGACTGCAACCAGCCAAGAGGACCACAAGGGCGAAAATGGCAAGGACGGAAGTGAGATTGGTGCTTTTCATAGGACGTTCCTTCTTGATGGTTTCGATTTCGGTCACTGGAGCCAGCCTCCCCCGAGAGCGCGATAAGAGCCGACGGCTGCGCGCGCCGCACTCTCCCTCGCTACGGCCAGGTCGTCCCTGGCGACAAGCAACTGACGATCCGCATCGAGCACGGCCGTGAGGCCGATGACACCCGCGGCGTAGGATTCTTCCGAGCGGTCGCGCACGCGCTGCAATTCAGCAATCTCATGAAGGATTTCATTGCGTCGATTCTCCGACTGGGCCAGAAGACTGAAGGCGTCTTCGACATCTTCCGCCGCATGAAGGACGGAGCTTCGATACTGGAGCAAGGCTTCAGCATTGGCGCCTCGCGCTTCCGCCACTTCCGCAGCTACGCGACCGAAGTCGAAGAGTCTCCAACGCAGACCTACGACACTGATAGGCTGAAATCCCTGCTGCTCGAAAAGGTGTCCCGGTGCGAGTGCCTGAGATCCGACGATGTCTGAAAATGAGAGCTTTGGATAATATTCGGCGAGGGCCTGGCCAATGCGAGCGTTCGAGGCGGCAACCGTCCGCTCGGCAGCGATGATGTCAGGTCTCCTGCGTAACAGATCGGTAGGTCTCCCAAAGCCGGAGATCTCCGGTACCTCGGGAATGGCGGCGACAGGCGTCAACTCCGCTGCGTACGTTCCTGGCTGGGCGCCCATCAGAACGTCCAGCCGGTTCAGCTGTACCTCCAGAGCGACTGTGAGCAGTGGAATCGTCGCCTTCGCTTGCGACAGCACCGCCTGTGCCTGTGCGAGCTCACGGTCCGAAGCAACACCCGCATCTTTGCGCTGCTGCACGAGTTCCACAAGATGGCTGTCAGTGGCGATCTGGTCTTTGGCGAAGTTCAAGCGCGCCTGCGCGCCCCGTATCTGCATGTAGGCATCAGCGGCTTCCGCGGCCACTGTAATGCGGGTTCCCGTTCGGGATGCCTCCGCCGCTTGAGCCTCGGCAGTAGCGGCTTCAGCTCCTTTTTTCAAACCGCCGAACAGATCGGTTTCCCAACTTGCCATGAATCCGAGATCGTAGTAATTCTGACCGCGGTTATAGCCGGGCATGTGTGCGGCGAGGCGGCCCGTCATGCTTTCCGTTGACTGGTAAAGTGTGGTCGTCGAAGCGTAGAGGCTCCCTGATGGCAGGCGCTGCGCTCCCGCTCCACGGGCAGCTGCGTGCGCCTGTTGTACCCGCGTCATGGCAGCGGCCAGGTCAAGATTCTGGTCCAGGGCTCGCTTCACGATCTTTGTCAATTCGGGATCATGAAAGCCCGTCCACCATTGGTCCAGGGGCGGTGCAGGCAGGGAGGCGGGACGAGCTTCGATGGAGGGTGCGTTGTGAAACGGCTGCAGCTTCACCGTCGGGCGCCGGTATTTTGGCCCCACAGTGCATCCGGTTATGCTCGCAGCTAATGCGAAGGCAAAGCCGATGTGGAGGACGAACTTTTGCGCCGCAGATTGAATTGAATCGGAAAACATGGGATGCGTCCTTACTTGAACGAAATAGCGTACACGTATAGTATGATGTACATGGATAGAAGGATTCAGAGTTTTAAACACGAAACAACGAAACCTGCAAAAACGAAGGGATCGTTGCAAAATCGGAGGGACCGGTATCGCTCTGAACTGCGCGCCGAAACCTTGTCGACCGCCCGAGAGTTGATTCGGGAGGAAGGCTATCAAGGGCTAACAATACGCAAGCTCGCGCAGCGGATGGAATGCTCGCCGATGGCGCTCTATTCGTACTTCGCGGACAAGCAGGCGCTCCTGGCAGCACTCGCTCTGGAAGGATTTGAAAAAGTCGCCAAGCGGTTCGATTCCACCGCTCACCGTGATCCGCTTGTAGCGGTCAAGAAGATACTGCTGGACTACATTGCATACGCCGTGGAGAACCCCAACGAGTACAGGATTCTGTTCCTGTCGGTCGAAACTCTCGGAGAACTGAAGCTAAGCCGCGAGGACTTGCAGGAACGGAATCCTGCTTTCGGAGCGTTATTCAAGTGCGTGGAAAGGTGCATCAGAGCAGGCGTGCTTAAAGGTGAACCGTTCGCTGTGAGTACAGTACTATGGACAGCCGCCCATGGGGCGGCGTCCGTGCTGATCACGGCGCAGAAGTTTCCGTTTGGCAGCCGTCAACTATACGCTGAGGAGGTCGTCGCAACAATATTAAGTGGCGTGCAAAATCGGGTGATCGAGCGAATATGAATCCAAACTTCCGCAGGTTAGGATAAGTGACGCCAAGTTTAAATATGACCGCCTCTGTACCATCACGGCAGAGATTGCTGCTTCGCGGCCAGTCGTCTTCGCTCCGAGACATGGTCGAGGTGCACAGCGGATGTCAGCGGTCGGTCTGCACCTCAGCACCCTGCACTTCAAAGTGCCGAGCGTACGTCCCGTGTCCTATCACCCTTCAAACAGGATGACGATGCCGGGCTCGCCCGGTCAACTGATCGAGCTTTCGATTGAATCCTTCGTGCCTCACGGGATATGCACCAACTTCACTTTCAACATCCCGACCTTGGTTTTGGGAAGGCCTGGTTGAAACAGTTCATCTCCATTGATTCTGCGGCCAGCAATCCACTTTCCGTTCTCATAGCGTTCTTCGTGAACAGAAAGCTGCCTTCAATCTTTCTTCAAGCGTGGTCACTTGCATCGGGCTGGATCAGCGGCCTGCCGCAAACGATGCAACCCGTCATGTGCTCGGCGTAAGGGAACGTGATTTGTACAACTTCGATTCGGCATCCCACACGTGAAGCTGAAATCCCTGGATTCTATAGGGTCCGAGGGCGTGATCTCAACCGCCCTCTCACACGCGACGAACCATCCCCACGTTCTCAACTCGCTGAACACGTCTTCGGAGAAGAAGCCCTTCTGCACTATCTCAATTCATGGAGCCCTCCTCGAGGTATTGCAGGGCCTCGAAGCGAAAGCAATACTTGATTGATTCCTTAATCTCTAAACAACTTATATCGGGGCAATTCCTTTCGCCCAGAAGGAACTCGATTCAGCTTGTCTTCTTTTTCACGAGATGGCTCTTTGCATACTGCAAGGGAGGGTATATAGCCAGGCAAGTGGAACGGATGGTCCGCTTCGAAAACTCTTGGCTGTGCGGCCACTCCGGATGTCATCAATCGCACTATGAATGGGCGATCCAATCAGCTATCCGGTCACCGGACCATATCAACGCAATAGCTTTGATTCTTCCGCCAGCAAACCTGAGCGCAAGCTGTCCTCGGGATTGCATGCATGTCTACGCTCCAATGGGTCCAAATCCACTTCATGCGTCACGGGTCCCCCCATCAGAAAACAGCGGTGGCAAATGAATTCGATGTTGCCATCTGGTCTGAAGCGATGAGAAAACCCACTGTCCACAAAGTGCCCCTCGGGAAAGAATTCAAAGTAGCAGAGAAATTGCAGCTAAGGAACTCGGGTTTTTCCTAGGTTGTGCTATTCCCGTACTGCTCGTTCCGGCAGTGCTGAGTATCTTCTGGACTGCTGCGACCTGATCTATCTCTTCCCTGATCGACTGGTCGTGCAAGCAGAAAAGTGCCAGTTCAACCCGGTCGTCAACACCCAGCTTGTCATAGATTTTTCGTAGATAGTTTTTGATGACCTGTTCAGAAGTTCCCATCTCATAAGCAATTTCCTTGTTGCGCATGCCCCGCGTGACACCCGTGATGACAGCCTTCTCCCGCGGGGACAGGTGCATCTGTGTGCGTGGGTTCAGGAGTGCAGCCCCTTGTACTCGGTAGGCTTCGAGGATCCAGTTCAGTGCCTGATTGTCGATCCAGGTTTCACCTCTAGCAATGCGTCTCACACATCGCACGATCAGATCGGGAGATATGGACCGAGAGATAATACCGCGAATGCCGTGACGAAATAGCTCGATAGTATGTCCTTCTTCTGCCGTCACGCTTTGCACAATGAACTTGGCGGCGGGCGCGGTTCGCAGCAGTTCCGCAATCACACTAGCGCCTGTCGTGAGAAGCTCCCCTTCGACAAGGACAACATCGGCCGGATGTCGTTCAATCGATACGCGGAGTTGTTCCAAAGAGCCCGCTTGCGCGACTAATCGAATATCGTCTTCAAGCGCAATGACCTTGCTGATTCCAGTGCTGTAGATCGCCTGGGAGTCTGCGAGAATGAGTCGGATCGCATTTGGATTGTCAGGGCCGGTAAGAAAATCGTGTGCTTCCATTGTGCAAAGATAAGCGGGTACAACCGATGGAGACACCCCCCAGAATATGCACCGTTGGTTACGTTTGCGTTAGAAGCATGATGCAGAGTCATGAACTCTCAGCTACCGACGATCTCTTCTGAATGCCTCACCCTGCGATGACTTATGTACTGCTGTGACAGCCACAGGAGCGGAGCTTGCATGTCTGCACACGGCCGAGCATCTTCTCGCCGCAGCCTGTGCTGGTCGCACAGATTGGCCTCGTCCTGCCGATAGAGAGTCCTGTTCGGATCAACTTCACACCCCATTCCTCAATCCAGCCCGCCAAACGCTGGTGAGCGAGGCTCCCTTGTCGGATCACTTTCGGCAACATGCAGACTGAATCAATTGCGAAACCATGCAATCCGGGGAAAAAAGTTTACCCTCCTGATAGTTGTAGCGAAGATGTGATGTACATCCCAGCCTGTACCCCAAATATCCAGGCCAAGCTGGCTTCCAAGCGTCCTTCCTCAAAGGAGGGATAGCTATTCACGAACACGTTCGAGTACATAAGTAGATGCTCATGATTCAAATGAGGAGGATTTTTACACTTCAGCAGGCAATCGTTTCAGACGAACGGGTCGGATCTAAGCTAACGATTGGCCATCAGAAACCAGGTAGCTCTAAGATGCCCAAGCTTTCCAAATTCGGCGCTACTCAGGAGCTGCTCTTAAACCAAACGCTGAAGTACCGCCAAATGAGCAATATCGCCGAAGGAAACACACTCGGCTACATGTCTCCGGGCTCTCTTCTGCAAAAGCTGATTGTTCTGGTGGCGCTTGTTCTCATTTTACGTTCTGCCACATGGGCCTCGGAGCCACTCACTCTTACGTCGCTCCATGCCATACATTCGCTTGGCAATGCAGAAGCAAGCCGCGCGATTCCTGCGGCCTTTGAAGCCACTGTTGTTTATTCCCGAGGGTACGAAAGTTTGCTCTTCGTTCAGGAGGGCGACGACGCACTTTTCGTAAGCCCGCCCACGACCGTGGCCCTGCTTCCCGGCGACCGAATCTTCATCAAAGGTAAGACTCAAGGAAGCTTTCGGCCCCTCGTGGTCGCCAGTAGCATTACCCTACTTCATCACGGCAGCTTACCCCATCCCCAAGCCGCCACCTTCGACGAGTTGATTCGCGCACAGTACGACGCTCGCCTAGTTATTGTTCATGCGATAGTTCGTGCTTCTGACCTCGTGGGAAACATCGCGGCACAAAGGCGTAGTGCTCGGCTGCAGTTGGTCACCGACGATGGTCACATTGAAGCCAACGTTGATAGTGACAATGAAAGAGCGCTAAAAGGCTTGTTAGACGACGAAGTCGAGATCACGGGGGTGGCGGCAGGAAAGTTCGACGACAAGATGCAAGAAACCGGCGTCGTTCTTTATGTCTCGAATCTCGCGGACGTCAGGGCGCTCAAGCGCGTCAATACCAGGTTCGGGTCTCTTCCGATCACGCCAATGGATCAGATCCTTTCGAACTATCACGTGCGAGATCAATCGCGTCGGGTCCAAGTACACGGAACCATAACCTATTATCAGCCTGGGTCCGCCGCGGTCCTTCAGGATGGGTCCAAGAGTCTCTGGATCTCGACCCATACCCGCGAACCGCTGCAAATCGGGAATTACGCAGAGGCGAGCGGCTTTCCTGACGCACATGACCGAATGCTGATGCTGATGGATAGCGAAATCGGAGATGTGCATATCGCAGCTCCCATTGTTCCCCAGCCGGCAACATGGAGACAGCTGGCATTCTGGAACAGCAACCAACCCGATGGTCATCAATACGACCTCGTGTCAACTGAAGGCCAGATCGTCACAGAGGTGCGGGAAGCAACACAGGACGAGTATGTTCTGAGTTTCGACGGCAAACTCTTCAATGCGATCTATCGTCACCCACCCGGCGGCGTCACTCCTCCGCCAATGCGTCAGATTCCTCTCGGAAGCAAAGTGCGCGTCACGGGAATCTGCAAGATTCTGGACACAGAGGCAATCACCCCGGGAGAAGAGGTGCCCTTCGACATCCTCCTGCGAAATTTCGATGATATTACGGTCCTTGCGGGGCCTCCTCTCCTGAATATTCGCAACCTCACAGTGCTTGTCGGTCTTCTATTGACGTTGTTACTTATAGCTGCCGCCAGAGAATGGATCAGGGAACGCAAAGTGGGTCTTCAGAACGCCGCTTCCGCCTACATGGAACGGCAGCGCAGTAGAATCCTGGAGGATATTAATGGATCTCGCCCTCTCGCCGAAATTATCGAGCACATCACGGAATTAGCCTCTTTTAACTTCCGAGGTGCTCCCTGTTGGTGCCAGTTAACCGATGGAGCTCAGCTCGGCAACTTCCCGTCGAAGCCTGAAGCGTTCCGTGTCGTGACGGAGCAGATTCTTGCCCGGTCTGGACCGGCGCTCGGTTTCTTCTACGCTGCATTTCATCCCCACACTAAATCTAATTCCAGCGAGTCGGAGACCCTCTCGACGGCTGCTTCAATGGCAACGCTGGCAATTGAGAGCCGAAGGCTATACTCGGATCTGCAACACCGCTCGAAGTTCGATCTGCTGACGGACATTCACAACCGCTTTTCGCTGGAGACTTATCTAGACGAGCAAATTGAAATAGCCCGCGAGGATGCGAGCATCTTCGGGTTGATCTACATCGACCTAAATGACTTCAAACAGGTGAATGACGTCTACGGCCACCATGTTGGGGATCTTTATTTGCAGGAAGCGGCGACCCGAATGAAACATCAGCTTCGCGATAATGACATGTTGGCGCGACTTGGCGGCGACGAATTTGCTGTGCTGGTTTCGCGCGTGCATAACCGCGGGGAAATCGACGAAGTTGCCCGACGTTTGGGACGCAGCTTCGAAGCGCCATATGCGTTTGATGGATACGTCCTACATGGTTCTGCAAGTGTCGGCGTTGCCATTTACCCTGAAGACGGAACGACTCGGGAAAGTCTATTGAGCGCTGCTGATGCGGCAATGTATGTGGTCAAGCAGACCAAAAAACAATCCGTTCATATGCCGTTCGAAGCAGCTACGCCTCTTGCGAAGTCAGATCGTTTCTAAAGCAGATTCAGAGGTGCAGGTCACCTCAAGGTTCTGTTTGCAGTCGAGATATCGCTGGTGAGGATGGGCAGCACCTCTCACTCTCGGCGGATGGCGGTGGGTCTTGTATTCAATGAATGAAGTCAGAGACCAGCATCACCTTCGTTGATCGATTCGCTAACTCAACCAGGGATACACACTGTGAGAAAACCTGGAGCGGCACCGCTGAAAGTCGCAGGGCTAGCCGCGCTCGCTGCTGGGGGCCGCGATGTTCTTGTTGAGAGGCTGCGATTCGTAAATGGCACCTGATCTAAGCTGAAATTCTCCGTTTGCATCTTCTCATCGACGTTACTCGTACCCGTATGCCGCCGGTGGACGGGAAACAAGATCGCTGCTGAGTCGACAAGTTGTCGAAAAGCTTCTATTTGACAGCATTTAGGAGATTTGCAGGCGAGAGTCAATGGTCTTCCGAGAGCCCCAAATGCTCGAGAGAGCATGCTTCTCGACCATCGGTCCTACTCCCATCTGCATCGTACGTTTGCGGAGGTACGCCATGGAAAGTAGAACCAAGTTTCTAGGACATCCTGTCCACCCGATGCTCATTGTCTTTCCGCTTGGCTTGCTCGCCACTGCTGTGGCGTTCGATATCGTCGGCCTGATCCAGCACGATGCGAACTGGTTTCGAATTTCGTTTTGGATGATTGCTGCGGGAATCGTCGGTGGCCTATGTGCCGCTATCTTCGGATTAGTCGATTGGATCGCAATACCCGCAGGCACTCGCGGCAAGCGAATCGGGCTCCTACATGGAGCAACAAACATTCTCGTAGTCCTGCTGTTTATTGCCAGCTGGTTTATGCGCAAGGCAAACAGCGAGATCCCCTCCAGCGGTGCGTTAGTGCTGTCCTTTATCGCTGTGACGCTTGCGCTGGCAGGTGGCTGGTTAGGTGGCGAGCTTGTCGACCGACTCGGCGTCGGCGTGGACGACGGTGCAAATCTGAACGCCCCAAATTCTCTTTCGCATGCTTCCACCATAGCGACGACTGACTATCCCGTACGAAAGGCGAGTTGAACCGCAAGCTGCTTTATTCGGGAGCGGAGATAGGGCGGCGCGTCGGCCCGTGAGTCAACTGCGGACTCGCCATGCCCTCCCGTGACCTGAAGGGAAGAACAGGGCCAAGTTCAATCGGAGACCTTACAGAATACTTCGATGTAGATGCCCTTCTAGATCGAGCAGGAGAATCTCCGCCAGAGCACGGGCCTTTCGCTGAGAGCGGAGAACTTGCGCCTCCGAATATCAAACAACCTTGACAAACATCAAAGCTTCATACCTTTGTACATGGAGCAGACAATGGCTCGTGATAAGACAAAGCGCGGAACGGCCGATCGCTCGAGAATTGATGTCAACGAGGAATACGAAATTCGTTATTGGACTAAGGAA
>Ga0068852_100003667_pt1 | contig 10763 bp, 10 predicted proteins | sample KBSCornC22_FD_66594 | JGI IMG/M metagenome (GOLD analysis project Ga0068852, IMG submission 66594) | Corn rhizosphere microbial communities from Kellogg Biological Station, Michigan, USA - KBS Corn C2-2 | ecosystem: Host-associated > Plants > Roots > Rhizosphere > Soil ... | reverse complement strand
GTTCGTGTCCATGCGATCCGCGTTTTGCAGAGCGTCCGCTGTGGAGAACTGCGTGGTAAGTCCAAGGCTCAACGCGGCATCACCAAGAGGCAGATCGAGATCAATCAGCACTGCTGTCTGCTGGCACTCCTGCACCAGGGCCACCGCAAAGTTGCAGGCGACGGTGGTTACACCCGAGCCACCTTTGCTTCCGAGAAATACCAGAATCTTCCCGCCAGCTTTTTTGGGAGCCTTGCCTGCCTGGCGCCGAGACGAGGCGCGAAGGAGGGCGTCGGAAAGATTCCCGGAATCGATCGGATCCGAGAGAAACTCACGTGCACCGGCTCGCATTGAGCGAGCCATCAAGTTCGGATCAAGCCGCGACGCGTATACCATTACCGTCGTCGAGCTGCCCGAAGCCACAAACTCAACCAATTCCAGCGCGTATTCGACGTCAGATTCGAGGTCAATTATGATCGCGTCGAATGGCTTGTCACCCAGCATCCTGGGCATTTCTTTCAGAGTTGGCGGATAAGAAGAGTACTCCCGCACAATCGCGGCATGCGCACTATTGAGTGCGCTTGCAATCGTCCTCCGCCGCTGATCGCTAGGGCAGATCAGAGCAATCGATAGTACATTGCCACCTAGGGGATCAAGGTCGTGCGTGTTATCAGTCACAGAATCAAAGCTCCCAAGTTCTAGCGCCTGCGCTGCGGTGTCACCGAGTTCAGTGCATCGTCAGCCTACTCTAGTCGTTTTTCAAGCTCCTTCTCAATGAGAAAAGAAGGAAATGAGAGTACCAATTGCGATTGCTGGAGCATAAGGCATCTTGCGCGATTTTGGATTGGAAAGCTTTAGCTCTTCCGGTGCGTGCAACCCGCGCTGCTTCCAGCCAAAAACCAGATCCCCAGCTCCTGAAAACATCTCTCCTAGAAAGCCTCCGAAAGTAGCCCAGGCAATTGCCATTACCCCGCCTACCACCGCGATCAACACCAATGCAAGCACAAGCTGCTGCCACCAGATCCAGGCTCCGATAGCGGCGCAGAGCTTCACATCGCCCATACCCATACCGCCCATCATTGCCAGCAATCCATAAATCAATCCGCCTAGTAACATACCGCCAAGACTCTGCCCAAGCCCATGCCAGCCTGCGACCCATGTCGATACCACCAGTCCGGCCAATAGAAAAGGGAACACCAGCCAGTTCGGAATGCGCCGGCTGCGAAGGTCTGTAATGGTCGCCACAATGAGTACAGCGAGCGTCGGCCACCAGGCATAGGGGTGCTGCAAATGCTGCAAACTTGTCCTCCGCTGCCAGATTGAAGAGGCAGTCTTAGAGCAATTCTCCCTTAATCGTGCGCATGTCAACTCTCGCTGGATTCAACGCGTTACGTTAGGGGTTATCGAAGCCAAGTGTACACGGAAGTGCACATGGGGAGTACCCCCGGGCCATAGAGGGTATACACCGGAGTAATGCCTCTCTTCGGCTATACCGGTCACTGAAAGTCTGCTTAAGTCCATTCTTTCACCTCCAATTCCATAAGTGAAAGGGAATTCCCTCCATATAGCTCCAGGAACCCTGGTCTTAGCACTTTTTGATCCTGCAAAGCCATGTTTCGGTAATTACCTTCTGAAGACACAATTCAGCCCGCGCAGGTGCCCGTCTTCCCTGTCGGTCGTTGTGCCGAGAGTTACCGTGAGTTATCGAGAGTTACCCGTCATGGGGCTAACGGCATGGCGGCGTTGTATGCTTCTTTTAATGTTCAGGCGAGTCGCTCTTTATTTAGTGCTCCTGGCTGTCGGGCTGTTGCCTGATTTAGGCCGCGCCGAGATCGGCGCTCAGTTACCGGCACAGTCCGCCCCCGCAAGTGCCAAGCCCGGCTCGACCGGACAAAGATTAGGTGGGACATCAACAAAGGACCCGGACCTGACGCCGCTGCCATCCCAGCCCCAACAAATCGTAGTCACGCCGTCTCCTCCACTGCCGGCTCCGTGGACCTGGCACGACCAAGTCCTCTGGGGCGCGCTCTTGATTCTCGTCATCCTTGGCTATATCGCTGTCCTGCTCTCGGTGCGGATTCTCAAGAATATCCAGCGGCAGACTGAATTCGGTGTCTCCGCCGCGCAGGCTGCCTTGCAATGTGCCAACGCAGCCCTCGAGAGTTCTCAGGCCATCGTCGATTCCGGCCGACCATGGATCGTCATCACCGTTGAGCCGTTCCTGACCGTGGAGCATGGATTCAAGATCATGGCTACAAACCGCGGTCGTACCCCCGCCCGCATCCTGGCTAAAGCCGACTGCGTCAAGGTCGTCGCGGACGAAACCAAGTTGCCAGCCACACCGGATTTTGACAGCGGAAAATCGGCCACTCCATTCGAGCCCATCATTCTCCTTCCGGGCGAATCTGCAGGCATCCGCCCTTTCCGCCGCGGCGACGTTCGGTCCTATTGCTCATCCGAAGAACAATTCAAGCGCCTGGAGACATGGGAAGAAAAGATATTTGTCTATGGTCGCGTCATCTACCGTGACCTGATCTCGCCGATGGATCAGCCAAATCATGAGACGGATTGGTGCTGCTGGTACGTATATGGTGAAAAGGATGCGCTGGTGATTGCCGGTCCGCCGGAATACAACAAGCACAATTAGAGCTCGTTCAGCCGAACTGTACGCTTCTGGAATCCGTATGATGAATGTGCGCGGATTTCGAGCAAATGTAATCCCTGTTGAACCCGCCGCCAGGAATCCCAATCAAACCAGAATCCCCAGGAGTATGAATGCCTGTCGTTGAACTCGCAGGGGTCACCAAAGCCTACGAGAGCAAGGTCGCCGTCCGCGATCTGAGCCTCTCAATCGATGCGGGCCAGATGTTTGGACTGCTAGGCCCGAACGGAGCCGGGAAAACCAGCTCAATCCGCATGATGATGGGAATCACCATGCCCGACTCCGGCACCATCAACCTTTTTGGCCGGCCATTTGAGCGGGCCAGCCTCGAGCGCATCGGCTACCTTCCGGAAGAGCGCGGCCTTTACAAAAAGATGAAGGTCATCGAGCAGCTTGTCTTCTTTGGCCAGCTCCACGGGCTTGCCGCCACTGAAGCGCGCGCCCGGGCGACCAGCTGGGCTAAACGGCTGGATATCGACGAAGCTCTTCCTAAAAAGACTGAAGAACTCTCTAAAGGCATGCAGCAGAAAATCCAGTTCATCGGTTCCCTGCTGCACGATCCCGGCTTGATCGTGATGGACGAGCCTTTTAGCGGTCTCGATCCTGTGAACGCACAGCTCCTCGAAAAGACCCTTATTGAACTCAAGGATGAGGGCAAGGCCATCGTGTTTTCCACGCACCGTATGGATCAGGTAGAAAAGCTTTGCGACTCCATCTGTCTTATCAACAACGGTGAGGCGGTGCTCACTGGTCGCGTGCGCGAAATCAAATCGCGTTATGAGCGTAATCACATCATCGTCGAGTTCGAAGGCAGCGCTGATTTCCTGAATAGCCCCGAAATTGCCGAGGCGAAAAACTTCTCCGGGCATGCAGAAATCAAGCTGAAAGAACATGGCGACGCGCAGAAATTGCTGCACGAAGCTTCAGCCGCTGCGCGCATCTTTCGTTTCGAGATGGTCGAGCCCTCGCTCGAGGAAATCTTTATCCAGACGGTCGGAGGCAAAGTCGATGCGTAATATCTGGCTGGTCGCAAAACGCGAATACCTGGAGCAGGTGCGCGGGCGTGCATTCAAAATGACGACTTTCGGCGTGCCGGCGCTTTTTGCGGCAATTTTTGGGATTGGCTATCTCTCCAGTCTAGGCCTCGGATCGGGCAAGCATCTGGCGGTCGTATCCAGCGACCCCGTACTCGCCGCTGAAATCAAAGGACAAATCGTTGGCGATAAGGATGCCAAGGCTAAGGTCGATGTAATTTCGCCGGGAACCTCGGCGGATCGAGACGCCCTCATCGATAGGGTACGAAGCAAGCAGATCGACGGCTTTCTCTGGGTCGACACTCCGCAAGGCCAATTGCCCACGGCTACCTATACCTCGCAATCTTCCGGGGACTTTATGACGGGCGGACGCCTTCATGACGCGGTGAATCACGCGCTCCTTGATGCAAGGCTCATCGGCGGCGGAATGCAGAGAGACTCCGCCAATAAGCTGGTTGATGGCGTGCATATCCAGACTTACCAGGTGAAGAAAGACCGCAGCGTGGTGAAGAGCAATGCGGCTGCCTCGTTCTACAAGGGCTACATCATGGCCATCCTGCTCTCGATGACGACCATGATCTATGGCATGAACGTGGCGCGTTCCATCATTCAGGAAAAAACATCGCGCATCTTTGAAGTGATGCTGGCAATTGCCAAACCTACAGACATGCTCGCAGGCAAACTCATCGGCGTGGGAGCCGTGGGCTTGACGCAGATCGGAATCTGGCTGATCGCTGGCGCGGTCATCATCGGAACGCCAATGGCCGCAAGCGTACTTTCCGGAGACTACTCCGTGCATGTCTCGGCCACTGAAGCGATCTTGTTCCCTGTTTATTTCGTGCTGGGCTATTTGCTCTACAGTTCGCTCTTTGCTGGTCTCGCTGCCTCCTGCGAAACGGAACAAGAATTGCAGATGTACATGCCCCTGGCAGCTGCGCCCACGTGGATCAGCTTTGCGCTGATCATGCTGGTCATCAACGACTCGAACTCATTCTGGTCCGTGGCAGCTTCATTCTTCCCACCGACTGCGCCCATCATTATGTTCCTGCGCATGTCTTCGCAAATTCCGCCGATGTGGCAGTTCGCCGTTTCGATCGGCCTCCTGCTCATCAGTATCGTCGGGGTTCTCTGGGTGTCAGCGAAGCTCTATCGCGTGGGGATTCTGATGTATGGCAAGCGGGCCACCCTACCTGAACTGGTCCGCTGGATGCGCTACAGCTGAGACAAGCTCCTCCGACGACGTCTCGCTTGGATTGATCAGCGAGCTCTCGAGTGAAAGCACGTAATTCGGTCTGCATGCGGACTCTCGCTTGACGTGAGCCACGTTTGTCCGGCAATCACTTGAGCGCATGGCCCCAGCGTGCAGACTCGGATTACGCGTTTCTCCGCTTCCTTCTTTAATTTGGCCACAACCGCACTCAATGTCGTCCCAGTGAATGGCGTGTACAGGTAGAACACGCTCCCGGCGGAAAGATCTGCCTCCCTCGCATCCTGCTGCACGAACGCCACACGCTTCAGCGCCAGCCTTCCCACGCAGTCCCGCGCGCTCTCAACATAGGCGCGCTCCAGTTCAACTCCAATCGCACGGCACCCGGTCAGCATCGACGCGAGTATGGGCACGTGCCCCAGGCCCGCTCCGAGATCCACCAGGACGTCTGTTTCCGAGAGCCCGCCCACGTCAATCAGATCAACAATGTGACGTGCAGGGGTCGGCTGATAGAACACCATCTCTGGCCCGTGGATCGCTGCGTTCACCGGTTCGCGCAACTGAAGGACGCCGCTCATCAATTCATCGAGGTCGTCGTAACCCAATCCCGGAGCCGGCGAGCTGAACTCGTATCCATACAGTCGTAGCCATCGCCTCAACATGGCTGGATGGGCACCGCGTAGAATGCTGTCGCGCAGTTTCAGATAGATGTTCGAATTAAGGGCTTCCATCCGCCCTTGAAGTGCGCGCGCCCGTTTATATAGGGGATCCCTAGCGCCCAAAGCATTTTCTTCGTTGTTGTCGCCCAGGTACACGTCCAGCTCGTACAGAAGCTGAATCCGCCGCCTCAGCCCGCCGGCTTTGAAGAGGCTCTGATCTACCTCCGACAACGAAATCAGCCGATGCAGGGCGCTTGTGTCCATGGCGAGACTCGAGCCTACACCGGCCACGCCTCCACCTCCACTCAAATGTAGCCGTCTCTCCGGATAGACTTCAGATGGCCTCAGGTCTTCAGAAATCCATGCCCGGTTTCTGCGACTTGTAGAATCGGGAAAGTGACCGACGATAGCCCCAGATTCACCGTGGGCCAGCAGCTTGTGCTGGCAATTGTGCCGCGCATTGTGTGGGCGCTTCTTTGGATCGTCGGGCTCACCTGGCGGTTTGAAGTCATTGCGGAAGACGGTGTTACCCCCGTTGTCTTCGGGCAAAAAGCGGGGCCGGAAATCTACTGTTTCTGGCACCAGTGCGTCTTGCCGTGCGCAATGTATTTCCGACGAACTGGAGCTGTCATACTTATCAGCCGCAGTTTCGATGGAGAGCTCATCACGCGCATCCTGCGCATGTTTGGATTCGACGCCGTGCGCGGTTCCAGTTCCCGTGGCGCTCGCGAAGGATTGCTCGGCCTGAAACACGTCATCGAAACCGGCCGCACGGCCATCTTCACCGCCGATGGTCCTCGCGGACCCATCTTCGAAACCAAGATGGGTCCCATCAAACTGGCGCAGGCCACCGGCGCTCCCATCGGCGCTTTTCACCTGCAGCCAGAGCGGGCATGGACCATGAAGTCGTGGGATCGCTTTCTCGTTCCCAAGCCATTCACGCGCATCATCGTCAGTTGGGCCCAGTGGACGCGCGTACCGGCCGACACCTCCTCAGAGCAGTTCGAAGCCAAGCGCCAGGAACTGAATGACGCCATCGAACGGGCGCGTCTTCGCGCTTTCGCTCATCTGGGACAGCAACCCTCATGAGCGATTTTCTTGTCTCCGATTTCGACTATGATCTGCCGGAAGAGCTGATTGCGCAGCAGCCTCCTGCAGCACGCGGGCAGAGCCGCATGCTCGTCTTCGATCGCGCGAGCGGCGCCCTGAGCGATGGCCAATTCACCGATTTCCCGGCTTTGCTGCGCGAAGGCGATCTTCTCGTGCTCAACGACAGCCGCGTGATCCCGGCTCGTCTCTACGCCCGCCGTACCCTTCGCCGCGAGAGAGAGAAACCGACCGGACGCATTGAAGTAATGCTGACGGAGCCCGCAGCAGACAACCGGTGGCATGCGCTGGTACGGCCCGGTCGCAAAGTGGCCATCGGTGAGCGACTCATCTTCCCTACTCCCGATGGTGCTATCGTGCTCGAAGCCGAGGTGCTCGAACGCGGACAATTTGGCGATCGCCTGCTCGAATTTGCGCCAGTCGATGATTTCTTCGGCGTGCTAGAACGCATCGGTCACGTCCCTTTGCCTCCCTACATTCATCGCAACGATGCAGCAACGGATCGCGAACGATACCAGACCGTATTCTCTCGCGACCCCGGATCGGTTGCGGCGCCAACTGCCGGATTGCATTTCACAGAGCAGATGCTCGACCGCATTGCCGCTCGAGGAGTAGAGATTGCCCGGGTGACTCTGCACGTCGGCCTCGGGACGTTCGCGCCGCTGCGCGTCGAGCGTGTGGATGAAGTGCGGCTGCATCGTGAACGCTACAGCATCTCCGCCGAAACAGCAGACGCTCTAAACCGCGCTCACATCGATGGCCGACGCATCGTCGCCGTCGGCACCACAGTTGTGCGTACTCTCGAATCGGCCGCATTGCGCTCAGAATCTGCACTCTTTGCTGGCCACTCGGGCGAAACGCAAATCTTCATCTCACCGGGATTCGAATTCAAGGTAGTCGGCGCCCTTTTGACCAACTTCCACCTGCCGCAGTCAAGCCTGTTGATGCTCGTGAGCGCATTTGCCGGCCGCGAGCGCGTACTGGCCGCATATCGCCATGCCGTTGATGCTGGGTACCGTTTTTTCAGCTACGGCGATTGCATGTTTCTCGCATAGGCTGCATCCAAGCTTATGCACGGAGGTTCTTGCTTTTCTCAGGACAAATCCGTGCAGGAAATCGAAATACATCTCGTGAAATACAATAGACTTAGCGCCGTCGTCCTGTCGGGCCCGGATCAAGACCAATGGGATATCAAGAGTTCGATCTCGTCCCCTTCAATTTGCTGATTCCCCAAAGCTAAAGGAAGATGTTCGTTCATGACAGATTCAAGAGACACAATCCTTGTAACCGGCGGGGCCGGTTTTATTGGTTCAAATTTTGTCCTGCGCTGGATCGAGACGGTTGGCACTCCAGTGGTCAATCTCGACCTGCTTACCTACGCCGGAAACCCGGAGAACCTTGCCGCCCTGGAGAACGACGACCGCTACCAGTTGGTTCGCGCCGATATCTGCGACGCTGAGGCTGTCGCAGCGGCCCTCAACGAACATCGCCCGCGCGCCATCGTTCACTTTGCCGCGGAGAGCCACGTCGATCGCTCCATCGTCGATCCCGGCGCATTCATCCATACCAATGTCCAGGGCACCTACACCCTGCTTGAGCAGGCGCGCCGCTACTGGTTGGCGCTCGATGACGAAGGCAAAAATTCTTTTCGCTTTTTGCACGTATCTACAGATGAGGTTTATGGAACGCTGAGTCCTGACGATCCGCCGTTTTCAGAAACCACGCCCTACGCGCCGAACAGCCCGTATGCAGCGTCGAAGGCGGCTTCCGATCACTTAGCGCGTGCATATTTCCACACCTTCAAGCTTCCGGTGCTGACCACAAATTGCTCCAACAACTACGGCCCATTTCAGTTTCCGGAAAAGCTGATTCCCCTGATGATCATGAATGCGCTTGAAGGCAAACCGCTTCCGGTTTACGGCGATGGCCAGAATGTCCGTGACTGGCTTTTTGTGGACGACCACTGCTCAGCCATCCGCACGGTGCTTGAAAAGGGCAGGCTCGGCGAAACCTATAATGTGGGCGGTAACAGTGAGCGCAACAATCTGCACGTCGTGAACACTATCTGCGACCTCGTTGATGAGCTGCGGCCTAACCAGGCCATCGGTTCCCGCCGCAAGCTGATCACATATGTCGCCGACCGCCCCGGTCACGATCGCCGCTACGCAATCGACGCACGCAAGATTGCAAGCGAACTCGGGTGGACGCCTTCAGTTGATTTCGAAAGCGGCCTGCGCAACACCGTCGAGTGGTATCTCAATCATTCATCCTGGATCGAGAATGTGCGCAGCGGCGCCTATCTCACGTGGATCAAGCAAAACTACGAGGAGAGAATCGCGCAATGAAAGGGATCATTCTTGCCGGTGGTTCAGGAACGCGTCTTTATCCGGTGACGCACGTTGTTTCAAAGCAGCTTTTACCGGTGTACGACAAGCCCATGATCTACTACCCGCTCAGCACTTTGATGCTCGCGGGGTTGCGCGACATCCTCATTATCTCCACGCCAGAGGACACGCAGCGATTTTCGGATCTGCTGGGCGATGGCATGCGATGGGGAATCAATCTAACCTATGCCGTCCAGCCTAGTCCTGACGGTCTGGCGCAGGCCTTCACCATCGGCCGCGATTTCATCGGCAACGATACCTGTTCGCTGATTCTCGGTGACAACATCTTCTACGGTCAATCGTTCTCGCGCGACCTGCAGCAGGCAGCGAAGTTGAAGAGGGGTGCCCTGGTATTTGCTTACCCGGTGCACGATCCAGAGCGCTATGGTGTCGTCGAGTTTGACAGCGCCGGAAAAGCCATCAGCATTGAAGAAAAGCCCAAAGTGCCAAAGTCGCGCTACGCCGTCACTGGCCTTTATTTCTACGACAACGATGTGGTGAAGCTGGCAACTGATTTAAAGCCCTCCGCGCGCGGCGAACTTGAGATCACAGACCTCAATAGACTTTACCTGGAGGCCGGCACACTCCGAGTGCAGGTGATGAGCCGCGGCATGGCGTGGCTTGATACCGGTACGCATGATTCGCTTTTCGAAGCCGGTATGTACATTCAGACCATCGAAAAGCGGCAGGGATTGATGATTGCCTGCCCCGAGGAAATCGCTTATCACTTTGGATACATCAATGCCGACCAGCTTGAGGCATTGGCGAAACCCGTGGCCAAGAGCGGATATGGACAGTATCTGCTGGCCCTGCGCAACGAGCGGCATATTCCTGCAGGATCAGGCGAGCTATGAACATTCAAGAGACATCCCTACCCGGCGTAATGCTGATTACGCCCAAGATTCACAGCGACAATCGCGGTGCGTTCTGGGAGACGTGGAATCACCAGGTATTCGAATCCGCAGGTTTGCCATGTACCTGGGTGCAGGATAATTTCTCGGTATCGAAGAAAAACGTTGTCCGTGGCATTCACTATCAGATCCTGAATCCGCAGGGCAAGCTGGTGCGTGCTACACACGGCGCAGTGCTTGATGTCGCCGTCGATCTGAGGCGAAGTTCTCCATGCTTCGGAGAACACGTCGCCGTTGAATTGAGCGGCGAAAATGGGCGGATGCTCTGGATCCCCGAGGGATTCGGCCACGCATTTCTCGTCCTGACCGAGGTCGCGGGCTTTGCCTACAAAGTGACGGATTCTTACAATCCCAAAGGCGAGCGCACCATTGTTTGGAACGATCCCGACCTCGCCATTGCATGGCCGGTGGTGCCCGAAGAAGCCATCGTTTCCGACAAGGATGCGAACGGAGCAACCCTCGAGACGGCCGAGGTATTCGCGTGAGCGTATGGCCGCGAATACTGGTGACCGGCGCGGATGGACAGGTGGGCAGAGCGCTGCTTGCCACCCTTGCTGGATCCGCCGAAGTTATTCCGTGCAACCGGAATTCTCTTGATCTTTCGAATCCAGACCAGATTCGTTCGACAGTGCGCGAGATTGCTCCGGACATAATTATCAATGCCGGAGCTTACACGGCTGTCGATCGTGCTGAGAGCGAACGCGAACTCGCTTTCGCCATCAACGGCCACGCGCCTGGAGTGCTTGCAGAGGAAGCACAGCGCGCGAGTTCCCTGCTGATTCATTACTCCACCGACTATGTCTTCAACGGTTCCAAGAAA
>Ga0068852_100003666_pt1 | contig 10763 bp, 9 predicted proteins | sample KBSCornC22_FD_66594 | JGI IMG/M metagenome (GOLD analysis project Ga0068852, IMG submission 66594) | Corn rhizosphere microbial communities from Kellogg Biological Station, Michigan, USA - KBS Corn C2-2 | ecosystem: Host-associated > Plants > Roots > Rhizosphere > Soil ... | reverse complement strand
AGCGCGAAATCGAAGCACGGGGCGACGGCTCTGCCGCCCACACTGAGCCGGTCGCCGAACATGCGCCGCCGCAGAAGCGGAAGCGACACTGGGGGCTCATTCTACTCGGCGTGATCGTCGTGCTGCCGGTCGTGGCGTTCGTCGGTTGGACTGCGGTCTCGCTCAACTGGTCCTACGCCGTGGAGCAACGCGCCGGGTTCATCCAGAAGTTCTCGGAGAAGGGCTGGTTGTGCAAAACCTGGGAGGGTGAGCTGGCGATGGCCAACCCGTTGCCGGGCGCGATGCCGGAGAAGTTCGAGTTCAGCGTGCGCGACGACAGCGTGGCGCATCAGATCCAGCGACTCATGGGGCAGCGCGTCGCAATCACCTACGAGGAGCACCGTGGAGTTCCACTCCGCTGCTTCGGTGAAACGGAGTACTACGTCACGGGAGTGCGGCCGACGACGTGAGGCCGGCCCTTGAGGCAGGGATGCGTCCAACCGACGACGCGCGCAAAGGCTGGGTCCGCTGCCACTATTGACCGTCGTTCCAGGCCCTGCTACGTTAGCCGCTGCTGGGGCCCCTTCCGGCTCCGGCAATGTGGTGGCGGGACATCGGTGCGCCCGCGGTTCAGGCTATTGTCAGGGTACGGCGTGTTCCGCTCCCTCGACAATCAGTTTCCTCAGGAGTGGTACATGCGTACGACCGGCAAGGTGAAGTGGTTCAACGACGCGAAGGGCTTCGGCTTCATCACCCCCGACAGTGGCGAGAAGGACTGCTTCGTGCACTACAGCGCGATTCAGGGCAATGGCTTCAAGTCGCTGGCCGAGGGAGACGCGGTGGAGTTCGACATCGTCCAGGGTGCCAAGGGCCCCGCGGCGGAGAACGTCACCAAGGCCTGAGCCGCGGTGATCACAGCAGCGAAGGGCGGGGCACCTCTCTGGTGCCCCGCCCTTTGTGCGTCCGTGACGGCGGCGTGCGGGCGCTCAGTCGTTCGTCGGCCGCCGTGTCGCGGTTCCGGTGCGCGAAGGCGGCCGCCCGCGACGCGGGGTAGGAGCCGACTCGAGCGCGTCGCGCAGCCGGTCAGCCAGCTCCCGTTCGAAGGATGGTCGATCGAAAGAGACACGAAGCTGCCCTCCGCGGGAGACAGTGCCCTGGGTAGCCGCCAGCAACTCCTCGGCAAGACGGAGCGCGTCGCGCACGCCCATGTGCAGGGCGACATGGAGCTCGCGCGTCAATGCCAAGCGAAGGAGGGCGGAGTGCGGGATCCGGCGAGCCACGCCTCGCCGATCAGTATCCACTTCCGGGACGGGGAAGTGAGAGAGCAGGTTGTCCAGCCACTTGGGTGGTGCGCCAATGGCAAGTGACGACACTGCAACGCTATAGGATCGCACTATAATAATCCTATAAATAAAGGATTGTTATGGAATTACACCACAGTGCTTGAATTCCTGATTTTGCAGGAACAATAATGCGCTCCGTGCGGCCTCGCCACCGAGGGCTGACGCCCTCGGTTCCAACGGCCAACTGGCCAGCGCAGAGGCGAGCGTTTCGTGTCGGGGTACGCGGAGGATCGTCATATGCCCGTTTCCACGAGCTGGCACGGTACTCGTACTGGCACCTGCCGCATCTTCACTCCTTATGGAGGAACCAGCATCATGTCACGTCGGCTTCTCGCGGTTCTCGCCGCCGGTGCGCTCCTCGCCCTTCCGGCAGGCGCCCGTGCTCAAGGCAGCTCATCCATCCTCGTTTCCGGTGGCCTCTCGCTTCCAATGAGCGACCTCGGTGACGTCAGCAATTCCGGCTACAACATCAATCTCGGCCTCGCCTTCGGCGCTCCGATCATCCCCGTCGGTGCGCGCATCGAGGGCGGCTTCAGCAGCTTCGACGGCAAGGGCGGCGGTACGACGACGCGCATCGCCTCGGCGACCGCCAACGCGGTGCTCAATCTCGGTCCGACCGGTGCCGCGCCATACCTGATCGGTGGTCTCGGCATCTACAACCGCCGTCTCAGCTCCGATGCGTTCAACGCTTCGGACAGCAGGACCACGGCTGGCGTGAACATCGGCGGTGGCATTCGCTTCCCGCTCGGCGGCATCAGCACCTTTCTCGAAGCGCGGTACCACGTAATGCTCGGCAATCAGAACGAAGCGACGAACCTGCAGTTCATCCCGATCTCGTTCGGCGTCCAGTTCTAGACGCCACGCCGCAACTCCAGCTAATGAAGGGCGGTGGCCTTCCGGCCACCGCCCTTCGCGCAGGAGCGATCGAGGCATCACGAACTATGATGAGCGGCGCTTCGCGCGGCGAGTCGGCGTCGCCGAGAGCGGATCATCCGGCCATTCATGTTTCGGGTAGCGTCCCCGCAGCTCCTTCCGAACATCGAAGTATGAAGAGCGCCAGAAGCCCGCGAGGTCGCGCGTGACCTGGACCGGTCGTCCGGCAGGCGACAACAGATGCACCGTGAGCGGAACACGGCCATCCGCAACGCGTGGCGTCTCGAGCTGCCCGAACATCTCCTGCAGCCGGACAGCCAGCAACGGCGACGCCGGGTCGGAGTAGTCGATCGGCACGCGCGAGCCAGTCGGCACCACGACGTGCGTCGGTGCCAGACGCTCGAGCGCCCGGCGTTGGTCGAAAGAGAGCTGCGCCAGCAGGATCGACGCGAGGTCCAGCCGCTCGACGTCGGTGCGACGCCGGAGCCCGATGAGGTGCGGGAGCAGCCATTCGTCCTGCGACGACCGAAGCGCGGCATCCGACCAGTCCGGCCACGACGTATCAAGGGTGCGCACGAACGCCACGCGTTCGCGAAGTCGCAGCGCCGGCGCGCTCCAGTCGAGGCGAATGCCATCCTCGCGATCGATCGCGGCCAGCAGCTCGCGCGCGACGGCTTCGCCATCCGCATCACGCAGGAGCGACTCGCGCAGGATCAGTGCACCCAGCCGCTCACGGACTCGCGCTGCCACCACGCCGTTCTCGCGTTGCCATTCGACGACTTCCTCGCGCACGATCTGCGACGCGAACGCACGTTCGAGATCCGTCAGGTCGACCGGCGCAGCGAGGAACACCCGGGCGTCCCGCGGCTGCCCGTCTGTTTCCGCGACGCCGAGGAAGGGCGCGCCGGCGAGCGAGCCGACGTCATCCAGTCGAGCGCCGACGCCGGAGCGAAGCAGGTAGCGATCACCCGAGGTCTCGCGGCGACGCGCGACACGATCCGGATAGGCGAGCGCGAGGAGCGCGCCCGCTGCTTCCTCGTCCACCGCCCGTTTCTGCTCGCCAAGTGCGGCGGACCACACCGCAGCACGCTCCCGCGCTCGCCGGAGCCGATCGCGATCCACCAGTGCATCCAGCTCGCCACCAAAGGCATCGAGCGCGCGAAGACGCGAGCGGAGGTCAGCGTCGCGCATCGTCGGATGGCGCCGGAAGATGTCGCGCTCCTCGAGAAGCGCGGCAACCGCACAGGCAGTGGAGCCTTGACCCCGCTGCTGACCCGCGAGCAGCATGTGGGCGAGGCGGGGATGAGTACCAAGCGCTGCCATCGCTCGCCCGTGAGGCGTGATGCGCCATGACGAGTCGAGCGCGTCGAGCTCGACGAGCAGTTCACGTGCCTGCGCCAGCGCTGCCGTCGGGGGCAGGTCGAGCCAGCGCAACGCGGACGGATCGACGACGCCGGCGACTGCGAGATCGAGTGCCAATGGCGCAAGGTCGGTCATCAGGATCTCCGGTGTTGCCCGCTCGAGCAGCGTCGCCTGCTCCGCCTCCGTCCACAGACGGTAACACACACCGGGCGCGGTGCGACCAGCCCGTCCGCAGCGTTGATCGGCCGAGGCGCGTGTGACACGCACCGTTTCCAGGCGAGCCATGCCGCTGCGCGGAGAAAAACGCGACACCCGGGCCAGGCCGCTGTCGATCACCACGCGGACACCTTCGATGGTCAGGCTCGTCTCCGCGATCGCGGTCGCGAGCACGATCTTTCGCTCGTCGCCAACGGCTGGCAGCACGGCAGCATCCTGTTCGCTCGACGGGAGATCACCGAACAGCGGGCGCACCGACACGGCGCGGGGCAGGGGGACGCCGCGCAGGCGCTCCGCCGTTCGGGCGATCTCGCCCGCACCGGGAAGAAAGGCGAGAATGCTTCCCGTGTCACTAGCGAGCGCGCGATGAACCGTGTCGGCGACCACGGAATCCACACCACGTTCACTGCGCGCCGCGACATACCGGACGTCGACGGGGAAGGCGCGACCGGCGCTCGTGACGATCGGCGCGTCACCGAGCAGGGCACTCACTGCCGAGCCGTCGAGGGTGGCGGACATGACGAGCAGACGGAGATCGGGCCGCAGCAGCTCCTGCGTCTGCAAGGCGAGCGCGAGGCCCAGATCGGCGTGCAGGCTTCGCTCGTGAAACTCGTCGAAGATGACGACGCCGACTCCCTCGAGCGTCGGGTCGGCCTGCAGCATCCGGGTGAGCACCCCTTCGGTGACGACCTCGATACGCGTCGCAGCGCCGATGCGCGTTTCGCCACGCACCCGGAATCCGACGGTGTCTCCAACGCGCTCATCGAGCAGCGACGCCATGCGCCGCGCCGCCGCTCGCGCGGCCAGCCGGCGCGGCTCGAGCATCACGATGCGCTGATGACGAAGCCAGACCTCGTGCAGCAGCGCGAGCGGTACATGGGTGGTCTTGCCCGCACCCGGCGGCGCCTGAAGCACACCCGCCGATCGCGCTGCGAGCGCAGCGCGAAGCGCTGGCAGCACGTCGTCAATCGGCAGGGGAGCGCCTCGCGATCCGGGGAACGTCATGGTGTAGAATGTAGTGCGCCCTGTCGAAGGCGCGGCGCGGACACCAACGTTCGACGGCGACGACACGCACATCGAGCCATGCAACCATTCCGGGTCTTCCAGCCCTCGAACATCACCACCGACTGTGACCGTTGCGGCGGACGCGTGGATCTGTTGAAGGGCGGCGTGTGTACACGCTGTCGGCGAATCCTGTGCTACGCGCACCTGCACGGCAGCTGGGTGCGCCGGCTGATCGCCGACGTGCGCAACGAGAGCATCTGCGTGGAATGCCGAGCGGGGCGAACCGTGGCGGGTGGCGCACCGGTCGACGCGAATGCAAGATGATGCTAGCTTGGTGCATCACGAACACCACGTATCGCGGAGATGCAGGATGGCAGGAGCGCAGATGAACGACCACACGATGACGCGGCGCTCGATGCTCGGCGCGCTCGCGCGCAGCTTCGGCGCCGGCGCGGCGCTGAGTGCGCTGCTTCCGCTCACGAGTCGCGCCGACGCGATGAGCGCGCCGCCGACCATCACCGTCTACAAGGACCCGAGCTGCGGCTGCTGCACGAAGTGGGTCGAGCACCTGCGCGGCGCTGGTTTGCATCCGGACGTTCACGACCGCGCGGACATGGACGCGCTGAAGAACAGCCTCGGTGTGCCGTCCGCGCTGCGATCATGTCATACCGCGGTGGCGGGTCGCTATGTAATCGAGGGTCACGTGCCGGCTGCCGACGTGAAGCGCCTGCTGGCTGCCGCACCAAAGGGCATCCTGGGCATTGCCGTGCCGGACATGCCGGCCGGGGCGCCGGGCATGGAAGTTCCGGGTCGAGCCGATCGGTACGACGTCATCGCCTTCGCGGCTGACGGCACGACGAAGCTGTTCGCGCATCACTAGCGCGGGCGGAACAGTCAGGACCAGCGTCCGAGTCGGGCGGACGCGAAGCACGACGAGCAGCATGAGCCCGACCGGAGATGCCGGGGCAGCTACCGGCCATCCGGCGCGACACGGTCGAGGTGCCGTCCGGGCGGTACCCGACCGTCGTCGCGCGTTCCGCGAACGACACGGTCCGTTTTTCGCGCTGTCCGAGCAGCGACTTCTCGACGGGGCGACGATGCAGGCGACGGAGCTTCATCGGCAGATCTGTGCGGCCATCACGCGGCGATCGCTCGTGATGTTCGAATACGGCGACCTGATCCGCGTCGTCGAACCGCACCGCTTCGGCGTGAACAGCGCCGGCCATCCGATGCTCAGTGGGTGGCTGCGCGCCGGCTACAGCCGATCCGATCCAGCCGGCGGATGGCGCAACTATCTGCTCGACGAGATCAGCGCCTTCCAGCTGCTGGACGCCCCGTTCGCCGGAACGCGGCCTGGTTACGCAGCGCACGACTCGCGCATGCGAGAGGTGTTCTGCGAGCTGACTCCGACCGCGGTCGACGTGGCCGCCGAAGGACCATTCATCGTCCGTGAGCCGATGGGACCAGTGTCGAGCGAGCCAACCCCGCGTGACGCCGACGCGCGAGAGCCCGCAGCGCGCGAGCCTTCAGCGCGCAACGAGCGACCGCCGAGCGACGCCTAGATCGCGGCGTTCGACGAGCGGGGCGTGGGAGGCGGAAGCAGCGCGATGCGGGCCGCGTCGATTTGTGCACGAACCGCCGTCGGGCCGGTGCCACCCTCGGTCTCGCGACACGTCACCGAGTTGACGGCGCTCAACGCGTCGTAGACATCATCGCCGAACCTGGGATGCGCACGCTGGAAGGAGCTGAACGGCAGTGCCGTGAGCTCCACACCGAGCTGCTCGCCTTCGCGCACGAGTGACCCGACGGCGCCGTGCGCTTCGCGAAAGGTGGCGCCGCGACGGACGAGGTAATCCGCGAGGTCGGTGGCCATCATGGTGCTCGAGAGCGCGGCCGCCATGCGATCCGTGCGGAAGGTGCACTCGGCGAGCGCGCCGGCCGCGGCCGGGAGCACGAGCAGCAGCGTGTCCGTCGCGTCGAACAGGACACGCTTGTCGTCCTGCAGGTCCTTGTTGTAGCTGGTCGGCAATCCCTTGAGGGTGGCGAGCAGCGCGGTGAGATCACCAAGGAGGCGCGCCGCGGAGCCGCGGGCAAGCTCGAGCGCGTCGGGATTCCGCTTCTGGGGCATCATGCTGGAGCCGCTCGTGTACCCTTCGCCGAACTGCACGAAGCCGAACTCGCTCGAGCCGTAGATGATGAGATCCTCGGCGAGCCGCGAGAGGTGAGTACCGATGAGCGTCGCCGTGAAGAGCACCTCCGCGATGAAGTCGCGATCACTCACCGCGTCGATCGAGTTCGGACTGATGCCGTCGAAGCCGAGCGTGCCCTGCAGCAGCACGCGCGAGATCGGGTACGCGCAGCCAGCGACCGCACCGGAGCCCAGCGGCAGAACGGCGGCGGAGCGTTGCGCGGCGCGCAGGCGTGCGCGATCGCGTTCGAGGGGCCAGAAGTGCGAGAGCAGCCAGTGCGCGCCCGAGACGGGGATGGCGCGCTGCAGGTGCGTGTACGACGGCATGAGGGCCGTCTCGATCGACTGCGCCTGCTCGAGCAGCACGCCCTGCATGGTGCGCACGGCGTAGTCGAGGCGCTGACAGGCGTCCATCGTCCACAGGCGAGTGGCGGTCGCGACCTGGTCGTTGCGGCTGCGTCCCGTGTGGAGGCGCGACGCAACGTCACCGATCTCCTCGTGGAGCAGGCGATCGATCAGCGTGTGGACGTCTTCGTCCGACGGAAGCGGCTGCTCACCATTGGCGAGGCGTGCGCCGACGGCGTCGAGGCCATGCTCGATGGCGCGGCTGTCCTCGAGCGAGAGGACGCCGGCGCCCCAGAGCGCAACAGCCCACGCCTTGGAGAGGCGAATGTCGTACGGCCAGAGCCGGAAGTCGATGCCGATGGAGTTATTGAGGGCGTCGAACTCCGGCGTCGGGCCGGTGCCGAAGCGCCCGCCCCACAACTTGTGCGACGTCTTCGCCGCCGGACGGGCGGACGAAGCGGCAGGAGCGGACGTGTCAGCGATCGTCATGAATCGATTCCAGGGAACAGTATCAGACGCCGGCGAGCTCGCCCGCCGGTTCGTCGGCAGACGCGCTCGAATCGGTGGAAGCAGGTGCCTTTGCCGCGGCGAGCTCCTGGTCCTTAAGGGCCCGCACACGATTGGGCAGTGCGAAGAGGCGGATGAAGCCTGCCGCATCGCTCTGCTGATAGACGTCGTCCTCGCCGAACGTGACGAAGCGCTCGTCGTACAGCGCGTGCTCGCTCTCGCGGCCGACGACAGTCAGTGCACCCTTGTAGAGGCGCAGCGTGACGGTGCCGGTGAGGCGCTCCTGCGTGACGTTGACGAATGCGTCGTACGCCTCGCGTTCGGTCGTCCACCAGCGGCCCTCGTAGACGAGATCGGCGTAGCGGGGCGCGATGACGTCCTTGGCAGCGAGCGTCTTGCGATCGAGCACTAGCTGCTCGAGCTCGGAGTGCGCAGTGTAGAGGAGCGTGCCGCCCGGCGTCTCGTACACGCCGCGCGACTTCATGCCCACCATGCGATCCTCGACGAGGTCGATGCGCCCCACGCCGTGCTTACCGGCGATGGCGTTGAGCGTGGAGACGAGCGCCACCGGACCAAGCGCAATGCCGTTCACCGACACCGGCGTGCCGCGCTCGAAGCCGATCACCACATCCTCCGGCGCGTCAGGCGCGAGGATCGGGTCGGTGGTGAGCATGAACATGTCGGCCTTCGGCGCCGAGTTCGGGTCCTCGAGGTTGCCGCCCTCGTGCGAGAGGTGCCAGAGGTTGGCGTCGCGGGAGTAGATCTTCTCCTTGGTCGCGGCGATCGGGATGCCCTTGGCCGTGGCGTAATCGATGGCGTCCTCGCGGCTGCGGATGTCCCACTCGCGCCACGGGGCGATAACGGGAAGATCGGGCGCGAGGGTGGCGAAGGTCATCTCGAAGCGGACCTGATCGTTACCCTTGCCGGTGCAGCCGTGCGCGAGCGCATCGGCGCCGACCATGCGCGCGATCTCCACCTGGCGCTTGGCGATGAGCGGACGCGCCATGGACGTGCCGAGCAGGTACTTGCGGCCGTAGACCGCGCCGGCGCGCAGGGTGGGGAAGATGTAGTCGCGGACGAACTCCTCGCGCAGGTCTTCCACGTAGCATGCCTCGGCACCGGAGGCAATCGCCTTCTCGCGCACGCCGCGCAGCTCGGCGGCGCCCTGCCCGATGTCAGCGGCCACGCAGATCACGCGCGCGTCGTAGTGCTCGCGCAGCCAGGGAACGATGATCGAGGTGTCGAGGCCGCCCGAGTAGGCGAGGACGATGGTACGGGGCATGGAAGCTCCTGAGCGAAGAGTATGCAGAACGAATGCATATTTACTCAGGTTAAGCCCAGACGTCAAGCCTAGGTGGTGAAGCCGGGGGCGCTCCGGTTCGAGCGGGTGCTGGCTACTGCTCGCCGGCGAGCTCGAGCAGCCGCGCGGTCAGGGCGAGCCGAGCGTGGGCGGAGCGGGTGACGATGAGGATGGTGTCGTCGCCGGCGATGGTGCCCAGCACCTCCTCGAACTCCTCCTGATCGATGGCTTCGGCGATGGGCTGGGCGCCGCTGCGTACCGTATGAAGGACGATCAACTCGCCGACCCCGTCGATACGCGAGAAGAGCTGGGGCAAAAGGTTGCCCAGCAACGGGTTGTCATCGTCTGGCACGAGCGAGCCCGGGAGCACGTACCGGCCGCCATCCTCCGTCGGCACGCGTGCAATCCCCAAGTCGCGGAGGTCCCGGGAGAGTGTCGCCTGCGTGACGTCCATACCCTGTCCGAGGAGGAGGCGCCGAAGGTCCTCCTGGCTCCCCACCACGTGCCGTTCGATCAGATCCAGGATCGCTGCCTGACGCTCGCGCTTCTTTGTCATCGGTCCTCTTCGGGCTCGCCCAGTCTACCACGCCCACGTCTTGGCCGAAAGCGGGCATTGACCGCCGGCCATTGCATGATTATGCATTATGCCGTGAATATGATCCCCGTCGGAGTGCTTGGCGCCAGCGGTTACGCCGGTCGCGAGCTCTGCAGCCTGATTGCCCGCCATCCCCGGTTCAGCCTCGCCTTTGCGACGGCGAACGAACAGCGGGGACAGTCGGTGCGCCTGGGCGGAGAGACGGTGACGTTCGCCGCGCCCGATGACGTCGATCTTTCCCACGCAGCACTGGTGTTCAGCGCACTGCCGCATGGAGCGTCGTTCGCGTGGGTCGAGCGTGCGCGCGCAGCTGGCGCAAAAGTCGTGGATCTCTCGAGCGACCTGCGACCGGGCCATGGCGCCGCCCACGTCCCTTATGGAATGCCCGAGCTGGGCGCCGAAGCGCGCCGCGCGATCCGCGACGCCGACATCGTCGCGAATCCCGGCTGCTATCCGACATCCATCCTGCTTGCACTCGCGCCGCTCCTCGCCGCCGACCTGGTGCGCGCCGACGCGACGATCATCGCCAATTCGGCGAGCGGCGTGACGGGCGCCGGCAACTCGCCGAAGCGCGAGCTCCTGTTCGCCGAACTGTCGCAGGACTTCCGTGCGTACGGCGTAGGAAACACGCATCGCCACCTGAAGGAGATGCGCGCGACGCTGGACGCATTCGGCAGCGAGGCGGAGCTCGTGTTCACGCCGCACCTGCTCCCGGTGGCGCGCGGGATCCTGTCGACCATCACGGTGCCGTTGAGCGAGTCAGTCGCGGACCCGAGCGCGTTCTATCGCGGCGCGTACGCGACCGAGCGCTTCATGGAGGTGAGCGACGCGCCGCCGACGCTGCGCGACGTGGCGCACCGCAACGTGGTCGCGCTTTCGGCCACGATGCTCGCCGGCACGCGGCAGCCGATGCTGCTCGTGACGTCGGCGATCGACAACCTGGTGAAGGGCGCGGCGGGGCAGGCGGTACAGAACGCCAATCTCATGCTCGGCCTGGACGAGTGCACGGGACTGCCGGCATGACGCGCGTGATCAAGGTGGGCGGCCGCC
>Ga0068852_100003662_pt1 | contig 10770 bp, 8 predicted proteins | sample KBSCornC22_FD_66594 | JGI IMG/M metagenome (GOLD analysis project Ga0068852, IMG submission 66594) | Corn rhizosphere microbial communities from Kellogg Biological Station, Michigan, USA - KBS Corn C2-2 | ecosystem: Host-associated > Plants > Roots > Rhizosphere > Soil ... | reverse complement strand
TGGCGCATCCGCAGGCAAAAATCCATGGATGAGGAAGGAATTGCCGATGAAGCTTGACGAGACCATGTCGGCGGTGGTGACCGGCGGCGCTTCGGGGCTCGGTTTCGCCACCGCGACGGCGCTGCGCCAAGCCGGGGTGAAGGTTGCGATCTTCGATTTCAACGAGGAAAACGGCCAGCGTGCTGCAGCACAGATCGGTGCGACCTTCTGCCTCGTCAACGTGATGGACGATGCCGCGGTGAACGACGGCTTCGCCCGCGCCCGCTCCGCCAACGGGCAGGAGCGGATCCTTGTCAACTGCGCCGGCGGCCTGCTGCCGGGCAATCGCGGCTCAGGCCGCACCGTGGCGCGCAGCCGCAAGACCGGCGCGATCAACCGCTTCGATGCCGAGGATTTCGCCGGGGTGATCGGCCTCAACACCGTGGGCACCTTCCGCTGCATCACGGCCGCCGCGGCGGGCATGATGGAGCTCGAGCCGCTGAGCGAGGACGGGGATCGCGGTGCGATCGTCTGCACCAGCTCGGTCGCGGCGCAGGACGGGCAGATCGGCCAGGTCGCCTATTCGGCGGCCAAGGCGGCGATTGCCGGCATGACGCTGACCATCGCCCGCGACCTTGCCGATGAGGGCATCCGCATCAACACGATCCTGCCCGGGATCATGGCGACCCCGCCGATGCTGGGCATGAAGACCAGCGCCCCCGCCATGTGGGACAGCCTGAACGCGCAGGTTCCCTTCCCGCGCCGCATGGGCAAGCCGGAAGAGTTCGCCGAGCTGGCGCTGGCCATGCTGCGCAACACCTATTTCAACGGCCAAGCCGTCCGCCTTGACGGCGCGATCCGGATGCAGCCGCGCTGATCCGGACCGGCTGGTAACGGTTAGGAGGGCGCGGGCCGATCAGACGATCAGCTTGCGCCCTTCGCCCCAGTAGAGCTTGCGCAGTTCGCGCTTGAGCAGCTTGCCGCTGGGGATGCGCGGCAATTCGTCCATGAAGTCCACCGCCTTGGGGCACTTGAACTTGGCGAGCTTCGAGCGGCAGTAGGCGATCAGCTCTGCCTCGAGCTCGGGGCCGGGGGTAAACCCGTCCTTCAGTTCGACTACGGCGCGCACGGCCTCGCCGAAGTCAGGATCAGGCACGCCGATCACCGCCGCATCGCGGATGGCCGGGTGGAGGATCAGCGCGTCCTCGATCTCCTGCGGGTAGATGTTGACCCCGCCCGAGATAATCATGTGCGAGGCGCGGTCTGCCAGGAACAGGAAGCCTTCCTCGTCCACCCAGCCCATGTCGCCGAGCTTGGCCCAGCCTTCCGGCGTGAAGAAGTCCTGTGTCTTGGCACTGTCCTTGTAATATTCGAACGGGATACCATCCTCGAAGGTGATGTGGCCGATCTCGCCCACCGGGACCTCGCGGCCATCGTCATCTAGGATGTGGATCGCGCCGCCGATGGTCTTGCCGACCGTGCCAGGCTTGGCCAACCACTCGTCCGAATAGACCACCGTGCAGCCTCCTCCTTCGCTGCTGGCGTAGAATTCGGACACGATCGGCCCCCACCAGTCGATGATCCGCCGCTTGACCTCCGCCGGGCAGGGCGCGGCCGAATGGAGCACCTGCTGCAACGTGGCGTGGCTGTATTTGTTGCGCACGTCTTCGGGCAACTGGAGGATGCGCACGAGGTGAGTCGGCACGAAATGGGCGAGGGTGACGCCGAACGTGTCGATGATGCGGAGCGTCTCCTCGGCATCGAAACGCGGCGACATGATCACTGTCCCGCCGAGCGCCTGCGCGCCCATTGAGCAAAGCAGCGGTGAGGTGTGGTACATCGGCGCGGGATGGTAATAGACGATCTCGCCGGTGGCCCCGAACAGGTCGCGCAGCATCCACTCGCTCGACAGCGGCTCGTCATTGAACGAAGCGCCGGACAGCGGGCGCCAGATGCCCTTGGGATGGCCCGTGGTGCCCGACGAATAGGTGAGCGGCAGGCCGGCCGGCTCGAACTCGTCCGGGGTGCCCGACTGGGCGGCGAGGACGCTGGCGAGTGCAGGAAAGGGGCCAAAGCCTTCCCCACCCGAGATGAGCAGCTCCAGCTTGTCGTTCGAGGCAGCGATGCTTTCGGCGAGCTCGGCCATCTTCGGCGAGGCGATCAGCGCGCGGGCATCGCCGTTGTCGACGATATAGGCAGCTTCGGCCGTGCCGAGGTGCCAGTTGATCGGGATGAAGTAGAGACCGGAGCGGCGGCAGGCCCAACCGGCGATGAAATAGGAGAGGCCGTTTTCCAGCAGCAGGGCGACGTGATCGCCCACGTTCAGCTTGGCGCGCAGGGCATGACCGAGACGAATCGAGGCATCGTTCAGCTCGGCAAAGGTCATCGTCTCGCCGGTCTGCGCATCGACATAGGCCGCCCGATCCGGCGTGGTGTGCGCAAAGGTCGTCAGGGACACGCGTGATTCTCCCAGGGGTGGCAATGGGCCGGCGTTCCGGTACGGTCGCGGCTCGTTCGGCGCAACACTACCAGCCGGATTTTGCTAATCAATCGAAACCTTATCTGGACTGGGTGTCTTGTGCGGCCGCATCATGCTGGATATGCAGTCGCGCAAAGGCTGCGCCCTGCGCGGCCGGCAGGATGCGGAAGGGATCATGGATGGCTCGAGGGCCGCTGGCGGGTGTGCGGGTGCTGGAGTTTGCCGGCATCGGACCGGGGCCATTCTGCGGCATGCTGCTCGCCGATATGGGCGCGGACGTCGTGCGGGTGGACCGCGCCGGCGACGCAGACAGCCTTGCCGGCCTGATCTGTGGTCGCGGCAAGCGCTCGATTGCGCTGGACCTCAAGAACGAAGAAGGCCGCGCTGCGGCGCTTGACCTGATCGGGGCGAGCCACGCGCTGATCGAGGGTTATCGCCCGGGCGTGATGGAGCGGCTGGGGCTGGGGCCGGAGCCGGCGCTGCAGCGCAATCCGGCACTGGTCTATGGCCGGATGACCGGGTGGGGACAGGAAGGCCCGCTGGCCCGGCGCGCCGGGCATGACATCAACTACATCGGCCTGTCGGGCGCGCTGGCGGCGATTGGCCCGGCCGACCAGCCGGTCGCGCCGCTGAACCTTGTGGGGGATTTCGGCGGCGGTGCGCTCTATCTTGCGCTCGGCGTGGTGGCCGCCCTGTGGGAGGCGCGGGCGAGCGGTGCGGGGCAGGTGGTGGACTGCGCGATGGTTGATGGCTCGGCCTCGCTGATGACCCAGTTCTACCAGTTGCACACGCGCGGCATGTGGGGCCTGGAACGGGGCGCCAACCTGCTCGACGGCGGGCTGCCCTATTATCGGACCTATGCCTGCGCCGACGGCAAGTGGATGACCGTGGGCGCGCTGGAGCCGCAGTTCTACAGGAACCTGCTGGCCGCGCTGGAGCTCGATCTCGCGGACTTCCCGCAGGACGACCGGTCTTGCCATGAGCGGCTGACCGCGGCGCTGACCGAGCGCTTCGCCTCGCGCACGCGGGACGAGTGGGCGGCGCATTTTGCCGGAATCGACGCCTGCGTCGGTCCAGTGCTCGACCTGGTCGAGGCACCGGTTCATCCGTTCAATGCAGAGCGGGCGAACTTCGTTGAGCTTGACGGCGGTTGGCAGCCGGCGCCGGCGCCGCGGTTCTCGCGCACCGCCACGGCGGTGAGCGGCGGGGCGCCGCAGGCGGGGCAGCACACCGACGCGGTTTTCGCGGAATGGCTTTCGAGCGAAGGGCCGGCGGCGCGTGCCGGCGGGAACCGTTGAACGGGCAGGACTGACCAACCATGTCGATCATCTACAACGCCGACCAGCAGGCGATTGCCGAACAGGCGCAGCGCGTCCTCCAGGCGCGGGCAAGCAAGGAGCGGCTGCTGTCGCTGATAGAGCGCAGCGGCGAATTCGACGAGCCGTTCTGGGAGGCGGCAGTGCAGCAGGGCTGGACCGCGATCGGCATTCCCGAGGAACACGGCGGCATCGACCTTGGCCTCACCGAGCTGGGCATCGTGGCCGAGGCTTGCGGCGCGCAGACCAGCGGGGCGCCGTTCCTGCCCTATGGTTATGCTGCAGCCGTGGCGCTTCAGGCGGTGCAGCATGACGAGGCCTGCGCGCGCTGGTTGCCGCTGCTGGCGGCGGGTGAAGCCATGGCCTGTCTGGCGCTGCGCGAGGGTAGCGAGACCTTGCCAGCGCGCCCCGCCGCGCGCTTTGCTGGCGGCGTGCTTACCGGCCGGAAGGACGCGGTGGCCTGCGGCACGCGCGCCGATATCGCCGTGGTCTGGGCCGAGGGCGACAATGGCCCGGTGCTGGTGCTGGCGGAGCTTGCAGGCGTGCGGCGTGAGACCGTGGCTTCGTTCGACAACGCGCGGTTGTTCGCCGATCTCGACTTTGCCGCCACGCCTGCGCTGGTCCTGGCAGAAGGTGCCGCCGCCCGCGCGCTGGCGCTGGACCTTCTCGCGCGGGTGGCTGTGGTCCTCGCTCATGAGCAGGTCGGTGGTTCGCGTGCGTTGATGATGACGGCGCGTGACTATGCGCTGGAGCGCAAGGCCTTCGGCCAGCCGATCGGGGCGTTCCAGTCGGTCAAGCACCGGATCGCCGAGATGTACTGCATGATCGAGATCGCGCGGGCCAACGCGATCCACGCCGCGGCCACCGCCGATGCGGGCGGCGCGGACTTCCTGACCGCCGCGGCGGATGCGCGGCTATCGTGTAGCGAGTGCTACGATTCGTGCAGCCGCGATGCGACCCAGGTCCACGGCGCGATCGGAGTGACCTGGGAGCTGGGCTTGCACCTTCACGTGCGCCGCACTCGAAGCTTCGCGACGGAGGCGGGGAACGGCTATTTCTGGGAAGACACGCTGGCCGCCCGCCTGCTCGGAGAAGCTGCATGACCGAGGCGATCACCGTGGCGATGACCGATCCGGCCGAATTTCAGGCGCGTGCCCGTGCATGGCTCGAGCAGATGGACCGCACCCACGGCGCAGCCGTGCGGCATGGCCTGTCGGAGGAAGAGGACTTAGCGCTCGGCCGCGACTACATGGCCAAGCGCTATGACGCCGGGTTCGCCGGGTTGAACTGGGGCCGCGAGGTTGGCGGGCAGGGCCTCGGCTATGTCGAGAAGCTGCTGTTCCATGCCGAGGAAATGCGCTTCAGCATGCCGACCGATTACTTCGGCGTCTCGCTATCCATGCCGATCCCGATGATCATCCGCTATGCGCAAGGCGAGAACGGCGAGCACACCCCCTGGGTGCGCGAGCGTGCGATCAAGGCGATGCGCGGCGAGGAGATCTGGTGCCAGCTCTTTTCCGAGCCATCGGTGGGATCGGACCTTGCCGGGCTGCGGACCCGGGCCGACCGCGACGGCGACGGCTGGCGGCTGAACGGGCAGAAGGTGTGGACAACCTGGGGCCAGTATTGCGACTATGGCATCATCGTCGTCCGCACCGATCCGACCGTCAGCAAGCACAAGGGCCTCAGCTATTTCTGGGTCGACATGAAGGCCCCCGGGGTCGAAGTCCGCCCGATCAAGCTGCTCAACGGCATCTACGAGGTGAACGAGATCTTCTTCGACAACGTCCGCATGGAAGACAGCCAGCGGATGGGGCCGGTGGGCGGGGGCTTCGGCCTTGCCGTCGCCACGCTGATGATTGAGCGGTTCTCGGCCTCGGACAGCGCGGGCTACGGGCCGTCGATCCAGCAGTTCATCGAGACTCTGCGCGACGTGACGATGAACGGCATTCCCGCGCTCCAGGACAGCCGGGTGCGTGCGCTCATCGCCCGCAACCACGCGATGCGTGCGGGGCTGGAATCGATCAACCGGCGGTCCATGCAGCTGCTCCAGGCGGGAATGGAGCCGGGGCCCGAAGGATCGCTCAACAAGCTGGTCTCCGTGCGCAGCCGGCAGAAGCTTTCGGAGCAGGCGCTCGACATCCTCGGCGCGGCCGGGCTTGATTATGACCCGGGCGCGCTGCCGCGCGCGGACTGGGGCCAATCGTGGCTGCAGTCTCCCACCAACCGCATCGCAGGGGGTGCGGACGAGATCCTGCTCAACACTATCGCGGAAAAGGTGCTTGGCCTGCCGCAGGACTACCGGCCCGACAAGGCTGTTCCGTTCAACCAGATTCCGGCCTGAGCAAAGGAGAACCGGTTACAATGCAATACGGCCATATCGAAGTGCGCGGCGAGATCGGCATCCTGACGCTCGACTATCCCCCGGTCAACGCGCTGGGATCGCGCACCATGTCGGCGATCAGCGAGGGCTTTCGCACGTTCCTCGCCGACGATTCCGTGAAGGCGATCGTGCTGGCCTGCGCCGGCCGGACCTTCGTGGCGGGCGCGGACATCACCGAGATCGACACCCTCTCGGCCAAGGACGATGCCGGTTCGGCGCTCGACTGTGTGGCGAACTCCCCCAAGCCGGTCATCGCTGCGATCCACGGCACGGCGCTGGGTGGCGGGTTCGAGCTGTCGCTGATGTGTCATTACCGCATTGCCGTGCCCTCCGCGAAGGTCGGGCTGCCGGAAGTGAAGCTGGGCCTGCTGCCGGGTGGTGGGGGCACTCAGCGCCTGCCGCGCATCGTCGGGATCGAGGCAGCGCTAGACTTCATCACGACAGGCGATCCGGTGGCCGCTCCGCGCGCGCTGGAGCTGGGGATGATCGACCGGCTGGCTGGGGAAGGCAAGCTGGTGGACGATGCCGTGGCCTTTGCGAACGAGGTCCTTGCCGAGGGCAAGCCGCTGCGCAAGGTGAGCGACCGCGACGACAAGGTCCTGCCCTATCGCGGGAAGCCGGAGCTGTTTGCCGACTATCTGGCCAAGCACGCCGACACGTTCCGCGGCTTCGTGGCCCCGGTCAACATCGTCAAGGCGGTGCAAGGCGCGGCGGACCTGCCGTTCGACGAAGGCATGGCGCTGGAGGCCGTGCTGTTCCGCGAACTGGTCTCCAACCGCCAGAGCGCGGCGCAGCGCTATTTCTTCTTTGCCGAGCGACAGACCGCGAAGGTGCCGGGCATCGGCGCGGACCTGGCGCCGCGGCCGATTAGCAAGGTGGCGCTGGTCGGCGACGGGCTGACCGGCGGCTTGGGCGATGCTCTGACGCGCGCCGGGCTGACCGTGGTGGGCGGCGCGGCGGGGGTGGCCTCGGCCGATCTCGTGATCGCGACCGACGCGGCGGCTCTGGCCGAAGCAGCGGCGAGCTCGCGCGAGGGGGCGATCCTGCTCCTTGCGGGCGAGGGCGCCGGGTTCGGGACGCTGCCCGCGCAGACCGGCCGCGACGACAGCATTGCCGGCTTGCGTACCTTTGCCGGGCAGCGCGTGGCGGAAGTGGTGCGGACGGCAGCTACCTCGCCGGACGTGATCGCGACGTTGATGAAGCTTGCCAAGACGCTCCGCCTCGTGCCGGTGCTGGTGAGCGGCGATGGCGGGGCCATCGTCGAGCGCGTGCTGGGTGCGCGCGACGAGGCGGCCGAGGCTGCGCGCGGCAAGGGGGCAAGCCAGCCGGAGATCGACCGGGCGCTCTACGATTTCGGTTTTGCTGTAGGGCCGTTCGGGACCACCGGCGGAGACGCCGCCCCGGCCGATGCCGAGCGCCTGCTGGCAGCGATCCTCAGCCCGGCGGTGAACGAAGGGGCGCGCATTCTCGGAGAGGGTGCCGCCTTGCGTGCCAGCGACATCGACGTTGCCTGCATTCTGGCCGGCGGCTGGCCGCTGTTCACCGGCGGGCCGATGTTCTGGGCCGATACGGTGGGGCTGGACACGGTTGTCGCGGCCCTGCGCGAGGCCGGGCACGAGCCGGCGCCTTTGCTGCTGGCGAGGGTGCAGGAGGGCAAGGGCCTGTCGGGCTGATGGCCGGCGGGATGCTACATCCCTCCGTCCGGTCTTGAATGGCGCCTGCCAAGCCGGTTAGAAGAGCGAGCGCGCGGGGGTGGGCTTCGCGCAATGGGGCGGTAAACTGTTGGCTTACAGGGATAAACCTCGCGAAGATGCTGCGCCGGCGCCTCGCCGCGGTGCCGCGGCGCGGCCCACGGAGCGCCGGTCCATCCGCGAGGAGCACCGCGAGCTGACCCGCAAGCGGATCATCACCGCCGCGCGCAGCCTGTTCGTCGACAAGAATTACATCGCCACTACGATCGACGACATTGCCGAGGCGGCGGGCATCGGGCGGGCCACATTCTACCTGCACTTCCAGAGCAAGGACGAGGTGCTGCAGGCCGTTCTGGACGAGGGGATGGACCACCAGCGCGCCCTGTACCAGAAGCTTGCCACTCTCAACGAGCCGACGCGCGTGGAGCTGCGCAAGTGGGTCGAGCAGTACTTCAACGCGTTCCGGTCGCACTATGCCTCGCTGCGGCTGTTCATGTTCGTGATCGGGCTTGATGGCAGCCATATCGGCGTGTTCAGCAAGAACCGGGACCGCTACATTGCCCTGTTGGGCGAAGGCCATGCCGCCTTCCGCCTGCCGGCACCTGCGCAGGAGCGCGAACTGCGCCGGGTGGCGGCACACCGGCAACTCTACCGGATGGAGCAGCTTGCCAGCTATCTGGCGAGCCCGGGTAAAATGCTGGACCGTAGTGCCTGCGTGGATTGCGCCACCGATGCGCTGCAGGCTTACCTGGCCGAGCGCTGAGCCGGCCCCTATTGCTGGTCGCTGGTAAGCAGGACGAGGTCCTCGGCGCTGACTTCACGGGCGAGGAGCCGTTCGCGTAGCTGGTTGCGGGCGCGAAACAGCAGCGACTCCATTGCCTTGATGTTGAGATCGAGCACCTGCGCTGCCGCGAAGTTCGACATTCCCTCGAAATAGCACAACACGAGGGCTGTCCGGTGGCGCGGCGGCAGATCGGCGAGCGCCTGGCGCAGCTGGGTGGAGAGCTGGCCCGCGGCAATCTGGCTGTCAGCCAGCGGCCCATCGTCGGCAAGCTCGGGCGGTTCTTCGCTTGCGACGTGCCTGAGGCGACGGTGCCGGTCGATGCACAGGTTGCGGGCCGTCCGGTAGAGCCAGCCTGCGACTCCGGCGCGATGCGCATGCCAGCCGGGGGCCTGTTGCCAGAGCCGCGCAAAGCACTCCTGAGCGATGTCCTCCGCCTCTGCCGCATCGCGCAGAACGCGGCGGGCGACGCGCCGGGGAACGGACCCGTGCCGTTCCACCATCGTGGCGAAGGCTTGGACGCAGCCGGCGCCGACCTGCGCCATGAGCGCGTCGTCATCGGCCGGGAGTGCCGTTCCTTCAGACAGGAGGACGGCGGGAGAGACGGCGCGGCGATAGCCCGCGCCGGGCTGTGAAGGGGGCAATGGCCTCATCGCTGACGTTCCGTCTGCGCGGGACGGTCGCGCATTGCGCGCCGTCGGTGGGCCAGCCCTTGGGCAGGGCGATGCCGCCCGCCAGATGAACGCCAGATTTACGCGACATGCTGGCACCCGATCGGTGCAACCATGCGAAACATTGCGACATTTTACGACACGAACAGAGCGAAGGGCCGCGCCGCGAGCGCCGTTTGGTCGGCTGAGACGGGACATCCAACCAGCCCCGGGTGCGCCCGTCTCACCCTGCCGCCGAAACGGGGGCAGGCCCCATTCATGGCGCCGGCGGTCTCGGAGAGGCGGGCGGGCCGAACATCCCGGACTGACCATCACGTGAAAAAGCGCCTCTTGCTGACCTCGACCGTCACTCCTTCGATTCTCGTGCTCGCCTCACCCGCGGTGGCAACCACGGTCTCGGGCGCGAGCTCCACGCCGCTGGCGACTTCGAGCGCTGGAGACGTGACGATTGCCAGCGGCGGGACCCTGACGGTTCCCGGTGGGACGGCGGTGACGGTGGACAGCCCCAATGCGGCGACGGTGGCGAGTGGTGGGACAATCGCGGTCGGCAATGCCAATGGCGCGAATGCGATCTCCGTCAATCCGGGGATCGCCGGGACGGTCGAGAACGACGGCGCGATTACCGTGACCGAGGACTACACGGCGCCTGACACCAACGGCAACGGCATTGCCGCCGGGCCGATCGCCCAGGCGAGCAACCGGGCCGGGATCCTTGCCGGGGCCGGCGCGTCGGGCAGCATCACCAATATCGGGACAATCACGGTCGAAGGGCTGAACTCGGGCGGCATCGTGCTGGCCGGGCCTTACGGCGGGAGCGTTTCGAACACAGGCACGATCACCGTGAAGGGCGACGGCAGCGCCGGCGTGTCCACCGGCGCGGTGAGCGGCGACGTGACTCTGGGCGGCACGATCAGCGTGGTCGGGCAGGGCGCCCGTGCGGTCCTGCTGGGCGGCGATATCGGCGGTGCGCTGACATTGGCGGGCACGATCAACCAGCTCTCCTCTTATACGACCGATGCGGGCACGACCCAGTACCTCTCCCGCTCCGCACTGAAGACCGGCGCGCCGGCGGTGGAGATTGACGGCAATGTCGCCAAGGGCGTGCTCGTCTATGCGCCCTGCACGGTGACGACTGTTGGTTCGGCCAATTCGTGCATGCCGAGCGGATCGACCATCGCCACGGCGGGGGCGATCTCTTCGGTTGGCAGTGGTCCGGCGATCCAGATCGGCGGCGCCGGTGACACGACGATCGGCAACGCTACCTCGATCGACGGCACCGCTTATGGCCTGGTCATCGACGGATCGGTCGCCGGGACGGCCAGCTATTCCTCGACCGATGCCTTCGGCGTGGTGGTCGGCGGCAAAGGCGGCAACGTGTCCATGCCGGGCGGGATCGGGGTGAGCGGCACATTGTCCGCCACGACGCTCGATTCCTCGGCCACTGCGCTGCTGATCAACGCGGGCTCAAAC
>Ga0068852_100003656_pt1 | contig 10773 bp, 10 predicted proteins | sample KBSCornC22_FD_66594 | JGI IMG/M metagenome (GOLD analysis project Ga0068852, IMG submission 66594) | Corn rhizosphere microbial communities from Kellogg Biological Station, Michigan, USA - KBS Corn C2-2 | ecosystem: Host-associated > Plants > Roots > Rhizosphere > Soil ... | reverse complement strand
GCTCTATCCCAAGCCGCAATGTGCAGCACAATCTCCCAGATCGTGTGGGCATTCTTGATTGGACGAGCCGCAGCCTGCGCCGCCGATACGTTCGAGAGTACTTCGACAAGGGCATCTCCATGCCACGCCTCGCCGTCAAAAGCGCGGCGAATCTGGTCCGCAAGGCGCGAACACTCAGTCATGCGCACAACCTCCTATGACGATCAGTGCAAAGCTGTCGCACCTATTCCGTAACAATCGAAACTCCAACCCGATCTGCCTCGTCAATGATCGCTGCGCCGTCGAGCAGCAAACAACGCCCCGCGTCTAGTGCCAAACAGCTTGCACCCGCTTTATGCATAACTCCGATGGTCTTTAGCCCAACCACTGGGACATCGAATCGCATATCCTGATTCGGCTTCGCAATCTTCACCACGGTTAAAGTGCGGCTGAGCGTCGACGCATCGCCTTCGAGCGATCGCATCAGCAGGCCGGCGCGCTCGATGGTTGCGTCTGTCCCTTCCATTGCCTCAACCGCAACACATGCCGACTCCGCAATCACCACCGTTTGGCCGATATCGTACTGAGCTAGGTTCATCGCGACACCGCGTCCGTAATCAATATTCTTCGATTCGGTTGAAGTCGGCGCCCGCTTGGTGAGAACACCAGATTTCGCCAGCAACGGTTCAAGCAGGGCGGTTGAGTTTTCCAGAACAATACCCTCGTCACCAAGTATTTTGGCCACGGCCCCTAGTAGCGAATCGGTGTTACGAGTGCCGAGCGAGAGTAAAAGCTTCGCGAGGCGCCAATCGGGCTTGATGCTTGAAAAAATTTGCTTGTGCTTAACCTGTCCAGCCATTACGGCGCGGAAGACATTTTCACTTTTGAATGTGTCAATCAACTTCGAAAGCTCGCCGAGTGAAAGCCAGTGAACCGCAGCCGCGCCGCGAGATTCGATTTCCGAGGAGGCTTCTTCCTTGATTGCGGCCACGATGACCTCGAAGCCTTGAGCACGCGCGGCGTCAAGCACAAGAAATGGAAAAGTCCCATTGCCAGCAATGAGCCCAAGTTTGCCTTTCCCGCTGCCCATGGCCGACAGCATAACAAAGAGCGGATGTCAGCACTCGACTGAGTTGCCACTGGCAATTGCTGAACGCCGAGGGGTTACTTCACCACTCCGCGCTCAGAACCCTGGATGAACTGGATCAGCCGATCTACATCCTCCCCGCGATCAGCTTCTTCCTTCAGCTTTTCGATTGCCTGCGAAGTGTTCAGTCTCGATGCCAGCAGCACCCGATATGCATGATGAAGCTTCTTGATCCGCTCCTTTGAAAATCCTCGTCGCTCAAGCCCCACGGCATTCAACCCATACGCACTCGTGCCGCGCTCAGCGGACGTCTTCGAGAACGGCATGACATCCCGCGTGATTGTGCTTCCCCCACCGACGATCGAATGTTCTCCGATCCTTACAAAGTGGTGCACCGGACACAGCGCCCCGACGTTCGCCCAATCGCCGACCGTCACATGACCGCCAAGTGTCGCGGCGTTCGCCATGATGGTGTGGCTGCCAATCTGGCAGTCATGTGCAATATGGACATACGCCATGATTAGGTTGCGGTCGCCTAGCTTCGTCAGGCCTCCCCCTTTCACCGTTCCACGATTGATGGTCACAAACTCGCGAATTTCGTTGTGATGACCAATCACCAGACGCGTGGGCTCACCCTTATAAGTCAGATCTTGCGGTGCCATACCAATCGAGCTGAATGGAAAGAATCCGTTGTCATCACCAATTTTGGTCGGACCCTCCACTGTGACATGGGAAACCAGATGGCAACCCTCCCCCAGCTCCACCTCAGCTCCGATCACGCAATAGGGGCCAACCTTGCAAGAGGGGTGAACTTTGGCCTGGGGATCGATAATCGCGGTGGGATGAATGCTCATGATTGATGCAGTGTGAGTTGCTACGCCGGGCTTCTTCTCTCAGCGCTCTTTCCGATTGCAGCATTTCCGGCCGCGAGCGCAACGCCGCACTAACTATCCTTCAGCTTCAGCCTCAGCCGGCCCGCGCCGGGTCCGCGATCGGTCGATTAATTGGCAGGTAACAGTCGCCTCCGCCACCCGCTTATCGCCGACGAACGCTTTACCTTCCATTCGGACCGCTGTCATGCGCCAAGCTTTCACTTCCACTTCGATTCGTAACTGGTCGCCAGGCACGACCGGACGACGGAATTTCGCGCGCTCAATCCCCGTGAACACCATCAGCATCTCGTCGCGATTTTCGACTTCCGTCAGCAGTAGGGCCCCGCCCGTCTGTGCAATCGCTTCCACAATCAATACGCCGGGCATGATCGGCATGTTGGGGAAGTGCCCCTGGAAGAAAGGCTCGTTGATCGTCACATTCTTGATGGCAACAATACGCTCCTTAGCCGTCATTTCAATGACGCGGTCGATCAACAGGAACGGATAGCGATGCGGCAAGATGCGCTGAATATCGGCGATATCAAGCATCGTCTTTGGCGCCGCTGGCGCGTCGGTCGTATGTGCGGTGTCGGTCATTCTCCGGTTCTCTTCAGGCCGAAGATTATACTGTAGCGCACCAGCAGAGAACGAACTGCCAAATCGTCGTTTAAAACATAACTACCAATTTGCATGCGCAATCAAAAAGATCCAAAGCAGCCACTCGTTTCAGACAACATTGCCGCGCGTCTCCGCCGCTTCGAAGAAGAGCGGGACCGGATGGTTGACACGATCCGGGCCATTGTTCAAATTGAGTCCCCCAGCGACGACAAGTCTTCGGTCGATCGCGTCGGGCGATACGTCGCCGAACGGTTCGCGGCACTCGGCGGGGCTGTGCGCATTCATAAATCCTCAGTTTTTGGCGACCATGTGCAGGTCGACTTTGAGGGTGAGTCGAAGAATAAACCCGTTCTTCTGCTTGGCCACATCGACACCGTCTACCCGCTCGGTACACTGTCGGGTATGCCCTGTCATATTAGAGATGGGCGTCTTTTTGGCCCGGGCGTTCTGGACATGAAATCCGGCATCGGGCTCATCATTCATGCCATCGAAGCTTTGCAAGCAGAACACGCCTCGTTGCTAAGACCAGTGAAGGTTCTGCTCGTGTCAGACGAAGAAGTAGGCAGCGACTCCTCGCGCCAGATCACCGAAAACCTGGCGAAGAAGTCTGAAGCAGTTCTAGTCCTTGAGCCTTCTTATGGACCACGCGGTGCTGTCAAGACTGCGCGAAAAGGAGTCGGCGAATACGCGCTCAATGTTTCCGGCAGAGCTTCGCACTCCGGTCTTGATTTCGAAAAGGGTGAGAATGCTATCTGCGAATTGGGAAGACAGATTGATAAGGTTTCCGGCTTCACCGACCTGAACCGCGGCCTGACCGTAAACGTTGGATTAATCTCTGGCGGTACTCGCGTCAACGTAGTTCCTGCCGAAGCCTCGGCCTCAGTGGATGTTCGCATTTCGCAACTGAAGGATGCGGCGGGCATCGACCGCAAGTTTCGTTCGCTGCGTCCATTCAACCGCAAGTGCAAACTCACTGTGACTGGCGGTCTGAACCGTCCGCCCATGGAGCGAACCAAGGGAGTAGCCGCGCTCTACGAAAAAGCAAAGCGCATTTCAAGTGCGCTAGGGCACAAACTGGAAGAAGCTGCTGTCGGTGGAGGTTCCGACGGTAACTTCACAGCAGGTCTAGGAATCCCCACCCTGGACGGGTTGGGAGGCGTAGGCGAAGGCGCGCATGCTACGCACGAATCCATCGTCATATCCATGCTCCCTTGGCGCGCGGCGCTTTTAGCAGGCCTGATCGAAGCCATCTGATTCCGAGATGAGTGTAGCTTTTTTTCTCTAGCCGAAGAAAAGCAAAGCCAAATTTTTGACTACCATCCCACGCTGGCCTAGAATCATGGAAGGGGACCGTTGGCACAAAAACAGCGCCTAGCTTCGGCACCCGCGGAGGTAATTCACTATGCCTGGCAAATTGGGTGTTCCCGAAATTCTGCTGCTTTTGGCCGTCGCTCTGCTGATTTTTGGTCCCAGCAAACTTGCTGATCTCGGCAAGGGTCTTGGCGAAGGAATCAAGAATTTCAAGTCGGCGGTAAAAGACGGCGGCAGCGATAGCGAAGAAAAGAAGTCCTAAGTGCGTCAACGGCGCGTAGCCGGTCGAAAGAAGATTCAACGAAACTCCTTCAGCATCTTCCACACCAGGGCCACCGGTAACCCGACTACATTGCTGTAGTCTCCTTCTATTCGAGGTATCCACCTCGCCGCGATGCCTTGGATCGCATACGCTCCGGCTTTGTCCATTGGTTCCCCTGTTGCAACATAATCAGCGATATCTCGCTCCGAAAACGCCGTCATCGAGACGCGGGTGGTCTCGGCCGCAGTTTTCACTGTTCGATCGCCAGCCCGTTCTCCATTCAACGGACCGACCAGGCATACTCCCGTCACTACTTCATGAGTGCGTCCTGATAGCAACCGCAACATCTGTGCTGCCTCAAGCGCCGCGCTAGGTTTTCCCAGCATCATCCCATCCACAACAACTATCGTGTCCGCGCCCAGCACAACGTCGTGGCGAAACGAGCGTGAGACGGAGAAGGCTTTCTCCTGCGCCAACCGAAGAGCGCAATCCATCGCGGGTTCTCCATTACGACAACCTTCCTCGACATCAGAAGCATGCACATGAAACGCAATCCCCGCATTGCGCAAGAGTTCCTGGCGCCGAGGCGATGCCGAAGCAAGAATCAGCATAATGAAAGCATTCTATTGAACTCGCACGAAGCTGTGCGAACAGGGACTCTCTCTCGATGAGTTATGTGAAACTATACCCATACATAGAAGGAGAGCCAGTGCAGAAGCGAAAACTTGGAAAAGGAAATTTGGAAGTTTCGGCAATTGGGTTCGGATGCATGGGACTGAGTTTTGGCTATGGTCCAGCTCTCGACAAACGACAGGCGATCGACCTGCTCCGCGCGACCGTCGAGCGTGGCATTACATTCTTCGATACCGCTGAGGCATACGGTCCGTTCACCAATGAAGAGCTTGTAGGCGAGGCCCTAGCTCCATTCCGTAGCCAAGTAGTGATCGCAACCAAGTTCGGTTTCGCTCAGGACCCAAACAGCGGTTTAAATATGAACGTTATGGACAGTCGGCCGGAACACATCAAGGAGGTTGCCGAAGCTTCACTCAAGCGCCTCAAGACCGACGTCATTGATCTCTTTTATCAGCATCGCGTCGATCCAAATGTGCCCATCGAAGACGTAGCTGGAGCTGTGAAGGAACTGATTCAGCAGGGCAAGGTGAAACATTTTGGTCTTTCTGAAGCGGGTGCGAAGACGATTCGTCGCGCCAACGCCGTGCAGCCGGTGACTGCGCTTCAGAGCGAGTACTCACTCTGGTTTAGGAATCCTGAAAGCGCGGTCTTACCGACCTTGGAGGAACTTGGCATCGGATTTGTTCCGTTTAGCCCTCTTGGCAAGGGATTCCTGACGGGCAAGATCAACCAAGAGACGACGTTCGCTAAGAACGACTTCCGAAATATTGTCCCCCGATTCAATGCCGAGAACCGCAAAGCAAACCAGGCGCTCGTAGAGCTATTGGGCAGCTTCGCGCAGAAGAGAAAGGCGACACCCGCGCAGATCGCCCTCGCCTGGTTGCTTGCGCAAAAGCGGTGGATTGTTCCGATTCCTGGCACAACCAAGCTCCATCGCCTGGAGGAAAACATCGGTGCAGCTGCAGTTGAACTCTCACCAGATGATGTTCGCGAGCTTGAAAGCGCAGCATCAGAGGTCGACATTCAGGGCGAACGCTACCCCGAAGAACTGGAAAGGCGAACTGGTCTGTGAGTTAGCGAAAAGCTCTTTCGGCCTTCGAGACAGAGAGTCAGAGTTAAAGGAGTTCGGGCGATGGAAATCAAACGAGTTGGGTCGCAACCCTCCACCAGAGGGCCCTCCGACTGGTTCACTGGCACTGTGCGGATCGATCCCCTTTTTCAAGCTCCAGATCCGGCACTCGTGCAAGGTGCGAGCGTTACGTTTGAGCCAGGTGCGCGAACCGCATGGCACACCCATCCCCTTGGTCAAACTCTCATCATCACGGCGGGATTCGGCTGGGCGCAGCGCGAGGGCGGACCCGTCGAGGACATACGACCCGGTGATGTGGTCTGGTTTTCACCCGGCGAGAAACACTGGCATGGAGCGACGCCGACAACGGCCGTAACACACATCGCCATTCAAGAAAAGAAGGACGGCAAAGTGGTCGATTGGATGGAACAAGTCACTGATCAGCAATACCACAAGACGTAAGCTAATCGTTGCACCTAGGACAAGCTCAACAGAGTCGAATAAAACTCCGAACGTCTCGCCAATCGCTAGATGGCCGATCCCCGTCGTTCAGTGCCCAGTTTGATCACGCATGTTTCTTTTGTCGTTCACTCACGCAAGAAATATGCTTTGACCAACCGACAAGCGCCCCACGCGAGTAACCGCACCATAGATCCCCGCATTGTTCTGGTTTGCGCGCACGATTGTTTTCAGCACTTCTGGAGCGGCGGCTGCCGAATCAGGATCAAGGTTCACCATCGAACAGCGAACATCGCGCATTGTGACGGTGATGGCCGGGGCATCGTCCTTTTCACCGAATGAGAGCACGCTGCCCAACCACTCGTCCTCCTGGAAAGGAACCGGTCGAAGCAGCCGAACTGCAACATTTGGGCGAAATCGTCGCGTGTCCAGGCTTCGCTCGGCGAGTCGTCCGATCTCGCGTACCGTATCGGAAGTGATAACAGAGATGCATGCTTCGTCGAAGATGCCTTGCTTCAACTGCATCATCTGCACGGGAGCCCCGTACCTGCGCCCGACCTCCGCCGCCAGTTCGTCCCCGAAGACAGCCATCTCTCCTCCGTCCGGCGTGCGAATGTACATGGGGACGTCTTCCTCAGCACTGTCTTTACGATGCTGCGGGCTAAACAGGATCAGCTCGGGAAGTTTGCTCGCCGTTAGCCACGGGAAGCCGCTGCGGTCGTCCACCCGCCGGAAGGCTAAGCGTCTGTCACCATCGATGCCGTGCCAGCCCATGTTGGCGACCTCCAGCCGCTGACCGCGCATCGACTTCACTGGATAACGGAATATCGCCTCTACGTGCCCAATTTCTTTAACCATGCTGGATGTCAGTTCCCACACCGGTCAGATTTCTCGCCGTCGAACGATGGAGAACTTGGATCCAATCCGACCAGGAGTTTCAACCGCCGCCGGTGATTTAGAGGACGCAGCTTATCCGCGCACATGGCCCTTATTGCGAAATCAATTCAATCCGATTCCCCCACGGATCCAGAACATGACACCGCGTCTTCCCGGTACTTCAAAATCGTCGCGGACATAAACGCCAGCCGCCCGTAATTTAGATACCAATGCGGAATAATCGCGACACCTCAACGCCGGATGAGCCTTAACGGCCGGATGAAAACTTTTGTCAACACCCACGTGAATCTGAACGACCCCGCTCTGGAACCAGCATCCACCCCGTTTGGCTAGTTCGACAGGTTTTGGTATTTCAACCATACCCAGAAGGTCGCGAAAAAAGATTCGCGCAGTCTCCTCTTCGTCTGCTGGCATCGCCAACTGAAAGTGATCAACGGCAAGAAAAGGGATCTCGTTCACAAATTAATCTTATCAACTGCCATTTGTAACCGAGACCAAGATTTGAGAATTCTCCAGTGACCACTGACTCTCCCGCCGCCTGTTAAAATCAAAGATTACCCACCGACTCATGGACGCAGCCTACATCCGCAACTTTGCAATCATCGCGCACATCGACCACGGTAAATCCACGCTAGCGGACCGCCTGCTGGAACTCACCGGGTCGTTGGCCATGCGCGAAATGCAGGCGCAGGTCCTCGATTCTATGGATCTTGAGCGCGAGCGAGGCATCACCATTAAGGCTCACGCGGTGCGAATGCTCTACCCCGCACAGGACGGCAAAACCTACCAGCTCAACCTCATCGACACTCCCGGCCACGTCGACTTTTCCTATGAAGTCTCACGATCCTTGGCGGCCTGCGAAGGCGCGCTCCTAATTGTTGACGCTTCGCAGGGTGTCGAGGCGCAAACGCTTGCCAACTCCTATCTCGCCATCAATCACGGACTCGAGATCATTCCCGTTATTAACAAAATCGACCTGCAGAGCGCCGACATTCCTCGCACCAAGGAAATGATCGAAAGCGCCGTTGGACTTGATGCATCGGATGCCCTTCTTATCAGCGCCAAAACCGGGCAAGGTGTGCCAGATGTCCTCGAGGCGATCGTTCAGCGCATTCCACCGCCCAAAGGCGTTCCCTCACGACATCTTCAAGCGCTGCTCTTCGATTCGTGGTTCGATCCCTATCGCGGAGTCGTTGTCCTGGCGCGCATCTTCGAAGGAACTCTTCGTAAGGGACAGAAAATTCGTCTCTGGTGGAATGGGCGTGTATTTCAGGTGGAAAACATCGGCGTCCTCACTCCAAAGCCAGTTGAAGTGGAGCAACTTGTTGCTGGTGAAGTGGGGTTCATCATCGCGAACATCAAAAATGTTGCTGACACGAAAATCGGGGACACCATCACCGACGACGATCGTCCAGCCATTGAGCCCCTGCCTGGTTTTGAAGACATCAAGCCAATGGTCTTCGCTGGCCTCTACACGGTTGACGCTCATGAGCACACCGCGCTACGCGAAGCACTGGAGAAGCTTCGCCTCAACGACTCTTCATTCTTCTTTGAACCCGAGAGCTCCGCGGCTCTTGGTTTCGGCTTCCGCTGCGGTTTCCTCGGCCTCCTTCACATGGAGATCATTCAAGAGCGTCTCGAGCGTGAATACAATCTCGACCTGATCACAACTGCTCCAGGTGTCCGCTACAAAGTCACGCTTACTGATGGACAGCTCATTGAAGTCGATAACCCGTCGCGCTGGCCCGACCAAAGCGAAATCGCAAAGGTCGAAGAGCCAGTCATCCTAGCCGTGATCCTCACCAACGAAGAGTATGTCGGTGGGATCCTCAAATTGGTCGAGGACAAACGCGGCAAGCAGAAGAGTTTCGAATACGTCAGCGGAACTCGTGTGATGTTGCAGTACGAATTGCCGCTCAATGAAATTGTTCTCGATTTTTACGATCGTCTGAAGTCGGTATCTCGCGGATATGCATCGCTCGACTATCACCTCGCGGGGTATTGGGAATCACCGATGTCGAAACTGGACATCATGGTAGCCGGTGAGCCAGTGGACGCACTCTCAATCGTCGTGCATCGCGACTTCGCCTACGACCGTGGCCGTGCACTTGCCGCGAAGATGAAAGAGCTTATCCCGCGCCAGATGTTCGAGGTCGCCATCCAGGCTGCCATCGGAGCAAAGATCATCGCCCGGGAAACCGTCCCTGCCATCCGCAAGAACGTACTGGCCAAGTGCTACGGCGGCGACATTACGCGTAAACGCAAGCTTCTAGAAAAGCAAAAGGAAGGCAAGCGCCGCATGAAGCGCATCGGCCGCGTGGACATCCCGCAGGAAGCCTTCCTTGCGGTCTTGAAAGTGGGAGAGGGTGGCTAGAAGCATCCCGCGCGGCGCAACCCGCCTGCTAAAGCCCAACCTGAGTGCTCTCTGGGAAACGGGTTCTGAAAACTATTACAAAATCCGTTTGTCTAAATACCTATTCCAAGCGCTTTTAGCGACATACAGGTTCTCCCGTATGTGCAAATCTCACAATTGTTCGTAAATGACACTCGTTGGTAACCACCGCGTGGCCACAGAGACTTTTTTGATGTAACGCGATGTTTTACATTGGGTTAACGGAGGTTACAACTGTGTAAATAGCCCGACCGAGCAGTCGGGTTGAGGAACCTTTCCGAGTCGAGTCCAACCATCCACAGTATTTTCCACAGATTGCGTTCGTCCAGAAGTCGGGCCGTAGACGCTCTATTCTTCGCCCGCAATTCCACCTTCCGCGAGCGATTCGAACCGTGTCGAGCTCTTGATAAACGCCATCCTAACCCGACCGGTCGGGCCATTCCGCTGTTTGGAAATAATGATCTCTGCTCTACCCTGCAGCTCCGGGTCGTCGAGCTTGTAGACCTCTTCCCGGAAGATAAACATCACCAGATCGGCATCCTGCTCAATTGACCCCGACTCGCGTAAATCAGCCAGTTGTGGACGATGATCCCCGCCCCGGCTTTCTGGAGCACGGCTGAGCTGCGATAGGGCGATGACCGGAACGTGGAGCTCCTTGGCCAGCGCCTTCAGGCCGCGCGAGATGGCGGACACTTCCTGCGTCCGATTCTCGAACCGTTTGCTTCCGCCGGACATCAGCTGCAAGTAGTCCACAACCACAAGATCAAGCCGGCCTTGCGACTGTTTCAGCCGCCGCGCCTTCGCCCTCATTTCGGTAAGCGATACTCCAGGCGTGTCGTCGATAAACATTGGGGCAGCTACCAGCTCCTCCATCGCATGCGCAACTCTCTGCATGTCATCCCGCCACAGCGAACCGGTTCGTAGTTTGTGTGAATCTACGCGCGCGCGTGAGCAAAGCAATCTTTGCAGCAGTGCTTCGGATGACATTTCCAAAGAGAAGATTGCGACGACTTGCTTGTCTTCGATCGCAGCGTTCTCAGCGATGTTCATGGCGAACGCAGTCTTACCCATGGATGGACGCGCCGCAAGGATGATCAGGTCGGATTTCTGCAACCCGCTCGTCATTTCGTCGAGATCGGTGTAGTGAGTGGCGAGTCCAGTGACCCGCTGTCCGCGCTGCAGCAGCGCATCAAC
>Ga0068852_100003648_pt1 | contig 10783 bp, 10 predicted proteins | sample KBSCornC22_FD_66594 | JGI IMG/M metagenome (GOLD analysis project Ga0068852, IMG submission 66594) | Corn rhizosphere microbial communities from Kellogg Biological Station, Michigan, USA - KBS Corn C2-2 | ecosystem: Host-associated > Plants > Roots > Rhizosphere > Soil ... | reverse complement strand
GATCCCGATCCGGTGATCTTCCTCGAGCACAAGTCGCTCTACCCCACCAAGGGCGAAGTGCCGGACGGCGAGATTGTCGACAGCCTCGGCACTGCCAAGATCCTTCGCCGCGGCAAGGATGCCACCATCTGCGCCTTGGCATTGATGGTGCCGCGCGCGCTCGAGGCTGCCGAGAAGCTCAAGGTGGAACAGGGCATCGACTGCGAGGTTGTCGATGTGCGCTCGCTCGTGCCGCTCGACACACAGACCATCCTCGGCTCCGTCGCGAAGACCCACCGGCTCTTTACCGTCGAGGAGAATCCGCGGCTCTGCGGCTGGGGCGCCGAGATTGTTTCGATCGCGGCGGATGAGTCCTTCTACGATCTGGATGGTCCACCGGTCCGCATCACGACGCCTCATATTCCGCTGCCGGCGGCTGATATTCTGGAAGACATCGTGCTGCCGACACCTGACCGGATCGCCGACACGGTGCGGCGGTCCTTGCAGGGGTAACAGCCTTCATGCGTGCGCTCTGGTCCATCGCTGCTCTTGCCGCATTGCTGATGCTGGCACAGCCTCTGGCTGCCCAGACGCCGCCGGACCCTTTCGTCAAGCCTGAAGGGCTGCGGCAAGTCTCACCGCACGTCTACATCATTCCTGACAACAGCGTGCCGCGGGTGCCAAACGTCGGTTTTGTCATCGGCGAGCGCGGCATCCTTGTGATCGATACCGGGCTTGGACCACGCAACGGGTCCACGGTGCTGGAGGTCGCGAAAAAGCTCGGCGGCTCGCGGGCGCTCTATCTTGTCATTACGCATTTCCATCCGGAACACGATCTTGGTGCGCAGGTGTTTCCTGAAAATACCACCCTGATCCGGTCAAACGACCAGGTAAAGGACATTGCGGAATTCGGTCTGCAACTTGCGCAGGCGTTCGCGCGCCGCTCGGCGATCGAGGCCGAATTGCTCAAGGATGCCGATTTCCGCAAGGCCAATGTGACCTTCGACAAGGACTACACCGTCGATCTCGGGGGCGTGAAGGTTGAGCTTATTGCGATGGGCGCGAACCACACGCGCGGCGACACCGCGATGTGGGTCGAGTCGGACCGCGTTCTCTTCTCCGGCGATGTTGCCATGCGCCCGCAGCCGGCTTTTGCCAGCCCCTATTCCAACGTCCGCCATTGGCTGTCGAGCCTGGATCGCCTTGAGGCGCTAAAGCCCGCCGTCATCGTGCCCAGCCACGGACCGGTCGGAGATGGCTCGATGTTTGCCAGCGGTTATCGGACTTATCTGGTCGAAGTGCGCGATCGCACCACCACAGAAAAGAAAGCGGGCCGCAGCGCAGACCAGGCTGTCGAGGCCGTCACGGCCGCGATGGCGGAGCGCTTCCCCGACAAGGGGCGCCTTGCCGGTGCGATCAAGGCGGCTTACGCCGAAGCGCAATAAGACAAGTTGAGGAGCGTCACATGGCTAACTACGACAACCTGCTCGCCAATGTTCCGACCGACCTCTGGATCGGCGGCAAGTGGCGCAAGGCATCCGATGGCGGCCGTTTCGACGTGGTCGATCCGGCGACGGAGCGCAAGATCGCCTCGGTTGCCAGCGCCACGGTCGATGATGCTAAGGCAGCGCTCGACGCGGCCGAAGGCGCATTCGAGGGCTGGGCCGGACGCAAGCCGCGCGAGCGGGCGGAAATCCTGCGCAAGGCCTATGAGCTGATCATGCGCGACGCGGAGCGTTTCGCGAAGCTGATCACGCTCGAGAATGGAAAAGCGCTGCCGGATTCGCGCGGCGAGGTGGCCTATGCCGCGGAGTTCTTCCGCTGGTATGCGGAAGAGGCCGTGCGTAATGTCGGTGAGGTATCGCGTGCGCCGGCATCAGGTGCGCGAATTTTCGTGCATCACAAGCCTGCGGGCATTGCGGTGCTGGTGACGCCTTGGAATTTCCCCGCGGCGATGGCCACGCGCAAGATTGGCCCGGCGCTCGCGGCCGGCTGCCCGGTGGTGCTCAAGCCCGCGTCCGACACGCCGCTCACAATGCTGGCGTTGATGCCGGCGCTCGAGGAAGCCGGAGTTCCGGCTGGCGTGGTCAACGTCATTCCGTCACGCTCGTCGGGCAAGGTCGTCGGCGCCATGCTGCACGATCCGCGTGTGCGCGTCGTCTCTTTCACCGGCTCGACCGAAGTCGGACGCAAGCTTCTGCACGAAGCCGCAGACAACATCGTCAAGCCGGCCATGGAGCTCGGCGGAAACGCGCCGTTCATCGTATTCGAGGATGCGGACATCGACGCCGCGATTGACGGCGCCATGATCGCCAAGATGCGCAACATGGGCGAGGCCTGCACCGCGGCCAACCGCTTCTACGTGCACGAAAAGGTGCACGACGAATTCGCCAAGAAGCTCACCGCCAAGATGGGCTCGCTGAAGATGGGCAATGGCCTCGACGAGGGTGTCAATCTTGGCCCCCTCGTCAATAAGGACGGACGTGACAAGGTGATCGAGCTGGTCGACGACGCCGTGCAAAAAGGCGCCAAGGTGCTGGTCGGCGGCAAGTTGCCGGACGGTCCGGGCTTCTTCTATCCCGCGACGGTGCTAACCAATGTGCCCGACTCGGCGAAGATGCTGAACGAGGAGATTTTCGGGCCGGTTGCGTCGATCCAGACCTTCAAGACCGAGGACGAGGCGGTCAAGCGCGCTAACGACACGGAATATGGTCTGGTTGCATATCTCTATACAAAGGATCTGAGCCGCGGCATGCGGGTGTCCGAGAAGCTCGATTTCGGAATGATCGGGCTCAATCGTGGTCTGGTCTCCGATCCGGCGGCACCATTCGGCGGCACGAAGCAGTCAGGGCTCGGCCGCGAAGGCGCGCAGGAGGGCATGAAGGAATTTCTCGAGACGCAATATGTCTCAGTGAGCTGGTAGCGGCAGTCAGCAGAATTTGAGGGCAAGACCGTGGACGTCCTGATGCCGCAGCTTGGCGAGACCGTCGCCGAGGGCAAGATCACGAAATGGTTCAAGGCCGCCGGTGACGCCGTGACGCCAGGCGACAACCTGTTCGAGATCGAGACCGACAAGACGTCGATGGAAGTGCCGTCGACAACAAGCGGCACGCTCACCGAAATACGCTTCAAGGTCGGCGACGTCGCCAAGGTCGGGGCCGTGGTTGCGGTGATTTCAGGCGCGGGGGCGGCCGCGACTTCCGCGCCTGCTAGCCAACCCCCAAAAGCGCCCGCCGCGGCGCGCGTGGTGCCAGCAGCACCCCTGGCTGCCGTCCATTCGACGCCGATGCCGCGGCCGGCCGCGCCGATGGACCCCTTCAACGCCGTGCGCACGCCCGAGCGAAACTATGGACCGGCAAAGCTTGCGAGCGGTACTACGGTCACGCCGCTGGCACGACGTTTAGCCGGAGAACGCGGCATCGACTTGACACGTATTTTCGGTTCAGGTCCGCACGGAAGAATCGTCGCCGTCGACGTCGAACGCGCGGCGCCGGGCATCGCAACGCCGGCAATGGCAACCGGCGCGAGCGCGGCGCAGGTAAAGGCATTGTATGAGGGCGTTACCTACGAAGAGGTGCCGCTCGACTCGATGCGCCGCACCATCGCGACGCGGCTGGCCGAGGCCAAGCAAACAATTCCGCATTTCTATCTGACCGCCGATCTCGATGCCGGCCGATTGATTGCGATGCGTGAAGAGGCGAATGCCGCCGCGCCGAAGGACAAAACAGGTCAGCCGGCGTTCAAACTTTCGCTCAATGATTTCATCATCAAGACCTGGGCGGCTGCGTTGCAGCGCATTCCTTCTGCCAATGCGGTCTGGGCGGGCGACCGTATCCTGCGTTTCCGAAGCTCCGACATCGGCATTGCAGTCGCGCTCGACGGCGGGCTGATCACGCCGGTGATCCGCAACGCCAACAGCAAATCAGTCACCACGATTTCAGCCGAGATGCGCGATCTCGCCGATCGTGCGCGCCAGAAAAAACTCAAGCCGAACGAATATCAGGGCGGATCGAGCGCCATCTCCAATCTGGGGATGTACGGCGTCCGCGAATTCTCGGCCATCATCAATCCGCCGCACGCGACGATCCTGGCGGTCGGCGCGACGCGGCGTGCCCCTGTTGAAGCGGACGATGGGAGCGTGAAATTCATCAGCCAGATGACTGTCACGCTCTCGTGCGATCACAGGGTGGTGGACGGTGCTCTCGGCGCCCAACTGCTCGCCTCGTTCAAGGATTTCATCGAAAAACCTGTAACTGCTTTAGTGTAATCAGGAGTAGGCAATGGCTGGCGAAAAGCCGGATGTGTTGATGGTCGGTGCCCGGAAGCCCGTGATGATGAAGGGCTTCGAGGGCAAGGTGAATCTCCATCACTGGCTCGAACTCAAGGACAAGGACGCCTTCGTCAAGGAATCCGGCGGCAAAATCCGTGCGATTGCGATCGCCTATACCGCCAACAAGGTCGACGAAAATTTCCTGAAGCAGTTCCCCAAGCTCGAGCAGGTGTCGAGCTTCGGCGTCGGCTACGATCACATCGACGCCAAATGGGCCGGCGCGCAGGGCATAACCGTCACCAATACGCCCGACGTTCTCAACGAGGAAGTGGCGGATACGGCGATTGGCCTCCTGCTGTGCACCGTGCGCGAATTTCCACAGTCCGAGCGGTTCCTGCGCGCGGGAAAATGGCCGCAGGGACATTATCCACTCACCAAGGCGACGCTGCGCGACCGCACGGTCGGAATGGTCGGAATGGGTCGGATCGGCAAGGCTATTGCCCGGCGGCTCGAGGCGTTCGGTGTGCCGGTCGTCTATCACAGCCGCAATCCGCAGTCGGGTGTGACGTACAAGTACTATCCGAAGCTTATCGACATGGCCCGCGACGTCGACACGCTCATGGTGATCGTGCCTGGAGGCGCCTCGACCCAGAACATGATCAACGCCGAAGTGCTGAAAGCGCTTGGCCCGCGCGGCGTTGTCGTCAATATGGCGCGTGGCTCGGTGGTCGATGAGCCTGCCTTGATCGAAGCCCTGAAAAACCGCACGATCTATTCGGCCGGTCTCGACGTCTTTGCCAAAGAGCCGCACGTTCCGAAGGAATTGATCGAGATGGACCACATCGTGCTCTTTCCCCATCTCGGCTCGTCGACCGAGGTCACGCGTGCGGCGATGGATCAACTTGTGGTCGATAACATTTTGGCCTGGGCTGCCGGCAAGCCGCCGCTGACGCCCGTGTCAGAAACACCATGGCCGCCGAAGCGTTCGTAACGTCGCCGCCTAGCGTGGGTGTTGGATGACTGTGACACGTTGTACCATCGCCTTCATTGCGCTCTGCCTCGCCGGCACCGTTTCAGCGCAGGCGCCGTCGCAACTCAGCGAATCCGCCAAACGTGTTGTCGGCAGCTGGGAATTCTCGAATGCCGACCGGGATCGCACGTGCATGGCTACGCTGAAGGGCGAGCCGGGCCCGGCCGGTCTCAAGATCGAATTCGACGCCAACTGCGCCAATCTTTTCTCGATCGTGAAGGAGATCGCGGGTTGGCGATTTCCTGAAAACGACCTGCTGTATTTCGTGGATGCGCGCGGACGATCGCTTGTCGAGTTCAGCGAGGTCGAAGACGGAATCTTCGAGGCGCCGACGCCCGGGGTCGGCGTTCTCTTTCTCCAGAATGCCGCCGCCGCCGCGGCGCCGGCGAAACCTGCGGAACAAGTTGCCGGCGAGTGGGCGGTCGTGCGCAGGGGAGGCGCGCCTGTGTGCCTGCTGACCTTGGCGATGACCAAGGCAGGCGAAAACCTGGCCGTGACCGTCAAGCCCGGCTGCGATGCCGCCATTGCGCGGGTCAATTTCACGCAATGGCGGATTGATCGCGACGAGCTGATGCTTATGCCGTCCCGCGGCAATCCCTGGCGATTCGAGGAGGTTGACGGGACGACCTGGCGCCGTATGCCCGAGACTGCGGACCAGATCACGCTGGTGCGGCAGTAATCTCAACTTGGCTGCGCGCTAGTTCGCTCATGTTCCGGCGGGCTCCCGGCCAATAAATCAAGGCGATCTCAAGGGCAAATCAAGCATTCCTCGAGGTATCGCGCCCGCGGTTGGGGCACCTTCCTCCCAGCCGGACCACAATCAACGGGCCGAGGAGAGCGACACTTTGAGCACCATTGGGAATGACCAGGTCGCCGAGCGGCCCTACGGCTGGGTCATTGTCGGCGTGGCGACGATCTGCCTGACGCTGGGATTCGGAACGAATAGCACCATCTCGGTTTTCATGAAGCCGTTCGAGGAGGAATTCGGATGGTCTCGTGCCGATATCTCGATGGCTTTCACACTCCTGACCGTCGGGTGCGCCATCGGTGGCATCGTCTGGGGCGGTCTTTCCGATCGTATCGGTGCCCGGAAGGTCGGATACATTGGAGCCTTTGCTATTTCGTTTGGGCTGATTGCATTGCGCGGGCAGAGCGATCTGTCGGTGCTCTATCTCATTTACTTTCTGATCGGTGCACTCGGCTTTGCCCCATTGTTTGCCCCGATGGTCGCCATCGCGGGCCTTTGGTTCGACCAACGAAAGGGGTTCGCGATTGGTATCGTGACCGCCGGTGGGGCGATCGGGCAGGGCGTCGTGCCCTATATCGCTCGCCTTCTGATCACCGAGGTCGGCTGGCGTGATGCGGCACTCTATATCGGTGTGGGCTATCTCCTGATCTTGTTGCCGCTGTTGGTTCTGCTGAAGCCCGCGCCAACCGCCGGACATTCAACTGAAGGAGCCAATCAGACGGACAGCAATCAGTGGGGCGTGCCCCACAAAATCAGTATCGTCTGGCTTTCTGTCGCCGGATTCTTTTGCTGCGTCTGCATGGCTGTCCCGCTGGTGCATCTGATCCCGCTGGGAATAGATCTCGGATGCAGCCCGCAGACCGCCGCCGGTCTTCTGTTGTCGCTGATGATTGCCGGTGTTTTTGGCCGTCTGTTCTTTGGCTGGCTGGCCGATCGCACCGGAGGTCTGCCCGCGTATTTCCTCGCGTCATTGGCACAGACGTCAGTGGTGTTCTGGTTCACGCAGACGAAGGACATCATGGTTCTTTTCCAATTGTCGGTCCTTTTCGGATTTGGCTTTGCCGGCGTGATGACCTGCCTGCTGATCTGCGCACGTGAAGCGGCGCCGCTGCGGATCAGCGGTAGCGCCATCGCGATCGTGTCGACGATGGCGTGGATCGGTATGGGGCTCGGCAGCTATCAGGCCGGGTACTTCTATGACCTCACGGCGGCTTACCTACTGCCTTACGGCAACGCCGCACTCGCCGGATTTGCAAACCTGGCGGTCGTCGGCCTGCTGTTCTGGTATCGGAGGCATCGTGCCGGCCTAGACCAACTTGAGGCCCTTGAAACTGGCGTGGCCGTCGCGTCCCACAATAATATGGTCGTGCACCGCAATACCTAGTGGCTTTGCGACCTCGACGATTGTGCGCGTCATTTCAATGTCAGCGTGTGACGGAGTCGGATCGCCCGACGGGTGGTTGTGCACGAGGATCAACGCCGTTGCCGACAATTCGAGCGCACGCTTGACGACCTCGCGCGGATAGACCGGCGTGTGGTCGACCGTGCCGGTCTGCTGCAGCTCGTCGACGATCAGCTGATTGCGCTTGTCGAGAAACAAGACACGAAATTGCTCTTTCTCGGCAAAAGCCATGGTGGTGCGGCAATAGTCGATAACGCTCGACCACGATGACAGGACAGGGCGCTTGCGCACCTCACCGCGCGCGAGGCGGATCGCCGCGGCATGGACGATCTTCAGTTCGGTGATTGCGGCCGCGCCTAGGCCTTTGATCTCACCCAGCCTTGCGGGCGACGCCGATATCACCTCAGCGAAAGAGCCGAATGTCGCGATCAGATTCTTTGCCAGCAGTTTGACGTCACGCCTCGGAATTGCGCGAAACAGAACGAGCTCCAGGAACTCGTAGTCGTTGATGGCCTCCGCGCCGGAGTCCCGAAAGCGGGCACGCAGCCTGCTGCGATGGCCGTGAAAATGTGGCGCATGCGGCGCGACATGTGTGGCCGGGTTTTCCGCCATGGAACGAACCTAGCGTGAAAACACGGCATAGCTGTATCGGCGGAAAGGACGAGTCCTGAGGCTTGGCCTCCGGCGACAGCAGTCCTCAGCGCTTGTAAGGCGGCTTGTGCAGACCGGCCGGCGAGAAGGTAAAGACCTCGACGCCGTCCTTGGTGACCCCGATGGTGTGCTCGAACTGCGCGGAAAGCGAGCGGTCGCGGGTGACGGCGGTCCATCCATCGGACAGCACTTTCACGTGCGGGCGGCCGAGATTGATCATCGGCTCAACCGTGAAGAACATTCCGGGCTTGAGGACGATGCCTTCCCCCGGACGTCCGACGTGGACAATGTTCGGCTCATCGTGAAATAGCCGCCCGAGGCCGTGGCCGCAGAAATCGCGGACCACGCTCATATGCTGCGCTTCCACATAGGTCTGGATGGCGTGGCCAATGTCGCCGCTCGTGGCGCCGGGCCGGATTGCGGCAATGCCGCGCATCATGGCTTCGTGCGTGACCTCCATCAGCCGCTCCGCACGCCGCGGAATTTCGCCGATTGTGAACATGCGGCTGGAATCGCCGTGCCAGCCGTCGAGGATGAGCGTCACGTCGATATTGACGATGTCGCCGTCCTTGAGCGGCTTGTCGCCGGGAATGCCGTGGCAGACCACGTGATTGAGCGAGGTGCAGGTCGACTTCTTGTAGCCGCGATACATAAGCGTCGCGGGCAGGGCGCCATGGTCCATCGCATATTCGAAGACCAGCCTGTCGATTTTCTCGGTCGCCACGCCCGGTCCGACATGCTCCGTCAACATGTCGAGGCAGCGCGCAACAAGCTGCCCGGCCTTGCGCATGGATTCGAATGCGGCGGAGCCGTGGATCTTGATCTGGCCAGTCTTGCGGATTGGGGCGACGGCGGCGTCGACGTAGGTCATGGTCTACAATGTAAGGTTTGCAGCGTTTGGTGCAAGCGCGCGTTCGTTAACGCATCAGTTGGCGATCTTTCCGCCCAGTTCGTCCTCGATATGGGCGCGCACAATATCGTCGAACGCAGCTTCGGCCTTGAACCCGAGGTCGCGTGCACGCTTGGCATCCGTTCGCTCGGCCCACCCGGAGACGATTCGCTGGACCAGCTCATCGGGCGCCCGGCGAATACGCGCGGCCACCTTGTCGCCTGCAACACGGCGAAGCGCATCGATCTGTTCGCCGACCGTGCAGGATACGCCCGGCATTGCAAGGTTGACGCGAGGACCGACCTGCTCGCGTGTGAGGTTCGCGGCGTGGATGAGAAACCCGACCGCGGCCCGCGGGCTCGCATGCGTGTGGCGGACGCTTTCAGAGACGGGCAGAAGGGCCTCCTGCCCGGCTAGCGGCTCCCGGATGATCCCGGAGAAGAACCCCGAGGCGGCCTTGTTCGGCTTGCCGGGCCGCACGCAAATCGTCGGCAACCGGATGCCGATACCGTCGAGGAAACCGCGCCGCGTGTAGTCGGCAAGCAAAAGCTCGCAGATCGCCTTCTGCGTTCCGTACGATGTAAGCGGAGTGAGATGAAATTCGTCGGGAATAGAATTTGGAAATGGCGCACCAAAAACGGCGATCGATGAGGTGAAGACCACTTTCGGCGTGTAGGCCGCTGCGCGTATTGCCTCGAGCAATGCACGCGTGCCGTCGAGATTGACCCGATAGCCCTTCTCGAATCGGTCTCCGCTTCGCCTGACACGACGCCCGCGAGATGGAAGATCACGTCTGGCTTGCCCCCGACCGCTTTGGCCGCGGCACCTGGCGTTGAGAGGTCGCTCGTAGCGGCATCGACCGTGCCTTTAAAGCCCTGCGGCTTTTCCGGCGAGATAACGTCGGTCAGCGTCAGCCGGTCGATCTGTTTACCGTTCAATTTGCCATCCTTGACCAGCCTTGCGGTCAACTTGCGGCCAATCATGCCGGCGGCACCTGTCATCAGTATGTGCATCACGCCCTCACATGCTCGCGGTCTGCCAGCTCGTAGCTATCGATCCGGCGCAGACCCGGAAATAGCATCATCCATAGGCCCGCGACCAGCAGTGAACCCAGCCCACCAATAACGACCGACGGCACCGCGCCCAGCCACGCGGCAACGAGACCGGACTCGAATTCGCCAAGCGTATTCGACGATCCGACGAAGAGGTAATTGATAGCGCTCACCCGGCCGCGTTTCTCATCCGGGGTTTCAATCTGCACCAGCGAGAAACGGATGACGATGCTGACGGCGTCGGACGCACCGAGCACCGCGAGTGCAGCCAATGAAACCGGAAACGACGACGACAAGCCGAAAATGATCGTGGTCACGCCGTAAAGGCCGACCACAGCGAACATCTTGCGGCCGATATGTCGCTCAACGGGATAGCGCGCCAGGACAATCGATGTGATCAAAGCGCCGACGGCCGGCGCCGAGCGCAGCAGGCCAAGCCCGATCGGCCCTACCGCAAGGATATCCTTGGCGTAGATCGGCAGCAGGGCAGTGGCTCCGCCGAGGATGACCACAAAAAGATCGAGCGTGATCACGCCAAGCAGCCGCCGCCGGGTGCGGATGTAGTGAAAGCCGGCGAGCACCGAGGCGAATGTTGGCGGGTCGCGTGTCGGGGCGGGTCCGCGCGACTGAACCAAAGTAACCAGCGTGATCGAGCAGGCAAAAAATATCACGCAGATCACACCGATCATCACGGGGCTGAGCGCGTAGACAAATCCGCCGAGCGCCGGGCCGCAAATCACCGCGGTCTGGTTGGCGGAAGTC
>Ga0068852_100003639_pt1 | contig 10799 bp, 8 predicted proteins | sample KBSCornC22_FD_66594 | JGI IMG/M metagenome (GOLD analysis project Ga0068852, IMG submission 66594) | Corn rhizosphere microbial communities from Kellogg Biological Station, Michigan, USA - KBS Corn C2-2 | ecosystem: Host-associated > Plants > Roots > Rhizosphere > Soil ... | reverse complement strand
TATTCAAAAAGTTGAGGCTCTTCTATAGCCCATTCTAATAATTGTTGTCCGCCCATGGAGCCTCCGATGCCAATTTTTATTTTTTCAATACCAAGATATTTTTTCAGCGGCTGATAAGAGCGAATCATATCCCGTGGCGTAAAAAATGGAAAGTCATGATAATAAGGCTCACTGGTTTCGTTATTAATATCGAGGGGCCCAAAGCTTCCATAGCAGCTTCCAGGCATGTTCACGCAAATAATAAAATATTCATTCGGGTCAAACAATTTTCCTTCGCCAACGAGCCCCGGCCACCATTCGGCGGGTTTGCTATTAGCTGTAAGTGCATGAAATATCCATACTACGTTATCTTTTGCTTTATTAAGCGAGCCGTATGTTGTATATGCTAAATGATAACCCGGCAAGGTATATCCGGATTCCAAAGTGAAGGGTAACTTACAATTGTAGATGCTGTACGACAAATTAATTGTTCATTAATTTTTAAAAAAATGCAAATGTATACCGACATAAAATAAAAAAGATAATTTATATTTTATGCCGGTATAAAAAAATGATAAGATTAAATTTCGCTTATAGGTTATTTGGAAAAAACTTTAGTGAATGCCTGTTCAATATCAGCTTTAATATCATCAATATGCTCAATGCCAACAGAAATCCTGAGGCCACCGGGCGTTACTCCTGCTGCTTTCTGCTCTTGATCATTTAACTGTTGATGGGTAGTAGCAGATGGTTGAATGATAAGTGTTTTTGTATCGCCCACATTGGCCAAGTGGCTTATTAATTCCAAACTATCGACAAATTTTGTTGCATTTTCTTTGCCACCTTTTATTTCAAAAGACAACACTGCACCAAAACCATTTTTAAGATATTTTTTTGCATTCTTATAATTAGGGCTACTTTCCAGTCCTGGATAATTTACCGATTCCACGTTTGGATTTTTTTCAAGCCATTGAGCCAGTGCAAGCGCATTATCCACATGACGTTGCACACGAAGAGACAGCGTCTCTAATCCTTGCAAAAATAAAAATGAATTAAACGGAGATAATGCTGGCCCAAAATCACGCAGGCCTTCAACACGTGCACGAATAATAAATTGAATATTGCCAAAAGGTCCTGCACTGCCAAATATATCATTAAAGACCATTCCATGATATCCTTCGGACGGCTCACTGAATTGAGGGAATTTTCCATTGCCCCAATTGTAATTTCCGCCATCAACAATTACGCCACCGATAGAGTTACCATGCCCGCCAATCCATTTAGTAGCAGCCTGCACCACCACGTGAGCGCCATGCTCCAGCGGACGGAACAAATATCCTGCCGCTGCAAAAGTGTTATCAACAATAAACGGGAGATCATGTTTTTGTGCAATCGCTGATATTCTTTCAAAGTCCGGAATATTATAACCCGGGTTTCCTATGGTTTCAACATACAGCGCTTTTGTTTTTTCATCAATCAGTTTTTCAAAACTGTCAGGGTCGTCAACATTTGCAAAACGGGCTTCAATTCCCAGCCTTTTAAAAGATACTTTAAATTGATTGTAAGTACCACCATAAAGAGAGGACGATGTAACAAAATTATCTCCCGATTCTAAGATATTACTCAGGGCAATAAATTGAGATGCCTGCCCCGAAGCAACTGCCAAACCTGCTACTCCACCTTCCAGAGCTGCTACCCTTTTTTCAAAAACATCCGTAGTGGGGTTCATGATGCGTGTATAGATATTACCGAACTCCTTCAATGCAAAAAGATTAGCTCCATGCTCAGAGTTTTTAAACACAAAAGAAGTAGTTTGATAAATAGGTACTGCACGTGAGCCTGTTGTTGGATCGGCCTCCTGGCCTGCATGTACCTGTAATGTTTCATAATGTTGAGTGCTCATAATTGTTGTTGATTATTATAAATGAAAAATAATTTTTTTATTAAAAGGCAAAGCCCCGGATGGATAATATAATAATAAAATGCCTTACGGCATACAACGTCCGCACATCATCATAACTGTGGGTACAAGAGGTTGAAGAAATATGGTAGTAAAACTTTTCATTTTATCTATCCCACAAATATAGTAGGGTTTTATTTATTTAGGGAAATCTTTTTTATGTTTTGAAATTGGTATACTCTTTTAATTATCAGTAAAAGTATCGTTTTTAATCTTCGTATATACTGTCGCTTTTTATTTAAATTTGAGCCCCGATAAAAATTTGGATCCGAATGAATAGGTTACTACAACTCTTCTTAAATTAATAATTAATAAACTTTAATTGGTAATATAATAATCCTAAATTTTTATCGGTCTTAATAGATAAAAGATATAAAAGCTATAATTTGAATAATATGAGCAAATTTTCAGAACACAATTTTAAAAATGAAAAAGCCTTAATAAGAGTTGACTTTAATGTTCCTCTTGATAAAGATTACAACATAACGGATGATACCCGCATGAAGGCTGCAATTCCTACTATTAAGAAAATCCTTGATGATGGCGGAAGCGTTATATTAATGTCGCATTTAGGAAGACCTAAAGAAGGTCCCTCTGATAAGTATTCATTAAAACATTTAGTAAAACACCTACAGGAATTATTAGGCGATGTAAATATTTTATTTGCTAATGACTGCATTGGTGAAGAAGCCATTCAAAAATCGAAAAACCTTAAGCCAGGGGAAATTCTGTTATTAGAGAACCTTCGTTTCTATAAAGAAGAAGAAAAAGGTGATGAATATTTTGCAGAAAAATTAAGTAAGCTCGGTGATGTATATGTTAATGATGCATTCGGAACTGCTCACAGGGCGCATGCTTCTACGGCAGTAATTGCACAATTTTTTCGAGGCGATAAAAAAATGTTTGGCCTTTTAATGGAAAATGAAGTGGCAAACGCAGAAAAGATAATGAATACTTCCGAAAAGCCATTTCTTGCGATCATTGGCGGAGCAAAAGTTTCAGACAAAATATTGATCATAGAAAATTTGTTGGAAAGAGCCACAGATATTATAATTGGTGGCGGCATGGCTTACACATTTATGAAAGCTATGGGCGGCAAAATTGGGAACTCACTTTGCGAAGATGACAGGCTCGATAAAGCAAATGAATTATTGCAAAAAGCCAAAGAGAAAAATGTTTGTATCCATTTGCCAGCTGATTCTATTATCGCAGATAAATTTGACAATAATGCAAATATATCCGGTTCGTTAAGTAACGATATACCTGATGGATGGATGGGGCTTGACATTGGAGAAATGGCATGCGAAACTTTTGAAAAAGTTATTCATCATTCCAAAACCATTTTGTGGAACGGCCCAATGGGTGTTTTTGAAATGAAGAAATTTCAGCATGGCACAAAAACAATTGCGAAAGCGGTTGCGGAAGCTACGTCAAATGGCGCTTTTAGCCTTGTTGGTGGTGGCGATAGCGTTGCTGCTGTAAATGAATTTAATCTTGCAGATAAAGTAAGTTATGTATCTACCGGTGGTGGCGCATTGTTGGAATATTTCGAAGGAAAAGAATTGCCTGGCATAGCTGCAATTAAAAATTAGGCTTATTTTATAGACATATTAGCAGCTTTGTTTCTTTGGTATTACATTTGGGAAAGTATACATTTGAAATTAAAATTTAAAAAATGAAACGTAGTCCTATTCTCTTAATAATAATTGGAATTATCGTAATTCTCTTTTTCTGGGGATGCAATCAGCAAAGAGGCCTTGCAACAGCCGACCAAAATGTTCAAACAGCATGGAGCAATGTTGAAACCAATTATCAACGCCGTACCGATTTATACAGCAGTGTGGTAAAAACTATACAAGGTTCCGCCAATTTTGAAAAATCAACCTTAACGCAAGTTATTGAAGCACGTTCAAAGGCTACTTCGGTACATGTTGATATAAATGATTCTGCAAGCTTGCAACAGTACCAACAGGCGCAAGCACAATTACAAGGCTCATTCAGCCGATTGATGGCAGTTGCAGAAGCGTATCCTGATTTGAAAACCACACAGGCTTTTCAAAACTTTCAGGCGCAGATTGAAGGAACAGAAAATCGTATAAATGTTGCACGCAGGGATTATAACACCGCTGTAAATAGTTACAATCTTAAAGTAAGATTATTTCCTAATAATATATTTGCCGGCATTCTCGGTTATCATACAAGAGCATACTATAAGGCTGATCCAGGCTCAGAAAAAAATCCTGATATAAATTTTGATATCAAATAAACAAGGAATAAATGTTCCCGTTTAAAAAAAGGAAATCATTTTTTTCGGCTGAAGAAAATGATATGATCATTGCATCAATACGAGATGCTGAGAAACTCACAAGCGGGGAAGTAAGGATATTTGTTGAAAGTAAATGTCGCTTCATTGATGCTCTTGACAGAGCCAGCGAAATTTTCACACAACTAAAAATGGAAAACACGCAATACCGAAACGGTGTTCTTTTTTATGTTGCGTTAAAAGACAGGCAATTGGCCATTTTTGCTGATAGCGGCATTCACCAGGCTGTTGGTGAGCAATATTGGAAAAATGTTGTGAACCAAATCCTTGTTCATTTTAATAAAGAAAATTATGCAACCGGAATTAAAGAATGTGTTTTAAAAATAGGGGATGCATTGAAAACACATTTTCCTTACAACGAAGAAACCGATAAAAATGAACTTCCCGATGAAATTATATTTGGAAAATAAGAATGCTAATAGTTATTCATGAAAAAAATCATTTTACTGTTTCTGGTTTTTAGTTTCCATTCATTATTTGCACAAAATATTGAGAAAAGGCCAATACCTCCAAGGGCAGTAAATGATTTTGGAAATATACTTGCTCCTTTTCAGCGTGATGCGCTTGAGCAAAAGCTGGATGCATATAATGACAGTACTTCTTCTGCAATTGTTATAATTACTGTCCCTAATCTTGATGGTTATGATATTGCTGAAGTATCTCTAAAATATTTGCGGGACTGGGGTATTGGCGTAAAAGGTAAAAATAATGGTGTTGTAATCCTTGTTTCGAAAGATGATCATAAAGCAAGAATTGAAACCGGTTATGGAATGGAGGGTGTTCTGCCCGATGTAACTGCCAAAGAAATTATTGATGACAGGATGATACCCGCTTTTAAAGCCAATGATTATTACAGGGGTTTTGATAATGCTATAGATGCAATTATACAGGCTGCCGCAGGTGAATATAAGGCAGATGCACATTCAAAGAATAAAGGTGGAAAATTTCCTGCTTTTATTATCCTTATTATTCTTTTTATAATAATAATTGGTGTTATAAAAGGCGGCGGCGGTGGAGGAGGTTCTTATATGAGCAGGCGTGGATCACGGGGACTTGGCGGTGCATTGCCGTGGTTCCTTTTGGGTAATATGCTTGGCGGTGGTGGCCGCGGAGGTGGTTTTGGTGGCGGAGGCGGCTTTGGAGGCGGCGGTGGCGGCTTCGGAGGTTTCGGTGGAGGAAGCGGCGGTGGAGGTGGCGCCAGTGGCGGATGGTGAAGTGGGGCATAAAATAAAATAGGGCATAAATGCTTATAAAGAGGCTGTCTCAAGTAGAGTCAGCCTCTCTTTTATTCGGATACCCGATAGAGAAAGTTTTCGTTTAAGCGATTTTCAAAGCCTTCAATACTTTTAAAACCTCCTCTTTTACTAAAACATTCTATTTCAAAAGTCCATCAATATAGTCTGCTAATTGTACATTGCCTTCTGAACGTTTTGCACTACTTATCTTGTTTAAAGCATCTTTAAACCTGGCATCAACCAACTTCCTGACATCTGAAGGTAGCATGTTCCTAAAATTCATTATTTCATCCACTCCTTTTCTCACATTGTCATCATTCTTAAGTTTGGAAAGATAATTAGCAAAGGTAAAAGTGCTTCGCATTTTAGCAATTGCTTCTTCTTCTGATGTAATGGGACTTTTATAATTTTCAAGGATCATGTCAAAGTCATCCTCGCCAGGATTTTTCATCATTACTGTAGCTACAACATTACTTAATTTACCCTTTGCATCATTGCGATACTTGTTTGCAAAATTAAGTGCCTGTTCAGGTTCCAGTTTGATGAGGCCCTGAAGCGCTGCGCCTGATACTGAATAAGAGGAGTCATTTACGTATTTATTAAATAACGGCTCGTACTTTTTGTCATCGAATTTTGTTAGAATTTCGAGAGCCTTAGCCTGAACTAATTTATCAGGATCTCTATCTGCCATTTGTTCAATCGTATTTAAAACGGAAGGAACGGAATAGCCTTTTGCTTCATCTATCTTTTGTAGAGTAAATAATCTTAGGCCATGATATCTATCACTAAGGCCAATCGCAAGATTGCCTGATTTATTATCTGCAAAATATTCGAGAGCTTCCCTTCGGTCCATATAATTGCCGGCATATTTATATTGTTGCAAAAATTCATCTGTAGTTTTGTTATCAATTTTTTTGCAAAGTAAAACCTTATCAGCATCTACATTTATTAAAGATGGCTTGTTTTCACTTGGAAAATAAAATGTATCTGCCTGATGGGTTACCCAAACATCGTATCTTTTTTTATTTGCTCCAGAGCTATATACGTCAATCGCCAATGGGAATTTAAAAATCTTTCCGGTTTCTTGTGTTTGCTCAATAATAACACGTTCGGCTTTGTTGCTGTAACTGTAATTGATGGTAATGTCTGGCTGACCGCTGCCGTAATACCATTCATTCCAAAACCAGTTCAAATCCCGGCCGGTAATTTTTTCAAAAGCGAGCCTCAATTCCTGGGCTTCTGCAGTTTGAAATTTATAAGTATTTAAATACAGATTTAATGATTTAAAAAAAGCACTGTCGCCAACATAATTGCGTAACATGTGCAATATTGCTCCGCCTTTGGGATAGCTTACCTGGTCAAAAAGATCTTCTTTGTCGTTATAATAGAACCGCACAAGATTTTTAGATTCATCAGCCGGATTGCTAAGATATGTTTCCCTGTTTTCTTCAATATGTTCTTCGCCCGCGTCTGCGCCATGCCGATAGGCATCCCAAAGTGTTTCACTATAATCTGCAAATGATTCATTTAAAGTAATGTTGCTCCAGCTTTCGGTAGTAACCAAATCGCCAAACCAATGGTGAAACAGTTCATGTGCAATAACCTCTTCCCACTTATTTCCATCTACTAATTGCCTTGCATTTTGATAGGCGCTTTCCTGGTGCAAAGTTGCAGTTGTGTTTTCCATGGCGCCACTTACATAGTCTCTTCCTACAATCTGGTCATACTTTGGCCATGCAAAAGGAACACCGGTTATCTTTTCGAAAAATTCAATCATAGCAGGCGTTTCACCAAATATTTTTTTGGCAACTGGAGCATATTCTTTTTCAACATAATAGTCAACAGGTAGTTTTTTATAATGATCTTTTACAATAACGTAATCACCTACACCCATAAAAAATAAGTAAGGAGCATGGGGTAAATCCATTCTCCAATAATCCGTTCGGGTGCTGTCATTATTTTTCGTTTGGCTTATTAAAAGCCCGTTGCTTAAGGTCACATATTTGGAAGGAACGGTCATGTAGATTTCTTCCGTTGTCTTTTGATTGGGCTTATCTATTGTTGGAAACCATACACTGTTAGATTCGGTTTCGCCTTGTGTCCATATTTGTGTTGGTTTATCTTTATTTTCTCCTTTGGGATTTATAAAATATAAGCCCTTCGCATCCTTAATTGCTGTGCTACCATGTTCCTTTAACTCATCGGGCCTGGATACGTAATCAATATAAACGGTATATTTTTCATCTGATTTATACTCTTTATCAAGAATAATTTTTAATTGAAGGCTATCATAAAAATATTTTAAAGGAATTTTTGAATTGCCTTTAATCATAGCAATTTGCTTTATTTCCATTCCTTTTGCGTGAAGCGTTAATGAATCTGTTGGGTAAAAATGCGGATGAACAGTTACCCACTCTTTGCCGTACATCCATGATTTATTGTAATCAAAACTTACCTCAAGTTTTGTATGTAGAAGGTCATTTATTTTGGTTGCGGTGGCACGATATTCATGCTTCCAGGAAGTATCTTTATCTGGTTCATCATCTTGCGCTGAAGCCATTCCAAAAATTCCCATCAGTATAATTCCCAGCAATATTTTTTTCATAGTAAATTTTTAAGTTGGCAAAAGTAACAGGCTTAATGTAAAAAGGAATCCAAATTTTGGGTAGAACGTAAAATTTATTGTTTTATTAAATAGATTTGCTAAATATGCTTATTACTTCTTTCAAACGATTAATTGCAGTGATTTTGCTTTGCAATGTGGTTTCAGTTGCCTGCGCACAGCAGGACCATTTTATTTATTTACAAACAGAAAATACACAGCCTTTTTATGTGAAAGTGAATAGCAAATTAATAAGCTCGTCTACCATGGGATATTTAATTATTCCAAAATTGAAAGATGGTAATTACACGTTAAATATTGGGTTTCCTAAGAATGAATTTCCGGAAGAAAGTTTTGGTCTTTCTATTAATAATAAGAATGAAGGTTACCTGTTAAAAAATTTTGGTGACAAAGGATGGGGGCTTTTCGATATGCAATCTTATGGTGTTGTAATGAGCGACAGGTCTACCAAAAAAGAAACTGTTTCGCAAAATATAGAGAGTGATCCTTTTTCTAAAATGCTTGCAACTGTTGTAAAAGATTCATCTATTTTACAAAAAAATGGGCCTGTAAAATTATTACCCGTTAAAGTAGATTCTTCAAATATTACTGTTTCAAATACTGCATCTCCTGATACAGTTGCCAGGAAGGAAACATCTGTTAAAGTTGACTCTTCAAATCTTACTGCTCCAAATAATGTTACACCCGGTGTTGCGACTGCAAAAGCTGAAATACAATCTTCATTAGTAATTCCGGCAAAAAGACTTTTAAGTAAAAAGAATGCGGATGGGATGGAAATGATTTATGTAGATTCAGATGTTAGTAAAAGCGATACCGTTAGAATTTTTATTCCTGCCGATAAAGAACCAATAGTTGAATCAGGCAAAGTATCTAATTCATCTCAAACAAAAAATACAGTTGAGCCAGTACAGCAAACGGATTCCGCTATAACGATTGTCGAAAAGAAAACTTCCGTATCAGATAATAATAAGGAGAAAAACGCGGCAGCACCTGTTTTTATAGACGATATTAATTCTGTGAAGATAACGGATACGGCTACACGAAAAAGTGAATATTTTAAACGTCCGGATGAAAGTCAGCAGGATTCGCTTAGCGAAAATAAAACTGTTAATGGCATAGTTGATAATAAAAGAGCAAACGATTCTGGCAAAGATGAAATAGTGGTACTTCCTAAGGTTGTACAATCATCTACCATCAATTCTGATTGTAAGGCTTTTGCTGACAACGATGACTTTTTAAGACTGAGAAAAAAAATGGCTTCAGGAAGCTCAGAAGATGCAATGATAAAACTGGCTAAAAAAGCTTTTCGCAGCAAATGCTTCAGTACCGAGCAAATTAAAAACCTTTCATTATTATTTCTTACGAATGAAGGTAAATACAGATTTTTTGATGAAGCCTATGCTTTCACGTCAGATTCAGATAAATACTTTACCCTTCAATCACAGTTAACAGATAGTTATTACATAAACAGGTTCAAGGCTATGATTCATAAATAATTTTTTAGAACATTCATGTCGCGGTATTTCATAGAAGTTTCATACAAAGGAACAAATTATGCAGGTTTCCAGGTCCAGAAAAATGCTCCTACAATACAGTCAGAAGTAGAAAAAGCGTTAGCTATCGGGCTTAAACAATCCTTTAATCTCACTGGTTCATCACGTACTGATGCGGGCGTACATGCTTTGCAAAACTATTTTCATTTTGATGCTGCAGATAATATATTTAGTTTAAATAAAAATCTTAATGAAGAAGAAAACGCGGAGAGAATTTTGTATTCCCTCAATTCAATTTTGCCCGAAGATATTGTGATAAAAAAAATTTCTAAAATGGGCGCTGCAGATCACTGCCGTTTTAATGCATTGAGCAGGGAGTATAAATATTTTATATACTTTAAAAAAAATCCCTTTTATAAGGACATTGCCTATTTCTATCCTTATAAAATTGACATTGAAAAGTTACATGTTTCAGCATCAATTATCTTAAATACAAAGGACTTTATTTCATTTTCAAAAAGAAATACACAGGTAAATAATTTTATTTGCTCCATATTCAAAAGTGAGTGGGGATACGAAAATGATTTTCTTGTTTACAATGTTGCCGGTAATCGTTTCCTGCGGGGAATGGTAAAAGGCCTTGTCGGAACGATGCTGAAAATGGCATCCGGAAAAATTTCACTTGAAGAGTTCAATGAAGTAATTACAAATGATAATAATACAAAAACAGATTTTTCAGTTCATTCCAAAGGGCTTTTTTTAATTAGTGTAAAATATTCTTTATTGTGAACTTTTTTTTAATTAAACACTTCTTACTCAGAAATATTTTTTCTGTAAGCTATTGCTGTTGCTATGTTCTAGAGAAGTTAACAAAATTTCTTTAAAATATTTTTGCATCAAACAATATCGCACCATATCTTTGCGGTCCGCTTTTGAAAAAAGGCACTAGTTCTTCAAAAAAATAAAAATTATAATCATCTTTTTTTTCGGTTTTTTTAAGAAAGATTTGGTGGTGAAAATAAAGGCTCTTACTTTTGCACTCCCAAATAAAAAATGGGTGGTCAAGAAAGGCCAAAAGATCTTTGAAAGTTTGGAAGTAACAGCACAGAATTTTTATAATTCTACAAGGTAAAGTTTAGCGTAACAAATTAGAATTTTGACGTTAATTTTTCGATGAGAAATTTAA
>Ga0068852_100003636_pt1 | contig 10800 bp, 10 predicted proteins | sample KBSCornC22_FD_66594 | JGI IMG/M metagenome (GOLD analysis project Ga0068852, IMG submission 66594) | Corn rhizosphere microbial communities from Kellogg Biological Station, Michigan, USA - KBS Corn C2-2 | ecosystem: Host-associated > Plants > Roots > Rhizosphere > Soil ... | reverse complement strand
TCGCCACCTTGCTCTTCGCCGCGTATCTCGCGATCTTCGCCGCGCTGGCCGGGGCGCTCGTCGTGAGGATCGCGCCCGGCCGGCCGGTGCTGCGGCTTGCGGCCGCGCCCGCCGCCTACACGCTCCTCGATTGGCTGCGCGGCACGCTCTTCACCGGCTGCCCGTGGCTCAACGTCGGCGCCTCGCAGGCGCCCGACGCGCCGCTCGCGGGCTTCGCGCCGTACTGGGGCGCATACGGCGTGATGCTGGTCGCCGCCATGGTCGCGGCGCTCGTCGTGATCGCGGTATCGCGCGCCACCTCCATGCGCGCCCGCGTCGTGGCCGTCGCGGCCATCCTGGGACTGCACGGCGCGGGCCTCGTCCTGCGCCAGGTGGAATGGACGCATGTCGCGGGCGCGCCGGTGCGCGTGGCCCTCATCCAGGGCAATATCCCGCAGGACATGAAGTGGCGCGAAGAGGTGCGCATGCGCACGATCCTCGACTACGGCCGGATGATCGAGGAGGCGAACGCGGACATCGTCGTGGTGCCCGAGACGGCGTTGCCGGCCTATCTCGACGAGCTGCCCCCGGACTTCCTCACGGGCCTCGTCGACCATGCGCGCCGCGCGCACAAGGAAATCCTCCTCGGCACCGTCGAGCGCGAGCGCCATGCCGACGGGACCGAGAGCTACTACAACAGCCTCGTGCGCATCACCGGCCAGCCCATGCAGTCCTATCGCAAGCACCATCTGGTGCCGTTCGGTGAGTACATCCCGCAGGGCTTCCACTGGGTGCTCGCGATCCTGCACATCCCCCTGCAGGACTTCAGCCGCGGGCCCGACGTGCAGCCGCCGCTGCGGGCCGACGGCGTGAGCTTCGGCGTCGCGATCTGCTACGAGGACATCTTCGGCTCGGAGATGACCACCTTCGTCCCGGCCGCGCGCGCGTTCGTGAACGTGAGCAACATGGCGTGGTTCGGCGACTCCCTCGCGCCCGAGCAGCAACTGCAGGAATCGCAGATGCGCGCGCTCGAGAACGGGCGCTGGATGGTGCGCGCGACGAATACGGGCGTCACCGCGGCGATCGATCCCGGCGGCCACGTGACCGGGCGCCTGCCCACCTTCACGCGCGGAACGCTGGTGGCGACCATCGAGCCGCGCGAAGGCGTGACACCCTACGCGCGCACGGGCAATTTGCCCGCGCTCTTTTCCGCGCTCGCGATCCTCGTCCTGTGCGCTGGCGTGCGCCGCCGTCCACCGCCTCTCGCCGCCGCGTGACATGAGCTCGACGCCGCCCCTGGTCTCGGTCCTCATCCCCGCGTACAACGAGCGCTTCTTCGGCGAGGCGCTCGCGAGCGCGCTCGCGCAGACCTGGCCTGCGCTCGAAGTGCTGGTCTGCGACGACTCGCCGGGGGACGGGATCGAGCGCATCGCGAAGGGCGCGAACGACCCGCGCGTGCGCTACGTGCGCAACCCCGAGCGCCTCGGGTTCCACGGCAACTTCTCGCGCTGCCTCGAGCTCGCCCGGGGCGAGTACATCAAGTACCTGAACGACGACGACCGGCTGCGCCCGCGCTGCGTCGAGACGCTCGCGGGCATCCTGCGCGCCAATCCGGCCGTGCGCCTCGCCGCGAGCCGCCGCATCGTGATCGACGCGCAGGGCCGCCCCGGCCAGGACATCCTGCCCACCACGCCGATCTCGCACGTGTCCGCGCTCATGTTCGGGCGCGAGCTCGGCGATTTCCTCCTCGCCAACGGCGTCAACTTCCTCGGCGAGCCGAGCACCGGACTCTTCCGGCGCGCCGACCTGGCAATCGAGGACGGACTCGTGTTCCGTTGGGGCGGGCACGACTACCATTGCCTCGCGGACATGGCGCTGTGGCTGCGCCTGCTCGCGCAGGGACTCGCGTACTACGATGCCCAGGTCCTGAGCGAATTCCGCGTGCACGAGGGCCAGGAGCAGCAGGGCATGGACCTCGAGTGCGTGCTCGAGCGGATGTGGATCGCGCGCCGGGCGCGGCAGGCCGGCTTCCTCGCGACACCGGCGCTGTGGCGCACCGCGATGTCGGCGCTCGCAGGCCGCGCCAAGGCCATGAGCGACGAGCCTTCCTACGACTCGCGCGCGCGCACCGGGGCGCGCCAGGTGTTCGAGGAGGCGCTCGCGGAGATGCAGGCTGCGGGCGGGTAGCGCGGCCTTATAATCGACGGTTTCACTGTCCTTCTTTCCCGATGCTGACCTTCCAGCAACTGGTCCTCAAGCTGCAGGACTACTGGGACCGGAAGGGCTGCGCGATCCTGCAGCCCTACGACATGGAAGTCGGCGCCGGCACCTCCCACACCGCGACCTTCCTGCGCTCGCTCGGCCCGGAGCCGTGGCGTGCCGCCTACGTGCAGCCGTCGCGCCGCCCCAAGGACGGCCGCTACGGCGAGAACCCGAACCGGCTGCAGCACTACTACCAGTTCCAGGTGGTGCTCAAGCCCTCGCCCCCCGACATCCTCGACCTCTACCTCGGCTCGCTCGCCGCGGTCGGCTTCGACCTCAAGAAGAACGACGTGCGCTTCGTCGAGGACGACTGGGAGAACCCGACGCTCGGCGCGTGGGGCCTGGGCTGGGAAGTGTGGATGAACGGCATGGAGATCACGCAGTTCACGTACTTCCAGCAGGTGGGCGGCCTCGACTGCCGGCCCATCACGGGCGAGATCACCTATGGCCTCGAGCGCCTCGCCATGTACCTGCAGGGCGTGGAGAACGTCTTCGACCTGGTGTGGACCGAGTGGCAGGAAGGCGGGCGCACGCGCCGCCTCACTTACCGCGACGTCTACCACCAGAACGAGGTGGAGCAGTCGACGTACAACTTCGAGCACTCCGATGCCGCTACCTTGTTCCGGCATTTCGGCGACTACGAGGCGGGCGCGAAGCGGCTCATCGAGGCGCAGCTGGCGCTCCCCGCCTACGAGCAGGTGCTCAAGGCGGCGCACACCTTCAACCTGCTCGACGCGCGCGGCGCCATCTCGGTCACGGAGCGCGCGAACTACATCAAGCGCATCGCGGCTCTCGCGCGCGCCGTCGCGCAGGGCTACTACGAATCGCGCGAGCGCCTCGGCTTCCCGATGCTCGGTCCTGGCGCGCGCGAAGGGGTGGCGGCATGAGCGCCACGTTGCTGGTCGAGCTCTTCTGCGAGGAGCTGCCGCCCAGGTCGCTCAAGCGATTGGGCGATGCGTTCGTATCAGGCATTGCATCCGGACTTCGCAAACGCAAACTTGCTCCGGAAAGCGGCGCGGTGACGGGATATGCCACGCCGCGACGCCTCGCCGTCGTCATTGACGGTGTCGATACGGTCGCGCCCGATGCACCGTTTGAGGAAAGGTTGATGCCCGTGTCGGTCGGTTTGGACGCGAGCGGCAACCCGACCGCGGCGTTGCAAAAGAAGCTTGCGGCCAAGCAGCTCAGCCACATTTCCGTCTCCGAATTGCATCGCTTCGGCGAGGGGAAGGCCGAGCAACTCGTGTATCGCGGCATCGCCAAAGGCCAGCCTTTGCAAACGGGCCTGCAGGCCGCACTTGAGGACACGATCGAAAGCCTCCCGATCCCGAAGCTGATGAGCTACCAGCTCGCCGACGGCCATACCACGGTGCGCTTCGTGCGACCCGCGCACGGCCTCGTCGCGCTGCACGGGCGCGACATCGTGCCGGTGAGCGCGCTCGGGCTTTCCGCCGGCCGCATCGTGCACGGCCATCGCTTCGAGGGGGCGCGCGACATCGCGCTCGAATCCGCCGCCGATTACGCCGGCGCGCTGCGCGAGGCCGGCGCGGTGATCGCCGACTTCGACGCGCGGAAGGCCGAGATCCGCCGCCAGCTCGACGAGAACGCGCAGCGTTTCGATGGCAGCCTGGGCGGCGGCGACGCGGTCGAGGCGCTGCTCGACGAAGTCACCGCCCTCGTCGAGCTGCCCACGGTGTACGTCGGCACGTTCGAGCCGGAGTTCCTCGCGGTGCCGGCGGAGTGCCTGGTGCTCACCATGCGCCAGAACCAGAAGTACTTCCCGCTCTTCGACCGCGCGGGCAAGCTCACGAACCGCTTCCTCATCGTGAGCAACATGCGGCCCGGGGATCCGTCCGCCATCGTGGGCGGCAACGAGCGCGTGGTGCGTCCGCGCCTCGCCGATGCGCGCTTCTTCTTCGAGACGGACCGGAAGACGAAGCTCGCCGATCGCGTCCCGCAGCTCGGGACCGTGGTCTACCACAACAAGCTCGGCACGCAGCTCGAGCGCGTGGAACGCCTGCGGCGTCTCGCGACGCGCATCCAGGCGATGCTGCCGCGTGGCGAGAAGGGCCGGCCTTATGCGGACCGCGCCGCGCTGCTCGCGAAGGCGGATCTCGTGACGCTCATGGTCGGCGAATTCCCCGAGCTGCAGGGCGTCATGGGGAAGTACTACGCCGAGCACGACCGCGAGGAGCCCTCGGTGGTGCGCGCGATCGAGCAGCACTATTGGCCGCGCTTCTCGGGCGACCAGCTCCCGTCGGGCGACGTGAGCATCGCGCTCTCCCTCGCCGACAAGCTCGAGACGCTGGTCGGCATCTGGGGCGTGGGACAGCAGCCCACGGGCGACAAGGATCCGTTCGCGCTCAGGCGCGCGGCGCTCGGCGTCCTTCGCATCCTGTCGGAGAAGCCCGAGGCCGCGTCGCTCGACCTGCGCAAGCTTCTCGACGAGGCCGCGGGCGGGTTCGCGCCGGGCAGGATCGCGCCCGATACGGCGTCCCAGGTGCACGCCTTCATGCTCGATCGCCTGAGGAGCCTGCTGCGCGACAAGGGCTACGACGCGAACGAGATCGAGTCCGTCCTCGCCGACAACCCCACGAGCATCCACCGCGTTTGGACCCGCATCGAGGCGGTGCGCGCGTTTCGTGCGCTGCCCGAGGCGGAGTCGCTTGCGAGCGCGAACAAGCGCATCCAGAACATCCTGCGCAAGTCCGGCAGCGGCGAGCGCGTGACGCCCGAGCTCCTCGCGCAGGACGAGGAGCGCAGGCTCCACTCCTCGCTGCAGGCGCTGGCCCCGCGCGTCGAGCAGCACATGGAGCGCCAGGATTTCACCGCGGCGCTCAAGGAGCTGGCCGGCGTGCGCGCCGACGTCGACGCGTTCTTCGACAAGGTGCTGGTGAACGCGGAGGACGAGAAATTGCGCGCGAACCGGCTGGCGCTCCTCACGCAGCTCGGCACGCTGATGAATCGCGTGGCGGATATCTCGAAGCTGGCGGTATGAGCACGTGAAGCTCGCCATCCTCGACCGCGACGGCGTCATCAACTTCGACAGCGACCACTACATCAAGTCGCCGGCGGAGTGGCGGCCGATTCCCGGGTCGATCGAGGCGATCGCGCGGCTGCACCAGGCGGGCTACCGCATCGCGGTGGCGACCAACCAGTCGGGCATCGGGCGTGGGCTCTTCGACATGGCGACCCTCAACGCCATCAACGACAAGATGATGGAGATGGTCTTCCGCCAGGGCGGGCGCATCGATGCGCTCTTCTTCTGCCCGCACACCGCGACGGAGGAGTGCGGGTGCCGCAAGCCCCGGACCGGCATGTACGAGGAGATCGCCGCGCGCTTCCACACGGACCTGAAGGGCATGCCGGCCGTGGGCGACAGCCTGAAGGACCTCCAGGCCGCCGAGGCGGTCGGCGCGCAGCCCATCCTCGTGCTCACGGGCAAGGGGGCCAGGACGCGCGAGGAGGGCGGCCTGCCCAGGAAGACGCTCGTCTTCGAGGACCTCGCCGAGGCGAGCCGCTACCTCGTCGCGCACGCATGACGGCGCTGCGCTCGGCGCTCTTCCTCGTCGGCGCGATCCTCATCACGGCCCCGTTCGGAATCCTGGTGCCCCTCGGCCGCGTCTTCGGCAAGGAGCCTCCGTTCACGCTCGCGCGCCTCTACACGAAGGTCATGCTCTCGTGGATCCAGGCGAGCCTGGGCATCCGGCACGAGGTGACCGGATGGGAGCACGTGCCGCGACATCCGGTCGTGGTCATGGCGAAGCACCAGTCGGCGTGGGAGACGATCTTCATCGAGAGCGCCTTCCCCTCGCAGTGCTGGATCGTGAAGAAGGAGCTCCTCTGGCTGCCCTTCGTCGGATGGGGGCTGCTCGCGATCCGCGCCATCGCGATCGACCGCTCGAGCGGCAGCACCGCGCGCGAGCAGATCGTGGCGCAGGGCGCCGAGCGCCTGAAGGAAGGGCACTGGGTCACCATCTTCCCCGAGGGCACGCGCGTGGCGCCCGGCAAGACCGGCCGCTACGGGATCGGGGGGACGCTCCTCGCGACGCGCACCGGCACGCCGATCCTGCCCATCGCGCACAATGCGGGCGAATACTGGCCGCGCTACGCGTTCAGGAAGCGCGCCGGCACCGTCCGGGTCGTGATCGGCCCGTTGATCCAGACCGCGGGACGGGACATATTGAGCGTGAACAACGAGGTCCAGGCCTGGATCGAGGCAGAGATGCGCAAGATCTCCCCGGAGCGCTATGCCCAGCCGTGAGCTCGTCTCGCGCGACGTGCATCGCATGCTGCTGGGCGGCGAGGAGCTCGCGTACGTGCTCGTGCGCCGCCGCGGACGCCGGGGCGTCGGGCTCAAGGTCGACGAGACAGGGCTCACGGTGAGCGCGCCGGTCACGATGCCCCTCTCGCGCGTGGAAGGCTGCGTGCGCGAGAGCGAGCGCTGGGTGGTGCGCAAGGTCGAGGAGTGGCGTGCGCGGCAGGTGCCGGCCACGCTCTTCACGGAGGGAAGCGAGCTTCCCTTCCTGGGCAACCCGATCGTGCTGCGCGTCGAGCCCGCCACGCGCAACCAGGCGGAGCTGATCGGGATCGAGCTCGTCGCCGCCGTGCGCCACGCGGCCGAGGACAGCGTGAAGCGCGCCGTCGTCGATTGGTACAAGCGGATGGCGGCCGCGCACCTTTCGCAGCGCGTGATGGCGCTCTCGCTCGCCGCGGGGCTCGCGCCGCCGCGGTTCATCCTGTCTTCGGCGATGGGCCGCTGGGGCAGCTGCAACACGCGGCGCGAGGTGCGCCTCGCGTGGCGCCTCATGAAAGCGCGGCGGGAGCTGATCGACTACGTCGTCTGCCATGAGCTCGCGCACCTGCGGCACATGAACCATTCGGCCTTGTTCTGGGCCGAGGTCGAGCGCCAGTGCCCCGACTACCGGAGCCTTCGCGCCGAGCTCTTCGCGACCGACCACCTGTACCGCGCGTTCTGATCCAATAGGGCAGGTTGCCGTATCTTCCGGGAGATTCCGATGCAGGTGTTCGACAACTACATCGCGGGTGAGCGCGTCGCGCCCGCCGGGGGCGAGCGCTTCGCCTCGGTCAATCCCACCACCGGCAAGGTGTGGGGCGAGTTCGCCGAGTCCGGGCGCGCCGACGTCGACCGTGCCGTTCGCGCGGCGCAAGCGGCCTTCCAGGGTCCATGGTCGAAGCTGTCGCCGACTCGGCGCGGTCGGCTCCTCATGGCGTGGGGCGACCGGATCGCCGAGCACGCCGAGTCGATCGCCGCGATGGAGACGCAGCAGAACGGGAAACTCATCGCCGAGATGCGCGCGCAAGCGCGCGTGGTGAAGGATTTCCTCTATTACTTCGGCGGCCTCGCCGACAAGGTCGAGGGCCGCGTGATCCCGCTCGACCGGCAGAGCGTCCTCAACTACACGCTGCGCGAGCCCCTGGGTGTGGTGGGCGTCATCGTGCCGTGGAATTCGCCCACCTTCCTCACCATCATGAACGTGGCGCCGGCGCTCGCGGCGGGCAACACCATCGTGATCAAGCCTTCGGAGGTGACCTCGGGATCGGCCTTCGAGCTCGCGCGCCTCGCGGAAGACGCGGGCATCGCGCCGGGCGTGATCAATGTCGTGACCGGAGGCCGCGCCGCCGGCGAGGCGCTCGTCGAGCACGCGGGGGTCGCCAAGATCTCGTTCACCGGGAGCGAGGCCGGCGGCAAGGCCATCGCGGCCAAGGCGGGCTCGCGGCTCGCCGGCTGCACGCTCGAGCTGGGCGGGAAAAGCCCCAACATCGTCTTCGGCGATGCCGACCTCGACCAGGCGGAAGCGGGCGTGCTGGCGGGCATCTTCGCGGCGGCGGGGCAGACGTGCGTCGCCGGATCGCGCGCACTCGTCCACGAAAGCGTGTACGACGAGATGCAGCGTCGCCTCGTGGCGCGTGCGCAACGCATCAAGCTCGGCGATCCCCTGCTCGCCGAGACGCAGATGGGCCCGGTGGCGACGCGCGCGCAGCTCGCCAAGGACGAGCAGATGGTGCAGCGTGCACTCTCCGCGGGTGCCGAGCTGCTCTGCGGGGGCGAGCGCGCGCGGGTCAGCGGTTTCGAAGAAGGCTTCTTCTACAAGCCGACGATCCTGCACCGCGCGCCCGCCGAGAGCGAGATCATGCGCGAGGAGGTCTTCGGGCCGGTGCTGGCGCTCACGCCGTTCCGCGACGACGAGGAGGCGCTCGCCATCGCGAATTCCACCCGCTTCGGGCTCGCGGCGGGGGTGTGGACCCGGGACGTGCGGCGCGCGCACCGCATGGCCCGCCAGCTGCAGGCAGGCACGGTGTGGATCAACTGCTATCGCGCGTTGACGTTCAACTCGCCCTTCGGCGGCTACAAGATGAGCGGCCTCGGCCGGCAGAACGGCATGGAAGCGATCGACCAGTACCTGCAGACGAAGAGCGTGTGGTGCGAGCTGTCCGACGAGGTCCAGGATCCGTTCGTCCTGCGCACCTGACGCGGGCCGGTAAGGGACGTTGCAGGCCGATCGGGCCGGGGACACAATGGCGCCCCGCCTGGAGCGGGCGCTCCGGGCCTGATCGCCTTCGGGAGGACCACACGATGAAAATGCGCCGCATCGCCGCCGCCGCTTCGACCGCATCGCTCGCCTTGATCGCCACCGTCGCCTGGAGCACCGGCGAGGGCAGGGCCACGTTCCTGGAGCCCGGGCAGATGAAGTGGTCCGATGCGCCGCCGGTATTGCCCCCGGGCGCGCAGCTCACCGTCCTGCAGGGCGACCCGTCGAAGGCGGGCCCGTTCGTGATGCGCCTCAAGGTCCCCGGCAACTACAAGGTCGCGCCCCATTGGCATTCGAAGGACGAGAACCTGACCGTGGTGTCGGGCACGTTCTACCTGGCCGAAGGCGAGAAGGCGGACACGAAGCATGCGCACGCCTTGAAGGCCGGCGCCTTCCACTACCTGCCGGCCGAGACGCGGCACTATGCTTATTCGAAGGGGCCGGCGATCGTGCAGGTCCACGGCGAGGGCCCCTTCGACATCACCTACGTCAACCCCGCGGACGACCCGTCGAAGTCCGCGAAGAAATAGCGAGGAATTCCATGCGCCTGTTGCACACCATGCTGCGGGTGGGCGATCTCGATCGCTCCATCGACTTCTACACGAACGTGCTCGGCATGAAGGTCCTCAGGCGCAAGGACTACCCGGAGGGCAAGTTCACGCTCGCCTTCGTGGGCTACGACGACGAGGCGAAGACCGCGGTGATCGAGCTCACGCACAACTGGGACACGAAGACGTACGACATCGGCACCGGCTACGGCCACATCGCCATCGGCGTGCCCGATGCCAGGAAGGCGTGCGACGCCGTGCGCGCGAAGGGCGGCAAGGTCACGCGCGAGGCCGGGCCCATGAAGCACGGCACCACGGTGATCGCGTTCGTCGAGGATCCGGACGGCTACAAGATCGAGTTCATCGAGCGGGCGTAAGCCGTGACGTGGTCGCTCGTCGCGCGGGATGCGACCGGCGCCTTCGGCGTGGCGGTCGCGAGCCGCTTCTTCGCCGTGGGAGCGCTGTGTCCGGCCGTTCGCGCCGGGCGCGGGGCGCTGTCCACGCAGGCGCTCATCAACCCGCTCTTCGCCCGCGACGGCCTCGCGTTGCTCGACGGCGGGCTCTCCGCGAGCGCGGTGATCGCAGAGCTCGTGGCGGCGGATCCCGGCCGCGATGCGCGCCAGGTCCATGCCATCGACGCGGCCGGACGGACCGCGGCACACACGGGAAGCGCGTGCATCGGCTGGTGCGGCCATCGCGCGGGCGACGGCTACTCGCTCGCCGGCAACATGCTGGCCGGGCCGCAGGTGCTCGACGCGACCGCCAAGTCGTACGAAGCGCATGCGCATCTGCCGTTCGCGCGGCGCCTCATCGTCGCCATGCAGGCGGGCGAGGACGCCGGCGGCGACAAGCGCGGCAAGCAGGCCGCGGCGCTTCTCATCCACACGACGGAATCGCATCCCTTCCTCGACCTTCGCGTCGACGATCACGCGGAGCCGCTCGCGGAGCTCGCACGCCTGTACGAGGTGAGCCTCGAGCGCTACCAGCCGTTCTGGGCGTGCCTCGCGTCGAGCCGGGATCCCGTGGGCATCGTGGATCGCAATGTCATCGAGGCTCGCATCGCGGAGTTCCGCAAGCACGCGGGCAAAAGCTGATCGCCGTATCGCCCGGCCTGCTAGACTGCGGCCGCCCTCCCAGGAGACCGCCATGAGCCTTCGTACCCGCATCGGCCACGCTGCCGTGGCCTCCGCCATCCTCGCCGCTTCGAGCCTCGCCTGCCACGCGCAGTCGCTGCGCATCGGCCTCGCGGAGGATCCCGACGTCCTCGACCCCACGCTCGCGCGGACCTTCGTGGGGCGGCTCGTCTTCACGGCGACGTGCGACAAGCTGCTCGACCTCGACGAGAAGCTGAACGTCGTGCCCCAGCTCGCCACGAGCTGGCAATGGGCGCCCGACTACAAGTCGCTCACGCTCAAGCTGCGCCCGAACGTCCTGTTCCACGACGGCGAGAAGATGGA
>Ga0068852_100003635_pt1 | contig 10800 bp, 11 predicted proteins | sample KBSCornC22_FD_66594 | JGI IMG/M metagenome (GOLD analysis project Ga0068852, IMG submission 66594) | Corn rhizosphere microbial communities from Kellogg Biological Station, Michigan, USA - KBS Corn C2-2 | ecosystem: Host-associated > Plants > Roots > Rhizosphere > Soil ... | reverse complement strand
TATGTGAAGACGTTCCAGGGACCGGCGACCGGCATCGTGGTCGAGCGCGAGCGGCTCGACAAGTTCGGCCGGCCGCTATTGGGCGCGACCGTGAAGCCAAAGCTCGGACTTTCGGGGCGCAATTACGGTCGCGTGGTCTACGAGGCGCTGAAAGGCGGGCTCGACTTCACCAAGGACGACGAGAACATCAACTCGCAGCCCTTCATGCATTGGCGCGACCGCTTCCTCTACTGCATGGAAGCGGTGAACCGCGCGCAGGCGGCTTCAGGCGAGGTGAAGGGGACCTACCTGAACATTACCGCGGGAACGATGGAGGACATGTACGAGCGCGCGGAGTTCGCGAAGGAACTCGGCTCGTGCATCGTCATGATCGATCTCGTGATCGGCTACACTGCGATCCAGTCCATGGCGAAATGGGCGCGGCGCAACGACATGATCCTGCATCTGCATCGTGCCGGGCACTCGACCTATACGCGGCAGAAGAGCCACGGCGTGTCGTTCCGCGTCATCGCCAAATGGATGCGGCTTGCGGGTGTTGATCACATCCATGCCGGCACGGTGGTCGGCAAGCTCGAGGGCGATCCCAACACCACGCGCGGCTATTACGATGTCTGCCGCGAGGATTTCAATCCGACCAGGCTCGAGCACGGCATTTTCTTCGACCAGTCCTGGGCGAGCCTGAACAAGATGATGCCTGTCGCCTCTGGTGGCATCCATGCCGGCCAGATGCACCAGCTGCTCAATCTGCTGGGTGAGGACGTCGTGCTGCAATTCGGCGGCGGCACCATCGGCCATCCCATGGGCATTGCGGCCGGCGCGATCGCCAACCGCGTTGCGCTGGAAGCGATGATTCTCGCCCGCAACGAGGGGCGCGACTACGTTCACGAAGGCCCGGAGATTCTCGCCAAGGCAGCCCAGACCTGCACGCCGCTGAAATCGGCGCTCGAAGTCTGGAAGGACGTCACCTTCAACTATCAATCCACCGACACGCCGGACTTCGTGCCGACGGCGCTCGAAACCGTCTAGGGAGACGCGACATGAAACTGACCCAGGGCTGTTTCTCGTTCCTGCCGGATCTCACCGACGATCAGATCTATAAGCAGGTCCAATATTGCCTCGCCAATGGCTGGGCGGTGAACATCGAGTTCACCGACGATCCACATCCCCGCAGCACCTATTGGGAGATGTGGGGCCTGCCGATGTTCGATCTCCAGGATGCCGCCGGCGTGATGATGGAGCTTGCCGAATGCCGCAGGGTGTACGGTAACAGCTACATCCGTATCAGCGGCTTCGACTCCAGCCACGGTTGGGAATCGGTGCGGATCTCTTTCATGGTCAACCGTCCGCCGCAGGAAGCCGAGTTCGAGCTGGTGCGGCAGGAGGTCGGCGGCCGCGCGATCCGCTACACCACCGTGCGCAAGCCGGCCACCCACGCCTCGCAATAGCCTCTCCCTTCCGCGCGGAGCACTCCCTGCTCCGTTTCCTTGGCGGACCACTGCTTCGCCGCTCCCCCGCGGCGAAGCTCTTTTCTTCGAGGGTAGCCATGCTCGACGTTCCCCACGCCACGACATCAGAGCCCAGCGAGACGCATTTCGATCTCCGCAAGGAGGCCGAGGCGGCCGGGATCACCGACACGCTGCACCTGCTCGAGCAGGAGCTGATCGGCCTGAAGCCGGTCAAGAGCCGAGTGCGCCAGATCGCCTCGCTCCTGCTGATCGAACGCATCCGGCAACGTGCTGGCCTCGCAGCAACGCCGCCGACGCTGCACATGTCGTTCACCGGCAATCCCGGCACCGGCAAGACCACGGTGGCGCTGCGCATGGCTAAAATCCTGCACGGCCTCGGCTTCGTGCGGCGCGGTCAGGTGATTTCGGTGACGCGCGACGATCTGGTCGGGCAATATATCGGCCATACCGCGCCGAAGACCAAGGAGATCCTGAAGAAAGCGATGGGCGGCGTTCTGTTTATCGATGAGGCCTATTACCTGCATCGTCCGGACAATGAGCGCGACTACGGTCAGGAGGCGATCGAGATATTGCTTCAAGTGATGGAGAATCAGCGCGAGGATCTCGTCGTAATCCTCGCCGGCTACGGCGAGCGGATGACGAGTTTCTTCGCCTCCAATCCCGGCTTCCGCTCGCGCATCGCCCATCACATTGACTTTCCTGACTATGCGGAGGCCGAGCTGCTGGTCATCGCCGAGCTGATGCTCAGGGAGCGCGGTTATCGCCTTTCAGCTGCTGCGCGCGAGGCGTTCGAGAAGTACATCGCGTTACGCCGGACCCAGCCGTTCTTCTCCAATGCGCGTTCGATCCGCAACGCCGTGGACCGTATCCGGCTGCGGCAGGCCGATCGCCTCGTGTCGGATCTCGATCGCATGCTCGATGTCGCCGTTCTCGAAACCATCGATCCGGCTGATGTCCTCGCGAGCCGGGTCTTCAGCGGTAGTGCGGATGCGCGGAGTGCCAAGCCATGACCGAGATCATCATTGCTCCCTCGATCCTGGCGGCAGATTTCGCTCGCCTCGGCGAGGAAATTGTTACGGTCGACGCGGCCGGTGCCGACTGGATCCATTGCGACGTCATGGACGGCCATTTCGTGCCGAACATCAGCTTCGGCGCTGATGTCATCAAGGCGATCCGGCCGGTGACGAAGAAGGTCTTTGACGTGCATCTGATGATCGCGCCTGTCGATCCCTATCTCGAAGCGTTCGCGAAGGCAGGGGCCGATGTCATCACCGTGCATGCCGAAGCGGGGCCGCATCTCGATCGCTCGCTGCAGGCAATCCGCGCACTCGGCAGGAAAGCCGGTGTCAGCTTGTGCCCGTCGACGTCAGAGAGCGCGATCGAGTATGTGCTGGATCGTTTGGACCTGGTGCTGGTGATGACGGTCAACCCGGGCTTTGGCGGCCAATCCTTCCTCGAGTCCCAGCTCGAGAAGATCGCACGTATCCGCAGCATGATCGGCGACCGGCCAATCCGGCTCGAGGTCGATGGCGGCGTCACGCGCGAAAATGCCGCTGCAGTTGTCGCCGCAGGCGCAGATACTTTAGTGGCGGGTTCCGCAGTGTTCCGCGGCAAGAGCACCGACTATGCCGGCAACATCGCGGCCATTCGTGTCGCTGCAGAGGCCGGTCGGGTTCCGAAAATGCAACCTGGTTCCGCCCAGCCCCTGCGCGCCAGCGAGGGTGCACGCATCCGGTAGATTACGGAGGCCGCATGGATGCGCGTAACGGTTCTCCGATGGCTTACGGGAAATCGGTCACGAATCCGCGGCACGCTTCATACCGGGGTAACCAATGGTGGCGAAGCAGGAGCGCGATTAACGGTGAGGCAATGCACCGCACCACAATCTGTGGTTCAAGGACCGCAGAGAGTGTGGGATGCAGATTCAATATCGCCACTGGAATGCTGCCCATGGCTGGCGCGGAGGAAATGCCCTGCGCGAGTCGCCTCAGCTCGTCCTTTATTTCGGCAGCCGTGAGGGATTAGCCGGCGGCGAGCGCTATCGCGAGCTGCGGAGCTTCTATCCCGACAGTCATATCGTCGGCTGCAGTACCGGTGGCCAGATTCATGGCGACGACATCGCCGACGACGTGATCGTTGCGGTCGCCCTGCATTTCGCGACGACGCAAGTGCGGGTCGTGAACGAAACGATCGAATCCCGCGAGGCGTCGCGCCTTTGCGGCATGCGCTTCGCCCGCCAGCTGGCGGCGCCGGATCTTGCCGGTGTCTTCGTCCTCTCCGAAGGATTGAGCGTGAACGGCAACGAGCTGATTGCGGGCGTCACCGAGGTGTTGGGGCCCGACCTGCTTGTGACCGGCGGACTGGCCGGCGATGGCACCAAGATGGAGCAGACCTTGGTCGGCGCCGACGGCGAGCCACAGCCGAACCGGATTGCTGCGATCGGATTCTATGGTGCGTCCTTCCGTTTTGCGCATGGCTGCGCCGGGGGCTGGGACGTGTTCGGCCCGCGGCGCAAGGTGACGAAGTCGGACGGCCCTGTCGTGCTGGAGCTCGACGGCGAGCCGCCGGTCGACCTCTACACCCGCTATCTCGGCGAGGAAGAGGCAGCAGCGATGCCGGGTTCGGGTCTCGCGTTTCCCTTGCGCATTCACGACGAGGCCGAACCTGAGCGGCAGATTGTGCGCTCGGTGTTCGCAGTCGATCGCGACGCCGGCACGCTGACATTTGCCGCCGACATTCCGGAAGGATGCACGGCGCAGCTGATGCGCGCGAATTTCGATAGTCTTGCCGCAGGCGCTGGCGAGGCGGGCCGGCAGGCGCGCAACGCGCTTGCGGATGAGGTCGTGGGCGACAAGCTGGCGATCCTGGTGAGCTGCACCGGCCGCCGCAAGGTGATGGGCCAGCGTACGCAGGATGAGCTCGATGCCGTTGCCGCCGAGCTCGGCGACGACGTCACCCGCATCGGCTTCTATTCCTATGGTGAGATCGCGCCACCCGCGGCAACCGGCCGCTGCGAACTCCACAACCAGACCATGACCGTCACGATGATCGCGGAGGCGGCCGCGTAACCATGCATCGCTTGCTGGCAAGACAGATCAAGCAGTCGACGGACGAATCCGGGCAGGTCGATATGACCAGGCTCGTTGAACTCGTCAGCGCTGCGTATGAGGAGAGCGATCGCGACCGCCGCCGGACCGACCGTGCCATCAAGCTGATGATCGAGGAGCTCGAGCAGACGCATAAGCGTTCCGAGCAGGACCTGTCGCATGCGCGCGAATTTCTCGACAGCATTATTGAAAATATCCCGATCGCGGTGTTTGCCAAGGACGCGCGGGATTCCCGCTACATCCTGCTCAATCGCGCCGGCGAAGACTATTACGGCATGCCTCGCGAGGAAATGCTCGGCAAGACGCCGGAGCAGCTCTTTCCGGACGATATCGCCCGTGTCGTCAACGAGCAGGACCGCGGTGTCGTCGATACCGGCACGCCGATGTTCCTGGAGGGGCATCTGCTCGAAGTCGGCGTCAACGGCCACGACCGCGTCGTCAATTCGCGCAAGCTGCTGGTCCGCGATGGGAACGGCGAGCCGCAATATCTGGTCGGCGTGATTGAAGACGTCACCGAGCGGATCACGAGCGAGGCGCGGATCAGCCATCTCGCTCATCATGATGCGTTGACGGACCTGCCGAATCGCAGCGCCTTCAATCAAACGCTGAACGGGCGGCTGGAGCATGCGCAGGAGGCGTCGGCCAGCTTTGCCGTCCTCAGCCTCGATCTCGACCGCTTCAAGGATGTCAACGACGTGTTCGGCCATCCCGTCGGCGATATGATGATGCGCGCGGCCGCCGAGCGTCTCGTGGCGGAGGCCGACGGTGCTTTCGTCGCCCGCATCGGCGGTGACGAATTCATGATCCTGATGCCGGACGACATCAGGCGCGAAGACGTGCTCTCGCTGGCCGAGCGCCTGGTCGAGGCCATCGGCACGGAGCTCGAGGTCGATGACTACCTTTCCCATGTCGGCCTCAGCGTCGGCATCGCCATCTATCCGGATGATGGCGTGGACGCGGCGACGTTGCTTGCCAACGCGGACTCCGCGCTCTATCGGGCCAAGCGCGAGGGGCGGGGCAGGGTCTGCTTCTTCGAAACCGAGATGGACCGGGAGCTGCGCGATCGCAGGCTCTTGCAGCACGATCTGCGTCAGGCCGTGGAGCAGAACCAGCTCCTCGTCTACTTCCAGCCGCAGGCGCGGATGGAGGGCGAGATCATCGGCTTCGAGGCGCTGGTGCGCTGGAACCATCCGACGCGCGGCATCGTGCCGCCCGACCAGTTCATTCCGCTCGCCGAGGAGAACGGGCTGATCATCGAGATCGGCGAATGGGTGCTGCGCGAGGCCTGCCGGGAGGCGGCATCCTGGCCACGGCCGTTGCAGGTCGCGGTCAATTTGTCGCCGGTCCAGTTCCAGGCGGGCGACCTCGAACGGTCCATCCATCAGATTCTGCTGGAGACTGGACTTGCACCGACGCGGCTCGAGGTCGAAATCACCGAGGGCGTGCTGATCGGAGATTTCACGCGCGCGCTGAGTCTGCTGCGGCGGCTGAAAGCGCTCGGCATTCGCATTGCGATGGACGATTTCGGCACTGGGTACTCATCACTGTCCTATCTGCAGTCGTTCCCGTTCGACAAGATCAAGATCGACCGCAGCTTCATCCTGAACCTCGAGGCGACGCCGCAATCGGCCGAGATCGTCCGCGCGGTGTTGAGCCTTGCGCACGCCCTGCACATCCCGGTCGTCGCTGAAGGCGTGGAGACCGAGGTGCAGCGCGCCTTCTTGCAGAGCGAGGCGTGCGAAGAAATGCAGGGCTATCTCATCGGGCGCCCTGAACCGATCGAACATTATTTCGAGTTGATCGGCATCAACGTGGAACGCCGCCGATACGCGTAAGCTCGGGTGTGAGTTCCTCTCGGTTCACCCCATTGGAACCAACGCGTGCCAGCGCATCTGCCTGGCGTTAACCAAGGTTAATGCGGCCTTGCGCAAAAAATGTTTTGCACAATCGCCATCGGCGTGACGTAAATCAGGGTAATAAGCCCACTGGGAATGCGAGGGAGGGTCTGATGGAAAACGTACGTCGCTACCGTGCGCTGGCGTCCCTCTGTCGCCAGCAGGCGGCCTATCGGCCTCTGCAGAACTGGCAGTTGCTAGGCCAGGCCGAACATTTCGAATATCTCGCCGAAGTCGCGCTGAAGGACCATTTTGCCGCGTGCAATGCGCAACGCGAAGAGGACGCTATTGCTGCCGATGCTTGGGAGACACCCGCCGCGGCGTGAGGTTGGTGTCCTTTCTCCCTTCGCTAATGCGACATCAGCGTCGGCACCGTCATGGCTTCCAGCATGGCGCGGGTGACACCGCCGAGGAACCGCTCCTGCAGGCGTGAATGGCCGTAGCCGCCCATCACCAGGACATCGAGGCTCTCGTCGGCCGCCAGCGACAGGATGGTCGGCTGGATGTCGGCGCGCGCAGCCGACAGGCCGATCCTGCGGGTCGACAGGCCGCGACGGCCGAGATGTCTCGCCAGATTGCTCGCGGAAGCGTCCTCAGGCGCGGTCTGGGCCTCGTTGATCGCAATGATCACGATCTCCTCGGCGCGGGCCAGGAACGGCGCCGCGTCGCGCATCGCGCGGGCCGCAAGCCGGCTGCCGTCCCAGCAGATGCCGATCCGCTTCGCCTTGAATGTCCCGCGGAAAGTGTGAGGAAGGAACAGCACCGGGCCGCCCGCCTGGAACAGGATCTCGCCGGGCACGTCGTTGTCGAATGAGGCCAACGACGGATCGGGCTGGAGCACGACACTGAGATCGTGCAGCCGCGCCATCTCGCCGAGCGAGGCGGCTGCATCGACCGGGATCGCGCCGAGCGGATGGCAGGTGTAGGAAATGCCACCATTGGTCGCCCCGCTCCTGAACAGCGCGAGCGCCGCTTCGGCCCGCTCCATCGCGCGCTCGCGTTCCATCTCGAACACGGCCGCGACGGCGGCGCCGCCCTCCATGACATAAGCCGCGGTGCTCGCGACATAGCCGACGGCGACCGCGTCGATATGAGCGTTGAGCTTGGCCGCGAGCGAGATGGAGCCGTCGATCAGGGCGCGCATCGGGCGCTCGGTCGGGATGTGGACCAGAATGTCTTTGTACATGGTGCGCCTCCAAGGGACATCATCCAGTGGCGGCAGTCTTTCACTGCGCGGGCGGCTTGCGTTGAGCTGTATCAAGTGTGCGGCGGGATTTTTCCCTGCGGCGGCCGGCCGCACATTCTTTGCCAAGAATTAATCGCGTGGACGGGACGCCGTAAGGTGACGACGACCATGTTGGGTGCAAGGCGACTTACCCAACATGGACATTTCGACATGAAAGATCCCGTCAATTCCGACACCACCAACACCTCCAAAATTCTGAAGCCGCGCCGGCTGGCGCTGCTTGGCACCGTGGCCGCGCTCGGCGTGGCCGTGCTGGCCGCGTCTCCCGCTTCAATGCCCCTCGGTGTGAGCTCCCTGGTTTCGCCTGCGCAGGCCGCGGAAAGCACCGCGACGCCGCCGGGCTTCGGCGACCTCGTCAGCAAGGTCAAACCCGCCGTCATCTCGGTGCGCGTGAAGATCGACCAGGACAACGACAAGAGCGCGATGCTGCAGCAGAACCGGATGGATCAGGACGAGGATACACCGTTCGACCAGTTCTCGCGGCAGTTCGGCTTCCGCGGCCCCGGCGGCATGAACGGCACGCCACACCAGCGCCACCAGATGATCACGGGTGAGGGCTCGGGCTTCTTCATCTCGGCCGATGGCTACGCCGTGACCAACAATCACGTCGTCGATCATGCCGAGTCCGTGCAGGTGACCATGGACGACGGCACGATCTACACCGCAAAGGTCGTCGGCACCGATCCGAAGACCGATCTCGCGCTGATCAAGGTCGACGGCAAGAAGGATTTTCCGTTCGTGAAGTTCTCCGACCAGAAGCCGCGGATCGGTGACTGGGTGGTCGCGGTCGGCAATCCCTTCGGGCTCGGCGGCACCGTCACGGCCGGTATCGTCTCGGCCAGCGGCCGCGACATCGGCAATGGTCCCTATGACGACTTCATCCAGATCGATGCGCCCATCAACAAGGGCAATTCCGGCGGACCGGCCTTCGATATGAACGGCAACGTGATTGGCGTGAACACTGCGATCTACTCGCCCTCCGGCGGCTCCGTCGGCATCGGTTTCGACATTCCGTCCTCCACGGCAAAGCTCGTCGTCGCGCAACTGAAGGACAAGGGCGCCGTCACCCGCGGCTGGCTCGGCGTGCAGGTGCAGCCGGTGACCGCAGAGATTGCCGACAGCCTCGGCCTGAAGGCGGCGCGTGGTGCGATCGTCGACAATCCGCAGGATGGTAGCCCGGCGGCGAAGGCCGGCATCGAGGCGGGCGACGTCATCACCGCGGTCAATGGCACCGCGATCAAGGACTCCCGTGATCTCGCCCGCACCATCGCCGGGCTGGCGCCGGGAACGTCGGTGAAGCTCGACGTCGTCCACAAGGGCGACAGCAAGACGGTGACGCTCGCGCTCGGCGAACTGCCGAACGAGCGGCAAGCCAAAGCGGATGACGGCAAGACGGAGCAGGCTCCCGGCACGCCGCGCCTCGGCCTCAGTCTGGCGCCGGCCGGCGAAGTCCAGGGTGCAGGGCAGAAGGGTGTCGTGGTCACGGAGGTTGATCCGCAGGGACCGGCAGCGCAGCGCGGCATTCAGACCGGCGACGTCATCCTCAATGTCGGCGGCAAGGCCGTTACCAATGTCGGCGAGGTCCGCTCCGAGCTGGCGCAGGCCAAATCGTCCGGCAAGAACAGTGTGCTGCTGCAGGTGAAGAGCGCGGAGGCGACCCGGTTCGTCGCCGTGCCGCTCGCCTGATCTCCCGGCCTCGACAGCAACTTCGAAAGGCGGCCTGCGGGCCGCCTTTTTCATGCGCAGCTGCGAGACACCCAGACGTCACCGATAACATTCGCGTTAACGGCAGCAATGATGACGGGTTCGCCCGAAAAAGCCGCGTTCACTCCTCACACTTCGGAATAGTGTGTTGTGCGTCGGCGGCAATGAAGCTGCCGAGGCAAATCGCTGGAGTGGAACTTCGGACATCCGGCCGTTGTGTGGAACCGGCCGGTGGTTCGCATTTGATCGGTGCCGACATGGATCGATTGAAGCTCTTGCTGAAGCTTGCGCTGCTCGTGGCGCCTCTCCTGCTGCCGACCGGAAGTGCCATGGGGCGCGATGACGGGCGCTTCACCGACTCGCCGCTCAAACCCTGGTTCGACAGTTTGCGCAGCCATCTTGGTCCGTGCTGCTCGGATGCCGACGGTGTCGCCGTGGCTGATCCCGATTGGGACTCGCACAATGGTCATTACCGGGTCCGGCTCGATGGAGAGTGGGTCGAGGTCCCCGACGACGCCGTGATCACCGAGCCAAACCGGGCCGGCCGAACCATGGTCTGGCCGGTCAAGACGGTGTTTGGCGTTTCGATCCGCTGCTTCATGCCCGGCAGCATGATCTGACGGCGGTCAGCATCACCGCTTGGCGGATCTGCGCTTCGAGCTCTTCTTCTTGGTCGTCTTCTTCTTTGACGTTTTCTTTGACGTTTTCTTGGACGCCTTCTTGGACGCCTTCTTGGACGCCTTCTTGGACGCCTTCTTGGACGTCTTTCGCTTCGACGCCTTCTTCGGCACCTTCTTGCCCTTCGCGCGGGCTTCGGACAGGCCGATTGCGATCGCCTGCTTGCGGCTCTTCACGCGTCCGCCGCGACCGCCGGGTCCGCTTTTGGCGGTGCCCTTCTTGTAACGCCGCATCTCGCGCTGGACATCGCTGCCCGCGCTGCGCGAATAGCGGCGCTTCTTTGCCTTGCGTGCCATCAACTCTCTCCCTTGGCCTCCGCTTGGCCTCGGAAGAGAACAGGAGTGCTGACGCAACGTTCCAAATGCGCCTGGCGGCCGCACTCCTCAGAAGGAGTTCGCGAGCTCGATCTCCGCCTCGAGCACCTGAATGCGGCGCGCGGCTTCAGCAGAGGACAAGCCACGATCATATTGCGCGGGCTGGTAGGCCTCTTCACTCAGCCGCTTCAACCGCAGCCCCTGCGACCGGGTCATCTGCTCCATGAGGAAAGCCTTGGCGTCGTATTTACCCTGAACCTGCATCTGCCCTCTCCGTCCTGAATTCGTGACTTGACTATATGTTCTTATTTTGTTCTAACAAGCCATGGACAACAGAATTAATGAAATTCGACGTAAAATCAGCGCCTTGAGGCTGGAGATGACCGATAT
>Ga0068852_100003631_pt1 | contig 10805 bp, 12 predicted proteins | sample KBSCornC22_FD_66594 | JGI IMG/M metagenome (GOLD analysis project Ga0068852, IMG submission 66594) | Corn rhizosphere microbial communities from Kellogg Biological Station, Michigan, USA - KBS Corn C2-2 | ecosystem: Host-associated > Plants > Roots > Rhizosphere > Soil ... | reverse complement strand
TCGCAAACAACGGGAGGATCGATCCGATGCATGCAATCACGTTCAAGCGCACGCGCGTCGCGACGGCAATCGGTGGGCTCGGCATCCTGCTTGCGGCAGGGCACGCATTCGGCGCGGCCTTCGCGCTGCAGGAGAATTCCGGCAGCGGTTTAGGGAACGCGTTCGCCGGCGGCGCTGCATCCGCCGAAGACGTCAGCACGATCTGGGCGAATCCCGCGGGCATGTCGCGACTCGCGACGCCGCAAGTCGCGGGTGCCGTGCACTTCGTGATGCCATCGTTCAAGTTCAAGGACGAGGGATCGCAACCCGCGGCGTTCCAGCCCCTTGGCGGCACCGGCGGTGATGCCGGCGATCTCGCCGTCATTCCGAACCTGTACGCAGCGATGCCGCTCAACAATCAATGGGCAATCGGCATCGGCATCAATGCGCCGTTCGGCCTTGTTACCGAATACGACTCCAACTGGCTCGGTCGATTCCAAGGCGTCAAGTCGGATATCAAGACGATCAATGTCAATCCATCGGTATCGTGGCGCTTGAGCAACACCGTTTCGGTGGGCGTTGGTGTCAACTGGCAGCGCGTCGATGCCGAGCTGACGAGCAAGGTCAACTACAGCGCGGGCCTCGCGCAGGCTGCCGGCCAGGCGGCGGCTGGCGGATTGATTCCGCCGTCGCTCGTGCCAACGATCGTCGCTGCAACGCCGGGACTCGAGTCGAACGCGCGCGTCAAAGGCGACGACAGCGCGTGGGGATGGAACATCGGCGTGCTATGGGACGTGACACCGCAGACTCGTTTCGGTGCCGCGTATCGCTCGTCCATCAAATACAACGTGTCGGCAAACGTCAACTTCGACAATCCGACATTGCCGACGCTGCCGCCCGCGCTCGCGCCCGTCGTCGCGCTGCTCGCGACCGGCGTCAACAATCAGCTGCAAAACGGCGGCGTCAGAGCGGACATCGAGCTGCCCGATATCGCGAATGTGTCGCTGTTCACACGTCTCGACGATCGCTGGGACCTGATGGGCGACGTGCAATTCACGCGATGGTCGACTTTCAAGGAATTGCGCTTCGTTCGGACCAGTGGAGGGATCCTGTCGAATACCCCGGAAAACTTCGACGACGCGTGGCGCGTGTCGGTCGGCGCGACCTATCACTGGAACGATCAGTGGAGCTTCCGCGGCGGTCTCGCGTGGGACCAGACGCCCACGAATACACCTGACCGCACGCCGCGCCTTCCGGACGAGGACCGGTTCTGGATCGCCGCCGGCGCGCAATACAAGGTGAACCGAAACCTTGCGATCGACGCCGGCATCACGTACATCCCGATCAAGACGCCAAACATTTCGCAGAATGCCGGCTCGACGGCCGCCAATGGGCTGATCAAGGGCAGTTATGATGCGAACGTGACGGTGATTTCGGCGCAGCTCACGTACACGTTCTGACGATGAGCGGCGGTCGCCCGGCGGCCATTCGCACGGGCTGAGCGCCCGCGGCGGCCGATGCGCGGCTTGGGGCTAACCCGGCCGCGCATTGCTTTTGACGCATAACCGCGACAACGGACCGCATGCTGCGCTGCGAGCAAACGCCGCTTCGCTTAACGTTCGCGCGGCTCACGTTAGCGTTTGCCGAGGTAATGCTTCCCTCGATCGCGATCGTTCTCGTAGCGGTTATTGAACGGGTGATGATGATGAGAGTAATCGTTTCGATTGCAGCGCTCGCGGTGGCGACGAGCGCTGCCGCCATCGATGTCGAGGGCGTCAAGCTCGATGACAAGGCGAGTGTTGCCGGTCACGAGCTGGTGCTGAACGGTGCCGGCGTGCGCAAGCGCGCGATCTTCAAGGTCTATGTCGGCAGCCTGTATTTGCCGGCGAAGGCGCAGACCACGGCCGACGTGCTCGCAAAAAACCCGCGCCGCATTCAGCTCAACCTCCTGCGCAACCTGTCATCGGATCAGCTGATCGACGCACTGATGGATGGATTGAAGCAGAACCTGTCGCCCGCGGAGTTGCAGGCGATTGCCGTGCAGACCGGCGAGATGGCAGCGATCATGAAGGCGTTTGGCCAGGCGAAGGAAGGCAGCGTCGTCACGATCGATTTCGTCGACACGTCGACGAAGATTGGTCTCGACGGCTCGGAGCGCGGCACGATCGACGGCGCCGCGTTCAGCGATGCGTTGACGCGAATCTGGGTCGGCGAGCATCCGGCGCAGGCGGACCTGAAGAAGGCGCTGCTCGGCGGTGCCTGACTTCTGGCTGTCGTCCGGGTACCGATTGCTCGAGCGAGGAAGCGACGGCAATCTGCATGTCACCGACGACTTCCTGCGCAGTTTCCTCGCGCGCCCGGAACTTGCGCCGGTGCCGGAATCATGTGCGAACGAGCTCGCGCTTCATGATCGGTTGATGGCGGAGCCTCGGCGTGCAATCGATGCCGACGCAATCGCTGCAATCGCCGATGCCGACGCACGCGACAATTACGCGATCTGGATGCGCTTTCGCGATCGGCTGACGTCAGCGCCTTCCCTCGAGGCTGCATATATCGGCCTCTTCCACGGTGACGGTGTCGACGTTCCGCCGGTCTTCGTCGCGCAGCTTACCCGGGTGATCCTGCGTCACGTGCTCGGTGATACAGCCGACCCGCTGGCCGCTCGCGCCGCTGAAATGCTATTCCGGACGCAGAAGATCGCCGTCACCGAAGAGGGTGCCGTGATGGCCGCTGACGAGGCGACCGTCGAGCTTTTCGCCGAGAGCGGCGGGTTTGGCTCGCTTGGCGAATTGCTCACGCAAGGCGGCACGCGTCCGCGCACCGTCGATCTCGACGTGCTCGACGTTGAAAACGGCGCGTCGTACTGGACGCGCGACGAGCGTCACGATGTCTCGATCAGCCTGAATCGCGGCCGCGCGGCGCTGACGGCGCTGACGCGGGTGATGGAGGACTGGATTGCGCACTTTCTCGGTGTGCGCGTGTCCATTCGTCCCGAGCGTGAGATCGATGACCAGCACTGGATGTGGCATGTCGGCCTCGATGCCGAGGCGAGCGGAATCCTGAACGACCTTTACAATCGTCAGAGCGTCGATGACGCGCGCATGGGCCGGCTGCTGTGCCTGTTCAGGCTCGACTTCGCCGATGCGGCCGACATGCGCCCGTCACTTGCGGGCCGACCCGTGTGGATGGCCATGGCGATGGACGCTCGTAACCGGCTGCGACTGAAACCGCAGAACCTTCTGATGAACCTGCCGCTTGCAAGGCTGCAATGACGCCATTTCTCGAAAACGACCTCCGGCGGCATCCGGCCCCCCTTGCGCTGGCCATCATCGCTGCGCTGCTGTCGGTTGCAGCCAAAGCACAGCAACCGCCCGTCGTGCCAGTGGAACCCTCGATACCCGCACCCGCGGCAACGTCTCCCGCTTCGACGACCCCGGCAGCGACGCCCGCCGCTGCAGGTGCGGCGTCGACCGCACCGCCCGCCGACACTGGCCCGCTCGCAGCGCTTGCATGGCTCGAAGGATGCTGGCTCGGCAACGTCAACCAGCGCGAGTTTCGCGAGCAATGGCTGCCGCTGCGCGGCGGCATACTGATCGGCGCGGGCCAATCGGTGCTGCGCGGCAAGATGCAGGACTACGAGTTCCTGCGCATCGAGCCCCGGGCGGATGGCGTGTTCTTCTCGCAGTTCTCCGGCGATCTCAAGGAAACGTCCTTCAAGCTCGACAGCAAAGTCGACGATGACAAGGACACGATCTTCACGTTCGCGAACACGACCGATTCGTTTCCATCGCGGCTCATCTATAGGAGGGGCACCGAGGGTTGGCTCTACGAGACGATCGAGGGCAAGACCAACGGGGCGACACGGCAGGTGATCTATCCGTTGCGTCGCATCGATTGCGAGACGGGCGAGCTCATCGGCAAGTGACGTGACGGAACCGGCCGCGCCGCCTGCGAAGAGCGCAGCGCTCGTCAACTTCGAGAAGATGCTGGCGTCCGGCAAGGACAGCGCGCTGTTGCGATTCTCGATCGGCAACGAATACGCGAAGGCACGCGATTGGGCAGCAGCCGCGGACGCGCTCGCCCACGCGGTCACGCTCGATCCGCAGTTCACCGCTGCGTGGAAAGTTTATGCGCGCGCGCTCATGGAAACCGGCCGTCCGCGCGACGCGCTTGCTGCTTACCGCACCGGCATCGACGTCGCACAGCGCAAGGGCGACCGTCAGGCGGAAAAGGAGATGACGGTGTTCGCGCGACGCATCGAGCGCGCGCTGGCCGACGCCGGCGACGCGCAAGCGCCGCAATAAGCGTCAGATCGCGGCGTCGCGCGATGCGCTGAGCGACGCCACGCCGCGGTTGGCGAGCTCGTCGGCGCGATGATTGCCGGGCGTATCGGCGTGCCCGCGCACCCAGTGCCAGCGGATGTCGTGCGTTGCGACCAACGCATCGAGCTCGCGCCACAGCTCGGCGTTACGCACCGGCTTGCGATCGGACGTCAGCCAGCCGTTGCGCTTCCACTTGTGAATCCAGCTTTCGATGCCCTGCTTCACGTACTGCGAATCGAGGTACAGATCGACGGTGCAGTTGCGTTTGAGCGCCTCGAGCGCGCGGATGACCGCCGTGAGCTCCATCCGGTTGTTCGTCGTCTGCCGCTCGCCGCCGAAGATTTCCTTCTCGCGGCCATCGAACATCAGAAGCGCGCCCCAGCCACCGGGTCCCGGGTTACCTTTGCAAGCGCCGTCGGTATAGACGACCACCGGCATCAACGCGCGCTCTGCGCGTCGACGGTTCGTTGCGTCACCGGTCAACGGTCGACGCCGTGTCTTGCCGATGCATTGTCGTCAGTCCCTCGCGCGCGCGGGCGGCCGGCGCGAGCGCTTTGCGCCGCTCGCGTCGCTCCCATGCAGGCGTCAGCACGCGCATGCCGAGAACCTTCTTCGTTGCGCGCAGGTAATAGACGCCACCGGTCAGCGGCCACCAGCGATCGCCGGTCTTCTCGAAGAACGAGAAGCGCCGCAGCCACTTGTCCTGCGCGAATGGCGGGATATAGCAATCGAAGCGTCCGCCGACAGCGTCGAAGCCCAGTAGCGTCAGCCAGTCCTTCAATCGATAGAGTGTGATGAAGTTGCCGTTCCACGGCGGTGTGGATCCGCGTCCGAAATAACGCTTCGTGCCAAACAGCGAAAAAGGATTGAAGCCCGAGATGACGATCTGGCCTTCGGGGCGCACCACGCGCCACGCCTCGCGCAGCATCAGGTGGGGATCGTCGGTGAACTCGAGCGCGTGCGGCATCACGATGAGGTCGAGCGAGTTTTCCGCGAATGGAAGCCCGTGCGGATCTGCGATGATGTCGGCCGGCGGATCGTAGTCGAGGCTCCACTTCGACACGATGCGACTTTGCGCGAGGAACGGGCATTCCGGCAGGCCGATCTGCAGCGCATGGAAACCGAAGATGTCCGCAACGGTCTCATCGAAGTACGCCTGCTCGCGGTCTTTCAGGTATTCGCCGAGTGGCGTCGTGAGCCAGTGCGCGAGCGTTGGCGACGCCGTCGCCGCGCGATCGGAGGCTTGATCCATGACGACGATTATCCCCATCCGCGCATTCAGGGACAACTACATATGGGCGGTGCGAAACGGCGCCCATGTCGCCGTCGTCGATCCCGGTGATGCGGCGCCAGTTTTTGCGTGGCTCGATGCGAACGATGTCGCGCTGTCCGCCATCATCGCGACACATCATCATGCCGACCACGTCGGCGGTGTTCCGGCGCTGTGCGCGAAGTTCGACGTGCCGGTGTTCGGGCCGGCGCGTGAATCGATTCCGAACCGCACGCACGCGCTGTCCGACGGCGACCACATCGTCGTGCCGGGAATCCATGTGTCGTTCGATCTCTTCGACATTCCAGGTCACACGGCCGGGCACATCGCCTATTACACGACCGGCGATGATCCGCTGCTGTTTTGCGGCGACACGCTGTTCGCTGCGGGTTGCGGGCGGATCTTCGAAGGAACGCCGCCGCAAATGTGGGCGTCGCTTGCCAAGCTCGCTGCGCTGCCGGCTGCCACGCGCGTTTATTGCGGCCACGAATACACGCTTGCGAATCTCGCGTTCGCGCAGGCCGTCGAGCCCGACAACGATGCGATTCGCGCACGCATCGCGCGTGAGCGAGCGAAGCGCGACCACGACGCGCCGACGCTGCCATCGACGATCGGCGACGAGCACGCGACCAATCCATTCCTGCGCGCCGGGCTCGCTTCAGTGATGTCGAGCGCGGCTGCGCACGCACGCCGCCCGATGGAAAACGTCATCGATTCGTTCGCGACATTGCGGCAGTGGAAGAACGAATTCCGCTGACTCGGGAACATCGGCGCACGGGTTGACGCTCGCAGCGACGCGGCCTACCATCGCCTTCGACTTTGCAGTGTTCCTTCATTCTTCGTTCGCAACCGAGTGCACTATCGACGATCACTGATCCTGCCGCTGGTTCTGGTACTCGCCGCATGCGCGACACCCGCACCACCGCCGCCGGCCGAGCCCGCTCCACCGCCGCCGTTGCCGGTCATCGTTTTCTCGCCGCCCCCCGAAAAAATCGTCATGGTCGACCCGTTCCAGGGGGCGGCCGCCGATCTCGAGCCCTTGCCGCCGGCGACCGGCGATCTGTGGGATCGAATCGTCGCGGGCTATGCGATTCCGGATCTCGAAGGGCCTCTCGTCGAGAAATGGGAACAGTGGTATTCGGAGCGTCCCGATTACATCGCGCGTGTCGTCGAGCGCAGCCGCCGCTACCTTTATCACATCGTCAGCGAAGTCGAGGGTCGCGGCATGCCGCTCGAGATCGCGCTCTTGCCGATCGTCGAGAGCGCATTCAATCCGAACGCGACATCCGTTGCGCGCGCGTCGGGCATCTGGCAGTTCATGCCGTCGACCGGAACGACATATGGCTTGAAGCAGACGTGGTGGTTCGACTCGCGGCGCGACGTCGTCGCGGCAACGAGCGGCGCGCTCGACTATCTGCAGCGGCTCAACAGCGAGTTCAACGACTGGCAACTCTCGCTTGCCGCCTATAACTGGGGCGAAGGCAACGTCAGGCGCGCCATCGCGCGCAATCGCGCGCAGGGTCTGCCGGCGGACTTCGACAGCCTGACGAAGATGGCCGACGAGACGCGCAATTACGTGCCGAAGCTGCAGGCGATCAAGAACATCATCGCGAATCCGGCTCGCTATGGCCTCGTGATGGCCGATGTGCCCAATGCGCCGTACTTCGCGGTCGTGCGGACGACGATACGGATGGACGTCAAGCGCGCCGCCGAGCTCGCCGAGTTGCCGCTCGACGAATTCCTCGCGCTGAATCCGCAGCACAACCGGCCGGTGATCTCCGGTGCCGACGACTACGCGATCCTGCTGCCGATCGACAAGGCCGAGATTTTCGCGGCGAAGCTCGACCTCGTTAATCAGCCGCTCGTGTCGTGGCAGGCGCATCGCATGAAGGCCGGCGAGACGCTGCCGCAGGTCGCGATTCGCTACGGGATGTCGATCGAGACGCTGCGCTCGGTCAATGGCATCGGTCCGCGCCAAACGGTGCCCACCGGCTATGCGCTGCTCGTTCCGATGCAACGCCCCACCGCAGAAGCGGCGGCTTCCCTCGCCGATGCGGTATTCACGACGGTGCCGGCGGGGCGCACGTTCTATCACACGGTCGCGCGCGGCGACACGCTGCAAGGCATCGCGGCGCGCTACGCGGTAACCAAAGAGGACTTGAAGCGCTGGAATCACCTGTCGCAGGACAGCGTGCGCAAGGGCCAGAAGCTCCGCGTGACGAGTGACGTGTCGCCGATCAAATCGGCCGGTCACGGTCGCGCGGCGAAAGCGGCGCGAGCGAAGTCATCGAAGGGAAAAACGAGCACCGCCGGTCAGCGGCCGCCGACGGGCCGCAGTGCGGCCCCCGCCGCGAAGATCAGCGCGAGCCGCTGATTCGCGCGCAAACGATGCGCGGCGAGTCGAACTCGCCGATTCACAGGGTTCGGCAGCAATCCCCTTCTTAAACGAGCGTCGCCAAAACAAAACGGGCGACGCGTGAGGCGCCGCCCGTTTTCGTCCGTCCCACGGATAGCGACGGAAAAGCGAAAAGCCGCTGTTACTTCTTTTTCGCGGCTCTCTTCTTCGTCGTCTTGCGCTTGGCGGCCCGCTTTTTCGGGGCTGCGCGCTTCTTGGTGGCCTTGCGCTTCGTCGACTTCTTCGCGGCCCGTTTCTTCGGGGCAGCACGCTTCTTCGTCGACTTCTTCGCGGCGCGCTTCTTCGGGGCGGCGCGTTTCTTCGTCGCCTTCTTCGCAGCGCGCTTCTTGCCGGCCTTGCGCTTCGTGGTCTTCTTGGCGGCCGACTTCTTCGTGGCCGCCTTGCGTTTCTTCGCCTTCTTCTTCGGCGCCGAGGCCGGAGCCGAAGGCGTCATCATCGACATCATGTCAGCCATCATCGTTGTTTCTCCTGTCTGAGTTCATGTAACTGTTATGGTCCTTCTTCGCAGGTGTCGCCAGTTGTCTCGGGTGCAGCGCTCAACTTCAACAAATTCGAGCCGACCTCTTGACAAATCCATTGGCACCTGCTGCCTGCATTGTAGCCACGTTTCGATCTTTTGCAAGATTTGAGCCGCTCATCGAACGGCTGTCGCGCGCACTGTTGCGAATCCGCACACGCTACCTTCGCACTTTTTTGCGCGCTCGCACGCTGCGATGTCGCCGCATTACGACGGCAATCGAGTTTCGTGCGCGTGAAGCTCGTCGACAGTCTCGCGTCGGCGAATGAGATGCGTCGAACTGCCGTCGACGAGCACCTCGCACGCACGGGGGCGCGCGTTGTAATTCGAGCTCATCGCCATCGCGTATGCGCCCGCCGTCCTGATCGCAAGCAGGTCGCCTTCGGCGATCGCGAGCTCGCGATCGAGCGCCAGGAAATCGCCGCTTTCGCAGATCGGTCCGACGATGTCGAAGTGCCGTGGAGCGTCACTTCGGCGTGGTCGCACCGGATCCACGGCATGCCACGCGTCGTACAGCGACGGCCGCAATAGATCGTTCATCGCCGCATCGACGACGGCGAAGCTGCGCGAAGCACCGGGCTTCACGACACGCACGCGCGTCAGCAGCACGCCGGCATCGCCGACGAGCCGCCGCCCCGGCTCGAACAGCAACCGTTCGCGGCGCCCTGCGAAGAGCGCACGGACCATCGTCGCGTAGTCGCTGAGCGTGACCGGTGCTTCGTCACGGTAGCGGATCCCGAGGCCGCCGCCGAGATCGACGTGATCGAGCGCAATGCCATCGGCCACGAGCGCATCGACGAGAGCCAGCATTCGCGATGCCGCTTCCCGGTACGGCGCGAGATCGGTGATCTGCGAGCCGATGTGCATGTCGATCCCGCGAATCGCGATCGACGGCATCTTCGCCGCACGCTGGTACAGCGCATGAGCATCGGCGAGCGCGACGCCGAATTTGCTGTCCTTGAGCCCTGTTGCGATGTACGGATGAGTCAATGGATCGACGTCCGGATTCACGCGGAAGCTGATCGGCGCGCGCAGTCCCATCCGCGTCGCCACCGCGGCAAGATGATCGAGCTCCGACGCGGATTCGACGTTGAAGCACAGGATTCGCGCGGCCAGCGCTGCTTCCATTTCAGCGTCGCTCTTGCCGACACCGGAGAAGACGACTTTCGCTGGATCGCCGCCGGCGGCGAGGACGCGCGCGAGCTCGCCACCCGACACGATGTCGAAGCCGCTGCCGAGCTGCGCGAAGAGATCGAGGATCGCGAGCGTCGGATTGGCCTTCATCGCGTAACAGACGAGATGCGGGACGCCGTCGAACGCGTCCTGATAGCTCCGGTACGCGGCCGTCAGCAGCGCGCGCGAGTAGACGTAGCAGGGCGTTCCGAAGGAATCGGCGATCGATGCGAGCGGCACGCCTTCGGCAAGGAGCTCGCCGCCGACGTAATCGAAGCCGCTCACGGCGTTCGATCGGTCGTCGACGAAGGCGGCGGCAGCGCGGGCGATGTCGTCGTCGGCGGAATCGCCGGATTGTCGATGGGCGGCCGCGGCGGCGTCACGACGGCTTTCGGCGCCGGCCGCAGCGGGCCCTTGATGCCACATGCGGCAACGCTCGCCACCAGCGCCGCCACGAGTGCCCCTTGAGCGGCGCTGCGAAAACGAAATTGACGTAACATCGTTGAAAATTCCCCGACGCGCGAGCGACAAATCTAGTGTGCTGAGTCAGAAGTTCCGATGATAAAGGAGCGGATGAAAATGGCCCCCAGGCAAGGCGCGAGGCCGAGACAATAGCCCATGCTATGGCGAGGCCGAGCAACGCAGCATGGCGGCCAATTCCGCCGCGAACTATCGAGCGAATTTCTGACTCAGCACACTAGCACGTGACATGGACGAATCGGTTTTCATCGCTGCCGCGGACGCGACGCTCGACAAGATCGGGCTGGCACTCGATGCCGCGCTCGAAACGAGCGACGCCGATCTCGACTGGAGCTTGCGCGACGGCGTGCTGACGATCGAATGCGATGACGGCAGCCGCATCATCGTCAATCGTCATGTGCCCAATCGCGAGATGTGGGTCGCGGCGAAAACCGGCGGGTTTCATTTCCAGGCGAAAGAGGGGCGCTGGGTCGATTCGCGCGGGCAGGAAGAGCTCGGTACGGCGCTTACGCGCCTCCTGAAAGCGCAGGCGCGGATCAACGTGCGGATGCCGGAGCTGGCGGCGCCGGGCGCTGCATAGCTTTACGCTGTCAGCAACGCCGTCCACTCATCCAGCTGGCGGCGCAGCGCCGCGTGACCCGGCAGCAG
>Ga0068852_100003630_pt1 | contig 10806 bp, 6 predicted proteins | sample KBSCornC22_FD_66594 | JGI IMG/M metagenome (GOLD analysis project Ga0068852, IMG submission 66594) | Corn rhizosphere microbial communities from Kellogg Biological Station, Michigan, USA - KBS Corn C2-2 | ecosystem: Host-associated > Plants > Roots > Rhizosphere > Soil ... | reverse complement strand
GCGGCGCGCATCAGCACCTGGCCCGAGCGGGCAAGCCCGAAGGCGGCGACCGCGGCGAGCAAAGGCATCAGCAGGATCGACAGCGGCTGCGACAGCTTGTGGGCGAGGCCGGCGCGGGCTTCGTCGGTGGGGCGGCCGGCGGCCTCGAGCTCGGCGGCGCGCTCCTTCAGAGTCCAATAATCGAGCTCGGTCGGGTCAACCTTGGCGATGGTGAACTGGCCGGGCTTCACTCCCGGCAACGCTTTCATCCGCGCGAAATGCCGGACCACATTCTGGTTGGCGTCGTAGGCGGTGACGTTCTGAAGCAGCCAGCCGCCGGCCGGATCGGGGACCCCGCGGTCGGCATTCACCACCCGCTGCAGTACGCCCCCCGTGCGATCGTAATAAGTAACATGGTTGAGGACCATCCCCGCGCCGCGGCCCGAGACGATTCCGGCGCGGACGAAATCGTCGCCGTTCAACAGCCACACATTGCCCAGCACGCTGCTCGCCGGGGGGATGGGCTTGTAGTCATTGTCCGACCAGGCATTGACCACCCGCGCGCTGTTGACGACCACGCCTTCGTTGAAGGCGAACAGCGCCGCGGCGATGGCGACGCTTGCGACAACCAGCGGAGCGAGGATCTGGTGAGCGGAAAGGCCGGCGGCTTTCATTGCCACCACCTCGCTGTTCTGATTGAGGCCGACGAAGGCGATCAACGTCCCCAGGAGCACCGAAAAGGGAAGGAAGCGCGAGATCAGAAGCGGGATCCGAAGCGCGACATAATGCCACAGCGCGGAATCGCCGTTGCCGGGTATGGCGAGAATCTTCCCGGCTTCGCCCAGAAGGTCAAGCGTCTCGAGCACGAGGATCAAAGCGAACAGCACCGCGAAGCTGCGAGTCAGGAACAGCCGGACCATGTACAGCGCCAGCCGGCGCGACGGGAAGAAGCCGAGGTTGATCATGCTTCGCTTGCAAGGGGTTGCCGCCGCGGAAGCATCGAGCGCACCACGCCCGCGATCTTGCCGAAGAAGCGTTCGAGAGCGCCGATCGGCTGTCCGCCGGGGCGGTGCGCGAGGACGTGGTACATCCACAGGATCATCGCCGCGAACAGGATCAAGGGCACTCCGAGCGAGAGGATCGGGTTGAACTTGCCGTGAGCTCCCATCTGCTGCCCGTATTGATTTACCTTGTGGTAAGCGACGACGATCAGGATCGCGAGGAAGATGCCGAGGCCCGACGAGCTGCGCTTGGGCGGGACCGCGAGCGAGACCGCGAGCAGCGGCAGCATCAACATCATCAGCACTTCGGCGATTCGGAAGTTGAAGTTCGCCTCGGCCTCCAGCCGCTGCTGCCGGTTGGTCGCGGCGCCGCCGTAGCCGACCCGCCACAGCTCGTAGAGGTAGAGCTCGTCCGATTGGGTGTTGCCGCGGCTTCGGAACTGGCCGATCGTGGGCAGGTTGACCGGCAGGTCGTAGCTTTCGAACGCAAGTGTGCGCGGATTGCTGAACTTTGCCGATTGCTGGACGAGCCGGCCCTGGGTCAGGCGGAACAGGATCGTGTCGGGATCGTCGGTCGAAAGGAAGCGGCCATGTTGGGCGGTGGCGGCAACCGTCATCCCCTTGCCATCGTCGGTCTCGATGAAAATGCCGTGGAGCTGGGTGCCCTTGTGCTCGCTGCGGTCGATTCGCAGGGTCAGGCGCCGGCCGAGCTGATTGAACTCGCCGACCTTGATCGCGGCTCCGAGCGCGCCCGACTTCAAGTCGAAGCGCAGGCTCTCGTAGCGATATTCGCTGAACGGCTGGACATAGCCGACGATGGCGAGATTGATGAGCGCGAGCGGGACCGCATAAGCGTAAGGAATGCGAAGCAGGCGGCCATAGCCGACGCCGATTCCGCGAAGCGCGTCGAGCTCCGATGAAAGCGCGAGCTTCCTGAAGGCGAGAAGAATCCCGAGCATGAGCCCGATGGGGATTCCGAGCGAGAGATATTCGGGCAAAAGGTTGGCGAGCATCCGCCAGACGACGCTGACCGGCCCGCCGGAGTCGACGACGTACTGGAACAGGCGCAGCATCTTGTCGAGGATCAGAAGCATCGCCGCGAGGATGAGCGAGCCGAACAGCGGAACGGCGATCGAGCGCGCCAGATAGCGGTCGATCAAGCGCAGGTGGGGCAGCATCGCGGGCAAATTGAGGTCGTCCCAGCACCATCATTTGGCCGCAAAGGCAGCCGAGATTCCATTATCGGACCAGTGCGCCCGACTTCGGTCGCGCTCGTCGGTTCGACGCCCCTATAGCCGACCGGTCAGCGAATTCATGTTGAAAGTGCCGCCAGAGAGTGAAGCCAGTGCCCGGGACGCACCGCCGTGCCCGGCTCCCGGCTGCGCCGGCGGCTCGCATAAGAGGATTCGAATCGCGCTGCTGTCGAACCCCAAATCTACCGGAAACATCGCCCAGCTGCCGCAGATCCGCGAATATTGCGACGCTCACCCCGACGTTTTCCACTATGAGGTCGAGCAGGCGAGCCAGATCGGCGATGCGATGCGGATCATCGCTCGCGTCAGGCCAAGCGTGCTGGTGATCAATGGCGGCGATGGAACCGTCCAGGCGACGCTCACCGAACTCTACAACGGCGGTCATTTCGACGATCAGCCGCCGCCCGTCGCGGTGCTTCCGAGCGGCAAGACCAATTTGATCGCGCTCGATCTCGGCGCGCGCGGCGATCCGATTGCAACCCTGGAGCGGCTGATCGAACTCGCCCGGAGCGACGATCTTCACCGCTTCACCGTGGCGCGCGAGCTGATCGCGCTGCGACGCCCGGGCACGGATCACCGGCCGGTGATCGGCATGTTCCTCGGCGGCTCGGCGCTTGCCGAGACGATGCTCTACTGCCGCCACAAAATCTATCCGCTGGGGCTTCCCAACAGCGTCAGCCACGGCCTGACGGCGCTCGCTTACATCGCCCGGCTGCTGCTCAAGCTGAAGGCCGGCTTCCTTCCGCCGGCGCCCGGAAGGACCGAGCTGGTCATGCCCGAGCGCGACCGCATTTCCGGCCGCTTCGCCTTCCTTGCGGTGACGACGCTCAACAAGATGCTCCTGTCCGGGCAGCTCGGCGGCCAGGGGGGCGGCCCGTTGAAGGTCGTTGCCATCGAGGAGCGGGCATCGACGGTGTTCCGGGCGCTGCTCGCCGGCCTGACCGGCGGCTACAAGGGCAAGAAGATGCGCGGAATTCATTTCGAGGAGGTCGACCAGGTGACGATCGAAGGCGAAAGCTCGCACCTGATTCTCGACGGCGAGACCTTCCGCGCCGAAAGCGGCCGCCCAATCCACCTGATGCCCGCGAACCCGCTGTCGTTCGTCAAGCTGGCGGCTTAAACGACTTTTCCATGTCCGAGCTGCGCGAGCTTGTCGCAGAGGAAATGAGTGCGCCCGTGGACCCGCGGGTGAGCGCGATTGCGGCGGCGATCGCGGCGAAACACGGCGGCGCGAGCAAGGCGGTCTTGTTCTACGGATCCTGCCTTCGCGAAAAGCAGCTCGACGGGCTGATGCTCGATTTCTACCTGATCGTTTCCGACTATCGCGCCGCTTACACAAAGCGGTGGCTTGCGGCAGCCAACCGGCTGATCCCGCCAAACATCTTTCACTTTGAGCATCAGGGCCTGCGTTCGAAATATGCGGTGCTGAGCGAGGCGGACTTCGCCCATGAATGCTCGCCCGATGCGTGGACGGTCTCGACCGCCGCGCGCTTTGCGCAGCCGTCGCGGCTGGTGTGGAGCGCGAATGAGGCGGCGGCGCGGCGGGTGATCGACAGCGTTGCGGAAGCCGCACCGACGTTGCTCGGCTGGACCTTGCCGCTCGGCGACCGCGCGGATGTGCTCGGGCTGTGGAAGCGCGCTTTCGAGCTGACCTTCGCCGCCGAGCTGCGAGCTGAACGGTTGGGGCGATCGGCGGCGATCGTCGATTCCGATCCGCACCGCTACGAGCAGGTCGGAACCGCGGCGCTGAAGATCGTGGCGCCGTCTTCTGTGGATCAGGAACAGGGCCGCCGCTGGTGGCGAGGCAAGCAGCGGCACGGGAAGCTTTATTCGGTCGCCCGGCTAGGCAAGGCGAGCCTGACGTTCGCCGGGGGCGCCGAATATATCGCCTGGAAAATCAACCGCCATGCCGGGACCGACATCCGCCTGAAGCCGTGGCAAGAGCGCCACCCGCTGCTTGCCGCGATTACCCTGTTGCCCAAGCTGATCCGAAGCGGCGCGATCCGCTAATGTGAGGTTACGCCTTCGCTTGCGCTCGCGGCGGTTCGGCGGGGCGGGCGAGGGCTGCGGCCACGGCGCTCGCGAGCGCTCCGACGGTGAAGGGCTTGCGCAGCAGCTCGTGGCTCCGAAGGTCGTCGCTTTCGCCTTCGCCAACATAGCCGGTGACGAACAGCACCGCGAATTCGTGGTTGCTGGTTTGCTTCAAATGGCGGATCAGCTCCGGGCCGGTCATTTCGGGCATGATGACGTCGCTGATGACGAGGTCGAACTCGCGGGTCCGGAACAGGTCGATGGCTTCGGCGCCACTGCCGCAGGCGACCGGGTCATAGTCGAGGTCTTCGAGCGCCCCGACGGTCGCGGTGCGGACTCGCGGATCGTCCTCGACCAGCAGGATTCGGGCGCCGGGAACATGGGCGTCGACCACCTCGCTGCGCTGGACGGCGGGATGGACCCGAACTTCGGCGGCCTTTTCGGTGCGCGGCAGGTAAATCGACACGCTGGTCCCGCGGCCGACCTGGCTTTCGATTCCCACTTCGCCGCCCGACTGATGCGCGAAGCCGAAGATCTGGCTGAGGCCGAGGCCGGTGCCCTTGCCCACCGGCTTGGTCGTGAAGAAGGGCTCGAACGCGCGCTCGAGGACCTCGGGCGGCATTCCGCAGCCGGTATCGGTCACGCTGATCTTGAGATAATCGCCGGGGCGGACGTCGCCGACCTCGTTGGCTGCGAGGCGGACGTTCTCGGTCGAGATCCGCATCAGCCCTTCGCCCTGCATCGCGTCGCGCGCGTTGACCGCGAGGTTGACGATGGCATTTTCGAGCTGGTGCGGATCGACGTAGATCGGCCACGAGTCCGGCGAGAGGTCGACCTCGATCCGGATTCGCTCGCCGAGCGTCCGGTCGAGCAGGTCGGACATGCCGCCAATGAGGCCGATCGAATCCACTCCCTCGGGCAATAACGGCTCGGACCGGGCGAAGGAGAGCAAGCGGCGGGTGAGCGCCGCGGCGCGGGTCGCGCCCTCCATCGCATTGTTGAGGTGCATCATCACCTCGCGCCGGGGACCGTTGAGGCGCCTTAGCGCGAGGTCTATCCCGCCGACGACCACCGCGAGCATATTGTTGAAGTCGTGGGCGATCCCGCCCGTCAGCTGGCCGACCGCCTCCATCTTTTGGACCTGGCGCAGCTGAGCCTCGGCGGCCTCGCGCTCCTGCGCCTCTGCTTTGAGCGCCTGGTTGGCTTCCCACAGCTCCTGGGTCCGTTCGCGAACAGCAAGCTCGAGCGCCCCGGCGCGCTCCGTCTCGCTTTCGGCGAGCCTTCGAGCGAGCGTGTTCTGTCGAAGCGCCTGCACCGCGACGACTCCTAGGAAGACCGCGCCCAGCCCGACGATCACGCCGAGCCAGCTCAAATAGGACGTGAACTGATCCGCCTGGTCGGAGAAAATCTGGCTCTGCTCGATCCGGGTGTTGAGCGCATCGCGTTCCGCCTGAGTGATATGCTCGAGCTGATTGTCGAGCGCTTCGCCGGTGCCAGTCCGAGCGGCCGCGTAGAAATAGCTGATGCCCGAGTCGCCCTGCTTTGCGAGTGCGGCCTGGGCGGCAAGCGCGAGCTCGCCACCCCGCTTGTTGTACAGGCGCTCGACCTCGAACACTCGCCGCAGCTGCTCGGGGCTCCGCCGTTCGAGGTCCTTGAGTTGCTGGATTTCATAGCCGGCGAGCTGCCAGTCGCTCGCATAGATCTGTCCGTTCGGATCCACTTTCTCGTCGAGCACGAACCGGGCCAGGGCCGCTTCGGCCCTGGAGACGTTCGAGCTGACGTTGCGGACGACGAGCGCCACGTCGTAGGTATGCCGCTCGGCGGTGAGCGCCTGTTCGCGCGCATCGTTGGCGAACTTGACCATGAACACCAGCACCACGAGCACGAGCGCTGCCGCGAGGCCCGCAGCCGCAGCGCCGCCTCGACGCCAGTCGAAGCGGATCTCGTCTTCCCCGTCCCCGATCATGCCGCCAGTCTAATCGCGTTAACCATTTCGCGAAAGACAATGGTTCCGCGAAAAACGTTCAGCTGAGGCAGCCTGTGGCACGTCCTGCCGCAGCGAACATGCCGAGAATCTCGCCGACCTGCTCCTCGCTGTGGAGTGCGCAGAGCGAGCAGCGCAGCAGCGTCATGCCGGCGGGGGTGGCGGGCGGCCGAGCGAGATTGACGTACAGCCCCTCGTTCAGAAGCGCTTCCCACATCGCCGCGCCGGTCTCGAGGTCGGGCATGATGACGGCGATGATCGCCGACTGCGGCTCGTCGGTGCCGAGACGGAAGCCGAGCTGGCGAAGGCCCGCGTGCAGGCGCTTCGAATTCTCCCACAAATGCGCGCGCTTGTCGGCGCTGTCCATCAGCTTGCGGATCGAGGTCGCCGCCGTGGCGACGACCGAGGGCGGAAGCGAAGCGGTGAAGACATAAGGGCGGCAGACGAGCCGAAGGATCTCGAACTTCGGATGGTTGGAGACGCAGAAGCCGCCGACCGTGCCGACCGATTTGGAGAAGGTGCCGATGATGAAGTCGACCTCGTCGATCACGCCTTGGGCCTCGGCGACTCCGCGGCCATGCTCGCCGATGAAGCCCATCGAATGGGCTTCGTCGACCAGCACCATTGCGCCGGCGGCCTTGGACAAGGCGACCATTTCCTTCAGCGGCGCAACGTCGCCGAGCATCGAATAGACGCCCTCGAGGACAACCAGCTTCCCGGCCTCGGGGGGCAAGCGCCTCAGGCGCTTTTCGAGCGCTTCGATATCGTTGTGGCGGAACGGGACGATCTGCGCATTGCCGAGGGCGCAGCCGTCATAGATTGACGCGTGGCTGTCGATATCGAGGATGATGTAGTCATCCTTGCCGGCCATGGTCGAAATGACTCCGAGGTTTGCCTGATAGCCGGTCGAAAAGACCATCGCATGGTCCATCGCGTAAAAGTCCCTGAGCGCCCGCTCGACGGCCCGGTGCCCGGCATAGGTGCCGTTGAGGACCCGGCTTCCAGTCGTCCCCGAGCCGAAGTCGTCGAGCGCCTTTTTGCCCGCGGCCACCACGTCGGGGTCGAAGGTCATTCCCATATAATTGTAGGTGCCGAGAAGGATCGTGCGCTTGCCGTTGCAGATGGCCACGGTCGGGCTTTCGACCTTTTCCATCACCAAATTGAAGGGATCGGTGAGACCGGTTTCGAGCAGCGCCTCGCGCTCGCCGATCAGCGGATCGAACTTGGAGAAAAGGTCAGGCACGGGCGGCGGTGAGCCTTTGCAGCGCATCCACCAGCTGGCCGACCGTTTCGATCTCGGCCTGCATGTTCATCGTGATGATGACGTCGAACTCGTCCTCGATGCCGGCGACGAAGTCGAGCACCGTGAGGCTGTCCCATTCGAGATCCTGGGCGAAGCGGGTGGCCTCGGTGATGGCAACGCCTTTCTTGTTGTACGGCGCGATGAGCTCGACGGTTCTGGCGTAGATCTGCTGGCGGTCGGACATGCCCGGCTCGTTAGTGCTGCGCCGCAGCCTTCGCAATCCAATGGGGCGCGATTGCGGCGGTTTGGGGCGGCGGCTTGACGGCGGGGGATCGCTGCATCTAGTCAATGGCGATGGAACTGAGCTCCGCCACCGCTTTCAGCACGGCCTCCGCGGCTTCGCGGAAGCTTTGGTGGCGCTGGAACTCGGGTTCGGCGGGCGCTCGCGCGTGGCGATGGCATAGGGGCTAGTCCCTAAGCTTCTCACCCGAAGGCCCGCCCACCGGCGGGCTTTTTTGTTGCCTGTCCATCCCGAGAGTGTCCCATGAGTGTCAACCGAACGAGCGCCGGCCGCGCCCGGCGCGCCCTCCTCATTTCCGCAGCGGCACTGGCGACCGCCCCCGCTTACGCACAGCAGTCGCCAGCGCCGCCGGACAACAAGGCGGACATTGTCGTCACCGGCACGCGCCTGCCCGCCGGCGTGCGCGCGCCAACGCCGCTGACGGTGATCGGAGCCCAGGCGATCGAGGACCGGGAGCCGGCGACCTTGGGCGAGATCCTGCAGCAGATCCCGAGCTTCGCCGGAATCGATTCGCCGAACACGGCCGGGGTCAACTCGCGTGGCGGCGGGCAGATCAATCCCGACCTGCGCGGGCTGGGGCCGAGCCGCACGCTCGTCCTGATCGATGGCCGGCGCCATGTGCCGACGGCGACGACCGGCTCGGTCGATCTGAAGGTCGTGCCCACACTGCTGGTGCAACGGGTCGAGGTGGTGACCGGCGGCGCTTCGGCCGCTTACGGGTCGGATGCCGTCGCGGGCGTCGTCAACATCGTCTTGAAGGACGATTTGACCGGCGTCCAGGGTACGGCCGAGGCCGGCATTTCGCAGCGCGGCGACGGCAACGAGGAGCGCTTCTCGCTCGCCGGCGGGACTCGCTTCGCCGACGGGCGCGGGCGGATCATGGCAGGCTTCGATTATGTGAACATCGGGCCGATCGGCACGCAGCTGACCCGCGACTGGGGGCAGCGCGACGTCGGGCTGATCACCAACCCCAATTTCGCCACTAATGGACTGCCCAATTTCATCATCTCGCCCGACGTTCATTCGGCGATCACCACGCCCGGCGGACTGATCGTCAGCGGGCCGTTGCGCGGCATCGCCTTCGGGCCCGGCGGCACGATCGAGCATTTCGACTTCGGCCAGTTGTTCGGCTCGACCATGATCGGCGGCGACGGCGCGCACCAGAATGAGAATCTGCTCGCGCTGCTCGGCACGCCGACGCGGGATTTCAACGCGCTCGCCTCGGCCAAGTACGACGTCAGCGATCATGTGCAGCTCTTCGCCGAGCTGTCGGGCGGGAAGTCGATCGTCGGCGGCGCGTCGCAGGAGCCCCGCGACCGCGGCAACCTCGTCATCCACCGCGACAATGCGTTCCTGCCTCAAGCGGTGCGCGACCTGATGAACGCCGACAATCTGCAGACGATCACGATCGGGCGGGTGAGCAACGACACCGGCAAGATCCAGCTCGACCGCGACGACACGACGGGTGAGGCAGTGGCGGGCGTAAATGCCAGCTTCGGCGGCTGGACCGCTGATGCCTACGCGCAATACGGCCAGAACAATTACGACCTGAAGTTTGGGCCCAACAACCGCAAGCAGAATGAATTCTTTCAAGCGGTCGACGCGGTGGTCGATCCCGCGACGGGCAATATCGTTTGCCGGTCGAGCCTGACCAGTCCGGGCAACGGCTGCATTCCGGTCGACGTGTTCGGCGACGGCTCGCTGACACTGAACCCGTTCGTCAACGGAACCGCGCGGTTCAAGCTGATCACGCGCCAGAGCATCGCCGCGGCGGATATCAAGGGCACGCCATTCTCGACCTGGGCCGGACCGGTGGCGTTCGCGGCGGGGGCCGAATACCGCCGCGACAGCGCCGACGGCACCTCGGACGCGATCTCGCAGCGGATCAATCCGAACGGGTCGGTCGGCGGCTGGATCCTCGGCAACCAGCTGCCCGAGCATGGCGTGATCAAGGTATTCGAGACCTATGCCGAAGCACAGGCTCCGCTGGCGCGCGGGCTGAGCCTCAACGGCGCGGTCCGGCGGACGCATTATTCGCTGAGCGGCACCGTCACTCCGTGGAAGGCGGGCGCGATCTGGGACGCGCTTCCGGGCGTGCGCTTCCGGGCGACGCGCTCGCGCGACATCCGCGCGCCCAACATCTCCGAGCTGTTCGAGAACGGCGGGAGCTCAAACACCAACGTGTTCGATCCCGTCCTCGGCCGGGCGGTGCAGATCCGCGAAATCGAGGCGGGCAATCCGAACCTCAAGCCGGAGAAAGCTGACACGATCACCGCGGGCGCGGTGTTCCGCCCAGGGTTGATTCCGGGGCTCAGCGCGTCGGTCGATTATTACGACATCGGGATCAAGGACGAAATCGCGACCCTGGGCGCACCAACGCTCGCGCAGGGCTGCTTCGCCGGAAACGCGATCTTCTGCCAGTCGATCACCTTCAACCCCGACGGGACGATCGCCTTCATCACCAATACGCGGCTGAACCTAGCGAATGCGAAGACGCGCGGGGTCGACTTCGAAGCCGATTATTCGCGACCGCACTTCCTTGGCGGAGCGCTGACCACGCAGGTGCTGGCGACGCGGGTGCTGGAGCTCAAATCGAGCACGCCGGGCGGGGGAGTGCTCGATAGGCTCGGGCAGGTCAGCAATTTCAATCGCACGCCTGGCGTTCCCAAATGGGCAGGTGACGCATTCGTCGATTATACGCGCGGACCGCTCAGGCTGGGCCTGCAGGCGCGCTACGTCGGCGCGGGCGTGTTCAGCACCCTGCTCCACGAGGGGACGGGCGCGGCGAACACGATCAACGACAATCATGTGCCGCCGTTCGTCTATCTGACCGCGAGCGCTTCCTATCGCGTGCACACCAGCGGAACGCGCTCGGCCGAGCTGTTCGCGGTCGTCAACAATCTCACCGACGTCGATCCGCCGATGATCCCGTCCGGCGCCGCTGGCGGAATCAACGAGAGCAGCACCAACGGCCAGTTCTACGACGTCGTCGGGCGCTTCTTCCGCGCCGGAAT
>Ga0068852_100003628_pt1 | contig 10807 bp, 7 predicted proteins | sample KBSCornC22_FD_66594 | JGI IMG/M metagenome (GOLD analysis project Ga0068852, IMG submission 66594) | Corn rhizosphere microbial communities from Kellogg Biological Station, Michigan, USA - KBS Corn C2-2 | ecosystem: Host-associated > Plants > Roots > Rhizosphere > Soil ... | reverse complement strand
CCTGCGCCTCGAGGAGATCCGCACCGAGATCGTCGCCGCGATCGAGCACGTCGCGCCACTCCGCGATGATCTCCTTGTATCGCACGCCCACCGGGCGAATCTTGCGCTGCAGATCGTACATCCCCACCGCGTGCAGATCGTTGCGCTCGACGCGCAACGCATGCTGCCAGTCGATCTGGTCGGTGAGCGAGTACCAGGTGAAGCCCATCACCGGAATCCCCGAGCGGCGCATCGCGAGAATGTCGCTCCACTGATGATCGAGCCAGCTCACCGCGAGCTTGCTCACGCGATTCGTCTCGCAGTGGAAGATCGGCACGCGATACCGCTCGTAGTACTGCGTGGCCAGCTGCCGAAAGCCCATCGCCATCGAGCTCGTGACCGTCACGCGCCCACTCGACGACACGCGATGCTCGCAGGTGGGATAGTAGTCCACGCCCAGCCAGCGCTGCCCCACCGCGCGCTTCTCGCGGAAGAAGCTCAAGTCGTTCGACGTCACGCCATGGTCGTGGAGATACCCCGCCATGCCCGGCGCGAGCTCGCGGCCCATGGTGAGATCGACCGACAGATGCTTCAACCCATTCATCCGATCGGCGAGATGCTGCGCGTCGCGCCCCGCCGCATGGAAGTGCTCGATCGACTCGCCCTGCACGATGATCGCGTCCGGACGCTCGGAGAGAATCGCTTCCACCGCGAGCTCGTGCGCCATGCAGAGATTGCGGATCGCACGCACGAACGCGGCGTCGCTCTTCTCACACTCGTTCCACCAACCCTTGAGCGCCGAAAAGTTCGCGGCGATGAAGATCTCGTTCACCGGCGTGAAATGCCGGATCCACGGATAGCGCCGCGCGAAGGCGCGCGCGTACTCCGCGAACAGCACGGGGAATGCGGGATCCTGAAAACCACCGAGCCAGGACGGCACCCCGAAGTGGCAAAGATCGGCGATGACGGTGATCCCCAGATCGCGCAGTCGATGCATCTGCGGGTCGGAGATCTCCCAGTCGTAGACATGCGGCGCCGTGTGCACGCGATAATACGGTGGGCCATACCGCAGCGCATTCAGACCGGACTCGCGCACGAGCGCGAAGTCCTCTTCCCAGCGCGCGTAGTGGCCGCACTTGTCCATCTGATCGATTCGAACACCGCCAGCGATCGTTGGATAGCTGTTCTCGACGCCCGTGGCGAAGAGGAACGGAGTCGGCGACTTCATATGTGAGGTGACGATGCTGGCTTGGTGTTCCCGCGCCGAGGCGTGACGCCGGTGAAAGTCGGCGTGGCAGCGCGAGTGTCACGCTCGAACGCGTGACGAGATGCAGGAAGACGAATAACGTGGCTGGGCGCCACAACTTGATTCACGGAGTTTCCGCCTGTGAAGGACCGTGGCGGAACATGTGCTCGTCCGGTTCTACCCCGCGATGCGACGAGGGTCCAACTGGACGCTGTTTTGTCTCGATGCGCGCATCCGATGCGAGTGCTCGGATGACCCGAGTTCTCCTCTCGCCGCCACCGCCCTCAGCTGCGCGATTCCACCCGGGCGCCCGACGACGCGGTGGAGAACCAGAGCCGCGGCGTGCGGGCGAACGCGGACTCATATTCACCCGCCAGCTTCGGCGCCGCGGCGTGTAGCGCCTCCTCCGCGCCCACGACGATGGCGCAGCCGCCCCATCCCGCGCCGGTGAGCCGCGCGCCGATCACACCGGGCAGCTCGATCGCGTGCGACACGACCCAGTCCAGCTCGGGCGTGGAACAGTCGTACAGATCCCGCAGCGATTCGTGCGACCCGACCAGCAGCTCGCGCGAGATCCCTCGTCCCGCCCGCAGTGACGCGACGGCTTCCCGAACTCGGCGCGTCTCACGGGAGACGTGCAGCGCACGCTTCTCCTGAACGGCCGGCAGATGCGCCGCGAGGATCTGCTCCGGCTCGGCGGCCGCCAGCGAAGGAAGCTCGGGCCAGCGTTGCCGCAGCAGCCTGAGCGCTTCCTCGCATTCCGCCCGCCGCTCGTTGTAGTGCGACGTGCGCAGCGAGCGCGGGATCGCCGTGTCGAAGATGAGCAGGGCGTACGGAAAAGGCGCGAAGTCGTAGCGCGCCGTATCGCACTCCAGATGCAATGCCTCCTGCTGCCGGCAGAGCGCACTCGCGAACTGGTCCATGATCCCGCAGGCCACTCCGACGAACCCGGTCTCCGCGCGCCACGCCGTCATCGCCGCCTCCTCGAGCGACACGGGGGCACCGAGCAGCTCCGACACCGCGAGCGCGGTCGCCACCTCGAGTGCGGCGGAGGAGCTGAGGCCGGCGCCCATCGGCACGTCGCTCACTACGGCCGCGTCGATCGATGTGCCGCGACCCCGTTCGGTCGCAGTGCGAACGAGAGGAGCCGCGACCCCGACGAGGTAGTCCCACCATTCGCCGCTGCGCGTGGCCGGCTCCAACGCCGCCGAGCCGATCGCGCTCTGCGTGGCCGACGCGGCGCGCAGGATCGGACCGTCGGCGTCGGCTGTGCGTCCCCCGACCGCGACCCAGGTGCGGCGCGAGATGGCGATGGGCAGCACTTCGCCGCCGTTGTAGTCGGTGTGCTCGCCGATCAGGTTCACTCGGCCCGGCGCCGAGGCGATGACCTCGGGCTCGCGGCCGTAGCGTTCCACGAAGAGCGACCGGACGCTCCTGGCGTCGGCGGAATCGGCGGAAGGAGACGTCATGCTGTCGGTCGAGTGCGAGCGGAGATCAGCCAGGGCGGTCTACTTACTGAAAACCAATGTAGACGTCTTCGAAGCGAGGTTGAACTCAGTCGCAGTGTAGGTGCCCACGTACACGGGGCTTCCGCCGTCATCGAACGTCACTGTACTGCCATCTACCCGCCAACGTCCAGACAGCGGCAGAGAATCGCCCGCTGCCGAACCGCTTCCGCCCTGTGCGTACCGCACGACGATCACCTGACTCCACCCGGAGTCGCTCACCGTGAGCAGCCCGGAGAGCACGGTCGAATCAGTCGCCGCGGCGGGCAACAGCTTGCCGTCCACCGACCTGAGGGTGTAGGTGCCGCTGCTCAGCGCACTTCCCGAGGGGCCGGTGGGCGTGCCGTTGTCCCCGAGCGAGGATCCGCACGCGGTGAGAGCGAGGGCGAGCAGGGCAGCGACGACGCGACGCATGTGGTGACTTCTCCAGATGGGGATCTCTCCTCCAACCTTGAGCCGCGCGTCTCTCGCTGGCAAGGTGCTCGAGGCGACGGCGAGTCGTGGCGCCGAGCGAACGGGCTCGTCTAACAGAGAGAGGAGCGACTAGACTTCGTTGGCCTGCTTCTGGCCTTTTGTCGAGTCGCTAACTTGCATCCGATCGCGCCAGAACGCTCCGACGACGAGAGACGACTTCACCGTGCCGCTGACCCAGACCGACGCCCTCAGGAATCTGCCCCCGTACGTCTTTGCCGAGCTCGACCGCCTGAAGGCGGAAGCCCGCGCCAAAGGCGCCACGCTCGTCGATCTCGGTATCGGCAGCCCGAACATCCCCGTTGCGCCGGGGATCGTTCAGGCCATCGCCACCGCCGCGCAGGACCCGGCATCTGGTGGGTATCCGCCATTCAGAGCCACGCCAGCCTACTTCGACGCGATCGCCGACTACATGCACTCGCGCTTTGGCGCGACGGTGGAGCCGGAGACCCAGGCGCTCGCGCTGAGTGGCGCCAAGGAAGGGATCGCGCAGCTCATCACCGCCACCTGTGGCCGAGGCGACGTGGTGCTCGTGCCGGAGATCTTCTATCCGGTGTTCGCCCGCGCGCCGCTGCTCTGTGGGGCCGAAGTGCGCTGGGTGCCGATGCGCGCCGAGGACGACTTCGTGTGCGATCTCGACGCGATCTCGCCGGCCGACCGCAAGCGCGCGAAGCTGCTCATCACGAACTACCCGAACAATCCGACGGGCGCGCGCGTGGAGCTCGACTTCTACGAGCGTGCGGTGGAATTCGCGCGGCAGAACGATCTGCTGCTCGTCAGCGATCTCGCGTACAGTGAGCTCACCTTCGGGGGACGACCGGCGCCGAGCGCGCTCGAGGCGGATCCGGATTGCGAGGTGACGCTCGAGTTCCACTCGTGCTCCAAGACGTTCAGCATGGCGGGCATGCGCATCGGCTTCGTGGTCGGCAACTCCGTCGCGCTCGAAGCGCTCGCGGCGTACCGCACGAACGTGGGCTACGGCACGCCCACGGTGATTCAGGCCGCGGCCGCGTATGCGCTCAACCACCACGCCGAGCTCGTGCCGGCAACGGTGGCCGAGTACAAGGCGCGCCGCGACGCGATGATGAACGCGTTTCATGCGGCCGGCTGGAACGCCGCGCCACCGCCGGCGTCGATGTATCTCTGGCTGCCCGTGCCGGACGGGATCGACGATTGGGAGTGGGTGCGCACCCTGATCGACGAAGACGGCGTGGTGGTGACGCCGGGCGTCGCGTTCGGCGACGGCGGCCGCGGATACTTCCGCGTCTCGCTGGTGCGTGATCGCGACACGCTCGCCAAGGCGGCGACGACGATCGGCCTGCGTCGCGAAGCGATGCTTCAACGGGTTTGAACCGCTACTGCTGTACTGAAGTACCCTGAATACGGAGTACACAGATTGGCATAAGGGCCCCACGAATGTGGGGCCCTTTCCTTGTCACGTAGTTCAGTGAACATCTCCGCAGATTGGCCTCGGTGCATTCGTGGGAGCAGTATGCCAATCACCGTACTGAGATCAGGGTACTAGGTGTACTGAAGTAGCAGTTTTAGACTCTCTCGACCTTCAGCGTCGGGAGTCCGGTGATCTCGAACGTCGTCGAAGCGATCGACAGCTTCGCGGCCTCGAATGCGGGCAGGATGTCCCGGGTCATCGCGTCCTTCAGCACGCGCACTCCACGCACCGGCGCGAGAAAGCGAACGCTGACCTCCAGCCAGTTGTCGGTCATGCGCAGAAACACGCGCGGCTCGAGCTCGGTCGCGTCGGCGATGTAGTAGCGCTCGCGCAGCTTGGTGAATGCCGGCTTCGCCTCCTCCATGATCGACATCGTGTGCCGGCGCGTGATCTCCGTGAGGATCGACTCGGCACGCGCGCGATCAGCGTCGTATGGCAACGGGAAGTGCATCTCTTCCCAGAGATACGGAAACTCGCGCGTGTAATTGTAGACCGGCGTGTCGAAGATCTTGTCGTTCGTCACGTTGACGACACGACCCGTGTACTGCCGCGCGTTCACCCACACTTCGGGGTCGCCCGAATGCGCGCCGGGCGGCTCGCCCATCTCCATCACCGACGTCTGGATGAATCCCAGCGAGACGACGTCGCCGCGAATGCCGCCGATGGTGATCCGATCGCCCACGGTGAACACGCGCCCACGCAGGATGATGAAGTACGCGGCGAACGCGGTGATCACCCGCTGCAGCGCCACGGCGATTCCCGCCGTGAGCAATCCGGCCACGGTCGTGAACCGCCCTGGATCGTCGAACCAGATGAGCGCCAGCCCGACGACCAGCACCGCGGCGGCGATCAGCTTGCTCGCCTGACGCGTCCAGAATCTCCGACGCTCCGCGGTGTGTTCGCGCTCGCTCGCTGGACGCGAGCGATGCAGGAATGCCGTGACGATGGCGCGGAACACGAACACGATGACGAAAAGGCCGACGCTGAGCATCAGCTTGCGACCGGATCCTGGGCCGATGCCGAACATGGAGAGGTCGGGCATCGACATCAGGGCACCACGGCCACGCCCCACGGCCGCGTGCCCACTTTGATCGTCTGTGTCACGCGCATCGTCTCCACGTCCACCACCGACATGTCGTCCGTGAGACCGTTCGCCGTATACGCCGTACGCCCATCGGGCGACAGCGCCACTCCCCACGGCCGTCGTCCAACGGCGACTCGGCCCAGCTCACGCAGCGTGGTCGCGTCGAGCTTCACCAGGGCGTGACCGGCGCCGAGTGCGATGTAGAGTCGCGTACCATCGGGAGAGACCGCGACACCCACCGGCTTCTCGGCGCCCGACCCGATACGTGCGCGCGCGAGCACGCGATGCGCGTGCGCGTCGATCCGAGCGATGCTGCCGCCCACTTCGCTGGTGGCGAATGCGAACCGACCATTCGGCGAGAACGCCACCGAGCGCGGTCGAGCGTCCACGAGAAAGGTCGTCGTCACGCGTGGCACTTTCAGGTCGATCACGGAGATCGTGTTGCTCGTCTCGCCGGTGACGTACACCCAGCGTCCATCGGGCGACGCGGTCACTCCTTCGGGCTCGGTGCCCACCACCAGTGTGGCGAGCACCGTTCCCGTCGCGGGATCGATCACCGACGCGTTGCCTGCGTCCTCGTTCGCGGCGACGATGCGGCGGCCGTCGGGAGTGATCGCGAACTGCTCGGGATCGGTGCCGGCCGGTAGACGCCGTACGACGCGTCGCGTGTTGAGATCCACCTCTTCGATCGCGTCGTTGGGACCAGGCGTCTGCGGACGATCGTCGCTCAGTGCGACGAGCACGTGTCCACTCGTCGGCGACACGCGCACTCCGCGCGCGCGGCCGCCAACGGGGATCGTCGCCTCAACTCTCAACATCGCGCCGTCGATGAGAGTGAGATCGTGCGATCGCTCGTTGGACACCACGATCCACCTCGGCGCGCGCGGCGCGGCACCGGCGACGTGCGACGTCGCGAGGAGAGCGCTGCTCGGGGTGGTGGCGGTGGCGGCCCATCCGGCGGTCCCACCAACGACGAACGCGCACAGTGAAGCCGATGCGAGCAGTGTCGTCGGTGCGAGGTGCGTCATTTCACGACGCGGACGTGCACGCGTGGTGGAGACGAAGTCTTTCATGAGGAATCGCCACGCGCAAAAGCTGCGCCCGCCACCCATGGCTGCCCCAGCCATTGGAACGATTGATGCGCCTCACTCGAGTCAATGCACTCTCGCACGTTTCGTCGGACATTCCGCGCCGTCGCGCCGCTCGTCGTCGCGACGTGTTGCGTCGTCACATCGGCGTCAGCGCAGCGCTCGGACGCGAACACCACGTCGCCGCTCGCATCAACCCTTCGGATGCGCGTGCTGCGCGTGTGCGCCGATCCCAACAACCTTCCGTTCTCCAACGAGAAGCAGGAAGGCTTCGAGAACAAGATCGCCGAGCTCGTGGCGCAGGAGCTGAACGTCGAACTGCGGTACACCTGGTGGGCGCAGCGGCGCGGCTACGTGCGCAACACGCTCAAGGCCGGTCTGTGCGACGTGTTCATCGGCATGCCCACGGGGCTCGACATGGTGCTCGTGACCCAGCCGTACTATCGATCCACGTACGCCTTCGTCACTCGCCGCGACGGCCCACGCATCACGTCGCTCGACGATCCTCGGCTCCGCCATCTCAAAGTGGGCGTGCAGATCATCGGCGACGATTACGCCAACTCGCCACCGGCGGAAGCGCTCACGCATCGCGGCATCGTGAAGAACGTGCGTGGCTACACCGTGATCGGAAACTACCGCGATCCGAATCCGCCGAGCCGCATCGTACGCGCGGTGGCCGACGGCGAGGTGGACGTCGCGATCGTGTGGGGCCCGCTCGCCGGCTACTTCGCCAAGCGCTCCACGGTTCCGCTGCGCGTGGTGCCGGTCTCGCCGGAAGTGGACGTGCCGTATCTCCCCTTCGTGTTCGACATCGCGATGGGTGTGCGCCGCGGCGATCCCGTGCTGCGCGATTCGCTCGACGCGGTGATCGCGCGTCGGCGTAAAGACATCGATCGCATTCTCGCGGACTACGGTGTGCCGCGCGCCGACACGCCAGCTACACTCGGACTCGCCCACTGATCGCGCTCTTCGCTCGTCTCGCGTGTGCGAAGGACGGGCAGCACGGTCGGGATGATGGCCACCACGTACGCGAATCCGGCCGGGATCCACATGATGAGTCCCGCGAGCTGTTGATCCTCGAGCGGCGTCAGTCCCCACGCGGCGGTCGTGCCGTAGTGCGCGAAGTACCACGGATGCCGCGCGATGGTGATGAGCGCGCCGAGCAGCGTGCCTTGCAGCGCGGCGGTGAAGAGGTAGAGCGTCGCGACGCCGACACCGATCCGGTTGCGCGACCGGTCAGTCACGAGCCACCAGAAGAGCAGCGCAGTGAGAAAGAACGACGCGTGCTCGAGCACGTGGAGTCGTTCGTCTCGCACCGCGGCGTCGTAGAAACGCGGCACGTGCCAGAGCCAGAGCGCGCCGACGTGTAGCGTCCACGCGACGAGTGGGCGTTGCAGTTGCCGCCACGCGGCGCGCAGCGTGTGCGCGTGTCGCCACGCGAGGCCGATCCGCTTACGCTGCTCGAGGCGCAGCCCCCACAGCATCGCGATTGGTGCATCGGCCAGCGCGATCAGCGGCGACGCCACGACGATGAGCAGCATGTGCTGCGTCATGTGGACGGAGAACAGCGCGGCGGCCACCGCGTCGATCGGAGAGACCAGCGCGATCAGCACGGCGAGTAGTCCACCGGCGAAGCACGCAGCTCGCCAGCGCGGAACACCGCGTCCCGTGCCGGCCGATTTCCAGAGCGCACGCACGCCGCGCACATAAAGAAGCGCGGAGAGCGCGAGCGAGAGGAGCACCGCGGGCGCGAACGTCCACGACGACCAGAGATCGTGTGGCGCGGGCGCGCGACCGGTGTGCGCGAGTGCGACGCGTGGTAGCGCGACGACGAGCGCCGCGACGAGCCACACCACCCGCGCGAACGTCGCCGGCGGTGTCCAGGACGAACGTCGGCTCCAGATGATTCGCGCGCGCACGCGTGAAGCAGGCGCAAACCGGGTGCCGTCGCGCTGCCGAGGTGGCGAGTGGCGTCGCGCGATACACCAGTTGGGTCCCTTCATGTGGAATCTGCTGTTTTGTGACCGCTCAACGGAGCGCGGGTACGCTTTTAGCAAAATCGCATCGCCAGAACACAGTCCCGTGCGAGGTTGAGTCATGGTGCGATGCAGGCTGGAAGTTGGCCGTCGTTCTGTGCGATGGCTCGACTCCGCCATCCGAGGGAAAAGCGCAGCCCACGGCGTCACGCGCGCCGATGTCGCGGTGCGGCCGACATTCACGCGAGCAACGCTGGCGATGCTGACGACGCTCGCGATGCTCGCGTGCACGCGTGATAAGACCGCGGAGCCCGCGCACGTACCGGCACCGCCGGCGATGCCTGCATCGGCGGGGCCGCGCGCCACCGTCTCGCTCGACGCGGAAGACGGGCAGTGGACGATGCCCGCCAAGAGCTACTCGGCCATTCGCTACAGTCAGCTCGCCGAGATCACGGCGGACAACGTGAAGAACCTGCGTCCGGCCTGGACGTTCTCCACGAGCGTGCTGCGTGGCCATGAAGAGCCGCCCATCGTGGTGAACAACACGATGTACATCCTCACGCCGTTCCCGAACATTCTGTACGCGCTCGATCTCACGCAGCCGGGCGCGCCGAAGAAGTGGCAGTACGAGCCCAAGCCACAGTCGGAAGCGCAGGGCGTCGCGTGCTGCGACGTCGTCAATCGCGGACCGTCGTACGCCGACGGCAAGATCGTGTTCAACACGCTCGACGATCACGTCGTCGCCGTGGACGCGAACACGGGGAAAGAAGTGTGGAAGACGAAGGTGGGCGACATCAACATCGGCGAGACGATGACGATGGCGCCGCTCGTGGTGAAGGGAAAAGTCCTCGTCGGCAACTCGGGCGGCGAGATGGGCGTGCGCGGCTGGCTCAAGGCGCTCGATCTCGCGAGCGGAAAGCTGTTGTGGACCGCGTATAGCACCGGCCCGGACGACGAGATGAAGATCGGCTCGCGCTTCAAGGCCTATTACCCGAAGGATCAGGGCAAGAACCTCGGCGTGAACACCTGGCAGGGGGAGCAGTGGAAGATCGGCGGCGGCAACGTGTGGGGGTGGATCTCCTACGACCCGCAGACGAACCTGATCTACTACGGCACGGCGAACCCGGGTCCGTGGAATCCCGATCAGCGGCCGGGCGACAACAAGTGGACGTCCAGCATCTTCGCGCGCGATCCGGACACCGGTGACGCGGTGTGGGCGTATCAGCTCAGCCCACACGATCTGCACGACTACGACGGCGTGAACGAATCGGTGCTGGTCGACGTGCCGTGGAAAGGGCAGACGCGCAAAGTGCTGCTCCACCCGGATCGCAACGGCTATCTGTACATGATGGATCGCACGACGGGCGAAGTGCTGTCGGCGAATCCGTTCGGCTACATCACGACGAGCCGCAAAGTCGATCTGACGAACGGCAATCTCGATTACGTACCGGAGAAGAAGCCGCGCGTCGGGGAAGTCGTGCGCGACATCTGCCCCGCGTCGCCCGGGACGAAGGATTGGCAGCCGTCGTCGTTCTCGCCGCGCACGGGGCTCCTTTACGTGCCGCACCAGAACCTCTGCGAGGACGAAGAGGGGCTCGAGGCCAACTACATCTCCGGCACGCCGTACGTCGGGATGAACACGCGCATGTACGCCGGCCCTGGTGGATTCCGCGGGCAGCTCACCGCGTGGGATCCGATCGCCGGCCGTCCGGCGTGGAAGCTCACCGAGAAGTTTCCCGTCTGGAGCGGCACCGTCGTCACCGCGGGCGACGTCGTGTTCTATGGCACGATGGATGGCTGGTTCAGAGCTGTCGACGCGCGCAACGGTACCAAGCTCTGGGAATACAAAGTTGGTTCGGGGATCATCGGCCAGCCGATCACCTATCGCGTGAACAACAAGCAGTACGTCGCCGTGATGTCCGGCGTCGGCGGCTGGGCGGGCGCGATCGTCGCCGGCGGTCTCGACCCGCAGGACTCCACCGCCGCACTCGGCTTCGCCGCGGCGATG
>Ga0068852_100003625_pt1 | contig 10808 bp, 15 predicted proteins | sample KBSCornC22_FD_66594 | JGI IMG/M metagenome (GOLD analysis project Ga0068852, IMG submission 66594) | Corn rhizosphere microbial communities from Kellogg Biological Station, Michigan, USA - KBS Corn C2-2 | ecosystem: Host-associated > Plants > Roots > Rhizosphere > Soil ... | reverse complement strand
CTGGTGTGCCAGGGACAGCCCGGCACGAGGCATTCATATTGTTTCATCGCAACCTCCACTTGCCCTCGACGACGAAACGGTCGTTGTCGGTGGTCGGTTCCTTTACGGCCAACGGACCTCGGGCGGCATCGAGCTCAGGATCGCCTCGACATTGCCGCCGGTCTTGAGGCCGAAAGTGGTGCCGCGGTCGTAGAGCAGGTTGAACTCGACGTAGCGGCCGCGGCGGATGAGCTGCTCGTCGCGATCGGCCTCGCTCCACGGCGTGTTGAAGTTGCGGCGGACCAGCCTGGGATAGACGTCGACGAAGGCGCGGGCGACGTCCTGGGTGAACGCGAAGTCACGGTCCCAGTCGCCCGAGCTCAACTGGTCGTAGAAGATGCCGCCGATGCCGCGCGGCTCGCTGCGATGCTTGAGCCAGAAATATTCGTCGCACCAGGCCTTGTAGTGCGGATAGTCGACGCCCGGATGCCTGGCGCAGGCCGCTTTCATCGCGGCGTGGAAGTCGACGCTGTCGGGATCGGCCTGCGTCCGCCGGCGATCGAGGACCGGCGTGAGGTCGCCGCCGCCGCCGAACCAGTAGTTTCCGGTGACGATCATGCGCGTATTCATATGCGCAGCCGGCACGTGCGGGCTCCAGGGGTGGACGATGACCGAGACGCCGGCGCTCCAGAACTCGGCTCCAGCTTCGGTATGAGGCATCTGCCGGGCAAATTCCTCGGTGAAGCGGCCGTGCACCACCGAGATATGGACGCCGGCCTTCTCGAAGATGCGGCCGTGCAGCAGGCCGATCTCGCCGCCGCCACCGTCGGAGCGGGTCCAGGGTCTGATCTCGAACCGTCCGGGAGGATGGGTGCGGTCATCGATACCGCCCTCGACCTCGAGGGCTTCGAGGCGGGCGCAGAGATCGCCGCGGACCTGCCGAAACCAGTCGGCGGCCATCCGCTTCTTGAGGTCGATATCGTCGGGCAGCGTCATGTGAGACTCGCGAAAGCATCAGTTTGGCGCATTGCCTCGCCCAAAATAAGGGCGGCAGCGACGGCAACGTTGATGGAGCGCAAGCCCGGCCGCATGGGAATGCGCAGGCTGAGGTCTGCGCTGGCCGCGACGTCGGCGGGCACGCCGGCGCTCTCGCGGCCGAGCATCAGGATGTCGTTGTCGCCGTAGCGGGCAGCATACGCCGAATCGGAGGATTTGGTGGTGAGCAGCACCAGCCGGCGCGCTGAGTCTCGGCGCCAGTGATCGAAATGGGCGTAGCTGTCGTGCTCCACGAGCTCGGCCAGGTCGAGATAGTCGAGCCCGCCGCGCTTGAGCTCGCGTTTCGAGAAGGCAAAGCCGGTCGGATGGATGACGTGGACGACGATGCCGAGACACGCTCCGAGCCGCAGCAAGGTGCCGGTATTCTGGGCGATGTCGGGCTGGTAGAGGGCAAGTTCGACGGGCACGCCGTTCTCCTCTTCGGCAGGGCGCGGGCAAGCCAGTGGGTATAGTGTCGCAGACGCCTTTTCGCCCGGCCGTCCCGGCTGGACAAGCGCGGAGGAGAGTGCAAAAAGACACCCAAATCACGCGCCCCCGAGGCGGGTGACAGGCATTGTCGCGCGCGGTGCGGGGGCTCCGTAAAGTGGCGCGAAATCAGGCAATAGGGCGGGGATTTTCGATCTTGTCGACTGACTCGAATTTGGCGCACGACGATACCCCCGACACAGGCAAGCGCGATTTCCTCTACATCGCCAGCGCCGCGGTCGGTGTGGTGGCGGTCGGCGGCGTGGTGTGGCCGCTCATCAACCAGATGAATCCCGATGCCTCGGTGCTCGCCCTGGCCTCCATCGAATACGATCTCAGCAAGATCCAGACCGGGCAGGCCGTGACCATCAAGTGGCGCGGCATGCCGGTGTTCGTGCGCAACCGCACGCAGAAGGAAATCGACGCGGCGCGTGCCGTGCCGATGGATCAGCTCAAGGATCCGCAGCTCGACCAGGACCGCGTCATGAAGGGCCACGACAACTGGCTGATCATGATTGCGCTGTGCACCCATCTGGGCTGCATCCCGATCGGGGAGTCGGGCGACTATGGCGGCTGGCTCTGCCCATGCCATGGGTCGCAATACGACACCTCGGGCCGCATCCGGAAGGGCCCCGCGCCCAAGAACCTGGTGATCCCACCCTACAAGTTCCTTACGGACACCAAGATTCAGATCGGTTGAGGGGAAGCATCTAGATGTCCGCGCACGAGACCACGAAGTACGTTCCCTCGCATCCGGTCGCGAGATGGTTTGAAGACCGACTGCCGCTCATGGGGTTCTCCAAGGAGCTCCTCGACTACCCCACGCCGAAGAACCTCAACTACTGGTGGACGTTCGGCGGCATCCTCGCCTTCATGCTGGGCGTGCAGATCGTCACCGGCATCGTGCTGGCGATGCACTATACGCCCAACGCCGGCCTGGCCTTCGATTCGGTCGAGATGATCAAGCGCGACGTCAATGGCGGGCGCCTGATCCAGGCGGTGCACTCGACCGGCGCGTCGATGTTCTTTTTTGCCGTCTATATCCACATCTTCCGCGGCCTGTACTTCGGTTCGTACAAGGCCCCGCGCGAGGTGCTGTGGATCCTCGGCGTCATCATCTACCTGCTGATGATGGCGACGGCCTTCATGGGCTATGTGCTGCCGTGGGGCCAGATGAGCTTCTGGGCCGCGGCGGTGATCACCAACATCTTCTCGGCGATCCCGATCGTCGGCGATCCGATCCTGCAGCTGCTGCGCGGCGGCTTCGCGGTCGACAATCCGACTCTCAACCGCTTCTTCTCGCTGCACTACCTGTTGCCGTTCATCATCGCGGCAGTGGTCGTGCTCCACATCTGGGCGCTGCACGTGCCGGGCAATAACAACCCGATCGGCGTCGAGGTGAAGGACAAGCGCGACACGGTGGCCTTCCATCCGTTCTACACGATGAAGGACCTGTTCGCGATCGTGGTGTTCTGCATTCCGTTCGCCTGGTTCGCGTTCTTTGCGCCGGACATCTTCGCACACTCCGACAACTACATCATGGCGAACCCGCTGGTGACGCCGGCGCACATCGTGCCGGAATGGTACTTCCTGCCGTTCTACGCGATCCTGCGTGCCATCGACTTCAACTTCATCCTCGACAGCAAGCTGCTCGGCGTCATCTTCTTCGGCGGCTCGATCCTGATCCTGTTCTTCGTGCCGTGGCTCGATACCAGCAAGGTCCGTTCGGGCAACTACCGGCCGGCGTTCCGCTGGTTCTACGGGCTGTTCGTGCTGAACTTCCTGCTGCTGATGTGGTACGGCGCGCAGGAACCGGCGACCCACATCATCGGGCCGTTCACGGTGGCCGACACCAGCAAGCTCTCGGTCGTCTACTACTTTGCGTACTTCCTCGTGATCCTGCCGCTGCTCGGCCGGTATGAGAAGCCGCGGCCGCTGCCCAATTCGATCTCGGAGGCGGTGCTGACCGAGCCCCGCGCCGTGAGCGGCGCCGACCCCGCCATGCCGACCGCCCACTGATCTCCGGGACCCGCACACAATGATCAAAGCAAAGACCATCTTCGCTGCTGCCCTCATGGGGCTCAGCCTGATGTCGACCTCGGCGATCGCGCAGGACGCGCAGAAGACGATCAACCTCGGCACGCAGGACGTCGAGAAGCAGCACTGGAGCTTCGCGGGGCCGTTCGGCACCTTCGATCGCAACCAGTTGCAGCGCGGCTTCCAGGTGTTCAAGGAAGTCTGCTCGAACTGCCATTCGGCGCACCTGCTGGCGTTCCGCAACCTCAGCGAGCCGGGTGGGCCGGAGTTCACCGCCGCGCAGGTCAAGGCGCTGGCGGCGAGCTATACCGTCACCGATCCCGACGCCGATGGCGGCAAGCGTCCCGGCCTGCCGTCGGACAACTGGCCCGGCCCCGACCAGAGCCAGGCCGACCTCAAGGCTTCGTTCGGCGTGGTCCCGCCGGACATGAGCGTGCTGGCCAAGGCGCGCAGCATCGAGGACGGGTTCCCCAACTGGTTCTTCAACTATTTCACCACCTATGCCGAAGGCGGTCCGGACTACATCCACGCAATCCTCAACGGCTATCTGGACAGCGCGCCCGCGGGCATCACGGACGCGCAGGGCAACGCCTTCAAGCTGCCCGACGGCAAGTATTACAACGTCTACTTCCCCGGCCACGCAATCGGCATGCCGCCGCCGCTGACCGATGGGCAGGTCAAATATATTCCGGGGCCGGATGGCAGCACGGTGCCGCTCACGGTAGATCAGTATTCCAAAGACGTCGGGGCATACCTGATGTGGATGGCCGAGCCACACCTCGACCAGAACAAGGCGGCGGGCTTCCGCGTCCTGGCCTTCCTGCTGCTGTTCGCGGTGATGATGTGGATGGTCAAGCAGCGGCTGTGGCGCAAGGTGCACTGAGGCCGATTGCGCCAAGGCCAAGCGAAAGGGCGCTGTGGCGCCCTTTTTGTTGCGCGGCGCGGTGGGAGCGCTAGAGTGCGCGCAAACCGGTCGCGAGGATCGCTATGCCCTTCATCCGCACTGCCGCCACCATCGTGGGTGTCGCCATTGCCGTTGCGCGCCACCCGACCGTCCGTGCCGCGGTGCGCTCGGCGCCGCTGCTGATCACCCCGAGAATGCGCCAGGCCGCCACCGAGGCGACGCTCGATACCGCCTTCCGCGCCGGCATGATTGCCCGCAAGATCGTCCGCCGGAGCTGAGATGCTCGATCTCAAATCGCTGATCCGATCCATCCCCGACTATCCCAAGCCGGGCATCCTGTTTCGCGACATCACCACGCTGATTGAGCACCCACAGGGCTTCAAGGAAAGCGTCGAGCGGCTGGCCGATGCGCACAGGGGTCTCGGCATCACGCATGTCGCGGGCATCGAGGCGCGCGGCTTCATCTTCGGCGCCGGCGTCGCCATCGAGATGGGCGTGGGGTTCGTGCCGATCCGCAAGCGCGGCAAGCTGCCGGGCGCGACGATCGGGCAGAACTACACGCTGGAATATGGCGTCGATACGATCGAGATCCATGCCGACGTGCTGAGCAGCGTGCACAAGGTGCTGCTGATCGACGATTTGATCGCGACCGGCGGAACGGCGCTTGCCGCAGTCGGTCTGCTGCGGCGCACTGGCGCGGTGGTCGAGCATGCGGGATTCGTCATCGACCTGTTCGATTTGGGCGGCGCCGACCGGCTGCGCGAGCTCGGGGTCCGGATCGAGAGCCTGGTCCCGTTCGCGGGGCACTAGCTGAGACGCAGCACGATCACCCCAGCCGCAATGATCAAGGCGGCCGCGATGCGCAGCGTGGTGACCTTTTCCTTGAGCACGACGATCGCGATGAGGGTGCCGAAGACGATCGAGGTTTCGCGCAGGGCGGCCACCAGCGGGATCGGCGCTTCGGTCATGGCGAAGAGCACGAGGCCGTAGGAGCCGAGCGTGCCGAGCCCGCCGACCACGCCGTAGAGCCAGTTGCGGCCGGCATAGGCGACGATCTGCGGCCGGCGCAGCAGCGCCCAGGCGACCAGCGGTACGCCCGTTAGAACGAATATCCACATGGTATAGGCGATGGACGAGCCGGCAACGCGGACGCCGAGGCCGTCGGTCAGTGTATAGCTCGCGATCACCAGCGCATTGAGTAGCGCAAAGCCCAGCCCCTTGCGGTCGCCATGGTGGCCGCGCAAACCGAGCAGCATGGTGAGGATGCCGGCCGAGATCAGCGCGACGCCGGCCCATTGCAGTGGCGCGAGGCTGGTGCCGAGCAGGGCCACGGAGACGATCGCCACCAGGAGTGGCGGGATGCCGCGCATCAGCGGATAGGCATGGCTCATGTCGGCGTGGCGGTAGGCGAAGGCGATGAGTGCGTAATAGACGATCTCGAGCACGCCCGAGATGCACAGGTACGTCCACGCGCCGGGCGCCACCGGCGTCAGGAACGGCAGCGTCACGACGCCGATGAGGCCGCCGAAGCCCGCAACGAGAATGGTGGTCAGCAGCGTGTCGCTGGCGCCCTTGACGACGGCGTTCCACAGCGCGTGCAGCGCGGCGGCGGCAAGGACGATGCCGAAGATGGTGAGCGACACGGGAAAGTGCGTCCAGGCGGGGAAGCTGGCTCGAGCTTTAGCCTCAGCGCGGCGTGCAGGCCAGTACCGGCTTGTCGGCCGTGTAAAGGGTCAACAGGTCGTTGCCGGTCTGGTCGGTGGTGACGAGGCCGTAGGTGATCCCGACCGTCGTCAGATTGCCGTTGAGGAATTTGAGGCCATCCGAGCCCATCTGAGCGTCGCCGGTGCCCGAGGCGCTCGAGCCGAAGGTGGCCGAGGCGTAGCCGTAGGAGCCCTGGAACACCGTGAGCAGGCCGGCCTTGGAATTGTCGACCAGGGCAATGCAGCCCCAATTGCCTTCGGCCGGGCTGACGGTCACGGGCTGCGCAGCCTGCGACGGCGGTGCCACGGTATCGTCCTGCGCCAGTGCCGGCGCGGCGGCGGCTGCAAAGGCGAGCATCAGGGCGGTGAGAAACGGCGCGGCAGCGTGGAACGGGCGCATGGGATCGCTTTTACTGGAAACGCGCCGCCAACTTCCCCAAAAGCGGGAGTCGCGTCAACGCCATGAGCAAACGCACGCTTGGCGGCATTTTGTAGTCGCGCAGCTTGGAGAAGCCGACCAATTCGGCGTGATAGACGAGCTCGCCGCGCTGGTTGGTGGCCTCGAGCGTGTTGAACAGCAGCCCCCAGCCCGGAATGGAGTTCGACGGACGCTTGCTGGTGACGACGAGCGTGTAGGTGACGGTGTCCCCGGGCCGGACCGGCACCTTGAACTCCATCTTGTTGACGCCGGGGGAGGGACCGGAGACGCCGGGCTCCTTGCCGAGGGCGCGCAGCCGTTCTTCTTCGGCAAAGAGCGCATCGACCATATGGCGATGGCCGACGGTGACCGTGTGCCAGCCGGAGGCGACGAGGCCGCCGAAATGGCTGAACTTCGCGGCATCGGGATCGACGTGGAAATATTGCGGGTCGTACAGCCGGCCAAAGCGGATGATCTCCTCTTCGGTGAAGTCATGGCTGCCGAGGGGGAACACCTCGTCGATGACGATGTCCTCGAACCAGCGGGTCATGGACGCCTCATGGGTTTTCGCCCTCGATCAGCGGCACGGACGGATCGCGCAGCTCGATGAGGTTGGCGAGCCGCATGCTCATCACCGGCTCGCCCGCCTGGTTGCGGACGTCGAAATCCAGCGTGACGATGCCGCGCTCCGGGTGGTGGCGCGAACGGCGCAGGCCGGCGATCGTCGCCGTGCCGCCGATGGTGTCGCCGACCATCACCGGCTTTTTCCATTTGAGGTCGGAGAAACCTAGCCCGCCCATCGAGGCGATGGTGTTGAGGAAGCTGTCGCCGAGCATTCTGAGGCTCAGCGCTGCCGTCTGCCAGCCCGAGGAGGCGAGGCCGCCGAGCAGGGAAGCCTTGGCCGCCGCTTCGTCGAGATGGAAGGGGAACGGGTCGAACTCACGCGCGAAGGAGACGATCATCTCCTTGCTCACCGTGGTGTGCCCGATGTCGATCACCTCGCCGACGGCAAGGTCCTCGTAGTGCCGGCGGTTCTGGGTGATCGGGTTCATGGCGGTTGACGTATACGTCAACCCGGAGGCGGGCTCAACTGGGCGATTGCGGAGTCAGCGGTCCCTTATGGTACTGCGGACGACCAGATGGAGTGCGCATGTCCGACACAGCCCCAACCCCGCCCGCCTTCGGCGCGGCCCACGCCGGCAGCTACGTCCAGGGGCCGCCCCGGCAGGTGCCGGGGTTCGACGGCCTGCACCGGATGATGTCGCTGCTGCTGGCCGAGCGGGTACCCGCCGACGGCCGCATTCTGGTGCTTGGCGCCGGCGGTGGGCTCGAAATCAAGTCGCTGGCCGATGCGCATCCTGGCTGGTCGTTCGACGGCGTCGATCCCTCGGCCGACATGCTGGGTATTGCCGAAAGCACGGTCAAACCGCACCGAACACGGGTAGAACTCCACGAAGGCTACATCGATGCTGCACCGGAGGGCCCGTTCGACGGCGCAACCTGCCTGCTGACGCTGCATTTCGTGCCGCGCGACCAGCGGCTCGAGACGCTGCGGCAGGTGCACCGGCGGCTGAGGCCGGGCGCACCGTTCGTCCTCGCCCACATCAGCTTCGCGCAAACCGAGCCCGAACGTAGCCAGTGGATCGCCCGTCACGTCACCTATGGCGGGGTCGATCCGGCGCAGGCCGAAAGCGCAAAACGCGCCATCGCGACAAGGCTCACGATCCTGTCGCCGGAGGAGGACGAGGCGATGCTGCGCGAAGCCGGCTTCGGCGGCGTAAGCCTGTTCTATGCCGGCCTCAGCTTCCGCGGCTGGGTTGCCTATGCCTGATCGCCGAGCTCGAGCACGGTGCTGCCCGACACCGGGTCGGTGACGCCGAGGCCGCTGCCGAGGTCCTCGAGCAGGTCGCGGATCTTGTCGAGGCTCCCGATCATCTGCGCACGCGCCGCGACGATGTCGTCGAACTTGTCCCATTTGCCGATGAGGCAGTAGGTCCGCTCGCCCGTCTTGATCAGCGCGAGATCGCGGAGGCCCTTGACGTCGTTCAAGGAGGCGCGCTGCCGATTGATGAATTCGTTGTCCAGTCCAGGCTTCACCCGGAAACGCACTACATTGTAGGCGGTCATTCCAGTCTCCCTGGGGAAAATTACCCTCACGCAAGACAGGTTAGACCCGTCAACCGGCCGGGGCAATCGTCCCGGGCTGCGGGATCAGGTGTTGAACCGGAACAGCATGACGTCGCCGTCCTTGACGACGTAGTCCTTGCCTTCGTCGCGCGCCTTGCCGGCCTCCTTGGCGGGGACTTCGCCGCCGAGGGTCACATAGTCGTCATAGGCAATGGTCTGGGCGCGGATGAAGCCGCGCTCGAAGTCGGTGTGGATGACGCCGGCGGCCTGCGGGGCGCGGTCGCCCTTGTGGATGGTCCAGGCCCGCGCTTCCTTCGGTCCGGCGGTGAAATAGGTTTGCAGGCCAAGCAGTTGGTAGGCTTCGCGGATCAATCGGTTCAGGCCGGGTTCGTGGAGGCCAAGGGAGTCGAGGTACTCTGCCTGCTCGGCGTCGGGCAACTGCGCGAGCTGGCTTTCGATTTCGGCGGAGATGACGATCACGGCGGCGTTGTGCTGCCTGGCATAGGCCTCGACCTGCTTGGTCATGGCGTTGCCCGTGGCGGCGGATGCCTCGTCGACATTGCAGACGTAGAGCGCCGGTTTAGAGGTGAGGAGCTGCAGCTCCCGGAACGGCTTCTCCTCGTCCGCGCTGCGCTCGACCAGGCGCGCCGACTTGCCGTCGCGGAGCAGGGCGAGGCTGCGGTCGATGAGGTCGAGCGCGAGCTTACTGTCCTTGTCGCCCTGCTTGGCCTTTTTCTCGACCCCGGTGCGGCGCTTTTCGAGGCTCTCGAGGTCGGCGAGCATCAGCTCGGTCTCGACCACTTCGGCATCGGCGATCGGGTCGACCTTGTTCGCCACGTGGATGATGTTGCTGTCCTCGAAGCACCGCAGCACATAGGCGATGGCGTCGCATTCGCGGATGTTGGCGAGGAACTGGTTGCCCAGCCCTTCGCCTTTGCTGGCGCCCTTCACCAGCCCGGCGATATCGACGAAGCTCATGCGCGCCGGGATGATCTGCGCCGATTTGGCGATCGCCGCGAGCTTGTCGAGGCGCGCATCGGGCACCGCCACCTCGCCGGTATTGGGCTCGATGGTGCAGAACGGGAAATTCGCCGCCTGCGCATTGGCGGTGCGGGTGAGGGCGTTGAAGAGCGTCGACTTGCCGACATTGGGCAAGCCGACAATGCCCATCTTGAAGGCCATGTCGGTGATCTCGTTCCAGGTGCTGGCGGCAGCAAATGGGTCGGAACGCCGCCCGTGTCAATGCCGGTGGAGAGACGCAGCCGCGGAGCCGCAGATTGCGAAGAAATTGCCATGATCGCGCCATAGCGTCGCCACGTCGCGGCACGGTCAGGCTCACGGGTTGCGACACACAACCAGCAAGAAACGCATTGGAGACCATGCAATGACTGAGGGTAAGCTTTCCCGCCGTGACAGCCTCAAGGGCCTCGCGCTCCTGGGCGCCGGCGCGGTGACGGCCACTGCCGTGACCAGCCTGACTACCGAAGCGGAGGCGGCGCAGATCCACATGGACATCGCGCTCGGAACGCTCAATACCGCGCTGCACCAGTTGCAGGATGCGATCCCGGACAAGGGCGGCCATCGCATCAAGGCGATCGGGCTCGTCAAAGCCGCGATCGACGAAGTGCAGCGGGGCATTCGCGCCGGCCGCTAGGCGCTTTCGGTGCCGGCGTGCGCGCCGGCACCACTACTCGGGCTTCTTGCCCAGCACTTTCCGCAACATCGCCGCCATCGGTCCCTCGTCGGGCAGGTTCGCCTGGAGCGGCTTCTGCCGCGCCGCGCGGACATGGCTTTGGGGCTGCGGCGCTTTCTTGCGCGCCGGGTCGGCGGTTTCCGGACGTTCCGGGCGATCGGCGGCATCGCCCTGCACCGCGATGGCAAGCTTGTTCATCAGCGTGTTGTCGTCACCCTTGACCAGAAGGTCCGCGTTGTCGGCGAGCGTGCCGAGGAGCGGTTCGAGCCAGACCAGGTCGGCCTTGCTGAAATCGCCCAGCACCCAAGGCATGACCCGGTCCTTGTGGCCGGGATGGCCGATGCCCAGGCGTACGCGCCGGTAGTCGGTCCCGATGCGCGGATCGATCGATCTGAGGCCGTTGTGGCCGCCATTGCCGCCGCCGCG
>Ga0068852_100003624_pt1 | contig 10808 bp, 5 predicted proteins | sample KBSCornC22_FD_66594 | JGI IMG/M metagenome (GOLD analysis project Ga0068852, IMG submission 66594) | Corn rhizosphere microbial communities from Kellogg Biological Station, Michigan, USA - KBS Corn C2-2 | ecosystem: Host-associated > Plants > Roots > Rhizosphere > Soil ... | reverse complement strand
AGGATACGCCCCAGGCCATCGAGTATCTGAAGGGACGGGGCCTCACCGGCGCCATCGCCGCGCGCTTCGGCGTGGGCTACGCGCCGGACGGCTGGCAGTCGCTGGCGGCCGTCTACCCCCGCTACGACGATCCGGCGCTCGACGCCGCCGGCCTCGTGATCAACGGCGACGGCGGCAAGCGTTACGACCGCTTCCGCGATCGCGTGATGTTCCCCATCCACGACAGCCGCGGCCGCGTCATCGGGTTCGGCGGCCGCGTGCTCGGCGCCGGCGAGCCCAAGTACCTCAACTCGCCGGAAACCGCGGTCTTCTCGAAGGGCCGCGAGCTGTACGGTCTCTTCCTCGCGCGCGGCGCGATCCGCGACGCCGGCTGCGTCGTGGTCGTCGAGGGGTACATGGACGTCGTGGCGCTCGCGCAGCACGGCGTCGAGTACTCGGTGGCCACGCTCGGCACCGCCACCACGCCAATCCACGCGCAGAAGCTCTTTCGCCAGACCGACAACGTGGTGTTCTGCTTCGACGGCGACGCCGCCGGCCGCAAGGCGGCCTGGCGCGCGCTCGAGAACACGCTGCCGGTGCTGACCGACGGCAAGAACGCGCGGTTCCTGTTCCTCCCGGACGGCATGGACCCGGACGATTTCGTCCGGGCGCGCGGCAGGGCGGGCTTCGAGCAGGCGCTCGAGGGCGCCGTTCCGCTGTCCGAGTACCTCGTGGCCGAGCTGTCGGCACAGCATCCGCCGACGTCCGCCGAAGGCCGCGCGGCGCTCGTCAACGCCGCCCGGCCGCTCGTGGGCCAGATCAGCGCGCCGGTGCTCGCGACGCTGATCCGCAAGCGCATCGCGGGCCTCGCCGACCTGCCGGAGGCCGACGTGCGGGGGTTCCTTCCGCAGGCGGAGGCGCCGGCGTTCCCCGAGGAGAGCGTCGCCCCGCGCGAGCGCCGTCACGCGCCGGCGCGGCCGGCCGTCCGGCGCGCGCCGTCGCTGGCGCGCGAACTGATCGCCGCGCTGCTGCTCAAACCTGACCTCGCCGCCGTCGTCGAACTGCCGCGGCCGGGGGACGGCACCGCGGAAGGCAACGCGCTCCTCGCGCTGATCGACGCCTGCGCCGCGCCCGGCGCCCCGGCGACCACGCAGGCCGTGATGCAGTGGTTCGCCGACAGCCCCCACGAGCCGCTGCTGGCCGCGGCGCTGGCCGCCGGCGAGGACCTCGGCCTCACGGCCGAGCACGCGGAGGCGCGGTTCCGGGAAGGCGCGTCGCGCATGTGGCTCTACGCCCGTCGCGCCGGGCGGGACGCCGGGGACGCGGGAACCGGGGGCGCGGCGCCGTCGGACGAGGAATCCGAGCGGCTGCGCCAGCTCGAATGGGTCCGCCATTCGCTGCCCGGCGGGACCGCCTCCGGGCCGGTGCGGGAAGGATGATCGGCGTCGCGCCGGACCGGCGACGAATGCTATAATTTGTGGTTTTTCTCCGTCGCCCTCATGTTGAGTGAGCAGGGGCCGGCAGTTGGCAATGTCGCAGGTGGTTTGAAGAACCGGCAACGGGGCTTTGAAGAGCCCCGAAAAGGCGCTGGCAAGTCCTGAAAGGGGCTTCACGCGGCGCCCACGGGCCTTCGGGCCGATCCACGACGATCAAGGATGACCATGGCCAAGAAGCCTTCGAAAAGCGCACGCACGGCGCACTCCAAGTCCAGCAAGCCCAAGGCCGGCAAGCCCAAGGCAAAGCCAGCGCCGCACAAGCCGGCGTCCGCCCGCAAGGGCGCGAGCGCCAAGTCGAAGACCGGCGCGCCCGCCAGGAAGCCCGCCGGCAAGCACGCGGTCACGGCCGGCAAGCACCCCGCCGCCAAGCCCGCCACGACGGGCGCAAAGCGCGGCGCGGCCGCCCCCGCCACGAAGGCGCCCGCGGCCAAGGGCAAGCCCGCCGTCGCCCCCGCCAGGACCGCGCACAAGCCGGTGGCCGCCGCGAAGGCGCCGGCCGGCAAGCCGGCGCTCGCCAACGGCAAGCCGGCGGCCAACGCCAAGCTGAAGCTCGCGCCCGCGACCACGCCGAAAGCCGCCAAGCCCGTCGCGGCCAAGCCGGTCGCCGCCGCCAAGCCGGTCGCGGCGGCCAAGCCGGTCGCGGCCGCTGCCAAGCCCGCCGCCGTGCCGCCGCCCGCCGCCAAGCCGGAGAAGCCCGCGAAGCCGCTGTCCGCCGCCGCGACCGCCGCTGCGGCCAAGGCCACGGCCGCCGCCGCCGCAGCCGCGGCCGGCCACAAGCCGTCGCCGCAGGAAATCGCCGCGCGCATCGCGAGCAAGCGCGCCGAGGACGCCACGCACAAGAAGGGCAAGAACGGCCGCCACGCCGAAGCCGCGCCGCGCGAGCTCACGCCCGCCGACGTCGAGGCGCGCAAGCGCCGCCTGAAGAACCTGATCGTGCTCGGCAAGGAGCGCGGCTACCTCACCTACGCCGAGATCAACGACCACCTGCCCGAGGACATCCTCGACGCCGAGCAGATCGAGGGCATCATCTCGATGATCGGCGACATGGGCATCCAGGTCTACGACGAGACGCCCGACGCCGAAACGCTGCTGATGTCGGAAACGCCGGCCACCGTGCCGGCCGAGGACGTCGAGGAAGAGGCCGAAGCCGCCGCGTCGACGCTCGACTCCGAGTTCGGCCGCACCACCGATCCCGTCCGCATGTACATGCGCGAGATGGGCTCGGTCGAGCTCCTGACGCGCGAAGGCGAGATCGAGATCGCGAAGCGGATCGAGGAGGGTCTGAAGCACATGATCCTCGCGATCTCAGCGTGCCCGATGACCGTGCAGCAGATCCTCGACCTCGCCGAGAAGATCAGCAAGGACGAGCTCAAGATCGACGACGTCGTCGACGGGCTTCTCGACTTCAACGAGGAGCTGACCGCGATCGAGGAAACCACCGACGAGGTCGAGGACGAGGAAGACGAAACCGATCCGGGCGTGCTCGAAAGCGAGAATCTCGAGCGGCTCAAGGTGGCGGCGCTCGAGCGCTTCGGCGTGATCCGCAAGCTCTACACGCGGATGCTGGCGATCCTCACGAAGGAAGGCCACAAGGCGCCCAAGTACCTCGAGCTGCAGAAGAAGATCTCGGCCGAGCTGATGCAGATCCGCTTCTCGGCGCGCATGGTGGAAAAGCTGTGCGACAGCGTGCGCACCGAGGTCGACAACATCCGCCAGATCGAGCGCAAGATCCAGGACCTCGTCGTGAACAAGGCTGGCATGCCGCGGCCCGAGTTCATCAAGAAGTTCCCGGACAACGAGACGTCGCTCCGCTGGATCGACCGCGAGGTCGCCGGCCATCATCCGTACAGCGAGCAGCTCGCCAAGTACCGGCAGGCCATCGTCGAGCAGCAGCAGAAGCTGCTCACGCTGCAGCAGCGCGTGATGATCCCCTTGCGCGACCTGAAGGAGATCAACAAGCAGATGTCCACCGGCGAGGCGCGGGCCCGCAAGGCCAAGCGCGAGATGACGGAGGCCAACCTGCGCCTCGTGATCTCGATCGCCAAGAAGTACACCAACCGCGGCCTGCAGTTCCTCGACCTGATCCAGGAAGGGAACATCGGCCTGATGAAGGCCGTCGACAAGTTCGAATACCGGCGCGGCTACAAGTTCTCGACGTACGCGACGTGGTGGATCCGCCAGGCGATCACGCGCTCGATCGCCGACCAGGCGCGGACGATCCGCATCCCGGTGCACATGATCGAGACGATCAACAAGATGAACCGCATCTCGCGCCAGATCCTGCAGGAGACCGGCCTCGAGCCCGATCCGCAGACGCTCGCCGAGAAGATGGAGATGCCCGAGGAGAAGATCCGCAAGATCCTCAAGATCTCCAAGGAGCCGATCTCGATGGAGACGCCGATCGGCGACGACGACGACTCGCACCTCGGCGACTTCATCGAGGACCAGTCGACGGTCGCGCCGTCGGAGGCCGCGGTGAACGCAAGCCTGCGCGACGTCTGCAAGGACATCCTCGACACGCTGACGCCGCGCGAGGCCAAGGTGCTGCGCATGCGCTTCGGCATCGAGATGAACACCGACCACACGCTGGAGGAGGTCGGCAAGCAGTTCGACGTCACGCGCGAGCGGATCCGCCAGATCGAGGCGAAGGCGCTGCGCAAGCTGCGGCATCCGTCGCGCTCCGAAAAGCTGCGGAGCTTCCTCGAAGGCGAGTGACCGCAGGCGTTTGACACTTCCGGCGCCCTGGCCTCCCCGCCAGGGCGTTTTTCTTTGCTGCAGCGTGAGGGAGGGACCCGCATGGACCTGCAACTGAACGGCAAGCTCGCGCTCGTCTCCGGCAGCACCGCCGGCATCGGCTACGCGATCGCCGAGGCGCTCGCGCGCGAGGGCGCGCGCGTCGTCGTGAACGGCCGCACGCCCGCGGGCGTCGAGCGCGCGGTGGCGGAACTCGCCGCGGCGACGGGCGGCGACGTCACCGGGTTCGCCGGCGACCTCGCCGACGCCGCCATGGCCGAGCAGGCGGTCGCCGCGCATCCGGGCGTCGAGATCCTCGTCAACAACCTCGGCATTTTCGAGCCGAAGGCCTTCGAGGACATTCCCGACGCCGACTGGCGCCGCTTTTTCGACGTCAACGTCCTGTCCGGCGTGCGGCTCGCGCGCCTGGTGCTCCCCGCGATGAAGGCGCGCAACTGGGGTCGCATCATCTTCATCTCGAGCGAAAGCGGGATCCAGATTCCGGCCGAGATGATCCACTACGGCATGACGAAGACGGCGCAGCTCGCCGTCTCGCGCGGACTCGCCGAAACCGTCGCCGGCACCGGCATCACCGTCAACTGCGTGCTGCCCGGGCCGACGCGGTCGCGGGGCGTGGGGGATTTCGTCGACGCGCTCGCGAAGTCCGAAGGGATGACCGCCGACCAGTACGAGCAGGCGTTCTTCGCGAAGGCGCGGCCGACGTCGCTGCTGAAGCGTTTCGCCACGCCCGCTGAGGTGGCGTCGCTCGTCGCCTACGTCGCGAGCCCGCTCGCGTCGGCCACCACCGGCGCGGCGCTGCGGGTGGATGGCGGCGTGGTGAAGAGCGCGTTCTAGCGCGCGCGAAGTCAGCGCGCGGTCAGCGCAGGAGCAGGACCGGCACGCTCGATGTGGCGACCACCTTGGTCGCGACCGAGCCCAGCATGAAGTGCTCCAGCGCGGAGTGGCCTTGCGCGCCCAGCGCGACGAGATCGTAGCCGCCTTCGCCGGCCACCGCGACGATCGTCGGCGCCGGCTCGCCCACGCGCTTCTCCGCGCGAAACGCCACGCCGTCCGCCTCGAGCGCCGCGATCGCGGGCGCGAGCGCGGCGTCGGATTCCTCGTCGTAGTACTTCTGCAGCACGTCGTGGCCCGCCCAGGCCGCCGCGCGCCTGAACGGGATCTGCAGGTGGACGTGGAGGAGCGTGAGCTCGACGTCGCCGCGAAACCACGCGCGGCGCGCCGTGAGCGATGCGAGCGCGGCGAGCGCGGCGGCGGAGCCGTCGGTGGCGAACAGGATTTTCATGCGGCCGATGGTAACCGAAGTCGGGAGGGTCAGAGCACCCGCTCGACAATCACCTGGTCGGCGTCGCCGGGATCGTCGCGGACGGTGAAGCCGAGCGCCGCGGTGAACCGCAGCATCGACGGATTCTCGCGCAGCACCGTGCCGACGAGCCGCGCGAGGCCGCGCCGCCGCGCCGCCGCCGTCAGGCGCTCCATCAGCAGGCGGCCCACGCCGCGTCCTTGCCACGGATCGGCGACGACGACGGCGAACTCCGCGCTCTCGCGATCCGGATTGGCGATGTAGCGCGCGACCCCGGCGAACGACTCCCCGCCTTTCTCGTCGACGCTGACCGCGACGAGCGCGAGCTCGCGGTCGTAGTCGACCTGCGTGAAGCGCGCGAGCATCGACGGCGTGAGCTCGGAGAGCTGATAGAAGAAGCGGAAGTAGCGGGTGCGATCGGACAGCCCGTGGACGAACGCACGCTCGACGTCGGCGTCCTCCGGCCGGATGGGCCGCACGGTGAGCCGCGCGCCGTCACGCAGCACGACGGGCTCGACCAGCTCCACCGGATACGGGTGGATGGCCATGTGCCGGTAGCCGGGCTGCGGCTTGCGCCGCGGCTCGACGCGCGCGGTCGCGCGGCCCACGCGCACGCCGTCGGCGGCGAGGGTGACGGGGCCGAGCTCGAGCGCGCGCACCCAAGGGAGCGCGCAGACCAGCGTCGACACCTGCTTCAGCGTAGCCGCGATCGCTTCGCGGGCGTCATCGCCGAGCTTGGCCGCGCCGGGGCGTGGCGACGGCGGAAACGCCTGCGCAACGAGATCCAGCGCGAGGCGGCGATTGAGCGGCGGCAGCATCACGTGCGGCTCGTGCGCGGCGCCGCCGCCGTCGGCCAGCGTGATCACCGGGCCGAACACCGGATCGGTGGCGACGCCGATGGTGAGCGCCGGCGCCGACGGCAGCGGCGGCACGTCCTGCACCAGCGTGCGGCCGCTGTAGTCGACGCCGGGCGCGGCCGGCGCCGCCGCGTGAGTCTCGCCCCATGCGCGCGCGAGCGCGCCTCGGCTTCGCACCGGCCGCGCCGCCGGGCCGGCGTCGCACGCGTCGCTGTCGCGGACGAGCGTCACCGGAAAGCGCAGCGCCTTCGCGGCCGCTTCGGCTTCCGCCAGCGTGTCCACGAGCATGAAGCGCGGCACCGCGATGCCGAACGCCGCGAGCAGCGCGAGGAGCTCCCCCTGCATGAGGCGCGTGCGGCCGGCCTGCTCCGCCGCGACGCGCACGCGCTCGGCCGCCGCGTAGTCGGGCGACGCAGGCGCGGGCTGCGGCGGCGGCACCTCGAGCAGCCAGCCCTGGTTGCGGCGGTAGGCGGCGAGGAACGAGAACGCGTCGACGGCGTTCTCCGGCGTGAAGAAGTTGGCGATGCCGCCCGCGGCGAGCGCGTCGTCGACTTCGCGGCGGTCCACCGCGCCGAGCCACGCGCCGAGCACCGGCTTGTCCGATGCGCGGGCCACATTCGCCACCGCGCGCGCCGAGTCGAGGGCCCCGATCGCCGGCCGCGCGACGTGCAGCGCGACGACGGCGTCGACGCCCGGATCGGAAAGCGTCGCTTCGATCGCCGCGGCGAACAGCGCCGCCGACGCGCTGCCGCGCACGTTCACCGGATTCACCCGCGCGCTCTCCTCCGGCAGCAGCGCGTCGAGCGCGCTCGCCGTCGCCGGCGCGAGCGTCGCCAGCGTCACCTGCCGGAGCTGCGCCTCGTCGGCGGCGAGCGTGGCGGGTCCGCGTCCGTTCGACACGATGCCGAGGCGCTCGCCACGCGGGATGCGGCCATTGGCGAGGATGCGGGCGGCCGCGAAGAGCTGCGTGTACGTCTGCACCCGGACGGCGCCAGCGCGCATCAGCGCGGTGTCGAACACGGCGTCCTGCGACGGCACGCGCGGCGGCTCGAGCGAGCGCCCGGACTTCAGCACCACCACCGGCTTGGTGCGTGCCGCGGTCCGCAGCGCCGACAGGAACGTTCGCGCGTCGCCGCAATCCTCGACGTACAGCAGGATGCCGTCGGTGCCGGGATCGAGCACCAGCGCATCGAGCAGCTCGCCGAAACCGACGTCGATGCTGCCGCCCAGTGAGATGACCGACGAGAAGCCGATGCGCAGCGGCGCGGCGAAATCGAGCAGCGCCGCGCTGACGGCGCCTGACTGCGCGACGAGCGCGAGGCGCCCCGGCAGCGCGGCCGGCGCGCAGAACGTGGCGTTGAGGCCGATGTCGGTACGGATGACGCCGAGCGCGCCGGGCCCCACGAGCCGGATCTTGCGCCGGCGCGCGACGGTGGCGACGTTGCGCATCCAGGCGAGCGCCGCCGCGCGGTCCACGGCGGTGGGCGAGCTCATGATGACGGCGGTCTTCAGCGTGCCGGCCGGAACGCGCTCGAGGATGTCCGCCACCGTCGACGGCGGCGTCGCGACGATCGCGAGGTCGACCGGCGATCCGATGTCGGCGATCGAGCCGTAGGCGCGCCGGGCGAGGACCTTCGCGTGATTCGGATTGACCGGATGGAGCTCGCCGCGGAAATTTCCGGCGAGCAGGTTCTCGAACACGACACGGCCCAGCGAGCCCGCGCGCTCCGACGCGCCGACCAGCGCGACCGATTGCGGAGACAGCAGGGGGCGCAGGTAATGGTGCATCCGCGGTTCCGGTGGCGGCGTGTGGCATCCGCGCGGCGGTCTTCCGCCGGCGGGGCGTGGGCTATAATTTTGCCGCTGCGAATCGCGGGCCGTCGCCGTCGCAGCGCTTCCTTTCCGCGACGGGCGCATTCCAAAGCGGGCCCGTAGCTCAGTCGGTCAGAGCAGACGACTCATAATCGTTTGGTCCCTGGTTCGAACCCAGGCGGGCCCACCAATGCTGGCGTTGTTCAATATGATAATGCAGGCCGACGCACGAGACGATTACGCCGACCGCGGTGCACAGCGCAATCCGTGAATGGCTCGCGAGGCTGCCGCGCTCCGCGGCGCCGGTCGTACGCTCAAGGCGATGAACAACAAGGCCAGCAGGCCGGCGTAACTTCTTTCCACTCGATCTGCATTGACGCGGCCGGCAAAGACACGCTTTCGACCGCGGCTGTCGAGATTTGCATGGCACTCTTGTGCACCGCAGCGTAAACTTGGCCTGCCGGCGGGAGCCCGCGCGGCGAGGAGGCAATCATGAGCAACAGCCCGAACGAGTTCGGCGGCACCTTCTGGGGCAGCAGCCTCGACGACATCGATCGCGAGGTCGCGCGTCTCGCGACGATCTGCAACATCCGCATCCTCGACCCCGGCATCATCGAGCGCGTGCTGCGCAAGGACGACAGCGTCTGCGGCTCCAAGAACCCGATTGCCTTCGACAAGCTGCGCAACGCGCTGACGATGCACTACCACCTGCGCGAGCAGGCGGTGAGCCACATCGGCGAAGCGAAGACGCAGATCCTGATCGCCGGCATCGTCGACCGCCTGCGCGCGCGCATCGGCACGCGCCTCGGCGGCACCACGCCGGGTGAATGACCGGCGCCGGCCGAGCCTTCCCCGCACTTCCCCTCCTCAGCAAAGGACCACGCCCCATGGACGCGGCGCGTCAACTCTCACGCTCGCAGGACGTCGCGACCAAGGTTGCGATGGTGCTCCGCAAGCGCACGACACTCGCGCACGAGCATTTCGCCGAGCGGCTGCGTAGCGCTTTCAGCGCCAACGTCGGCGAGGCGATGAGCGATCCGGCGGCCGCGGCGCGGCTGTGGGTCGACTGGTACGACTACGCGATCGACGGCGCGCAGCGCTCGATCCTGTTCTGGGACACGCTGCGGGAGCGCGGCAACACGTTCGTCGAGCACAACAAGGCGGGCCTGCCGCCGGTGCTGCACTTCGACCACGAGATGGTCGTGGACGGGCGCACCCTCGCGCGGCCCGTCAACTATGCGTTGCTGCGCATCGTTGCGCCGGACGGCGTCGTCGTCGACGCCACGCGCCGCCCCTACGTGATCATCGACCCGCGCGCGGGCCACGGCCCGGGCATCGGCGGGTTCAAGGACGATTCGCAGGTCGGCGTCGCGCTGCGGGCCGGTCACCCCGTCTACTTCGTGATCTTCTTCCGCGACCCCGAGCCTGGCCAGACGCTGCTCGACGTGTGCGAAGCCGAGAAGCAATTCGTCCACACGGTGCGCGAGCTGCACCCGAAGAGCGAGAAGCCCGCGATCGTCGGCAACTGCCAGGGCGGCTGGGCGGCGATGATGCTCGCCGCCGCCGACCCCGACGAGACCGGCCCCATCGTGATCAACGGCGCGCCGATGTCCTATTGGGGCGGCGCGTGGCAGGACGGCGGCGGCGACAATCCGATGCGCTACTCGGGCGGACTGCTCGGCGGCACCTGGCTCTCGTCGCTGACGGCGGACATGGGCGACGGCGTGTTCGACGGCGCCTATCTCGTCGAGAACTTCGAGAAGCTCAATCCCGCCAACACGTTCTGGGACAAGTACTACCACCTCTACGCCAGCGTCGACACGGAGCCGCCGCGTTTCCTCGAGTTCGAGCGCTGGTGGGGCGGGTTCTACCTGATGAACCGCGAAGAGATCGAATGGATCACGCGCAACCTCTTCGTCGGCAACAAGCTCTGGAGCGGCGAGACCCGGATGACGGGCGGCGCCGCGTTCGACCTTCGCAACATCAAGGCACCGATCATCCTGTTCGCGTCGATGGGCGACAACATCACGCCGCCGCAGCAGGCGTTCAACTGGGTGGCGGACGTGTACGGCTCAACGGAGGAGATCAAGGCGCGCGGGCAGGTCATCGTCGGCCTGCTGCACGCGGACGTGGGCCATCTCGGCATCTTCGTCTCCGGCAAGGTCGCGAAGAAGGAACACACGCAGATCGTCTCGGTGCTGGAGTCGATCGAGGCGCTGCCGCCGGGCCTCTACGGCATGAAGATCGGCGAGCGCAAGGACAAGGACGGCGCGGTCGCCTACGACGTGACGTTCGAGGAGCACCGGCTCGAGGACCTCGTGGCGCGGCTCAACAAGTTCGAGCGCGGCGACGAAAAGCCGTTCGAGGCAGTGGCGGCGATCTCCGACTTCAATCAGCGCGCGTACGAGCTCTTCGCGCAGCCGTTCGTGCAGGCGACCGCCAACGAATACACGGCGAAGCTGCGGCGGCAGTTTCATCCGCTGCGCTTCCAGCGCTGGGCGCTGTCGGACCTCAATCCGTGGCTGGGCTGGCTGGGGCCCGCAGCCCGGGCGGTCAAGGCGCAGCGCAAGGCGGTCGGCAAGGACAATTCCGCGCTCAGGATGGAGAAGG
>Ga0068852_100003613_pt1 | contig 10824 bp, 13 predicted proteins | sample KBSCornC22_FD_66594 | JGI IMG/M metagenome (GOLD analysis project Ga0068852, IMG submission 66594) | Corn rhizosphere microbial communities from Kellogg Biological Station, Michigan, USA - KBS Corn C2-2 | ecosystem: Host-associated > Plants > Roots > Rhizosphere > Soil ... | reverse complement strand
TCGTGCCGCACATAGCCGCGCAGCTCGCCGCCGAGATAATCGCAGACGAGCAGGTCGATCGCCCCGCCCTCCGTTTGCGCCTGGAGCGTGAGCTGCCCCTTCGGCTCCTTGAGCAGCGAGCCGAGCAGCGCCGTCAAGGTCAGCGCCTCGGCGAGCAGCTGCTCGATGACCGGCGGATAATCGTGGCTTGCGAGGATCGAATCGACCACGCCGCCAAGACGCGCGATCCGCCCCCGCGCATTGCGCGAGGGAATGGCGACGCCGAGCGCGACGTCGCTCAGGAGCTCAACCGGAGGCATGGAGGGAAGATAAGGTTGGTCGCCTAACCCGACAACCGGCTTTGCAGAAGTGTCCGCTAATTGCAGCTTTCGACCCCATTGCGGACATTAAGCCCCACTCGGAAGATCAACCTTGCAGGACGCGAACGCCTTCGTTGGCCACTCTGGCTCATGTTGCGAACGCGCCCCAGTTCCTTTGAGTGAGCAGATTATGGCCCGTTCGGTACAAACGGATGTTCGGGCGCCGTGCATTCGCGCACCGGCTCGGATGACATGCTTTGCAAGTTGCTGCGCCAGCATTGGTCGAGCACCGAGCAGTAGCACGCCCGGAAGCTGAGCTGCGAAAGCGCGGCCCGGAAGCGGTTCGGGATTTCGGGAGCCGACTGCAGTTTATAGACCATCACCACTGGGTATTGCTCGCCAGGCCTCAGCACCGTTTGGTCCGCGGTCGCAAAGTACAGACCATGTGGGAGCGCGGTTTTCACGCCGGGAGGATCGGCGGGCAAGCCGCAGCACTTCCGCAACAGATCGAGAGCGGAGTTTGCGGGCTGGCCGCGATAGAAGACCTCGTAGCTTCTGATCTTGGCCGGTCCCACGCCGGCATTGTAAAAGCCGATTGCCACCGTCCTGTCGTTGCCCTCGCCATAATCGTTGCTGAGGATCTGCTCGAGAAATGGCCAGACGTTCGCGGCGACGAGCTGACGCTCGGTCTTGCCGTGCTCGATTGCGACGTAGAGCGACACGGCCGAAATGAAGATCGCAGTAAGCGATACGATAACATCGAAGTGCCTGATACCGGTTGGGTGGGGCGCGGGTTTGATGTCGTCCACTCCCGCCTCAATCGGTGCTTCACTCATCGTACGATTCTCCTCGTGCCTCTTTCCAATAGCCGATGTGGTGGCTCCATCCGACCGGAGGTTCTCTTCGATCGAGGCGATCTGTCGTCTGCTCGAAAGAAAGCGCGGCGCTCGTTGTCGACAGAGGAGGCAACCAGATAATGCCCGTTTCCCTCCCCCTTGCAGACACTGCGTCCTGACAATTAAGCCGCCGCCGCCGCGGGGACCTCATATTCCGCCGCCGCCGCCGACAGCGTCTCGACGAACTCGCGGATGTGGCTTTCCTCGATTACAAGCGGCGGGAGCACGCGCATCACATTGTCGCCGGCCGCGACCGTCAGCAGTCCCTTGGTCCGGAGGTAATTCACGAACGCGCGGCTGTCGGTCTTGAGCTTGACCCCGAGCATCAGCCCGACCCCGCGGACGCTGTCGAACAGATGGTCGTGGTTGGGGATCATCTGCTCGAGCGCCGAGCGCAGCCGTTCGCCCTTTTCGCGCACCTGCGCCAGGAACGCGTCATTGGCGACAACGTCGAGCACCGCCTGACCCGCGGCCATCGCCAGAGGATTGCCGCCGAAGGTCGACCCGTGGGTTCCGATCACCATCCCCGCCGCGGCCTTCTCGGTCGCGAGGCAGGCGCCCATCGGGAAACCGCCGCCGATACCCTTGGCGGTCGCCATGATGTCCGGCGCGACATTGTAATATTGATAGGCGTAGAGGTGCCCGGTCCGGGCGACGCCGCACTGCACCTCGTCATAGACCAGCATCAGATCACGCTCGTCGCAGGCGGCACGAAGCCCCGAGAGGAACTCGTGCGTCGCCGGGCGGATCCCGCCTTCGCCCTGGATCGGTTCGACGAGGAATCCGGCGGTGTTCTCGTCGATCGCGGCGAGCGCCGCGTCGAGGTCGTTGAAGTCGACCACCATGAACCCCGTCAGAAGCGGCGCGAAGCCATCGCGCAGCTTCGCCTGGTCGGTGGCGCTGATCGTCGCCATCGTGCGCCCATGGAACGCGTTGGAGAAGGTGATGAGATTGTGCTTCTCGGGCGCGCCCTTGGCATAATGGTAGCGCCGGGCCGTCTTGATCGCGCATTCGACCGCTTCCGCGCCTGAGTTGGTGAAGAACACCGTGTCGGCGAAGGTGAGGTCGCACAGCCGCTGCGCCAGCGCCTCGCCCTGCGGACTGCCGTAAAGGTTCGACACGTGCATCAAAGTCGCGACCTGCTCCTGCAGCTTCCGGGTGAAATAAGGATGGCCGTGGCCGAGCAGATTGACCGCGATCCCCGCCGCGAAATCGAGGTACCGCTCGCCCTCTTCGCCGAAGAGATAGAGTCCCTCGCCCCGCACCGGCCGGACCGGCGAGCGCGGATAAACGGGCATGAGCGGCGTGATGGCCATCTTTATTCAGCTCCTGTGCGTGGATGCCGGTGCCTATAGCCACGCAGCCCAAAAAAGAAAAAGGCGCGAGAGGTGATCCTCCCGCGCCTCTTTTTCGCACCCGGGATGCGACTAGTAGCGGCGATAGCCCGGCCGATTGTTGAAGTCGGTCGCTTCGCGCTGGACCCGGAACTCGAGCCGGCGGATGCCATTCTCCAGGGCTCTCGCCTCGCCCGGCTGAATGCCGTTGCGCGAAGCGAAGAAGATGCGGCGCTGAAGGTTGACCGCTTGCGCTTCGAGCGAACGCCCTTCGCTGAAGGACAGAATTCGGTGACGTTCCATCTCGCGAATGTCCTGCCGAACCCGCTGCACGCGATTGTTCATCTCAGCCGCGAAACGATGGCCTTCGAACCCATTGCCGAAATTGTACGGCTGGTAGCGATAGACCGGCGGCGCATATTGCGCAGAGGCGGGGGCGGCAATCGTCAGCGCCGAGGCCGCGGCGACGATCGGAATCAAATACTTACGCATTTTCGCTCTCCTTTGTTGAGCAACTGAGTCGTGATTTGGCACCGCGCAAATGTGGCAGTGCTGAACGGCTATTTTAGCTGCGGTTCAACTGCGCGAACGATCCGGACAAAGAAAAGACGCCGAGACCGTGGCCCCGGCGCCTTCCTCTTTGGATCAGCGGCGGTCGCGATCGCCGTCGTGATCATAATCGCCGTCCCGGTCACGATCGCGGTCGCCATAATAGCCGTAACCGTCGTGGTGGCGGTCGAAGCGCTCATCGCGGCTCCAGCGTTCATGATGACGGCGCCGCTCGTGCCGCGCGCGTTCCCGGTCGAAATCGCGATAGCGGTAATCGTTGTAAGCGTAACCGTTGTAGCCATAGCCGTAGCTCTGGCCGTAACCGTAGGACTGCCCGCCATAATATTGGGCGGACGCCGGTGAGGCGACAGCGAGGGCCGCGCCCGCGGCGGCAAGAGAGATCATAAGTTTACGCATCACGGCTCTCCTTATGTTTGAGCGGTTGATGCCTAAGGTGTGCGCCGATTCTCTTGAGGGCCATCTGAATGCCGCCGACAGCCGCCGTTCAACTTTGTTTAAGAGCCGTAATGTGCCGTTCAGCCACGGGGCAGCGTCGGCTTTTATGGCTCTCCAGTTATCGCCTCATCTCTGATACGCTGACGGCTCTCTGGGGGGAGATTGTCATGCATTGTCGTTTGTTTGTTCTCAGCCTTTCCGGGGCGACCGTCCTCGCAGTGGCGGCACCCGCCTTCGCCCAACAGGGCGACGCCACGGACGGCTACACGCGCGCGCGCGCCTTGTTCAGCGCGCATCAGTACCGGGACTCCATTGGGGCGCTGGATGAATATATCCAGGCTCATCCCGCCGACGCGCGAGCGCTCGCGTTGCGAGGGGATTCCAAGGCCAACCTCGGCGACAACGGCGAGGCCTTGAAGGATTATGACGCGGCGCTCCAGGCCGACCCGCAATATCAATATGGCTATGTCACGCGATGCGAGACGCGATTACAGGTTGACGATCAATCGGGGGCTCTTGCCGATTGCGAAATGGCCTTGAAGCTCAATTCATCCGACCCGCAAGCGTACGAGGATCGTGGCGATATCCACTTTGCTCGTCAGGCCTACGATCTGGCCCTCGCGGATTACGACAAGGCCGTCTCCCTCGGCCGCTCCAACCCTTATTTGTTCGCGGCTCGCTGCGACAGCGATCGCCTCAACGGAAAGCTCGATCTTGGCGAAGCCGATTGCGAAAAGTCACTCTCGCTGGATCCGAAGAACCGCCGCGGCCTGTGGGCCTCCGGCCGCCTCGCCCTCGCCGAGAAGCGCTACAACGACGCCGTTTCCGCTCTGACCGCCTATATCGCCGAGAAGCCGGAGAGCTCGGACACCGCTTATTATTTCCGCGGCCTCGCCAACAATCGGCTGAAGAATTACGGCTCCGCTCTCGCCGATCTGAACACTTACGTTAAGCGAGCGCCGGACGACGGTGACGGCTATAAGGAACGAGCGGTCGCGCTCTACGGCAGCGGCGACAAGAAGGCGGCGGCCGGGGATCTGTCGACCGCGAAGCTCAGCTACACCAAAGCCGGCGATCAGACTCAGGCCGCGCGCGTCGCCGCCATGATCGACGCGCTGTCTGCCGGCCGCGACCCGACGCCCTAGGAATTACGCGCCGGCGCCTTAGTTCTTGATCTTCCACCCGCTCTTCAGAAGCGCGTAGCAGATCGCCCATAGAGCGACGTTGAGGATGAGCAGCCCGATGGCGCCGATCCACAAGGGAGAATCGCTGATCCCGAGGAACCCCGCGCGAAAGCCGGAGATCACATAGAAGAACGGATTGGCGTGGCTGACCGCTCGGAAGGTCGGGGCGAGCTGCCGAACCGAATAGAAGGTGCCGCTGAGCAGCGACAAAGGCGTGACGACGAAGTTCGTCACCGCCGCCGCATGGTCAAACTTGTCCGCCCAGAGCGAGGTCAGGAGCCCCAAAAAGCTCAGCAGCAGCGAGCCCATCAGCCCGAACCAGAACACCAGCTCCGGCCGGCGGAGGTCGACCGACACCCCCGGCCACAGCAGCATTGCGAGCCACACCGCGAAACCGACCAGGAAAGCGCGTGTGACCGCGGCCCCGATCAATCCCGCGATCAGCTCGCCGGTCGACAGCGGCGGCATCAGATAGTCGACGATATTGCCCTGGATCTTGCCGACCAGCAGCGAGAAGCTCGAATTGGCGAAAGCGTTCTGCATCATCGCCATGATGATGAGGCCCGGCGCGATGAAGGTTGAGTAGGGAACATCGGTCCCGGGAACGGTCCGTCCGGCGCGGCCGAGCGCGACGGTGAAGATCGCGAGATAGAGCAGGGTCGTGATGGCCGGCGCCCACACGGTCTGCATCTGGACCTTGAAGAACCGCCTCACCTCCTTGATATAGAGCGTCCTGAGGCCTCCCCAATTGACGCCCCGAAGCACCGGAACGCCCGGCGCAAAGCGCACCCAATTGTGAGATTGGTCGTTCACTTATGCCGCGCTATCGGGTGAATTGCCGGCCCGCAAGGAATTGGAGCAGTTTTGATCATGTCCTGGACCGAAGAGCGTATCGAGCGCCTGAAGAAGATGTGGCACGACGGCGCGACCGCCAGCCAGATCGCCGACGAGCTCGGCGGGGTCAGCCGCAATGCGGTAATCGGCAAGGCGCACCGCCTCGGCCTCGAGCAGCGGCCGTCGCCGGTGAAGCCGGGCGAAGAAAAGGATGTGAAGAAGGCCGCGCTTACGCCCCCCGCCGCGGCTCCCAGGCCGAACGCTGCGCCTGAATTGCCCACCGCGCCGGTTCCGGCCCAAACGGCCGCTCCGGCTGCGCCACAGCGCGCGCCGAACCGGTCCGCGCCCGAAATGCAATATCGCTCGATCGGTCCCGGCGGCTTCATCCGCCAGGGGCCGGGCGAGCAGCAGGCGCCAATTCCCCCGGCGCCGCCGCGCCGCCTCGTCCCCGCCAAGCCGAGCCCCGAAGTCGCCGACAAGACCGGGCTGCTGGATCTCAACGACCGCATCTGCAAATGGCCGATCGGTCATCCGGGCGAGCCCGATTTCCATTTCTGCGGTGAGCAGGCGAACCCCGGCTTCCCTTATTGCGTCGACCATTGCGGAGTCGCCTACCAGGCGCAGCTCCCGCGCCGCGACCGCCGCCCGCCTCCGCCGCTTCCGTTCGGGGGGCCGAGGGTTCGCTGAAGCTGCCGGACCGCTCCTAGCTCAACTGGATAGAGCGTCGGGCTTCGAACCCGAAGGTTGGGGGTTCGAGCCCCTCGGAGCGGGCCACCTCGCGAATGTCCGTAAATTGTCTGCTCGGCCGCCGGTTTTCGCCGCGGCCGATCCCCACCGACTCTTCGCTGGTCCTCACTTAGCGCTTGCCGAAAATCGATAAGTTGAATATCGTTTATCGATAATAAGCGAGAGGGCTTGCCATGAAGCAATCTGCTGCGCTGCCAATGGCGTGGATCACGCTTCGAATCATGATCATCCTGGTCTGGATATTCTTTGGATCCATCCTTGCGTTGCTGCTCTTCTCGTTCCTCGACGAGAGCGCGACAAGCAAGCTGCTGGGGTTGGGCGGCTTGCCGGAGTCAATGTCGGGAATCCGTTCAATCGCGATTCTCGGCGTCCTCACGGCGCCGATCAACTATGCCATTCTCAAATGCCTCCTCGACATGGTCGAAACGGTCCGGTCCGGCGATCCTTTCGTTAGAGAGAATGCTTATCGCCTCAATACCATCGCCTGGCTGCTGCTCGTTATGGGGGTGGCCAACATCATTCTGGCCTCCTCGGGCAAGCGGGTTTCGATCCCGCAGCACGCCTTTTACTTCGATGTCACCTGGTCCGTGAACGGATGGCTGGCAGTCATCCTCACGTTCGTTCTCGCTCGCGTCTTCGCCGCGGGCGCGATGATGCGGGAAGATCTTGAGGGGACGGTCTGATGGCGATTGTCGTCAAGCTCGACGAGCTGCTTCACGACCGCCGCATGACTCTGACGGAGCTTGCGCAGCGGATCGACCTCACCCTCGCCAACCTGTCGATCCTCAAGACCGGCAAGGCGCGCGCGATCCGCTTCTCGACTCTCGAGGCGATTTGCACGGTGCTCGGCTGCCAGCCGGGCGACCTTCTCGAATTTCAGCCGGACTCGGCCGAGCTCGAACGAAGATGTGCAGCCTGAGAGGAACGGATGCGCAACGGGCTTCGCCGGTGAACGGCCGCCCGGCGCTCGGACGCGTCCTCAGGGACATTCGCAACCGGCGCGGGTGGACCCTCAAGGAAACCAGCGCCCGCGTCGGCATTTCCGTCTCATCGCTGTCGAAGATCGAGAACAATCGCCTAACGCTGACCTACGACAAGCTGTTCGAGCTCAGCCGGAGGCTGAATATCCAAATCTCGGAGCTGTTCATGCAAGTCGAACCGACGGACCAAGCCGTGACCGGACGTCGAAGCATCGGCCGGCAGCAGGACGCCGAGCGGGTCAGCGCACCGGGTTACGACCGCTATTATTTATGCGCCGAGCTCAAGCGCAAGCGCATGACGCCGATGCTGACCAGGATCCGGGCAAAGTCGCCCGCCGAAATCGGCGGGCTCGAGCGCCACTCGGGCGAGGAATATGTCCACGTGATCGAGGGCAGCATCGCGGTGCACACCGAATTCTACGATGCGATCACCGTTCGCGCGGGCGAAGGCATCTATATCGATTCGACCATGGGGCACGCATTCGTAGCCGCCGAAGGCTGCGACGAAGCAGTCGTGCTCGGCATGTGCTCGAGCAGCGTGACTGGGATGTGACGGTCCAATTCGCACACCCTCCGGCAAGTGAAGCCAGAGATATTCCTGCTCTCTAACCGCAGCGCCGGACCAGCGGGCATACGAGACGTTGTTCCAGCTCTGCCTTGGCCACCCACTTATGGATCAGGTCGCGGGTTTCCCGGCGATATTGCGGCCAGTTGGATGCAATGGCGGCCATCGTCCACTTGCTCGTGTGGGCAGTTGCTGTCTGAAGCAATGCCTGGTGCGAAGATCTCAGCTCAGCCAATACGGCCGCCTCTTCCAGCGTCACCTTTCCGGCGAGCGCCGCCGCAACTCTCGTGATAAGCGGGCCGCGGGTCAGACGAAGGCCGGCGAGCTTTAATCTCACCGTCGTTAGTGCGGTCGCGTCCAGCTCGGGCTGCGCGAGGACTTCGTCCATTTCACGAAAGCAGGCCTGCATGCTCGCGTGCGCCTCGCAAATGTCGCGCTCGAGCGATGGTGCGCTGCTGGATTGTACGCTGTCCGTTTGTCTTGCTGCGGCATTTTGCACGAGGGCGCTCTCTAACAAGGGAAGAATGGGGCACCGCTCTCGTGCCGTGCCCTGGTTTAACGCATGACATTTAAGCCGATGGAAATGGATGTGGTTAAGGACCGCGCTTCCGCGGCCGCGGAACCGTCAGGCAGGTCAGTGGAGCTGGAGTTTGCGCATCAGCTCCGGTGACCATGTCGCAAGCGATGCGCCCTTTGCGTTCGCCTCCTCCGCGACCTGGTTGTAGCGTTCGAGCAGAAGCCGCGGGTCGAGCAGGCATTCGTCGAAGCTCTTCCGCCCGAAGCGCTTGTCGACCAGCGCCGCCATCTCATATCCGACCGTATACCAGGCGCCCTGATAGCCCCAGAAGGGCGCGGCGCGTTTCTGGATTTCGGCATCGGTCGTGAGCTTGCCGTCGAGAATATCGAGCAGGAGATCCTGGACCGAGTTCAGGTCGGCGTTGAAATGCATCATGTCGCTGTCCCATCGCGCCCGCGCGACCGCATCGTCCTCCCAATGCGGGTGACGGTCGTCCGAGCCGGCGGCGGCAAGCATCGCTTCGCCTTCGCCGAACGCGCCCATCCACTTGACCGCGAGCTTCGCCTGAGCGGGAAGACCGGCCTGAAGCGCCTCCTGCCGGGCTTCGAGGCTTTCGAGGCCGATGTGATGAAGCTCATGCGCTACCGTGTTTTCGAAACTATCCGGCGATTGCTTCTGAACGGCGAGAAAAATCGCCGGAGCATCGCTCGGCTCCGCCTTCCATACGAAGCTGTTGGGACGCGGCTTGATCTCGGGAAAGACATTCGCGCGTAACGTCGCACCTGCGGGAAGCCACTCGAGGTCCCGCTTGCCGATCGCCGCCATGTCCGCGGTCTTCATGCCCGCCACGGTGTGCTTCCACATGTCCAGTTGCGCAAGCGCGTCGGGCGAGGACAGAAAGGCCTTGAATTGGTCATCGGTGAACGGCGCGCCGATGCTCGCCTCCCGTGCCTTCAGCGCTCGGTAGGGAGCCGTCGCGAACAACCGTTTCCACTCCTGTTCGGCGACATGCCGGCCGGACCGCTCGCGTTCGAGAATGAGGATCGCCTGATCGGCCTCGGTAGAGTCGAGCCGCAGTCTGATTGCCGGAGTGCGCGCTGTCGGCGACGTTCGCTTGTGTGGCCCAGCTTGGGCGCTGCTTGTGAGGATAGTCATCGCGGCAATCGCCACAAAGATCGGTCGATGCATGTCTTCTCCTCGCATTCCTCGGGCCGAATGATCGCCTTGGCGTCTACAATCGTAGTCATTGTGGCTACGCTTGTAAACGTTCCTGCCCCCGAATGGATGGAGAAAAAAAGCCCCGGAAGCGCTCGGCTCCCGGGGCTTCCTATTGCAGCTGAGCCGCGCCTTTACGCGGGCTCGGCCTCGGCATCGACCGTCTGCTTCGACGCCGGCTGGTCGCCGCCGCCAATCTGGTCGTGCTTCGGCGCGCTTCCCCCGATGTTGATTTTCTTGGGCTTCATCGCCTCGGGGATCTCGCGCTTGAGCTCGATCGCCAGCATGCCGTCCTTGAGGTCCGCGCCTCGGACCTGGATATGGTCGGCGAGCGCGAAGCGGCGCTCGAACGAGCGGTTGGCGATCCCCCGATAGATGAAGTCGCCGTCCTTCTGTTCATTGTCCTCCGACTTGCGGCCGGAGACGATGAGCACGTTCTGCTGGGCGGTGATGTCGATCTCGTCGGGCTTGAACCCGGCGACCGCGAGCTGAATGCAATAATCGTTCTCGCCCTTCTTGACGAGGTCGAAGGGCGGGTAATTTTCTTGGCTCCCCTGGCCGAAGCTGTTGTTCTCGAGCATGTCGAAGAGCCGGTCGAAGCCGACGGTGGAGCGCCGGAACGGCGCAAAATCGAAAGCACTACGCATGTTCATGTCCTCCTTGTGTAAAGCGAGGGCGGAGCGAACGGCTGCATCTGGAGCCGAAGCGCTCCGTCACCGGACCCAAAGAGGCATCCGGCAGCCATGATTTGTGAACGTGCGGCGCAGTTTCAAGACCGTTCAACGCGCTCGCGAAGCCACCGCCCTGCGGACGGGTGGCCAGCAGCTCAGCCTCGACTGGACTGCTTGTCGCGTTCGCGCTTCTGCTGCTCAGCCATCTTCAAGCGTGTCGCAACGTCAAGATCAGGATACTGATCCCCCAGGGCGAGAGCTCGTAAGGCAACCCAATCCTTCTCCATGATTTTGCGCGCGACAGCCATTTGCCGTTCGAAATCGTCGCGGTTCGAGGCGGAAGGCGGAGGTGGTTGTCTGGCCATCTTTCGTCCATAACACGAATGGGGTCCAAGAGCTGTGGAAAAGGCCGCGCCCCGCCTTGGCACGCCTCAAATCCGCGCCCTATACCCCACTCGAATGGCCGACCTCTTCTCCTCTTCCGCCAACCCCTCGGCCGACAATTACGACGCGTCGGCGATCGAAGTGCTCGAAGGGCTCGAGCCCGTCCGCCGCCGCCCCGGCATGTACATCGGCG
>Ga0068852_100003596_pt1 | contig 10850 bp, 10 predicted proteins | sample KBSCornC22_FD_66594 | JGI IMG/M metagenome (GOLD analysis project Ga0068852, IMG submission 66594) | Corn rhizosphere microbial communities from Kellogg Biological Station, Michigan, USA - KBS Corn C2-2 | ecosystem: Host-associated > Plants > Roots > Rhizosphere > Soil ... | reverse complement strand
AGCCCGCCCCCTAAAGGCCGCCGCCTACCCCGTGCCCAGATGGCGGAATTGGTAGACGCACCAGCTTCAGGTGCTGGCGCTCGCAAGGGCGTGGAGGTTCGAGTCCTCTTCTGGGCACCATTCACCCCAAGGGTGGCGGAAATCCGCAGTTTTCCAACGTTTCGGACGGACAGTGGCACATAAACCTGTCACATACGAGGCCTCCGAAAGCATGGCTCGCACGTCCAACCTAATCCAGCGCAAGGGCCGCTGGTACTTCAACCGCGCGTACCCCAAGGAACTCTGGCCGGTCGTCGGCAAGGCACCCTTTCGCATGTCGCTCGGTACCGACTCACTCGAAGAAGCGCAGCGCCAACGCGGGGCGGCTGAACATCGCTATTGGGCAGCGGTGGACGAGGCGCGCCGAAAGGTCGGCGACTCGCACCCCCGCGCCCTGACCGACGTTGAGGCGGTTGCCATCGTCTCGCGGTGGTTCGCGCAGAGGAACCGCGAACTGGACGCCGGCCACGTCCACCAGCCGACCCCGCCGGAGGGATGGCAGGACGCTGTAAGCGAAAACGAATTCGCGTTTGCCGACGCTACCCGGCGCTTGGGCATGAACCAGATAGAGGACTACGCGCCGCTCGCCCGCCGGGTGCTGGAAGCGGAAGGTATAAAGGTCGACCCAGACAGCCGGGGCTACAAGACGCTCCTCCAGCTTCTCGTCCGCGCTAACAAAGAGCTGTCCGCAATCGACCTCGCGCGCCTCAGGGGTGACTTCGGGTATCGCCCTACGGACCCGGTCATGCTCGCGGCGCTGGACGCGCCCGCCGGGCAAACACACACCATAGCCGACCTAATCCGCGATTATCAGACCGCCAAGGAGCAGAAGCGCCGCTGGAGCGAGTCGACCAAGTCGGCGCACAAGCCCGTCTACCGTCTCCTCCGGGAAACCTTCGGGGCTGCGCGGGACCTCCGTACCCTTGGCCGGGAAGAGGGCCGGGAGTTGTTCCAGATGATCGTTGGGCTTCCGGTCAACCTCGGGAAGCTCAAGGAGCTGGAGGGCATGACCGTGCCGCAAGCCGTCGCGCACGCTCGTAAGGCCGGGCTTCCCACCATCGGCCCCAAGACCATCAACGGCAGCTACATCACGTTCGCGAAGGCGATGTTCGCGTGGGCAGTTGGCGAAGGCTGGATGGATCGCAACCCACTGGAGGGCGATTACCGGGTCGAGGATCGCGTTGCCGACCATGAGAAGCGTGACCCGTTCCAGCCGGAACAGCTACAGACGCTGTTCCATGCCGCCCCGTGGGACGGTTCGCTAGATCGCAATGGGCCGAAAGCAGGAAAGTTTTGGATTCCCCTTCTCTGCCTGTTCCACGGGCTGCGCTTGGGTGAGGCCGCAGGCATGCACGTTGACGACGTGACGGAGCGGGAAGGCCTGCCCGTGTTTCAGCTTCGCGCTTTCGAGGGTCGCAGCTCCAAGACCAAGGGCTCGCGGGGCATCCTGCCTATTCACCCTGAGCTGATCCGCATGGGCTTCCTTACCTACGTGGCGGCGCGCCGGAAGGCCGGTGCGGTCACCCTGTTCCCTGACGTGCGGACGAACGCGAACGGGAAGGTTGGGGCCAAGACGGGCGAGTGGTTCGCGGGGCTGGTGCGAGAGCGCGGTCTCACCGGCACCAAGCTGACGATGCACTCCTTCCGGCATAGCTTTGAGGATCGCTTGCGGGAGGCGGAGATCGCCGAACGCACTGCCCTGGCACTGGCGCGCCGGACCGAGCGGGGGTCGCGCGGCGTCTATGGCGAAGGGCTTTCTGTTGCCGCGAGGGCGAAGGCTCTGGCGAAGATCGTCTATCCGGGTCTCGACCTATCCCACCTCCACGTGGTGGCCGACGTGCAATAATCTCGGCAAACCGGGCGACGGAAGCGCAGGAATGCTGGTCGGACCTACCGCAATACCCACTGCCACCTTGACCTCCTGAGGCGCTGGGAAACGCTTGAAAAAACGGTCCTAGCTTGCCGGTTTGTGGGGAAGCTCAACCGTCGCGGCTCATGACGCGGGCGCCCCCTGCAAAGCCGCCCTCGCCACGCCTGAACGGCGAAGTGCAATTTGGCGCTTGATCGATTGCCCCGCACTATTGCCCCCGAAGTCAATTAGGCCGCACTTGCGGAGCGAGGAAACGGACAGCCCGCTGATTGACCCGCACTGGTGAGACGGGAACGCGGCGTCCGCAGGTCGACGACGATTAGCCCGCACCACGGGACAAGGAACGCCGTGTCCCGCGATTAGGCCGCAGTTGGGGCATAGAAACCGCGGCGCCAGCCACAGAGGCGACCCGGCCAATCGCCAGCCCCCCTTGAAAGCCGAGGACTGGCCCCCCACGCGTACGCGCGCCCTTTAGGTTTCCTTATATGGGTCCTTCCTTGGGTGTGAGTGTGGGTGTGTTGTAGGATCATACCCTAAGGTAGACCCTTGGGCTGCCTTGGGCATCTATGAGCCCTCCCACCCATCTTGCCCCCTCAGGTCAGTCGACACTCTCCGCGATGTCGGTTGAGGCCGCGACATGGCGCGCCCTCCGGTTAGCCAAGGCGCCGGGTGCGTCACATGCATCAGATACCGGCCCGCGTTCAGCGCAGCCGTCCTCCCATCGGCCCGCCGCGCCGAGAACGTGGGCTCACGCCCTTCCACCACCAGCAAAGGACCACCCTTGAGCAATACCTCGCCCCTGTTGAATGAACGCCTTACTCCTACGCCGACCCCACTGAAGAGCCCCCCTTCCCGTGCCGCTGCCATTGCCGAGAAGTGCCGCCAATGTATCCATGACCCGCTTGCAGCCGGGAAATGGCGCGAGCAGGTAGCGGCCTGCGCATCTTCGAACTGCCCCCTGTTTGACCTCCGACCCGTGCCGCGCCACTGCATCAAGAACAGGACGATAGACCCAGCTGCGGTGGCGTCCCTGCGCGCCCGGCTTGAGGCCACTGATCGAGCCCGCGCAGCTCGCTAACGCCGGTCAGGAAAGCCGGGAAAACCCCGCCGTATCTCGCGCCTCCCGGGGTGCGGCGGGGTTGAAGGTAGCCGAACCCATCGGGGCGCGCCGGACTGCTAGCCCGTCAGTTTTGCTGCAAAAATTCGAGGGGGTATCGGGCAGGACGCCGACGCGCCCACGCCCCCCTTCCCCCCTCCCTTGGCTATCCTCGCGGCGGCGCGCAGGCTTGGACCTGAGCAGCATGACTCCATGTGGTTATGTGGGTTGCTTTGTCCTCCCGCTTCAGGTCGGTTCGCCCGACCGCACTTGCCGCGCTTTCCCATACCAAGGTCACTTGATCGGGTCGGTCCGGCTGAGCGTACACGAACGGCGGCGTCTGCATGTCCATGTCGATTAGGCATCGCTCGATGTCATACAGATCGGCACGGGAACTGTAGGATGCCACGGGGGGCTTCTTGTCGAACTTCGATAGCGGCCCCGCAATAGCGGAGGTGGCAGCGATGGCCCCGAGCATGATGAGTAGCCTGATCATCTTTATCCCTGATTTGCTGCCCAACAGCTCACGGCTTGCGGGCAGGCGGCAGGTACGCCGACACACCGGACCTGCCAATGGACATTGACGACACGGCCAAGGCGGCTTACAAACTGGCCTAACGCTCATTACGTCAGTTTGAAAGGCATCCGATGAAGGTCGTCACCTACTACCGCGTATCCACCGCAGCGCAGGGGCGATCCGGTCTCGGGCTGGAGGCGCAGCGCGCCACCGTCGAGGCCTTCTGCGCCTCTCGCTCATGCGAGGTGCTGGCGGAGTTCATGGAAGTGGAGAGCGGCAAGCGCGCCCACCGTCCTGAACTGGAGAAGGCGCTTCACCGTGCCAAGGTGACGGGGGCGACCCTCGTCATCGCCAAGCTCGACCGCCTGTCGCGCAACGCGGCCTTCCTGCTAACCCTGCGGGACAGTGGCGTGGACTTCATCGCCGCCGACATGCCCGACGCCTGCCGCCTGACCGTGGGCATCCTGGCGATGGTGGCGGAGCAGGAGCGCGAGGCCATCGCCGACCGCACTCGCAAGGCGCTTGCTGCCGCCAAAGCCCGAGGGACCCGCTTGGGGAACCCTAACGGGGCTGCGGCGATCCGGCGGGCTGGTAAGGGCAACGCCGCGTCTGTGGCGGTCCAGAAGGCCGCTGCGGATCAGCTGGCGTCTAACCTCGGATCGACCATTGAGGACCTCAGGGCCGAAGGTCGCACGTCCCTGCCTGCCATCGCCGCCGGGTTGAACGAAAGACATATCAGGACGGCCCGAGGTGGTCGCTGGCACCCTTCGTCGGTTCGCAACCTCCTCGCCCGGTTGCCCGCGATGGTTTGAAGCGCGGGGCCGTTCTGCCCTGCTTTGTTTTTGTCCACAGCCACCAATCCGACCATGCATGTGGTGCGACGCGGTTGCGCGGTCTGACCGCGAGCCCCCCGCCCCTTTTCCCTACGCGGGCTCTCGCAATCAGAGCCTGCCTGACGGCGGTAACAGCAACCTGTTACCCTCCATAATCCGGCGGCTCCCCAAAGGAGCAACCTATGTCATCCGAGCCGCCTTGCCTGAAAGAAGCCTCTCAGCGGAACCGCCGTGCCCGCCTTCGCAACACCCTGTCGCCTCAAAGGCCACCTCGGGATACCCCGAACCGCCCAACGGATGCCGAGGAGGAGTGATTGATGAGCTTAGGCGCGGCGGGCGAAGTGTTTCGCCTATTGCCCATCGGATGGCTTATTCTGTGCCGCCATCCGAGCGCGCATAGCCTCGCGAACCCCCTTCCGCTGTTCCCGTTCTTCGACGCGATCCGCCGCTGTATGCACGTCAACCTGAAGCCGTTGGGAGTCCACGACGCGCGCAAACGACGCCGCCAGCGATTTGAGCTGCTTGGCAATCTCGTCAAGCTCCCCTGTCGCAGTCGAAGTTCCGTCCAAGGTCCGCAGGTCGATAAAGGACGTATGCGTATGGACACGCCCGTCGTCACCCGTGCTGGTGCAGGTGACGGTGGACTGGTGCGGGTCTACCTCATCGAGACGGCCAAGAGATTGCGACATTCGCTGCCCAGACTTCAGGATGGGTGGGTTGAGGAACTCGAAAGACCCGAGGGTGAGATCGGGTACGATGCCCCCTGACACGCTCAGATCTGGATCGAATTGAGACCGCACCTCCCTTGCCACTCCCTTGCCGGTGTTCTCGATAACCACATCAACAAACGGGTGCCGTGAGTTCGGCTCAATGGTGACGACGATGCGTGGCTCGCTGTTCTCCAAGCGCGTCCGGCGCGTCTCTCGGAACAAGACATAGGAGAGGACGACAAGCGGCACCGTCAAGGCACCCACGCCTATCTGTGACAGCTTCTCGAGGTTGCTGAGGTCTGCCCTGAGAAGCGCCGCCAACGTAACGGCTAGCGCCACCCCCGCGAACACCCCCACCATGGTCCATTCCGCAATGACCTGCGGTCTTTTCACCATCGTGATTGCTGAGGCATCTTGTACCCCCCTTCTCCCGCAATCGGTATAGGAAAGCTCGGAGCGCCGGAAGCGTCACTGTACAATAACGCCGAGCGCACCAGCACGGGCAACTGCGCTGATGCTGCTACCCTTACGTCTGTTCTGCCCTGCTTTGTTTTGTGCGGTGCGACCCGCCCTAATCGCCCACAATCACACTGCCGGGGCACATCTCTTGTGGGTCCCTTGGCAACTGCGCGGCACGGTGCGCAAGGAACGTGGGGCTGAAAAAGTTCATGGGAGCATCCGCCATCGCAGCAACGCTGACCGCATGGCTATATGCCCTCTGCAGGCCCACACACTTTGACTCCCCGCTACTCCTGACCGCCCAGAGCAGACGCCACATTCCGTTGCCCGGTTTGGTCAGCAGCGCCCATCCATTGAAAAAATAGGCCGCTTGCTGATCCGCTTGGGTGACCTCGGCAAAGGCGAACTTGTCACCGGACAAGCCGACGACCTTCAGGTATCCAACCTTGAAGCGGCTGGCAGATGCTGTGCCCTCGCGGATCGTGTCCATGATCGCTGCTCGATCGGCTGTGTTGGCAGCGGGAGTGTATACCGGAGATGCCGCCTCTGCCTTGAGCGCCAGGGCCATCGCGATGCAAAGCCTCACGCTGAGGCGCGCCTTGTACATGTCCTGATCCTATGCCGGGAAAACACCATCGGTCATTAGGACCGACCACTCCTCGCGAGTGATGATTGGGGTTCCGTTCTTGCGGGCAGTCTTGAGCTTGCCTGAGGAGCCTTGAGGGTCGGCAGCGACCAACACGTCAATGAAGGGGCTTGGGACGTCGATAGTCTCCCAGCCGTACGTGCGAGCCTCCTCGATGAGCTTCGACCGTGGTTGGTCCAAGGTCCCCGTGAAACATACGAGAGGCTTCGCTTGGTCACGTACCCGTCGGCTGCGGCCCTCGCCCGTTAGCCCACGCCACCGCAGGTTCTTCCGCCACGCCCCCATCCAGCTCTCAGGAGGACACAAGCGGCCCGCTATGACCTCAATGGCGCGACGCGCTAGGTCGATATCATCCGCGACGACCATTGCCCTTTCTTGGGCCACTAGAACCGCATCTATGTGGCTGCAGAAGTCTCCGCCAAAGCCTGCGCAGTCGCACGACACGGACCCACCGTCGTCGGATACAACGATGGTTCTCGGTTGCGCCGCCGCTGTCTTCGCAATCACCCGAATTGAGATTGGCATGAGTCCCCCTCCCCCCCTGTTTCGTCAGGGTGCAAGAGCGCCCGTCGTTACGCAAGAGGTTCGAATTAGAACCTCCGCCGTCCGTTGACTGGCACTGGGGGATGTCACATACAGGCACATACTGACCGCCAAGAAATGGCGGAAAACTGTGGTTTCCAGAGGGACTGTCACATTCCTCTTCTGGGCACCATTTTCCCAATCATTCAGATCTCGCCCCCGAACGGGGCGCTTCAGCGGCTCGCGCCGGGAGCTGCCCTTCGACCCCGCTTACCAATGCCGAACGAGCACATCCTGGCAGCGCCAATGCGCTTCGCGGTTTCCAGTGACCTTTCCCCGCGCGACATTGCCTGCAATGGTCTGGCTGGCATCGAGCAGTTCGCGCGCGCCCGCGTCGGGCAGTTCGGCGGTGTGCAGCCGGCGCAACAAGAGCGAGGCGGCCAGGCATTGCGCGACGATGTGGAGCAGCGGGCTGTCGGCGGCGGTCGCCAATTCGCGCTGCAGCGGATACCAGCTTATGCCAAGCTGGGTGGCGTTCCTGGCCTGGGACATGGCGTGAAGCGCGTCGCGCATCCGCTCGATTGCGGCTGGCGTGGCACGCTTGCAGGCAAGATTGATCATCTCGACATTGACCGCCCGGAGTATCGCGTCGCATTCTTCGGTCGCGACGCCTTCTCCGGCGAAGAAGGCATTGGCCATATGCGCCACCTGCGCCACCGAACCGGCCGCCGAATAGACCCCTCCGCCGCGACCTCGCCGCAAGGCGACCTGCTGGCGATCTTCGAGCAGGCGTATCGCCTCGACCGTGATCTCAAGGCTGGTGCCATATTGCACGCTGATCGAGTCCAGCGAGCCCAGATAGATGTCACCCGACGTCGAGGCGCGTTCCGCGATCCGTTTGCAAAGCTCATCGGCCAGACGAACCGCCTGATTTCCCGACGGCTCCGCCGCGGTGGACGCGCCAGAGGTGGAGTCGAGGCATGCAATCGTGCCACGCAGAAGCTGCCCCACCGCTCCCTGATATTGGGACGCCAAGGGTAGCAGGAAAGAACGGGCGTCCTGAACGGCGCGTCCTCCAATCTCGTGCCGCACCGTATCGACCAGCGCGCTGGCGACCTGCATCGGCTCCGGGACGGACAGCTTGAGCCCTCCTGCCCCGCCGCCGCCGCGCCGCGCCTTGATCACGCCGCGCTGTTGCAGCAGCCGGCTGGATTGACGGACGAGACGTCGGCCGACCCCGAAGGTTTCCGAGAGCTCCGCTTCGGTCGCGGGTTTCCGGGTGCTGCGCATTCCCAAAAATGGCTGGTTATGCAGATATCGCTCGATGCGGTCGGCGAGCAGCGAAGCGCCGGGCGGTGTTCGCCCCTCCGTTGCCGTGACATAAGCAAAAAGCTGTCCGGCCCGCTGCCCGATCGGGCAGTTTACGCTTGGAGGAAGGGGCAATTGCCCACTCTGCCTCGACATCATCCGACCCTCAAAACCTGTTCTTATTGGGCGGGAGCTTACCATTGCCCGGGGGTGCGAAATAGTCCGCTATTTTCCGCGTCCAAAGTCGCGAAAAAAGACGAGGTTCGGAAATTCCAGGTTTCGCCGGCGGGCAAGCGAACATCGCATAATGATCGGGGTCAAACCCGTCTCGCGATCATCCACGACGCCCGACGACAGACCGGCCGATCATCAGATGCGGCCAGACTGAATCCGGTCGCGGGGAGGATGTATGACTCGTTTTTTCAAGATCTCGTCCGCGTTGCTGGCGACCGTCGCCGGTCTCGCCATTCAGCCGGCCTTCGCCCAGGATGCGTCGCCGGTTGCGAAGGGTGGCGCGTCGGCGGATACCGCAAGCGAAAGCGCGACCGCGGGCGAGGTGGTTGTAACCGCGCAGCGGCGCGCCGAAAATTCGCAGAAGGTGTCGATCGCACTCACCGCGATCGGCGGCGATCAATTGGCCGAGAAGGCGATCACGGTGCAGCGCGATCTGCAGAATGCAGCGCCAAGTCTGACCATCACCAAGGCGGGATTGACCGAATCGATCAATATCCGTGGCATCGGCCTGTCGAGCGGCTCGCCCCAGGTCGCCAATGGCGTCGCGACCTATGTCGATGGCCTGTTCCAGCCGCCGATCACGCAAAGCTTCGACCTGTACGACATCCAGAGCATCGAGGTGTTGCGCGGTCCGCAAGGCACTTTGGTCGGCTCCAATTCGACCGGCGGCGCCATCTTCATCAACTCGAAACGGCCGCAGCTCGGCGCCACGGGTGGGGACGCAACGCTCGAATATGGCAGCTATAACAATGTGCGGGCTTCCGGGGCGATCAACTTGCCCGTTGGCAGCGATCTCGCGGTCCGCTTCGCCACCAACCAGCACTGGCGCGATTCCTATTATAACGATCTGGGACCGCGCCATAATGAGCCCGACAGCCTGAAGGAGCATGACGAACGACTATCGGCGCTCTACAGTTCGGGCGGCTTTTCGGCTTATTGGAAGGGCGAGCTCACCCAGAAGCAGACAGGGGGCTATGCCTATAAGCCGATCGTAGGGACGGCTTTCGCGGGCGGTCGTACGTCGGGCAAATATGACGTGGATTATGACAGTCCGACCACCAATTTCGAGCGTGCCTTCAACACCGCGCTGGAGCTGAAATACCAGACCGACGGCGGCCTGATCGTCCGTTCGGTCGCCGGCTACCAGAACAAGCGCATCTGGAACACCTATGACGTCGACGCGACCAATGCCGCGGTGACGCCGACCCTGTTCGGGCCGCAGAGCGAGGATCAATATGTCCGCGAACGCGAATATACGGCCGAACTGAACGTCATCTCGCCCGATACAAAGCCGTTCAACTTCATCCTCGGTGGCTATTACCAGCACAACAAGATCGATGTCCTGCTCCACTTTGCGGGCACGGCGCCCTTTCCGATCGTGGTGAATCCGGTCAACGACAAGGTGACTTTGGGCACCTTCGCCCAGGCCAATTACCGCCTCAGCCCCAAGTTCGAGATCCAGGCGGGCGTCCGTTATTCGCATTTCCATGTCGACGGCACCGGCGCCGTCTATCTCGGCGGCACGCCCCCATCCGCTTTCCTCACGATTCCCCAGACCGGGACCGAGGCGGACGGCCGTCTGACCGGCAAGGTCTCGCTCAACTTCAAGCCGGACGGTGACAATCTGTTCTATGTGTTTGCCGCGCGCGGCTACAAGCCGGGCGGCATCAATCCTCCCGGGGGCACCTTCTCGCCGGAAACGGTGTGGGATTATGAGGCGGGCTGGAAGTCGGCCTTCCTCGACCGTCATCTTCGCACCCAGATCGGGGTTTTCTACAACAAATATCAGAACTTCCAGATGGACGTGATCAGCCCGCTCTCGGGCCAGAATGGCGTCGTCAATCTCGCCAACGCGACGATCAAGGGGTTCGAAGCACAGCTCCAGGCTCATTATGGCGGCCTGGGCTTCGACGCGGGCGCCTCGTTTGTCGACTCCAGCCTGAGCAGCGTCACCGTGATCAACAAATGGCAGCCCGGAGCGACCAACGCCCAGCTGCCGGCCTGCACCGCGACCGTGACAGCCGGCTGCTTCAACTACCAGTTCATCACCACGAGTTCCGGGCCTAACCTCCTCTCGCCCAAATGGACCTGGAATGCGGGCCTCTATTACACGTTCAACCTGCACGGAGACGCCACGCTCATTCCGCGGCTCAACTACAGCTATGTCGGCTCCGAATGGGCCTATGTCACCTATCTTCCCCAATTCGACCGTATCGCAGCCCATCACCTCGTCAACGCGACGGTCACGTTGAACTGGAAGAATTATAAACTGGAGGCTTATGCCAACAATCTGACGAAGGAATATTTCGTCACGGGTCAGTCAGCCCTGAACGAATTCTACAATGCCCCGCGCGAGTTCGGGGTCCGGCTCGGGGTCAAGTTCTGATGACCCGGCAGTTGAAGCGGGCGGCGATCCTTGCGATCGCCGCCGTCATCGCCATCGTCGGCGGCCTGTCCTTCTCAGCCCACATCCAGGCGGGCCCGGGCGTCACCGTCGAGGCCGTTCATTTCCGGGGCAAATCGGGCGCAGCCATGCGCGCACTGCTGTTCCGCCCCGCGAGCGCGACGGCGTCGCATCCCGCCCCGGCCATCCTCGCCATTCACGGCTACCTCAAC
>Ga0068852_100003592_pt1 | contig 10856 bp, 11 predicted proteins | sample KBSCornC22_FD_66594 | JGI IMG/M metagenome (GOLD analysis project Ga0068852, IMG submission 66594) | Corn rhizosphere microbial communities from Kellogg Biological Station, Michigan, USA - KBS Corn C2-2 | ecosystem: Host-associated > Plants > Roots > Rhizosphere > Soil ... | reverse complement strand
TTTTCATCTTGCTGCGGGACAACATGGGCCACCAAAGCAGACACCTGTTCTGTGGCGATACCGCTGGCTGGGTCAGACAAATAGAAAACCCGGTCAGCCGACGCACTCAGGCATTGCGCCGCAAAATGACTTCCCAAGCAGCCTTCTATGCCATGGATAAAGATGTTTCGCATACTAACGCCCAGAACTACACGAACAGGCGAACAGACCTTTCTTATGAAGTGATTGCAAACGCCCGAACAGGGAAGCTTCCAAAAGATTTCACTTTTACCGGCACAGCAAAAAAACGAAAGCCGTCAGCTGGGAGCTCTCCAAGGTTGGTGAGGTGCTCCACGATGGGGATGTTTGCTTGCAAGAGTATTGTGTGCACAGGCCTGGATTTATCATGAATGTCATCAATATTCATTGAATCAATTCCCACTAAGGCAACGCCGCTTTCGGCCAGAAATTCGGCGGCCTTGGTCGTAAGAAAAGGCGGAGCTTCAAAATAGTGTTCGCTGAGCCAGTAACGCGACCATCCTGTATGCACAAGCACGGCCTTACCGGCTAATTCCCTGCCCTTAAGCGCTTCCACATCCACTGCCCGATCTCGATCAGCCGTAATGCGAACCCCAGGCAGATCAGCTAAAGCGTCCAGTGGCAACTCTGAAAGATCTTTACCTTTGGGAAAACGATGGAAAGGTGCGTCCACATACGTTCCCGTGTTGGCCACCATTTCGATCCTACCGATATGAAACTCTGTTCCCGGCGCATAGAACTCTTTAGAAGATTCCCGGCTACGATAGTCAGTAATTACTGGGCCAGGCATTCCTTTATAGGTAACCATCCCGTGTTCCACTGTATGACTGACATCAATGAGCCTCTTGCTTTTAGTAGCTGAGACAGACTGGTTCATTGCGGAGAGGTTAGATCCTGCTGAAGACTGGGCCTGGCTGTGGGATTTTTTCTAGACCGGAGAATGTTGAAACTCGGCAGTTTCGTTCCTGCGGCTCGGCATCGGCCAAGGCTGCTGAATTCTTTCCTGCCCTGCCGGTTTCAAACAACACGGAGGTTCCACACAAATCGGTATTAACCAGGTCGCGCCGGTGATGGGCCTTTAACTTCATCAGCACATTCGACACATGGAACTTCACCGTGCTTTCAGAGATGCGCAACAGTCGCGCCATTTCCCGGTTCGAATATCGCTTGCGCAGAAGCTCAAGCACCTGGTTCTCGCGTGCCGTAAGCATCTCCTCACCACTGCTTATGGTAAAGCGTTGCGACGTAAGCTCCACGTAGATGCGAATGATCTCACGAGATGCCCAAATGCGGCCCTCCGCCACTGCCTGAATGGCATTACCAAGCAGCTGCGAAGATTCAGCATGGGTAATAAAGCCGGCTATCCCCGAGTGAAGCAAACGTGCCACGTCAATTTCTGGCTTGGCGGAATCGAGCGCCAGGAACGCACACCCAGGAATGGCCGCCGACAACGCATCAAGATATTCCGTTAGTGGAAGAGGCAGTCCCCAAAGATCAATCAGAACCACAACCCGCTGGCTTGCAGGAAAGGTGTGCGCAATCTTCTCATGATCTGTCAGGACCACCGGAACCATCTTGTTGGCTCGAACAAGCTCAGCAAGATGCCGCGCCGCCAACGAATGAAAGACAACAAGGCCTACATGGATCGGGGTTGGAGTCGATGTCCCAGCTTGATCCAGTTGGGATAAAGAGCGTGCGTCCGGTATTGTTGTGGCTGAAAGCATGGGGGATGCCAAAGAGTTATCCAAAAACACACGCCCGGAGTTCGTAAAGATGAAACATTGCCGGACTTTTTGAAAGCCTTGCTATTAATAATTGCTAACCTACTTCCCGGCTTGCGCTGCCTGTTCCATCTTGATGCGCAAGCTCAGCGGACGCATATCAGTCCACACCTGACCGATGTATTCCAGACACTCAGCCTTTGTTCCTGTCTTGCCTGCATCTTTCCATCCCAGCGGCAATTCACGATGGGCCGGCCAGATTGAATACTGTTCTTCATGGTTCATGACCGCTTTATAAATTGTCTTGTCTTCGCTATTATCCACTTTAGGTCTCCTATGTAACTCACCAGCATGAAGACGGAAGTGAGTTTCTTCCATCTTCGCGAATCGCCTCCCTGAAAAAGAAGGCGCCCAGAGAAGTTACGTGCTTTGGCTGAAAGCAGGCTGCCGCCATTCCTAGACCAAACTAATGTTCAGGACGAGAACGAAGTGAGGTAGCTTGGTCGAACCCTGCTCCTAACTGAATACCAGTTTGCATGACGCATTGTCAATCCTTCAGAGTGAAAAAATTAATGTTTAAGAGTAGATGCTGAACTATCGATAGAGTAGTAGGTGAACCAATTAGCTTCTATTCCCAAATTGGTATAACTAACTCGCACCTATTCCCAAATCGGCACGCTTTTATCTGACATTGTTCCAAAATGGAACGGGATGCATCGCATAACTTATCTGTACTCGCACAAAGACAGCTGCGACTTATTTTCATATTGGTACGAACACTATTGCGATTTGTGCAGATTAACAAAGGAGCAACACGAGTTGCTCCTTGCTTGATTCAATTTGTAAATCGCCCCTGCTTTGTGGAATCTCAGCACAGAGACAAGCCTAGAATTTGTACAGATGACTTATGCAAGCAACTAGTCCTGCTTAATATGGCTGAAGAACCGTTAGGATTCTTACTCCATAGCACAGTATGTCTGTCTGTTTTATTCAGCAACGCCAGAATTCAGGTAGTGGTAGTTGAATCATTCTTATCCAAATCACGCGTATCACGAAAGACATAAGCGAGCCCCGCGTTTCATCAGCTGTGCGTTTCCAACAACCGCTCACAATCATCCAGTATTCGTCCTGCATAGGGAACGGCTTGCGATCCGCAAATGCACGATTGATTACGGCAGCTGCAGGCGCCATAGGCTTGTCCATCGAAAAAGGTGCGTCCGGAATACATGGTTATTCCCAACGCCTTAAAATAATCTGGCGCCACCCCATCGGATCGAACTTGTGATGTTGTTTAGCCACAAACAGAAGTGGTGTTTGGGGAATGATTTCCCTTGTCCTTCAGGAAAGTGATCTATACCCCGTGTCGTCAAGTGCCAATTGGGCGACTTCAGCGCATTGTGAAGTGGAGCAAGAATGTCGTGGTTGCGAGCGCAGCTATCCTTAACGTAGACTGTCAAAGCATGAATCCAAGTCAAATAGCTCGTGCTCGCTATCGCGTCATCTTTGCCAAAGACGCCCAGGAACTTGAGGCTAAGCTGAACGACACGAATTTTGTTCCCTCCGAATATGCAATCACACACCTCACATTCAATTCGGGACGTGCGGAATATCTGGTCATTCTCGAACGGGACTGATCTTTGTTCTGAGGATTCCCGCTCAATCATTCACGGCGGCCGCAGCTTGTGTAGAGCTGTTCATCGAATTGCAACTGTACGGCGCATGCAAAGTTTTAGGGGTCAGATGCCATGACGGCTAGCAGATCTTCGGTCAATTTCAACCCCCTGTGGTTTGAGCGTTTATCCCGGGGCCAGAGGCCATCGTTACGGTTGTTTTGTTTCCCGCATGCAGGGGGATCTTCTGAGAGCTACCGCAGCTGGCAGCGGTGGTTTCCTGAACAGATTGATCTGTGCCTGGTGCATTTGCCCGGACGAGGCAAGAGATTAAGAGAGCAGGCATTTACTCAGACTGCTCCGCTGGTGAAAGCAATTGCCGATCGCATACTGCCTGAGATAGACATTCCCTATGCTTTATATGGTCACAGCATGGGGGCCACAATTGCCTTCGAACTTGCGCGTGAACTCTTTCAACGGCAATACACCCCACCGCAACATTTATTTGTGTCTGGCCGCCGTGCTCCCCAGTGTCCCCGAACTGAACCGATAACGTTTAATCTTCCTCATAATGAATTTATCGCCGAATTAAGAAGGCTCAACGGCACCCCCCGCGAACTCCTGGAGAATCCTGAACTCCTGGAACTGTTCATGGATCTTTTAAGAGCAGATTTCGAGTTGGTTGATACCTATGAATACCATCCCGCAGAGCGGCTCTCGTGCCCAATCACGGTGTATGGAGGACTCCACGACAAAGAAGTTTCTTCCGAGAACTGCAACGCATGGAAGGAACAGACTTCTGCGAGTTTCAACATGAGAATGGTCAGTGGAGACCATTTCTTTATTCGTAATCCAGTACAGGACTTTGTGACTGCATTCCGAAGCGACGTCTTGAGTGCTGTTCCCGCGCCACGCACGCAGGAAATTTCCGACTCAAAATGCTCTTAGGTCCCGGATCATAATACTTTTGCCTCAAAATCCTATTTTTCTTTTTCACTCACCGGCAAGACTGCCGACCAAAGTCGCTGTTCTCCAACAATGTCTCAGCAGGTGAAGCTTCAGGCGTCGCAGTGCAAAGCTTTGCCCCGACAAAAAACCTTATGTCGGCTTCACCGGGCAATCGATATTGGCGCGTAGCAATGTTTGATTATGAATCACGCGCGATATCGCGATCACGGCGATAGCGCTTCCCTGCTCCCTGAAACGGGCTGGTCAAAGAAAGAATTTAAATATTTAGCAGTGCTGCAGTATATTTTTTGCCCCTGTTTTGAATCTACTACTATGAAAGGCAGGTTCATCCGACACATCCTAAACCCGCGAAACTCCTGAATCCGTCACACTGTTAAATTCAAGGCCAGAGTTCCCGGAAAGACTCTGGCCTTATTTTTCGCCTTTATGTGATGTCTCGCTGCATGCTCGGTTCTGCATATTTGCATCCTGAGCCGAGAGCCCTCCTCCCGTCATCTTGCGGCTGGTGAGCTGCTCCCATTGGGCCGCTGCAAGCAGAAGTCGGACTGTCGCATTCCCACAAAGCCGCATCTTAATAGTTCATGGATCGCAATTCGCGCAATTGGAAACGCCTACTCAAAAAGCATCAAGTTCTGCAACTTGTGGCCGCCTGTGACGCGCTTACAGCCAAACTCATTCAACAGGCGGGCATTGAAGAGAAGGCTATGCCGCTTGGCGAAAGAGTGTGCCAGACGATCAATAAGGTTGTGAAGATCGTGTGATGGCATTGCTACCTCGCAAGCGCCGGAACCCAAAGCCCTCCATTGCTCTCCTCATTATCGATGTGATCAATGATATGGAATTCGAGGAAGGCAAGCAGCTCTTCAAGCAAGCTTTGCCTATGGCCCAAAAAATCGCCGCTTTAAAAAGCCGGGCCTCGTCTGCAAAAATTCCTATCATTTATGTGAATGACAATTTTGGCCATTGGCGTTCAGACTTGAAAAAGCAGATCTCGCATTGCTTAGTCGATGGAGTGCGGGGCGAGCCGATTGCCCGCCTGCTGGCGCCGGACCATTCTGATTACTTTGTGCTGAAGCCCAAGTCATCGGCATTTTTCGGAACAACGCTCCATACACTACTTCAATACCTGGGCATACGGACTCTGGTATTGACCGGCATTGCAGCTGACGTTTGCATCCTCTTTACAGCGCACGACGCTCATTTGCGCGACTATGAAATTATTATTCCTTCTGATTGTGTGGCTTCCAACACCTTGCCGGAAACGCGGATGGCACTGGCCAATATGAAGAAAGCCGCGCATGCCGTAATTTGCAAATCAGAAGCCATCAATTTCAAAAACTCCAAACGGCACGCCGGCAAGTCCCGCACTGCCAAGACCCAAAACCTGACGAAGAAAAGCTGATGGATTTTTTGACTAACTCGGATATTGCCGAACTTCTGGCCATTGCTGCCGAGTCGGCCAAGCAGCCCTTGCAAAAGGCGCTTCGACGCGCTTCACGGAAGGCCTTCCTGTGGCCGGAAGAAGCCGCGCAAATCATCAATGAGGGCCGATCGCTGGAAGAACTTCCCGGCGTCGGTCCATCTCTTAGCAGGATTATTCGCCGTTGGCTGCAAGATCCGCCGGATGTGCCAAAGCCGCCTGAGATCCGCGCTGGATTTCTTACTGCTCTACGAGCGCAGAAGATACTTGAAACGAATCCTTCCTGGCTGCAAGGCGTGAAGGGCGATTTACAGATGCACACTCTCTGGAGTGACGGAACTGCGTCAATTGAGGAAATGGCGCAGGCCGCCGTTGCGCGCGGCTATGAGTACATTGCAATCACAGACCACGCTAAGGGACTTAAGATTGCCGGCGGCATTGATGAGAGCCAATTAGAGGCGCAAGCGGAAGAGATCGCGCAAGTCAATGCTGCCATGGCTTCCCCTACAAAGCCTTTTCGGGTGCTGCGCTCGATTGAGCTAAACCTGAGTCCTTCAGGCGCCGGCGACATGGATCCCGCCGCTCTTGCCCGGCTGGACTTGGTGCTTGGCTGCTTTCACTCTGCGCTCAGAAAAAAAGAAGATCAAACGGAACGATACCTCGCGGCGCTGCGGAATCCTGATTTGCAAATCCTGGGCCATCCGCGAGGCCGCATTTATAATTTCCGCCTCGGGCTGACAGCAGACTGGCGACGCATATTCGACTTGGCAGCAGAACTCGACAAAGCAGTTGAGATCGATTCTTATCCTGACCGCCAGGACTTGAGCGGTGACCTGGTGAAACTGGCCGCAAAGGCAGGCTGCCGAATTTCCATTGGCACCGATTCACACGGCCCATCGCAACTCCGCTTTATGGAGTTTGGATTAGCTGCTGCGCTCTCCGCTGGCGTGAAGCGCGAGCGCATTCTAAACTTCATGACGGCCGAAGATTTGCTGGGTTGGGTCGCAGGCGTTCGTGAGCGCTCGACTCGCGAGACCGCTGCCTGATTTTCAGGGTCCGCCGCGCGCTATACCCCACAGACACAAAGCCCCGCTGCCGAAGGCAATTGAGATATTCCGATCGCAACAACATCATTTTTACGGGCAAAAACAGCGTAGCTGAGACGCTATGCCTCGGCTAGGTTATTTATTATGGCTTCGTTCTGACCTGGCCCGTAGCGATCGGGTTGAGCTGTCAGTACCGTCAAAACTGAGATAGCCAGTGGCTGTGAACGTTGCCTGTGTAGATACAGCCTGCGCAACATAGCTCACGGTCACCTGCAATTGAGTAACAGTGGTACCGCCGCCGCTGCCGCCGGATGTACCACCCAGATATTCAATATCGCAACTGACAATGTTCGTACCAGGAGTTCCCGGCACCGGCGCGTTGCAGGAAACCGGATCGCCGCTATTGGATCCGGTGATAGATGACGACGTGATCAGCATGCGATTGTCGATTACCAGAGCCAGAACCATTTTGTTGGCCCTGACTCCAGTTGAATTCTGCAATCGAGCAGTTCAGCGTGGTGATTCCCTGGCCGCCCTGGTCGCACGATCCATGGCTGGGTTGCGCTGCAATGAAGTATGCGCCGTTTATGGAGCTGAGCGCTTGAGTCAGGACGATGCTGGAGGCCGCGGCCGCTGAAGTGTTGGTAACTGAAACCTTGTAGCTTGGGACTACCGGCGTATCTTTGAATGCATAGGGCCGGTGACGTTAATCGTCAGCACGGGTGCAGCCTGTCCCAGGGACATGGCGGCGCAGCATAGGAGAAGCGCCACTGCCACGGCGGTGTTGAATGACCGGAAACGCCGTTTCTTCAATCACAAGCCGCCTCGTTTTGGGCCCAAGCAGGCGCGTGACGAAGATTTCTTAAGATTTAACGCTCAACATTAAACCGTTGTTGAAGAGATATTAGAATTTCTAATCTTGAAGATTGCGACGATGCCGTGATCGTATCCTGGCCTCAGCAAATGAAGGGCTGGCGCTCCAACTTCCGAGGAAAATCATTGAAAATGTTACTATTTGGTGACAAGTTTTCGTCGAATCCAACCGAATGTTTAGCAATATTCCGAATTGGCGGCAGTACCGCATTCTCTACCAGAGCAATTGGTTTTCAATAACATTGATGGTGTTGTGCGGTTTCTTCATTGCGACTGGCTCAGCCGCGTATGCACAGGACGGATCTGCGCTCCCAGTGATCGTTCAGCCGGGTGCGCCGGGAAAGCCGAGCAAGAGGTTGCCAGCATCGGCAACGGCAAAGCTGCCGCCGCGGTCTCAGGCAGAAGCGGAATTCATGCAAGGCATGATCATGCACCATGCGCAAGCCGTGGAGATGACGGCGCTCATTCCGTCGCATACTGAAAATAAAGATCTGCGAGCACTGGGCGCCCGCATCAGCAGTTCTCAGTCAGACGAAATCAAGTTTATGAAGCGGTGGCTGGCAGCGCGCGGAGAACCGATTTCCATGTCGATGCCGGGAATGAAAAACATGGATACTTCAGGCCATCCAATGGCTTTAATGCCCGGTATGCTTACACCCGAGCAGATGGAAGCTCTGCGGAAGGCGAAGGGCAACGAATTCGACCATTTATTTTTGACAGGGATGATTCAACACCACAATGGTGCGTTGACCATGGTGAAAGACCTGTTCAACACCGCCGGCGCAGGCCAGGATGCAGAGCTATTCAACTTTGCGACGGATGTGGACAGCGGTCAACGGGCCGAAATCAGGATTATGCAAGGAATGTTGGAGAAGAAAAATTCAGAGGAGAAACAATGAACCGAGTGCCCAGTATTATTTTTTGCGTGGCGATGGCTGCGATGATTTTATTCCCTGGTAGAAACAGCTTGCAGGCACAGGCACAAACGCCTTCGCCCACACCGGCTGCCCAGTCGCCTTCACCCACGCCAGCTGCGCAAGAGGAAGAGGAAGACAAAAACCCGTTTGCTGTGGAGCCCGCTCCCCCGCTCCCGCCCGGCATGACCGGGTCAGATGCAAATGATCCGCGCGCGAAACTGGCCCCGGGGCTCTATAACGCCGGTGAAGCCGCAATGGGGATCAAGCACCTTCAGCTTGTCAAAAAGCCTGCTGCGTTTCAGCTTGGGACAAATAACCCCAACGATCCAAAGGTGCAGAAGATGCTTCAGCAGCTGAACTCGCCAAATTTGTCAAGGATCCCGGCTTCCAGGCGTTTGGTAATCGCGCAGCTTGCTTTCGCAAACTCTGACCTTGCATTTCAGGGCAATCACTTGTTTCAGGGAAATTTTTATGGCGTAAACATCTTTGATATTTCCAATCCGGCGCATTCCAAGCTTCTCACTTCGCTGGTGTGTCCTGGTGGCCAGGGTGACGTGTCGGTTTATAAGAACCTGCTCTTCATGTCCGTCGAGCAGCCGAATGGACGCCTCGATTGCGGGACGCAGGGCTTTCCGCCGGGACCTCCCCCGACACCAGAAGAGCAAAAAGATAAAAAACGTCGCCCACCGGCTGCGCAAAAAGACCGTTTCCGCGGCGTGAGGATCTTTGACATTTCCGACATCAGGAACCCCAAACAAGTCGCGGCCGTGCAGACGTGCCGCGGATCGCACACGCATACCCTGGTGATTGATCCTAACGATAAAGATAACGTTTATATCTACGTGTCAGGCACATCATTTGTGCGTCAACCAGAGGAACTGGCAGGATGCTCAGATGTTGAAGAACCAGGCAAGGATCCCAATACGGCTCTGTTTCGCATTGACGTGATCAAGGTTCCGCTGGCTTCGCCGCAGGATGCGAAGGTAGTCTCGAACCCCCGCGTATTCATGGATGCCCGGACCGGCGCGATGAACGGCCTGAACAACGGCGGTACCCATGGCACAAAAGGTCCCGAGAAGCCGAAAGATACGAACCAGTGCCATGACATCACGGTGTACTCCGCCATCGGATTGGCGGCGGGCGCGTGCTCCGGAAATGGAATTTTGCTCGACATCAAGGACCCTGTAAATCCCAAGCGCGTGGATGCGGTAAATGATCCGAATTATTCATATTGGCATTCGGCTTCTTTCTCAAACGATGGGACCAAGGTTGTGTTTACTGACGAGTGGGGCGGCGGTCTTGGGGCACGGTGCCGTCCGAATGATCCTAATAAGTGGGGCGCCGATGCGATCTTTGGTTTAAAGGATGACAAGCTCACTTTTGAAAGCTATTACAAGATGCCGGCTGCGCAGAGCGATTCGGAAAACTGCGTGGCGCACAACGGCTCGCTGATTCCCGTTCCGGGCCGCGATATTGAAGTGCAGGCCTGGTACCAGGGTGGCGTTTCCGTTGTGGATTTCACGGATGCGGCACATCCATTTGAAATTGCCTACTTTGACCGCGGGCCGATTGATCCGAAAACGCTGGTGCTGGGCGGCGATTGGTCTGCGTATTGGTACAACGGCTACATTTACGGTTCTGAAATTGCGCGCGGGCTCGACGTGTTTGAACTGACGCCAACGAAGTTCTTGACGCAGAATGAAATTGATGCGGCAAAGACAGTTCGAGTGAATGAGCTGAATGTACAGAACCAACAAAAGCTGGAGTGGCCGGCAAAATTGGTTGTCGCCAAGGCCTACGTTGACCAATTGTCGCGGTCGCAGGCCTTGCCTGCGGACAAGGTTACCGCTCTGCAAAATGCAATCCAAAGCGCGGAAAGCTCTCACATGAGCCAGGCTGCGCTGGCGAATTTGAAGGGCATGGCATCGTCATTGGCCAGCGATGCCGGTTCCGCAAAAAACCAGTCTGATGCGGCGCGGCTTAAGGCTTTAGCTGAAATTCTGGAGCATCCTGCTGCATAGTTACTTCAGGTTACTCCAGTAAATTGGTTGATCGGGGGACGCTGAGGGCTTAAGCCAGCCAGCGTCCCTTCTTTTGGGTTTGAAACGTTCGACTACCGAGGAGTCCAGTGTGGATGGCTGCTGAAAAGACCGCCGGCAAAGCCGATCTGATAGACCAGTAATATTCCGAAGGCAAGACTGAGCAGGCCGGCGACTAATCCAAGTCGATGTGAGAATTTTTGCCTGCCCTTTCCCATAAACCTGAAGGCAGAGGCAATGCTC